>Ga0123339_10000656_pt1 | contig 25822 bp, 36 predicted proteins | sample lystaG_FD_89956 | JGI IMG/M metagenome (GOLD analysis project Ga0123339, IMG submission 89956) | Glacier valley bacterial and archeal communities from Borup Fiord, Nunavut, Canada, to study Microbial Dark Matter (Phase II) -... | ecosystem: Environmental > Aquatic > Freshwater > Ice > Glacier ...
CTTAATCGTAGGGTACCCACCGTATCCTTCTCGATATGCTGAGGTATATGACGGGCTATTTTTCTCTGTGTTTATCCAAAGAGAGCGTAAGATTCCGCTACCATCGCTGTCTAAATCGGTGAATGTTTTACCTTCAACTCCGATGTCATGAAGCGCGGCATTTGGAGATGCCATCGAGTTTACTCCCCGCTTAAGAGGCTTAAATGACCTTACGTCGGAGATCGACATACCGTAGATAGGCTTAGTCGGCACGCCCATTTCGGGGAACGGCACGATCTCGCTTCCCCAATCGAAAGTTGGGTCTACTACGGGAGGCGGAGTATATGTTCCTCCTCCGACGCTAACGGGATTAAGGTTAAGCGAAGTAGCACTCGGTGAAGACCAATCACTCGATGCGCCCGAGTAAGATGAGCCAACTCCGTTTGCGGGTGGGAGGCGAGGGTAGACTGCCGTGCGCTGCGTAACCTCAACCTCTAGCGAACCAACGTTCGGCTGCCAAGAAACGCTCATAACGCGTAGCGAAGCGCTGTAGCCATCCGTGTTTGAGTCTACATGCCCCGTGACATCAAGGAAGCGTCCTAGGACACTCATCGCTAGAGCGGGTGTCCCCTCTTCAATCGTCATCTTCACCGAGTCTCCAACTGTCAGAGCGTCAGTAATGCGAGCCGCCTGCTGTGCATCCATCTGCGAAGCATCGAGTTCGACGCTGAATGTCTCTCCACGGTCAACAAGAAGCGGGAATGCGCTGCTAGCAACTGCTGCGCTTCGAAGGTCTGCACCCGTTCCCGTTGCTACGTCGCCAACCTTTGACTGCAAAAGTACGCGAGAAAAGACACGCTTAGAGTCGAGCAAAGTTTCGTAAGCGCTGAACCGCCAATCCGAGTTCTCTGTAAGCACAACACCAAGATTCGGAGTAGTTCCTAGGTAAGGGTCTCCAACGCTGATGGTGTACTGAACCCCACTCCGAGTTGCATCTGTGAACTCTGCGTTCATGGAAATCTCTTGACCGCTAGAGTCCTCAGTTCGAATCTGCTCAAGAACCTCGAACACTGAGAGTAGGTCGGTGTATACAACCGTCTTAGACTTCGTCGTAGCGCCGCTATCTGTAGGGAAGACTACATTACTAGGTGGTTGTGGGAAACCGCTAGGGATACGCGCCTGTGAGAAGCCCCAACGCAGCACAGAAATCGCGACCTCTCCCCACGTGGCGCCGTTGAAGGTCACGCTCGCTGCGGGGTCTGTAACGGGAGCGTGGGGGGCAATAATGAGAGTCTTGAGGTACTCGCTGCCGAGAGCGGCGGAGATCACGTCGATTGATCCTCGCTTCACGGCAGTTGATAGGGAGTTAACCATGCCCGCATATGGAATGGCAGCGATGTCATCCCAAGCGACGGCATCGTCATAAGCGAATACGCTCTTCAATAGAGGAGCAAAGGTTGTCTTCCAACCGCTCGCCATTGTTGGCGCGAGTTCGCTCAGCACTACCTCAACCTCACTCGCGACATCACCGAGTACGGATAGGGTAAGGCGCGTGTAGTCCCCAACGGGCAGGTCGGCGATCTCTACTGCTCCTGTTAGCGTATTGAAGATTCCGAATCGCATCGTCATGTGTTTCTCCTTGAGTATGTGTACGTGCGCGTGAAACAACTGTCTCCGCGATATATCTCTATTCTAGCACATAGATTATAATGGAGTCGGTTGAGTGCTCTCAAGAACGAAGCCAATCTTCATCCCACGCGACCCGCTGACGAACGTAGGTACGTCGCATCGCTTAATAATGCCGACAACCGTCTCTGTGACAATGGCTCCCCTATGAAGAATGAGAGTCACGGGAGAGAAGGCTCTCGTCGCAGTTATAAGCGCGCTGTGGTATGGCTCTACGCCACTATCGTCGTGAATGACAGCAGCGACCGTAACGGTCATTCCACCTTGACTGATGCGCTTGACGTAAGTTCCACCACCGAATAGACGCGGAACCGTCTCAATGCTAACGTCTGCATCTTCCCAACCATCAAGTCGAGAAAGGATCGCGTCGATTTCGGTGCTATCGACGTTTGAACCACGAAGAGAGGTTAGCAGTGTTCCGTCAATAATGACGTCTAGGGTTAAGGTATCGCGTGTTGTCATGGTGATCATTTCCTTAGCGTAGTGCTACTCGTTCTCGGTGGTCTTCAAGAAGTCTAGCGGATTTCTCTGCTAGAAGCCTTTCGTCCATTCCTGCGCTTGGGTAGACTTTAATGGTAACACTGTTATCGGCAGATTTCGAGTTCGCCTTAACGAGATCGGTTGTTACGCGGATCAACTCATTCTGAGCACCCCTATTCACGACTGTTTCCACTTGTCCTGCCTCGCCCAATAGGGCGACAGTGGGACCTGTGATATCAGCACCTGTACCAAGGTGAGGAATGAGAGGTACGCGCCACCCAACGCCCGCCATCGGAGCCCAAGTGCCGCCTCCAAGCCATGAGGGCGCAGTGATTGAGAGTTTAGCCATACCGTCGATCAGGGCGTTAATGCCCATTGCAGGAGCGTTCATTACGCTGATAAGCATATTCGCGACGCCCTTGAAGAACCCTACCAATCCGTTTCCAAGGCTGACGAACCCATCCGACAACCACTGTACTCCCGTACCAATCGCATGTGAGATTGTGTCCCATTCTTTGGCTACTTGGACGATACCGAATACGAGTAGTGCCACGGCTGCCACTACTCCCACCACTATCCACGTTATTGGATTCATCAGAACTGCACCCGCTGATGCGATCAATGCTGCGTTCATGCTCCAAATGGTTGCAGTGAGGAGAGCGATTGTCAAAATGATCCCCGTACCTAGAATACCTGCACTCAAACCTTGGTTCTCCTGCGTCCACGCCGCAATACCCTGAGCGAGCGGTATAATAGCAACTAGGAGCGGCGTAACAGCACCTTGTAGAGCACTTTGAATGGAGCGAGTAGTCTTATCCCAAGATTGCGCCGTTGAATCAAGATGACCCTGCATAATCTCAGTTGAGTTATCAACCGTGTCTAGCGCGGCTACAGTGACATTAGCCCAATCAGTCGCCTTAGATGCGCTGTAAAAGTCCTCCGACTTGCTTCCCGCGATACTTGCAAGGTCGGTTGCTGTGCCGCTCTTTGCCACCGTATCAAGAATACCCGTCCAAGTATCAGCCCACATTTTTCCACCTTGAGCAGCGGCTGCCTTTACGTTAGCAGGATCAAAACCAAACTTCCTAAGAGTGTCCTCAACTGCCACATCTGAGGATCGAAGCCTAGTGTTCGTTTCACGAGCAAGGTCAGCCACGTCGTCTGTGTTCCTAAATCCCGCCATCAAAGTGTTGTTGAAAAAGTTGAATGCATCCTCAGTGCTCAATCCTGCGCTCTTAAGATCACCCGAATACTCGTTTAGAGTATCCAAAAAGTCCGAGTTACCTCCTGCTCCATAGTTTGCGCCCGCCTTAGCCATTAAAGTAAAGAACTCCTCAGTGGTTCCCAACCCTGCACTAGTGAAAGATTGCAAACCGCGCGCTAGTTCTTCTCCGCTAAAACCATAAACGTCAACAAGTGTCTGCATGCTCTTACCCATAGCGGTAAGGTCCTCCTCAGACATATTTCGTGCGTCCTTAACAGACCCAATGATCGCTTGCATTGTATCTCCAACTGCATTCTTTGAGTCTCCAAACCCTGCGGCATACACGGTTGAGATACTACTGCTTAGCGTAGCACTCTCTTCGTCTGACAACGAAAGGGCTGCTGAAATAAGAGAGACCTTGCGTTGCTGCTCGAAACCCTTGCTAACGGCTACCGCCAAAGCGGCAGTTACCGCCGCGCCGATTACGGCAATGCCAACACCAACCGCAGACATCGTTGATTTGCTGCCGAATCCACGAGTAAGACCGCGCTTTGAGGAGGTCTCGGAAGCCTGCTCAATGGGCTGACCGATAAACTCCTCAACAGACTGATCTAGTTCTCCTGAAGACTCCTTGAAACCCTTCTTAAGACCCGTAGATAGGTTTTCTGAGACTCCTTGTAGGGACGCGACAACGTCGACATATGCTGTTCCGATTGCACTCTTTGAGCGTGCCATTTTATTACCGCTTTCTAGGAGCGCATCGTGCGCATGTTAGGTTTCGTGTGCGTCGTCGGGTTCGGCGAACGCTTCTTCGTCTAGTATAGCACCCTCTGAATCGGAAACGCTTTCTGAAGGTAGGTACCGCGCAAGAACATCAGCCATTTCCTGATCTGTAAGCGGCTCACGCTGAGATTCCTCGAACGTGGTCGTCTCATCCTTAGTGTCGTTTAACCAAGGAGCAACGGGAACCATCGCTTCTCCCTTAGTTGAGATTCCAATGCTTGCGGCAAGCCACATTTCGGGATGTGTCCACCTGCGCTTGCTACCACTTACCTTGGCACCATATAGAGAAGATGGGTCGCTTGCTAGAGACTTAATCAAGTGGAACGCCTCATCGAGGCTGACATCTTCTCCAATCTGATCTAACGACAATCCGAACTTCGAGCGGAAGTCAGGAATGAGAGTCTCGTAGTCTTCCCGCAGCACCGTGTTCAGAAACACGTACTGCGTTAGGCTAAAGGGGCACGTACCTTTTTAACCTCGTCAGAAAGAGACTCAACGCTTGCCGCATACCACTTTCCAATGAGGTCTACCGCATCCTCCGTACGCATACGGAGAAGCGCAGTCTGAGTCGAGCGGTCGATGGCGGTGCTTCGTGCAACGACGAATAGAAGTTGGCGAGCATCTGCAAACAAGTCACCATTCGGTTGGGGCGTAAGAGCAAGGAAACTCTCAACAGACTCGTTCATAATCGCGTACATAATCGGCAACTCGCCCTTTTCTCCAAGGTGATTTTCGAATGGATACGACCAATCTTCGAGTTGCGCCTCTGCTGCTGACGTATTGAGCGCGGTAAAGCGCTCGCGCGACGAAGTTCCTTGCTTCTTTTTGTGATCCTGTGGCGCCTTACGACCTGCTGACTGATTTGACATGATTTCCTCCTAGTTGTTTGTGCTCCTGAGTTAAGTGTACCACATAAGAAGACCTCCACCCGTTAGTCACGGCGTGGAGGTCTTCCTATAGTGATTTTCGCTTATGGGATGACGATGATTGATTCGTCATCGATGTACTCGACGCTCGTGTAACCGCTGTCATCAGGCTCGCACACGAAAGTGACATCATAAGTACTTGCCTTACCGAATCCGCTAGTAACATCTCCAACGGTGTCCAACGTGGCGTTTTCGTATACACGACGCACGGTGCGGACTGTCGTTCCACCTTCGAAGTTCTTGTCGAAGAGGTCAATGACGATTCGCTTATTTGCAAAGACCTTTGTCAAGTCGACGTTACGGATTCCGCTTACAGATGCGCTGCCGTGAACTAGAGCCAAAACAGCCTCTGTGCTCTCAAGAAGAGTAACCTTCAGGCTCTCACTCTGATCCGTTACGATTTTACGAGCCGTACGCCCGCTGTTCAGTTCCTGAATGTTCTCGGTAGTAACCTTCTTGGACTGAGTGAACCCATCCTTAGCAACTAGACCAAGAAGGGTGAGGGACTCAGGAGGGACCACCTGAGTTGCAGAGGTCACAGCGGTGTCATCGATGATTTCGAAGATGACTCCCCCTGCGGGGACGAATACTTGGTTTGTCATGGTGACTTTCCGTTTCTGAGGCAATCATGCCTCGGTTTTAGCCCGCCTTGACGGGAAGTTTTGTGGGTGTTACTTTCGTACGCTGACTTGTACTTCTGACGCAGCCAAGAAAGTCTCAGACTGCGTATCTACGAACTCGGGTAGGCTCAGTTGCGTGGTATCGCTGATACCACTACCCGCTACAAACTGTAGTTGGCTGATCACATCTGCTGCCTCTTTTGCGAGTTCGTAAGCGTCGTCACGGTCAGAGGAGAACCCCATTACCGCAAACGTGAACTCGTCCCAAATCTGATCAGACGAGTCACAGTAGGTGTATTCTATGACGACCTGAGCGGGCGCTTCATCAGAAGAAAGTTGGTCTCTCAGTGTACTAACGATTGCGCGTGTTCCTAGCGCGAACTGACATGCGCTAACCATGCGAATCTCTAGCGTCTCCCTAACGGAACCCATGATTCGATACCACCTTTCATCATGTATTAAGTGTACCACACGCTATTTCGCGGTGATATCTCCTTGTCTCCTCTGAAGAGCCTTAGCCAAAACTCCATGCTTGCCCTCCACATATGGAGCAGCCTCATCGATAGAGAATACTGTTGCAGACGGGCGCTTTAGTTTACCTCCACGCGCACCACGTAGACGAACAGTAGTATCAAACGAGACTCCGTTCCGAGCGAAGTCTCTATCTGAGTTAGCGGTACGAGCAATATTTTCAGCCACCTTCTTGATTACCTTACGCGTACTATCAGCCCAAAGAATCTCGCGCAGAGCAGGTCCACTTAGGACGAGTTTGCGAATCTCGGCGCCCGAGAAGTCTGTAACCATCTTAGCGCTCATCCCTGACGAGTTGTACCGTCATCCCACCCTTGACGAACGAGAATCCACTCGGAGGAACTGTCTTTACGGGGTCTCCATCGACTGTATAGCGAACTCCCGAGATAGTTACGATTGAGTCGCAGTCGATGTGAGTTGTGGTAGTCAGAGGAAGAGTGATTGATGCATCGCTGCGAATGGTTGATCCGCCCTGTGTAAGAGTCTCAGCAGAAGCGTGGATCATTACTAGAGCGGTAGTCTCGGTGATAACCTTCGTCTTCACAATGTTACCACGACTGTCACGGTCAGCGCTTACGACAGAGTTCTCAACCGAGATTATCGAGTTAGTTCCAAGGATGCTCATGGTTGCTTATCCAATCGCGATTTCTAGTGAGCATCCCGTGAACCCATCGTCAGACCCATATGCATATGGGTTACTTGCAGTAGTAGGAACCATCGAGAGTTGCCAAGCGCCTACCTTCTTCTTCGGAGACAGAGAAAGGATTTCTGCGTCGGTAAGAACCTCGTCGGGAACAGTTCCTTGAGCGAATGAACCGCTCGCTGCAAAACCGTTGGCGCTTTCAGAGAAAGATACGCGCTGATCTCCTGCGCGCTTCATAATACGAATAACCGCTGAGACTACAATACGACGCACGGTGCGGACTGTGATCGTGTCTGTAGTTCCTGTGATACGAGCAGGAAGGGTAGTAAACCTCTCCTCGATGAAGTCTTCCACCTCAGAGATGATAAGGTCAATCACGTCGTCTGCTCCGATAGGCGCCTCATTTACAGGTAGCCACCGAGCGAGAACGTCAGCCGAAGTTGCGTAGGTCATGCGATTTCCGTTTCTAAGAAGAATGGGATGAGCCCCGACCCCGTTTTGCAGGGTCGGGGCTCATCATTATTGTGGGTGATTACCCGTTGGTTACATCGCAGGAGGCGTAAGGCGAACGAAAGTGCTGAGGTCAGCGGCTGACGAGTAGTAACCCGTGAGCATGTACGCCGTCTTTCCTTCTGAGGTAAGGTTGTGAGTCACACCGTTAGAGTCAACAATCGAACCCATGTTTTTGCGCTCGATGCGAGGCTCCATTGTCTGCGAGTACATCATCCTATTCCAATCACCGATGATACCAATCGGCTGCGCAGACGCGAACGTCTTAACGGGGAGACCAAGAAGGCTCTCGCTCGCGTTCGGGAAAAGTTGACGACCATCAAGGTCGACCTGAGACTCAAGGATTCCGACCATAGCGATGGATAGCACCCATGCAGTGGGCAAGTAGCCTGTCTGAGCAACCTTAGTCTTAGCAGTAACTAGAGAAGCGACTGCTGCAGTCTCGTCAAGAGGAACCTCAGCAACGCCGTTAATAAGCGTCATCTGAGAGAATAGAGGGTTCGCGAGATTGAACTCACCCGAAACGGCGCGGTCATAAGACCGAGCGAAGTGAGACTTTCCTGCGTTCTCAAAACTTGATGCTAGCGATGAGAGGACCTCTTCACTTTCTTCGGTTACGACGATTGTGAAGACCTGCTTGACCGTCTTGGCTTGGATCTTCGTCAGAGCGGATGCGTCAGCGACTGCTGCCACACCTTCGCCTACGAAGAGGTTAGACGAGATTGTTGGGAAGTCGAATGTCTCGACCGTAATGCCCTTCTTGACGGGCTTTTCGACACCAAGCGCCATGAAAGCAGATGCTTCCTTAGTGCTTGCAAGGATTGGAGTGGTGTCTAGTTCGCTGACACCGAGTTCCGAGGAGGTGACCATTGTGTTTTCCTTTTCTGAGGCAATGCCTCGGTTTTAGCCCGCCTACGCGGGAAGTCTAGTTCTTGCTAGCCAAGTCTTGGATGGCAAGGTTGAATGCGTTCCACGTCGCGCTCTTCGAAGGGTTTGCGATGGTTCCAACCTGAACAGTTGGAACCTGCACCCTAGGCTTTGCAACGACGGGCTTAACGTCTGTACTCTCCAAGTGTACCACACCGTTTTCTGCGGTCTTAATACTGAGGAGTTCCTTGAGTTCAACGATGCTCTGCTGAACCTCTTCTGATGTAGAGCCGCTTACATACTTAGCGGCAGTGAGGGGAATACCTGCTTCAGAAAGGGCAGTGATTCGAAGGCTTAGCGACTTCGCTTCTGCTAGTTCGGTTCGAGCCGCTTCAAGAGCAGTTGCTGATGCTGTTGCCTCTTCTGCAAGAGGAGCCAACTTTCGTGCGGTTCCTTCATGCTCGCGAGAGTGACGCTTCCAAGATGCTGCTTCTTCACGTGCCGCTTCAAGAGCCGCCGTGAGAGCCTCAACTGTCTGCTCAACCTCCACCACTACTTCCTGTTCGCCATCCTCGGGAGTAACCACTTCGGGTTCTACTACCTCGGGGTCGATGACGACTTCGGGTTCTACCACTGCTTCTGCTTCTGCCATGATGTACTGCTCCTGTTCAGGATATCTGTTTGCGCGTCGCCATTCGGCTTGCTGTCTCTAGTATATCACACGGTGTTTTCGCCAATAATCCGCCGCATCTCTGCTTGAATGTTAGCCATCGTAGTTGGGCTTGGGTCTACAACCGTCCTCGCCGTACGCACACCATCACTACCTACTCTAACGACATCGCGCTCGACTGTTTGAAGTCGAAGTGACGCAAGTGCCTTCTCGTAAAGTTGCTGAGTTCCAACCATAGACGCATCTAGTGGATTAACACCCGAGAAACTTGCAGACACCTGACAGCCGCAATCTCGGTGGAAAGAAATCTCCGCTTGGCTCTCTACAAGAACCATTGTCTTACAAAACTCGCAACCCTGACCACGAACACGCCTGCGAGGAGTCACCTTAGTAGATGCATCTGAGGCAATGTTAGCATTTGCTAGCGACCTTCCAAAATCCTGAATGGTCTTTGAGATTTGTGTGACAACTGATGGACCAATATCTCGCAGTGTTTTACCTTCCACTAGAATCTGAGCGACGCCTGCCATTGTGCGAGAAACACCTCCGTCGATAAGACTTGCTGACATATCGCTAGGAAGAATGCGAAGAATGCTAGCGCGACGAGGAAGAGAGATACCCGAGTCGATTGCCATACTTCGAGAATCAGAGAAGTGTTGTGCAGAAAGTAGTTCAGTGGCGCCACGGTATTTCGCAACTAATACGGGAACCGCTCTACGAATCACCGAAACCTGCTCTTCAGGAGACATTGAAGACACGGCAGAAAGAAGGTTGCCAATCTCCCGAGAAACGGGACCGCTAATAAGCCTTCGATTCGAGTTCAGATATGCCTGACCCATTTGTAGTTCAAGGATTGAGAGTTGCTCTTTTGTGAGGCTCATCTCGCTCTCCTTACACTACTACTGCGGCAGTTGCTTCTGCACTAGAAAGAGCAGAAATGAGTGCAGATGTCTGCGCTGATCCATTCTCTTCGCGGATCGTCTCAGCCTGAGTGTTTGAGTATCCAAGGGTATCAAGCAGGACCCCGTCCGAGTTCGGTTGCATGATTCCCGAAGCAATGACCTTGGTAGCGTAATCTGCTGCCACAGTTGGTGGAAGGGGGTTAGTTTTCGAGAACTTCGCTTGAACGTCAGCAGTTTCATCTAGACCTAGACGGCTTAGGATATCCTTAGCGATCCTCTTCCACACGGGAGTCCACTCAATAATACGAACGTTCGCCTTCTCTGCAAGAGGTGCTCTAGACACCGTTTGCGCCTCGGCGGAAGTGGGATTACTCTCCGCTTGCCAAAGCGCCGAGATCGGAACCCCACTCTCGCTACTGAACAATACCGCACAAGCACGTAGCCAAGAAACAGGCTCAGAGATAGACGCCGTCTCCCAAGTGTAGAACTCAGGCTTCGAACCATCACTTGCTGCAGGTACGATGAAGATACTGCTAGCGGCAGCCTGATCCATCTTAATAGGATCACCGTTCTCATCGATTAGGAGTTCCTCGGCGACGTTATACATCACTCGTGCAGGAAGAGAGTGGAACTCACGTGCGATTTCTGCAGAAAGGATTGCTCTCTTTGCAGAGGCGATTTGAGACCGCATTGGCTCTGTAAAGAGGGAGTGTCCGTGTTGGCTCTCTGCATCGAAGTCATTCCACACCGCATAAACGGGGCAGCGAGTCCACGAGTGCTCGATTGGTTGACCAACAGCAATGACCTTGCCAAGACGCATGATTACCAAGCACACATAGTCATCAGTGATGACGGTTGCCTGAACTTCTGCTCCTCGCGCAGCAACGGGAATAAGGAGCGCCTGCGTTACTCGCTGTGCACGCTTATCCCAAGACACCGCAACGGTATTTGCAGACTCTACGTCTACCCTCACCTCAGGCTCACCGTTTTCGGTGTCGCCGTCCGACAGGATAACGAATGACACTCCACGGATTAGCGCAGATTTGTGGGCATTCTGCGCTGCAGCCTTCACATTAGCACTGTCGTATACATCATCTAGGACCTGAGATACCTTTGGATCAGTACCCACTCCAACTGACCATCCCCCGAAGTCAATACGTGCAAGCAGTTCGTGAACAGCAAGCGAGCCCCAAGGTACCTGCGGATTGAATCCACGCATACTTTTAGGCGTGTTGATTCCAAAGTCTTTGAGTGGCGTTTTACCCTCATACACCTTCTGTGGCATAGAGTTGGCAGACCTGTGCTTAACGATTTCTGCGCCTAGCGACGTTGCGATAGATGATGCCTCTTCGCGCCTGTATTGCTCAACCGCAAGAGCCATCTGCTCTTCGGGAGTAAGCGCTTCTACGTTGATTGAATCGGGAGTAGCGGTCATGATGGGTTCCATTCGGATAGTTGTGAGTTGCCATTCGGCATGTCTTAGAGTAGCGTGCGCCTCCTGTTCAGGATCAACACCTCTGCAGACAAGTGTACCACGCGTATTTAAGTGTGCTGAATCTTTGCCTTAGTACGCGTCTTCGATAGTTCTCGGTGGCGCTCTCCTTGAGCAAGAATCAACGTGACAAGCGCGTCAATCTTTCGAGGAGAGTGTGACCCGTAATCTTTCGAGATGAGCCCATTTGCCTTCAACACCGCCGACGTGGCGTGAGATGCGAGGGTACGATCATGCCCGCTATGCTTCAGGTCTCCACCTGCCAACGAGAAAGCGAACGTCTCGGTCATAGGCTTCATGCGTTGGATGCTCTGAGGGACGATAATGACCTTTCCGCGATGCTTTCGCGCAAGCGAGTCAATGTCCGTACGGAAGAAAGAAGCATCGGCAGCGAGTTTCTGAACGGCGTAGAGAGTAAAGACCTCTTCGAGCGCAAGGTTGACTTCGTCGCGAGGAACAATCCATTCAGGAGTGTCCTTCGGCTTCTCCCAAATGCGGAAAATCTCCATTCTACCATCACGCGAGATGATTGAGATACATGTCGAGTCGTCGTTAAGCGAACCGTCGAATCCTACCCACACGTCTGATCCAAGTTCGATATCTTGGCATCCTTCCAACTTAGCGCTTGCCCAAGCGTGAGGAGTGATATAGGACACCTTGCCGTCAACCCTCACCGTGATATTAAGCCTGTATCGCATGAACGCAGCGAGACCAAGGCTCTCGCCGCCTGCAAGACTAGAACGCATATCAGAGATGGACATCCTTCCGCACTGCAGGTTAGGGTTAGCCCTGATCCATACATCTTCGTCGAAGATATCGTCCTCGGGTGTTGCCCCCCACATCGCGATTCCAAACTGTTTTTCATCACTATTGCCCTCGATTACATCAACACCGCGAGCCTTCAACCTTCCGAAGATATCCTCTTCACTAGCGGACGCAGTCGAGATGGAAATAACTAGGCTCTCTTCGCGGTCACCCGATCCCTCGGTAAGTGCTGCGTAGAGTTCCTCGCCGCGCACTCCCCACGCATGCACTTCATCGCAGATGACAAGGCTTGGGGCTAACCCCTGATTACGAGATGCGTCTGCGCTTAGAGCACGATAAATGGCACCCGTGATTTTGTTCTCGATATGATCGCGACGCACTACGAGCACTGCACGGAGGAGTGGGTTCGCTCGAATCTGATCACGCACTGCATTGAAGGTAATCTTCGCCTGAGGTCGGTCACCCGCAGCACTGTAGATTTCGTCCCCCGATTCTCCATAGAAGAGATGAAATAGCACAATAGCACTAGCGATCAGCGTCTTGCCGTTCTTTCGTGGGACCGAAAGCAGGTATTGACGATACCTAAGCAAGCAGTCCTCGTCCTCCTCAAACATGGAGCGGATAGTCCAACGCTGCCAAGGGTCGAAAACCATTGGCTTACCCTTTGAGAAGCCTCTCAAAAACACCATATGAGTCTCAGCAAAGTCGATGACGTCCTGACCGCGAGACCATTCGAAAATGGGCGTAGTGAAGTATAGCGGTTCCCACTCTGAATCAGGCATATACGTAGAGTCTGAGGAGATGTCTTCGTAAACAGTTGTAGTCATGTCTACGCCTCAATCTGAGTAACGCTTGACTGCTCAACAAGTGGTGTTGAGTCATACTGCTTGCTGAATCTGTTTGGATCAAGCGTCTCAAGAATCCACTTGCTCGCTTTCCAATCATCAGACCTAGAGATATTCTCAAGCGCTCTACGCACGGCAGTTGAGCGCGCCTTGCGCGCCTTCATGAAAGACTCATACGCGAAGCGGTCCTTTGCGTTCTTCGCATTGATTCCGTCTCTATCGATCACCATTCCACGCTCCATAATGCTTAGCACTACGCGTGGTGCCATGTCGCTCGCTAGCGCTGCATCTTCAACGCTCATGCCTAGATTCATCATCCCATACATTTGAGACCACTCTGAATCATCGTAGCGAGCAATAGCCTTACTCGTCGCCATCAGTGTCTCCACTGTGTACACGTCGGCGTGCCGCCTTGCGCTCGGCATCTGCCTTAGATTTACGGTCGAACTCAGAGCGGATAGTTGCACTCAGTGCATCTTCTGTTCCAAGGCGTGCCGCACTCATCGGGTCTAGCGCTAGATTGGAGATAAGAGTTTGCAGGCGCATCTCTGAGTCCTTGAGTTGAGCGACAATAGGATGAGTCGCCATCGCCCCATTTTGGAGCCTGTAGAAGCGAGGGGTGTCTCCTGTTGCGATTCGGCGGCGGAGATATTCACGCTCGCTGAAAGTTTCGCAAAGAAGTGTGACGCTGAGAAGATCGCGCGACTGAGTAAGGTGCGATGCACCATTCCAAGTTTGTTCCCACATTGCTAGCGAATCTGCGTCAAAGTGTGACGGAGCGATTGGCGCTTGCTTCTGTTCTCCTTGAGTACTACTGCCTACGATTGCAGCCACTTTGCTTGCTGCAAGAGGGCGACCGCGTGGGTTTCCCGTTGCGGAATGCGAACGCTGTGCTGCCATGATGTTTCCCCTTCGGGTAGTCTGCTTGCCTATGACTCTATTCAGAGGGATAGTAGCACCTCCATTCTAGCACACCGTTAATGAGGGACACATACACGTAACACATACATTTTGAACCCCCTCGGGCATTATTACAAATCGCGCGCGTCGCCTTACCGTCGCGTGAAAGCCTCGACCCTATAGGGGTCCACCCCCCCACCTATAGGAATCGAGGTCTTCAGTTAGTATTAAAGGGACGCGATCAAGCGTAGCGTGTGGTCAATCGTGTATACGTTGTCTAAGTCGGCAAGTAGAGAGTCGACATTGCGACCGTTCTTCTCTGCCCACTCCTTGATCCATGCTATCTTCTCTTCGAGAGTATGTATCTCAATCCACTCAGGAGATAGAGTCTTGCTCGCTTCGCTTCTCATGACTACTCACCCAATGCCCTCCCTGCGCTCATGATTACAGAACCACAGCAGATCATCACGCACGCCGCTGTAACCATTGTCCACACCTGCCAAGATTCGACACCTGTCTGTGCAAGGGTACTAACGGGCATATCATCCGACACGCCAAGTGGTGTATTTGGTGTTTCCGACACTCCGATAGTAGGAGACTCGCTAGGAACAACTACAGGAGTAGGAGACGCGCTAGGCGAAGGCTCTTCTATAGGTTCTACCGATGGAGTTGTCTCAACCGATTGAGTCGGTTCAACAGATGGAGATGGTTCTACTGACGGGCTAGGCTCTACAGTAGGCTCAGGAGACGCCGTGGGCTCTTCTGACGGCTCAGGAGTAACTACGGGCTCAGTTGTAGGCGTAGGCTCTTCTGACGGCTCAGGAGACGCTGTTGGCTCTTCTGACGGTTCTACTGATGGAGTTGGCTCCTCGCTAGGAGTCTCAGTTACGGTTGGCTCTTCTGAAGGCTCAATAGTTTCCTCATGACAAAGCACGGGGTCGATGCTGTTGAATCCATATCCATTAGAGAAGTCAATCTGAATCATGACGCATCCACCGTCTTCGGAGATTGGCTTGAACACTACCTCCTTCTTGCATGGCTTGCCGTAGTTTGCTCCACAGACAATAATCTGAGGAGACGGAGCAATGACCTTGATTTCCCAAGCGTGTGAAACCTCAAGAGTCCACGTACCGTCTTCCCACTCGGCGCTCTCTAGACCGCTAACGGGGAATCGATTAATGTTCTCCTTTGGAAGTGATGTGTCCCATTCTTTACTTCCATTGTCTACGGGTTGTTGTGCATGGACACCCGTTGCTGCGAGAACAAGACCCGCAAGTGCGAATCCAATCACCGCGACCGTTGATGTGATTTCCTTCTTCATGATGTGTTCCTCTTGTTGGTATTGTATGTTGATGAAATCCAAATCAAGCCCTAGCGATTGATACTCCTTGTTCAATCGCTAGGGCTTGAGAAGGTCCTAATCTTCTAGGACGAATCGGAATGCTTCTTCGATTCGCGCTACATCTGCTTCTGTGTAGCATGGGTACGCGTAGAACTTACGCTGAGGAATCTCGTGATGGTTGACGACCTCAAGACCATCTCCGAATACGATCTCCTCCACCTGTACATTAGCGCGCTTCTCAATGAGTTCCATAGCGAAGCGGTCCAAGTACTCGATGCCTCGTGGGTCTTCCTGAACTGTGACAGTTGCGTAGTTACCTCCCGCGAACTGTGTTACCTCGACCTCTGTGCGGTTCATTGTCATTGTCATGATTGTGATCCTCCTAGAATCTTAGTCCCGAGTTTTCGGGTCTGATTACTCTATCCGTATGTCACACTGAGCACTCAACTAAATGAGCCCTCAGTGTGACATATCCAACACTCTAGACTTAGTATTGGTTGAACATCATTAGTCTCTCAGGAGAAAGGTCACTCGCGCTTAAGATGTCGAAAATCTCCTTAGCGTATACTCTCAATGTTGAAAGCATGTCAGCATTTGCTCCCTGTACGTCGTTAATGTTCATCCCTTGGAATGTTGGAGTTCGGTAGAACTCTCCTTCCCAACGGGGAGTTATGAATATCCCTTGTGCATCTTCCTTGAACGGACAGAACATGTCCCTATGTTTTTTGTTTATCGAAATGTGACCTACGTACAAATCGCTTCAACGCTCCTTGTATGTTGAAAACGTGACGAACGGTTCATAGACATCTCCTGATCCTATGAAGATGTCTCGGCGTTCTACAAGCGCAATGTGATCGGGCTTGTCGCACTTGTAGATATTGCCTGCCACTCTATACTGACGCTGTTCTCCTGTTGAGTATTCGATCATCTCTGACATTTCGTTCTCCTAGCATAGTAGTTGTTTTCAATCGACCTGCACCGCAGTTGTTATAGTTAGTACTCCTTCACGAAGTTATCTAACCTACTCACGCTAAAGCAATCGTGCTCATGAATCTCAACCGAGAAGTGTGGAGGTGAGTCACTAAACTCTGAGTCATCAAGAGACTGAGGAAGAGTATGGTACACCGTACCTGTCCGAAGATAGATTCCTAGAGAGATCCTCATGTGCTTGATCCACTTATCGAAGTCATCCCAATCGAGAATCTGTCCATCCTCAAGAACAATGTCCTGCGTAAAGACATTGCGGCGAGACATCAACACCCCACGTGCTCCACGAATGGTGACCTTGTTGCCATTGAACGATGATGGAAAGACTCCGTGATCCATAGGAGCGGCAGCATATCCACGAATGAGGGCAGTTGCTACCTCCCTATAATCTTCGGTCAGGATATCTGCTCCCTCCCTCTTGAAGTAGAGTACTCCCTTCTCCTTACGGTTGGTCTTCGCTCGGTTTTCGGTCTTGATGTTTCCCATATCCTAATGCTCCAAGTCTCTGAAATAGATGGGTGCCACCCATCGTGAAGGCTCCTGCGATACTATCCCCGAGATTATGCCAACTCGGATTTGCAACTCTCGCTCAGCACGCTCAAACCGTTTGAACATTTGTTGGTCATACCAACCCAATGCCCTCCCTGCGCTCCTTGCTCCAAACCAACTCTGTGATTTCACCTGAACACCATGTGTTACCACGTCCGTCTCTCGATCTGTTAGCGATATGTCGATTCCAAAACTCTCATCGAGTTCCTGACTTGCTGCCTCGATCAGATAATGCTCTCCAATGTGATGAGTGAGATACGTCGCTACATCAACCTCTTGCGTCCATCCGAAGAATGTCTCCCACACTGCATGTAGCATTATCTCGGTCTTTGCATCTTGCCATGTGAGATTTGGCTGACTATCAGCCCACGCAGTTGCCAACTCCTCGATATGCTCCATAGGACGAACATTGTCGATATACCAACGCCGCCAACTTGCTGAGTCTTGAATCTCGCCTTGAGTTTCTCTTGCCCACTGCGAGATCGAAGCCATGCAAGGTCCGAGGTTCTTCACGCTGCTGAGGACCGATCCTCCGTACTTTACGGTACTGAACGCGCGATTCCTCGAACCGAATGTCTTACTGCTCTTCTTGTATTCCCATGCCTCCCTGTAATCTTGATCAAACCGTGAGTCTGTTCCTGTTGTGTCGTACAAGGTGTGCCTCTTTCTGAGGATTGGGTGAGTGCTACTTTTCGAGAGATTCGGCGAGTTTCTTCGCCTCACTTGCAAGCCATGCAAGGTAACGGTCTTCGCGAGACTCAACTCGTGTGACGAACGCTCCGTCAGTAGAGTATGTGTCTCGGCTGAATGTGTTGTCTGTCATGATGGTGATCCTCCTAGAATCTTAGTCCCGAGTTTTCGGGTCTGATTACTCTATCCGTATGTCACACTGAGGACTCTACTGTTTTAGCCCTCAGTGTGACATACCCAACACTCTACGCTTGATATTCAACTTCTAGAAGGTACCGAGCGAGGTCTTTGATCTTCTCTGCCTCATCGTTTGAGTCAATGCAAGCCACGAAGAAAGTACGTGGTCCACGTGTGTACTCATAACACTCCTCGAACTGAAGATGCATGCGAGTAGATACCTCTTGTAGGCACATCTCCGCCCACTCTGAGAACTCCTCAGAGATTGTTACTACCGCAAGTGGTAGAACGCTAGGCGAGCGAGTGATGGTTACTGACTGTTGAGTGTCCATGAGTTATCCTTCCTTGATTACGTGTGAATGCTTCACGAGCGGAACCCTTACGAGATTTGTTGTTTGTCGAGCCTCGCAATATGCGTGGCGCGAAATCCAACCTGCTCCGAAGATTGACTCTGCAATGTTCTTAGACTCTTGCTCAGAATAGATAGCACGCGATAGCGACGTATCTTCTCCGACCATGTGCTTTCTATTGATAATCGAGTCCACCCCGAAAAAGATTTCCTCAGAAATCCATTTGGCAATAGATAGCATCTGAGAGATGTAATCAAGAACCTCTTGGGATGCGAAGTCCTTTAGATCGATTTCACACGAGTACATGAGCGAGTTCATTCCATTTAGCATTGGAGTTTCAGACACGCCACGATAAACGATAGAGATTCCCTCTTCATCGTGCATATCTCTGAATACGACAATGCTATCGTCATCAACACAAGACATCCTACTCTCTAGCATTTCCAATGGTTGTAGCGAGTTACGCTGTAGATACCTGAAAAACGAAGAGATTCTGCGGTTCTGACGTGCCTCTTCTGTAAGAATGTCTACGTACGATTTTGAAACGACAGCAAAATCCTCGTAGTCCTCAGCCTGAACTGCAACCTCTTCTAGGAATGGCTGCAGTTTCTTGAAGAACAGTGTTGGTTGGTCTCTGTTATACGGGAATGGGTATTTCCTGATTAGAGCATCGTAGTCGTATTGTAGGTCATGGTTTGCTTCTGTCATGATGTGATCCTCCTAGAACCGTAGTATGGTGCAGCACGTTTATGCTGTCCTACTAGTCTTATCGGACCGTTTCGTTTCAAATCGAGTGCTAGTGTGACATATCCCACACAACATACTCCTAAAATGGAGCAATAGCGTCATCAGGAGGAGCCATCTTGTCTCCAAATCGCAGCAGTAGCCCAATATTTTCCTGCGCGCGCATGTGACCCTGCGCGACGTTACCTTCGAGTGCCGACTTGAACCTGTGGTGACGGAGACAGATGGGGCGGAGGTTCCATAGTCGATTGACGTTGATCGAAGCGTCAACGTGGTCTACCTCTGTAGCAGGGTCAGCGCAGTTTGGGATATAGCACGTATATCCATACTTCTTGAAGCACGAGTCGCGTAGGAGCGCCCAATCTTTAGGCTGCTTGGCAGCGCGTGTCGAGCCTACCCATACCTTTTGGTGTTCTGCGCACCTACCCTTCTCCGTGACGAATCTTGAACAGTCGCGTTCTAAGCAGCGTACGAATGGTGTAGCCATAGTCAGTAGTCTCCTTGTTTCTTGATGTGACAGTATTCTCCTAGCGCTGCGCAAGCCTTACAGGCTTCTAACACCGCCGAGGGGGCAAAGTAAAAGCACGTGTGTGCTTCCCTGTACAAGTGTATCAGTAGGCAGTCTCCTCCTAGCGCTGCGCAAGCCTTACAGGCTTCTAACACCGCCGAGGTTGCAAAGTAAAAGCAGCACAACTCAGCGAATCCTAAATCTGCCGATAACACTCTCTGACGACAACTTTTGGAGGATCACAATGACTCAACAAGCAGCATGCGGGCAGGCTATCACAAGCCATACCGCCATGCAGGACTGTGACCTACGCGAAGCATGGCGTCTTGCAATGCTTGGTGCTCGCTCCGTCCTTCCGTCATCGTCATTCTATGGGGCGGCGCAGGCAGCCGATGATATCGCTCAGGATTGGATCACTTACATTACTCATCGCGAAGGAATGGAGCCAATCGATATCCTACGGTTAGCCTTCATTAGCGGGAAGAATCTTGCCATCAATGCGATTAGGGATGAGCGACGCTCTCTCTCACGCAACTCGGTGTTCGTATCTCAGCAACAACAGGCAAGCACTCACCGATATATCTATACCTCAAGCGCCATTCTAGAGCATGAGGAGGTTGAGGTGCTCTATGCATTGGCTGAAGGCTTCTCGGTGGCTGAGATCGCCACACAGCACTCTACAAGCGTATGGAGGGTCCGTTCTGCTCTTCGCTCTGCGGCAGTACGCCTTCAGCGTAGTGGAGACCTAACATTCCACGAAGACCTGAGCGCTAAGAAGATGATTGGCGAGCGCTAGATGTGGGATATGTCACATTAGCACTCGATTTGAAAATGAACTGCCCGATACTAGATTATGTACGACCGCATAAGCGGAAACCAAGGAGGATCACCATCATGACGAAGACAACCACCGAGACCATCAAGGTTCTGAAGGACGGCACTATCACGATTCGCAACTCTAGGAACCTTGAAATGGTGCTAGTCGATGTTTATGGCTCAACCGTGAGTAGGGTATGGGCAAATAGGTACATCCAAATACGTGGATGTGCAGTTGGGTTCTCAGTCAATGATACCCAAGATATGCTTTCGTCGTACGTTAACATGCGTGGAGGAGCAGGAACAGTCCTATCTTTCCATACAGAAGGCGAGCGCCACCTCGAAGAACTAGAAACTGTTCTCGCATGGCTTCTCAATGACGACCTACACGACTCAACAGATGCTAAGGCTGCACTTGATATCTGCCGAAGCACTCTTCGAATCAGTTCAAACCAATAATCAAAACACAAACAGGAGGAAATGATCATCATGACCGCACCAAAGAGCACTACCGAGACAATCAAGCGCAGTATGGATTTCCGCACTACGTTCGTTCGCAACACAATGCACCTTCCGCTATCGCTTACCAACCTTGACGGATTCTACGTCATTCAGCCCGTTCTTCGTTGGGAAGATCGTGGATCACGTGAGGTAATCAAGCGCGCAGCACGCATTGGAATCGATGCTAGGAAGGCGCAGGAACTCCTGTCGTCTTACGTCTACGCGTCGGGTCGTACAGGTCGCACCTTTGCCACTCACGAAGCGGGCGCGCTCCTACGAGTCATCCTTTGGATTCTCAATGATGATGACGATGACGTATTCGCAGCAACAGAGGCTCTTGCTTCTGCCATTGAGGACGGGATGATCTCGAATGTCTAAGGATAAGAACAAGTTCGGGTCTGCAATCTCTGCGATGGAAATCTACGAGTGCGATGAACCTGAAACGATGACGCATATCAATGGGGAGAGTGGTCTCATTCACTTCGCTGACGATCCCAATACGTTCCATTACTACGGATCAATCATAGTGTTCCGCGAGCCTTCGTCTCCATTTATTGGAGGACAGATCGTCCTCGCTCCATTTTATGAGGAAGCGCTATATGAAGCCGCACCGAATGGGTGGTTTTTCCGCGTACGTGGAGTCATTGGAAACTCTCCAAGTATCCGAAGGGCTGTCAATAAGGCTATGGAGAAGTATCTCAACGCAACGATCATAGAAATCTTCAAGATGCAACTCCAAAACGGGGAGATTCTCGCAGAGTGTGAAGTAACACTACACGCAGACTATGATGCGAAGCCGAGTTCTGAATGGACACTCATGCCTAGCGAGTTCGAATGGCAACAGTTTGCATTAGACCCTCAGCGACCCATTAGGAGCAAGAACGCGTAATGAATACCCTAAGTCCCCTTGAGACGACAGCAGGCTACCTTTCCATGATGGGGTGGGAGGTTGTCGCTATACCTGAAATGAGTAAGGGTAAGCCTGCTGTCGGGACGACGGGTTATGACGGTATTGCTATGACTGAGGAGGAGTTGTCTGAGTATGGGCGCGGAAACGTCGCTATCCGTCTACCCCGTGGATTTATCGCCCTTGACTTCGATCTATACAAGGGTGACCTACTGCCCGAGGTTCAATCTCTACCGTCTCTCACTCTTACGCTAGCAGTAACACGTCACGAGTCGATTTCAAGTGGATTCACTGCCATCTTCTCGCTTCCCGAAGCACATCGCGACGCAGATATCGTCGGCTCTATCGGCGTGATGGACCTCATTCAGCACCACCACCGCTACGTTGTAGCACCTCCTTCGATTCACCCAAGTGGTGCCGTCTACCGTTGGGTGGATTCTCAGGTTGGAAATCCACTCATGGTGGAGCCAAGTATCGACATGGTAGCGGAACTGCCAATGGAGTGGGTTGAGGCTATCACTCGACGTATTGTAATCGAGGAGTCAAATGACCAATATATCGCTCAGGAAGCCGTAGGAGCCTCTGTGGCGATGTGTAAGCCCCTAGTTGCCACAACCACACGCGGAATCGCTATGCTACGCTCTGCAAGGCGTACAGCGCGTCACGAAACGCTTCTGAGGGTTACGACCGCCTCAGTGCAGGTTGGTATGAAGCACCACGGCTCTGACTCAGCGCTTCGCTCTATTGAGACAGCGTGGATTACTATGTTCTCCCCATCTGAGAAGCGTGATCGTAATGTGGCGCTTGAGTTCAAGCGTGCAGTTGAAGGTGCTCGCGCGAAGTCTCCTGTAGTGAAGACTGTTTGCAACTGCATTCGTCACTGAAAGTAACTCAGCCCCTCAAGTGTTAGCCTGAGGGGCTGAGTGATCCGAGGATCAACGTCGAGGAGGGCGACGGATTATGATCGAACTCGGAGCCAAAAAGACCGAAGTCCTTCTAACATTTTACTTGAGAAGCGTTCCTGCGTTGAGACGCTCCTGCATGCGCGTGACCATTGTTGATCCACCCGTACTGATGAATCCATCAGCGGGAGTTCCTAGACGGTTTTGCAGGGCAGTGATAGTGATTGGACCAAGCCAACCGTCCTGCGAGACTCCAAGCCATGCCTGCATCGCCTTTACGAGTGTAGAGCCACCCTTCTTGCGAGGACCGTAGTCAACGCCAATAATCGCCTTAATCGCGCTGTTGACATACTGAGCGGAGATGACACCGTCTTCGGGTGTACCGAATGCGTGCTCCAAAGAACGCGTCGTGTTCGGTCCCCACACACCGTCTACGTCCAACTTACCCGTTGCGGCATAAGACGATCCGTTGTCGGGTGTACCCGTGTAGACGGGGATGTTTCCACCGTTAGAGAGGGACAGGATTTGGGAGATTTGAAGGATTCGCTGTGATGTAGGACACACCTTTCCACGGCTAGGGCTGTAGAGCAAACCTCCACCGAGTTGCAAACGCCCTGCTAGAATGCCACTTGCGGGGAAGTTGCCGTCGATACCAAGTCGGTGCCACGACAAGCCGTGAGAACTATCACCGTTTGGCTGCGAGTTGGTAGCAAGTTTGTTAGCGAGACCGTGAGCGTCACGAGCCCAAGCGAACAGTGCAGCCATTGAGTTCAACTGCTGAGAAGTCCACTCACCATCAGCCATTCCCTGAGTCTCAATAGAAATCGTAGATGAGTTTCCTTGGTAGTCTGCAGCAGCCTTGTAGGCGGTGTCGACGTACTGCTCGACCTGACCGTCCCTACGTACATAGAAATGTGAACACACGAATGACGGCTTGTTGAAGAATCCGTAAAGGCTAGCCTGCTCAGAAACTGCAATATGCAAGTTCATACGAACAGGAGTCATGCGAGTCGTGAAGTATCGGATTGGCTTTTGGATCGCGTGCGGATATAGAGCCATTAGACACCTGCCGTTGTAGTTGTCTCGGGTGCAGTCTCGATATAGTCAGATGCATTGGTCGTGGTCTTCGCCGTGGCAACGGATGTCAACACCGACAACACAAAACCACCTGCAGCGAAGTATGCGATTTCAAATGGGTTAAGCGCGTCGATGGAGATACCATTACCGATGGCAGACGCACCCACCACTAGGGCGGCACTTTGGGCAGCCGTCTTGACTGCACGCTCTAGGGCAAAGTTCCAAAACGCCCGAGTTAGAATCATCATGTCATTCTCTCCATTTCATGTCCTGCCATACTGCTAAAGCCGATTGCGATTAGCGTGAGGACCCTCGATAGTACTATTGTAGCACACGCGTAGTCGGGAAGATTCTCCGCCACGCTTAATACGACTACTAGGATGGCTGCGTTCTCGCTAATGAGACTGATTCCCACTACCGAGCGCCATGCCCTCACGTATACCTGTGAGGCGAAGATGGCGATACATAAGTAAACCGTCAATGTCATCATCCTATTTCTTCCTATCGTCAGGAGAGTAGAGTGCTCCAACGCGCTCTGCGAAGTGGTTAACGCGTCGGTGTTCACTGATGGCATCTGCTGCATGAGTAACACGATCAGATAGTGCTTCGATAGACTTGCGAACTGAATCCTGACCCGCCTTTACTTGCTCCGCTCGCTGAATGCCGTTTACGACCTGCGACCTAGTGATTGCTGCAGTAGTCATTATGCTTCGTCCACCCCCTTCCTAACTCGGATGCGCCTTTTGGGCTCAACTTCAATCGGAGTAGTATTAGGGGGATCGGGGAGCCTCCCAAGTAGATCGGCGATTGTCTCAAGAGAGGTAGACGAGAGCGCCACACTCTCATAAATCTGCTGAAGCATGCGGTGCTCGCCCTCGTAAGCGTCCTTCCAACTTTCCGCGCTGTCAACTGCCATCAAATAGACATTGCGGCTTACGAGGCGACCACTCATTAGACCCCAAAGAACTGCAGACACGACTCCCGTCGTTGTCAGATTACTAGCGGTCGCCAAGTCAGTGAAATCGTCAAAAAGATTCCGCTGTGTGAAGGTATTGGCGGCATTCGGGTCGCTTACGGTAGCCAAGAGCCACCCAAAGATTGGGGTGTGACTGAGTATAGGAATGAGCGTTGGGATGATTGAGAGCATGTTAACAGTGTACCATGTCCAATCTAACCGTTGATTGGTTCTGTGCCGTGTGCAGCGCCTGCAATCGGACTATAGATTGGGTCTAGTTTGAAAGCGAGGCATCCCTGCTCGGTAGTAATCGCTCCGCTATCTACTTGCGCTTGATATACTGAGTCGTTACTGCGAATGACGTATACCCACCCATCGAAGAAGTATGTCCTAGAGAGTAGAAAGATCGGATTTGCTCCACGATAGAACGATTCGATCGTCTGATCTTGAGGTATGCATGCATCGATTAGGCGATTAGTTGCGAAGAACGTAGTGTCCAAGTTCGTTGCCGATGTATACTGCGCAAATGACGATCCATCCTTAATAGGGAACTGATAGTAGGTGTTTTTAGTCTCTGTCCACATTCGGTTTAGGTATGTAATGAACAGTTTGGTGATCCATGTCTGATTATTGTTGGAATCGAGCGCGGCATTCCCATTTGATCCAAATCCCAAAGGGCAACCATATGCGACAAAAATGTTGTTCATTCTCCACAGTTGAGCCTCGGCAATGGAACTTGCTCCGTATGATACGAAGGAATCTTCTGCTACTCCCGAAACCAACTTCTTGCTGACAACCTCCCACTCGGATGTAGATGTTAATCCTTCGCTCGATAAGTCAAGTTTAAGGAATGGGTCTCCGAATGTATTCGTAGAGTCCTCACCGTTACCTCCAATAGCCCACAGTTTTCCTCCTGCAACGACAGCCCAATCGCTACTTGTCGACGGGTTTAGCATATTGTCTGCAGATACCGTTCCATTCGAAAGTAGATATTGCGGCTGAGGAATAGTAGTCTGAGATGCGAAGAAGTTCAAGACAGGAATGTTTGCAGATGGGATTTTTCTATTGGGGAAGTATGCTCCCCAAGTAGCAAGCCAATCTTGAGCCTTAATACTGCGACCCATAACGGGCTGCACTACTGCGGTCTGTCCACTTACACCTCCGCCGTACTCGCGCGTAGCGATGAAAGACGTGCTTACCATTACTCGATTTGGGTCGATTTCTGTTCCTGTCTTACCAATGACGAGGAAGCGGTAGACCGTGTAGATAGTAGACCAATAGTCGCTACTCTGAAGTGAGACCTCGGTGCGAATCTTGAGCATGACTACGATGGACTTTGAGAGCGAATGTACGCTAAGGATTGTGTAACTCAAATACTGTAGACCATCAGGAAGTGCGTCCTCGGATACTCCGAACTGTTCGAGAGGAAGGTTCCCCGCAAAGAGACTCTTAAGAAGCGTTGGAGTCAACTCAATATCTCCATCATGCTTGATAGTGCTTACCGCTCCTGCGGA
>Ga0123339_10000657_pt1 | contig 25768 bp, 19 predicted proteins | sample lystaG_FD_89956 | JGI IMG/M metagenome (GOLD analysis project Ga0123339, IMG submission 89956) | Glacier valley bacterial and archeal communities from Borup Fiord, Nunavut, Canada, to study Microbial Dark Matter (Phase II) -... | ecosystem: Environmental > Aquatic > Freshwater > Ice > Glacier ...
ACGTCACCGCGACCCTCGGCCAGTACCTTGCCCATCTCGGTGGTCACCAGGCGGCTCAGTTCTTCCTTGCGCTGCACCAGCAGTTCGCCAATGCGGAAAAGGATTTCGCCTCGCTTGGGGGCTGGTAGGGCGCGCCACTTAGGGTAGGCAGCCTTTGCTGCCGCAACCGCATCCTGCACATCGTCAGTGGTGGACTTGGCGACCTCGGCCAAAACCTCGCCAGTCGCAGGGTTGAGGCTCTCGAAGGTGTGGCCCTTGCGGGCGGCTACCCACCTACCATTGATGTAGTTCTGCACTTGCATAACGTCTTTGTTGCTCCTCTCTTGTTTCGCTCACCCACGCGTGAAGGGGTGAAGTTAGCTCCACCTCGTTGTGGACAGTGCATTATATCATATTTGCTGCTGGCTTAGAGGGCAGCGAGCAGTTGGCTAGCGGTCACAGCGCAGCCCGACCTTGACGCTCTACCCCTCTTTCCTTTAGACTGGGGCCAACGAGGTGCGTTATGCTAAAGAGAACCCTACTGTTGATCGTGGTTGCTGCTGCCCTGCTACTTGCCCTGGGCGGGCAGGTAGGTGCCGAACCTGCTGGGGGCAGCTTGCCACCACCCAGCCCCGCAGCGTGCGCCCTGGGCTGGCAGGATGAGCCAGCCTTTGGGCCACAGCGTTACCTGGCTGGCGCAGCGGCTTCGCTTGCTGCTAACAGGTTCTACTACATTGGCGGCGCGGGGGTCGGCAATAGCTTCCTCAGCAGCACCACTTACCTGGACTTGAGCAGCCCCGTACCTGGCTGGCTGACTGGGCAACCGCTGCCCCTGGCTCGTAGCGAGTTCGGCTCTGCCCTGGTCGCGGGTTCTATCTTCGTGGCTGGCGGGCGCAATGCGAGCGGGGTGCTGACCGACGTTCATGCTTACGTAGTGGCTAGCGACCAGTGGTACACGGCGACCGGTCTGCCAGAGCCGACCGGCGGCGCGGCGGCGGCTAACCTCGCTGACAACTTCTACTTGCTTGGCGGCTACCACGCCAGCGGTAGTGGCTTCAGCACCAGCACCTACGTCTATAGCTACGCCAACGCCCTCTGGTCGAGCGGCCCACCCCTGCCGCTCGCCCTCAGCTATGCCGCAGCGGCCACCCTCAGCGATACCCTCTATGTCGCTGGGGGGCAGAATGCGACTGGCTACCTGAACAGCCTCTACGCCTATAATGGAGCGGGCGGCTGGCAGGTGCGGGCGAGTATGCCGTTCACCATTGCGCGAGGTGCGCTTTCGATCTACAATGGCAGACTGCTCTATACTGGCGGCTACAATGGTAGTCGGCTGGTTGGCACCTACCTCTACGACCCGGCGGGCGATAGTTGGACGGCTGGCCCGCCGCTGCCTGCCCCGCGCATCTTCCACTCGCAGGCGACCCTGGCCGACCGCGTGCTGATCAGTGGTGGCGCGACCGATGCTGGCCTGACCAACTCTACCCTCAGCCTGCGTACCACCTGCCCCACCACCACGCCGAGCAGTACCCCCCCGGCCTCCAGTACGCCAACCAGCAGCCTGCCGACCGCTTCGGCGACCATCAGCCCGCTAGCTTCTAGCACGCCGACCAACAACCCACCAACCGCTTCGGCGACGACCAGCCCCCTACCAAGTGGTACCCGCACGCCCAGCAGCACGCCGACCATCGGCTCACCGACCGCTACCGAGCCGCCCGCTGCAACCTTCACTGCGCCCGTGCCAGCAACCGGCACCCCTTGCGCCAACTTCAGCGACGTGCCAGCCAGCAGCGTGTTCTACGACTATATTCGCCTGCTCACCTGCTACGGCTCTGTTAGCGGCTACCTGGATGGCCGCTTCCACCCTGGCTACAACGTGACGCGGGCCGAGATCGCCAAAATCTTCGTCCTCACCTTCAATCTCCCGCGCCAGACCCCGCTCACTCCTAGCTACAGCGATGTGGCGACCACACACTGGGCCTACGCGTTTATCGAGACAGCCTATACTGGAGAGGCGTTGCGCGGCTACCCAGCTACCACCTGCGAGCGGCGTGGCCTACCAGCCGGGCGTAGCTGCTTCTTGCCCAACGAGCCAATGCGGAGGGCAGAACTGGCAGTGATGGTCGTTCGAGCGCGAAGCTGGCCCGACACTGGCTGGCCGCTCACCCCCAGCTACAGCGATGTGCCGCCCAGCCACTGGGCCTACCCCTACGTCGAGAAGGCGAATCGCTATCGGGTGATCAGCGGCAACGAAGGCCGCTTCCGCCCTAACGACTACCTACGCCGCGACGAACTGTGCAAGGTTCTCTACCTCTCCTGCGCCGCCGATGGTGGCCCTTGCAGCAACCTGCGCTAGAGGCCACAGCTACCCATCGCGTCAGCCAAGAGGCGCAGCCACGACCTGACTCTGTGGTAGGCACCCTACTCTCAGCAGCCCTAGAGCAAGCCCCCAACAACTTGTGCTACATTCAGGGCGTGATCGCAGGCCAAAGCGGTTGACATAGCTAGCCAGAAGCTCTATAGTGTTACTACCCAGCGTGGGGGATTGACCAGGCCAGCCAAAGTGAGGGCGGCGCAAGCCAGCACCAGCACCACGAACTTGAGTTGCCCGCTATGGGTGAGTGCGCGCCCTTGCTATTGGCTGGGCCTAAACTCAGCCGCTCGCAGCCGCTAGCATTGCTGCCTGCTACAGCGCGCTGCACCTACTGTCTCTCTAACCCAGCCTGCGCCGCCAAGAGGTTAGCTGCCTTCGAGCTGCTAGCCGTCAGCAGCAAGGGCGCACCAGGCCGTAGCCCAGCGGCCAGCCCGCAATCCCATTTGGCAACCAATACCAGCGCAGTCAGAGGAGAAGTACAATGACCCAACCAGCCGTTGACCTCGCCGCCGCCTTGTTCGAGAGTGCGCCGGTTGCGCTGATCTACTGTGATGACGATCTGCGGGTGCAGAGCTATAACCGTCAGGCTACCCTACTGCTGCCGGGGCTAACCTCTGGCCTGTTGCTAATCGACTTGCTGCCGAAGCTAGTGCCTGGCTTGCTAGCGGGGGGGCAAGTGGTAGAGCAGGGCAACGAGACCGCCACCCGCTACCTTAGCCTCAGCAGCGGCTCGCTTGCTGGGCAGCAAGGCCACCTGATCGCCGCCACCGACGTGACCACCAGCGAACTGGCCCGCCACCATGCCGAGGTCGAGCGCGCCGCCCTGGCCGCCACTCTGGACAATCTGACCGATGCTATCTCGTTGGTTGAGCCGAACGGCGATGTGCGCTACATCAATCCAAGTGGCCGTCTCCTGCTCGGCCTCACCCCCGACCAGCCGCTCGGCGATCTCAGCCGCTACCTGGCGAGCGGCGAACTGCACGATGTGACTGGCAGGCTGCTGTCCCCCGCCGAAAATCCGACCGCCCGCGCTCTGGCTGGCGAGGTCTTCCCTGGCACTGACCTCTACATTGCTGGGCCGGATGGCGGCCATTACGTGGTCAATATCAGCGGCAGCAGCATCAAGAACGAGGCGGGTGAGGTGCAACTGGCGATCACCTCAGCCCGCGACGTGACCGCCACCCGCCAGATCGAGCGCGAGCTTGCAGCCAGCCGCGATGAGTTGCAGGCGGTGATCGACAACATGGCCGAGTCTGTGCTGCTCACCAACCCCGACGGCACCGTGTGCTACATCAATCGGGCTTGTTACAAGCTGATGGGCATCCCCAACCCTGCACTCGCGCCGCCCTTCGCCCAGTTCAGCGATTTTACGGTGATCAATCCTCGCTACCTGGACGGGCGGCCAATGCCAGTGACGGACTACCCGATCACGCGCTCATCGGCAGGTGAGGTTTACGAGGGCTTTGAGTTTCTGATCACAGGGCTTGACGGCTTGGAGCGGCGCATCAGTGTCAACGGCAGTCACCTGCGGAACGAGCAGGGGCAGATCGTGCGCGGGATCACCTCGGTGCGTGACCTGACCGATTTCTACCAGGCACAACAGGGCTTGCGCGATAGCCGCGACGAGTTGCTAGCTGTGCTAGAGCATATGCCCGACTCGGTGGTGCTGGTTGAGCCTGGTGGCAGTATGCGCTATCGCAACATTGCCCACCGCCACCTGCTGGGGCTAGACGAGTATGGTCAACTCTCTGCTGGCTTGCTGCTTACCAATATAAGCCTGGCTAGTCTCGACGGGCGCACTCTCACCCCTGAGCAGTACCCGATCAGCCGCCTTATGGCTGGGGCCAAGGTGGTCAACGAAGAAATGATCTTCTACCCGCCCGATGGTAGCACCCACTATGTTAGCGTCGGCGGCACCAGCCTACGGGACGAGCAGGGTAAAGTCCGCCTCGGTATCATCGTCACCCGCGATATTACTGAGCATCGCAAGCTCGAACAGGAGATGCGTGACAACCGCGATCAGTTGCAGGCTCTCTTTGACAACATGAGCGACCTGGTGATGCTGATGGAGCCAGACGGCACCATCCGCTACCTCAACCAGAGCGTCTTCGACCTGCTTGCGCTATCAGCTGACGCGCAGGCGCAGATGGAGGGTGCAAACTTCTCTACCCTCCTCGACTTCAATCTTCGTTACCCAGACGGTCAGCCACTCTCGCAGGCCGATATGCCGCAGGTGCGGGCCTTGCGGGGGGAAGTGGTCAGGTCGGTTGACTGTATGTTCACTGATACGGTTGGTCAGGATCATATTATTAGCAACAACGTGACGGTGATCAAGGATGAGCAGGGTAATCCCCGGCTGGTGCTGACTGTTGCCCGCGATGTCACCCCTCAACACAAGCTGGAGCAGCAGCTTCACGCCAACCGCGACGAACTGCAAGCTATCCTCGACAATATGATCGAGGGTGTGATCCTGATGCAGCCAGACGGCACCTTGAGCTATCTCAACCGGGCTGGACGACAGATGTTGGGCGTAGAGATGGACGAGGGCGTTGGTGAGCTTAGCGACTTTGCCAGCCTCAACCTTGAGATTAGCTACCCTGATGGTCGCAGCCTCCCCCTGACCCAGTACCCGCTCAACCGGGCAGCCCAGGGTGAAGTCTTCACCGATAGCGAACTGCTGTTTGGGCGGGCCAACGGTGGGCGGGTGCTGCTAAGTATCGGCGGCTCTGCTGTGCGCGACGAGCAAGGCGCGGTGCGGCTGGCAATCAATGTCTTCCGCGACATTACCAGCCAGCGCGAGATCGAAGACCAGATCGCCCAACTGCTGGTGCAGGCCGAACACGAACGGCAGCGGCTGCTTACCGTGATTGAGCAGCTACCCGCAGGCGTGGTCGTCTTCTCTGCCCCCGAAGGCGTGGTACTGGCCCACAATAGCTTCAGCCTGGAGATGCTGAAGCTGGACAGCGTGGCGCAGTTCGACAATGGCGACCAGGCTACTGCTCGCTACCTACTGACCTACCCCGATGGTAAGCCGCTGCCCGCTACCGAGGAGCCGGTGACCCGCGCCGCCCACGGTGAGCGGGTGATCAACGAGCAGTGGCGCGTGCAGTATCCGGATGGTACTAGCCGCGACCTGCTGATCAGTGCGGTGCCGATCTACGCTGCCGACGAGCGCGTGTTCGGGGTCGCAACCATCTTCCAGGACATCAGCGACCTCAAGGAACTGGATCGGCTCAAGGATGAGTTCATCTCGATCACCTCGCACGAACTGCGAACCCCCCTGACCACGATCAAGGGCTACAGCCTGATGTTGGCTCGCAGGCTACGCAAGCTAGAGCTGAACGATGCTGACCGCGCCGACTTCCAGAAGCCGCTAGACACGATCCTGGAACGCACCGAGCGCATGGTTACTATGGTCAACGACCTACTAGACGTGTCGAGCCTTGCCGCGGGTCGGTTTGAGATTATCAACCAGGCCATCGATCTCTCAGCGATCAACACCAGCCTGGTCGAAGAAGCTCAGGTGACGTACAAGTTGCCACTTGAACTGCACCTGCCAGACGAGCAAGTGTTGGTTCTCGGTGAGGGGCGGCTGATCGAACAGGTAGTCAACAACCTGCTCAGCAACGCAGCCAAGTACAGCCCGGAGGGTGGTACGATCACAGTGCGGGTTGCGCGCGACGACGCATTCGCGGTGGTCAGCGTCCAGGATCAGGGCATCGGCATCCCAGTAGAGCAGCAGGCCCACCTGTTCGAGCGTTTCTACCGCACCGAACACGGCAAGCACACAGCCAGTGGTCTTGGCCTCGGCCTCTACATCAGCAGCAGTATAGTTCAGGCGCATGGTGGCCGAATGTGGGTGGAGAGCGCGGGTGAGGGTACGGGTAGCACCTTCTACTTCACCATACCACTGGTCGGGCAGCCTGGCTTGGTGGACGTAGCTAGCCCAGGGTTGCCGTAGTCAAGCTGTCGCTCGCAGCTAGCTACCACCAGTGGTGGGCTACAAGTGACAGGCTGAAGGGTGGCAGTGAAGTGCTGGTGGGGTTAGCGAAGGATGGTGTGTACTGTATTGAGCAGATCGTCAACGCCGAAAGGCTTTGCGAGAAAGAACTTGGCCCCGTGCTGGCGAGCTTCCCTCTCACGTGCGCCTGCCGACATGAACAGCACGCCTGTCGGCGCGTGTATCAACCCGGCTTGCATCGCGCTGAACATCTCGTAGCCGTCGGGCTGGGGCATTTGGATGTCCAGGATCACCAGATCGAACGCCTGCTTGCCGAGCAGGTCGAGGGCTTCGCGGTCAGGTGCAGCAGATCGTGGAGCGCACACTGACCCTCAATGCTCAAATCCAGCGCATCAGCGAGGTAGTTAGCGTGGTAGCCAACATCGCTGCCGAAATCCACCTGCTAGCCCTCAACGCCAGCATCGAGGCAGCCGGGGCTGGGCTGCCGGGCGAACGCTTTAGCATAGTAGCGGTTGAGGTCAAGAAGCTAGCTCGCCGCACCCAGCAAGCCACTGACCGCATCCGCGAGTTGGTGCTGAAGGTGCAGCAGGCCAACACCGCAAGCGGATGGCGACAGAGGAGGGGCTGAAGGAGAGCGACAAAGGGGCGCGGCAAGCCCGCACTGCTTTTGAAGCTAACCTGGAGGTAATCGAACTGGTCGGTAGCACTACCACCCGCACCCACATGATCACTCTGGCAACCCAGCAGCAGCGCGGAGCTAGCCAGCAGGTGGCGGCCACGATGCGCGACTTGCAGATCGTAGCTAGCGATGTCGCCACTGCCAGCGGTCAGATTGCCACTGCCGTGCAAGACCTACGAACACTAGCCACAGAACTCCATCAGCCAACCGGCTAGTGGCTGAGGGCAGCCACCACCTGCGTCGGGCCTTTTGCTAGGGCCAGACTGACGCGCGGCCTATGACCAGCGGTTCGTCAGGGGCTGCCAACTGCAACGTTAGCCCGCTCAACTCGCGCACTGCGATCTCGATCTCCGTTGCCGCCGTTGCCACGCTGGTTGCCGTCGCCCTGGCAGGGCATAATAGTAATACATTTGGTGGGTTGGACTAGCCTATTGGTCAACGGTGCTGCAAAGCGTGGGTGGTGGCCGGGTTGAGCGGCCAGTGCAAAGTAGCAGTAGGCAATGTTCACCCACGTTCACCCTTATTCACCACTTGTACACCGCTCGCCACCGCCCCTACGACCAGTGGCGGTTAGTATTGAGTTAGCTCATGTATGGAGGAAGCAACTTATGTTCAAGCACATCCTTGTCCCACTCGACGGCAGCCCGTTCGCCGAACGCGCGCTCGGCGCAGCCATCGCAGTCGCTACCGCTCATCAGGCCAGAGTCACCCTGCTACAAGTCGTTAACCTCAACAGCCAGCTTACCACCAACCCCTGGGGGCTGGCATTTGACCCGCTCTTGACCGATGAGATGATAGGGTCGCTAGCTGCTGAAGCGAAGACCTATCTGGGGGCGGTGGCGGCAAAGTTGACCACCTGTGGGGTGGAGGTAGTAGCGGGCGAAGTGGCATACGGCGCACCGGCTGATGCTATCAATGCTGCTGCTGCTGCTTGCGACCTGGTAGTAATGAGTACGCACGGGCGCAGCGGGATCGGTCGCTTGGTGCTGGGTAGCGTAGCAGCAGCAGTAGTCCACGGCAGCGTGCCACCAGTGCTGCTCGTTGGCGGCAAGTCGCCAGTGGCCGACTATGCAGACTGTGCCTACAGCTTTAGCCACATCCTGGTGCCGCTAGATGGTAGCCAGTTGGCCGAGCAAGCCCTGCCCGTGGCGGCAACTATGGCCGAGCGCGGCAGTTCGCTGTTGCTGCTTGAAGTTGTGGCAAGTGCGACCAGCAGCGAGCCGTTCAATAGCGAGATGGGCGGTCTCCAGGGGACTGCTTCCCTGCACCTGACCGACAACCGCGACATCGCTGCTCACCACTACCTTGAGAAAGCGGCCCACCGCCACCTACCAGCGCACGTCGCCTATCACACTACTGAGCGCGGCGGCGACCCAGCAACGGAGATACTTAGTACCGCCCGCAGCGAGAGTTGCGACCTGATCGTGATTGCCACCCACGCTCGCGACGGAGTAGATCGCCTGCTACACGGCAGCGTAGCCGAGCGGGTGGTCAGCAACGCACAAGTGCCAGTGCTGGTGCTGCGTGGGCAGGTAGCCGAGCGGGCCGCCGAACAGCAGCACCTTGCCCCATCCCCACCCACTTGGCAACCGAGAGTCGCTTAAGGCCCAACCAGCGTAAGCCAACCAGCTTGCCAGCAAGAACCGCCCTGTGGTAGAATAGTGGGGCTGCCAACGAACCATCCCTATGTCAGTTGTGATCATAGTGGGTCTGCCAGCGAACCATTCCCCCAGGCCAGTTGTAATAGTAGCAAACCCCACAAGGAGAGCAACTTGCTAGCCAGAAGAACGATCCGCCGGTTGGGGTTGGCCCTGAGCCTCGCCCTGCTCCTGGGCGGCTGCGACGTGCGCGACCAGCAGCAGGAGGCCCGCGATGCCGCTACCCTCAATACTTCGCCCCTGCTCGTCCGCCCCACCGCCTACAGTGAGGCGGCCTTCCGCCCGCTCCTAGAGTTCGACCCGCTCAACTACCTGCTGCCGCCGCTCCTGGTTAGCTACCTGCCCAGCGGCAAGCTGGAAGCGAGCAGCTTCGCTGACCTGGACGGTAATGGCGCACCAGAGGTAATCCACACCAGCAGCTTCCTCAACCCTGGTGGGGATGAGTGGCTGCTACAAGTGCAGGTGATCGCCTACTACACGCCCACCGAGGGTGGCGGCTTGAGCGGCTGGCTACCGGTCTGGCCTGCTGCCTCCCGCGAACTGCTGACCCCAGAACCGCAGCCGAGCGACACACCTGCTCCCCCAACTGGCACTACTGCTGCCAGCCCGACTGCCAGCCGCACAGCCACGGCCACTGCCAGCCGCACGGCCACCGCCACCGCCAGCCGCACCAGCGCGGTTAGTAGCACGGCAGAGTTGAGTGGCACCACTGCCACTGCCACCAGTACCCACACTGCCACCCCGCAGCCTCCCACCCCCTACTACACGGCGATCCCGACCGACACGCCAACGGCAGAGCCGAGTGCTAGCCCCACTATCTTGGTCACGGCTACCCCGTTCTTGCCGCTAACGGCAGCGCAGCGGGCGGTGTTCGCGGCAGTCGGCACCGCCGAGCCTCTGGATTACAGCGTGCAGGGCGCGAAACTGCTGGCTGATGGCCGGGCCGTATTCGGTCTGCGCTGGCACACAAAGGCCGACGGCAAGCATCACCTCAAGCTGTGGGCCTGGCAGAACAACGACGCGACTGCCCTCAAGTTCGCTGGGGCTGCCGAGCTTGCTTCGGCCACCCAGATCGAGATTGCCGACCCCTTCGCCGACGGCCACTATACCCTCACCACCAGCGACGACGTAGGTAAGCTGCAAGCCTGGCGGTGGGACGGTCAGCAGTTCAACCTCGTTAAGTAAGCAGGAGACTAGCCGCTTGAACCGTGATAACTTCCTCAGCCGCAATGCTGCTCAACTGATCTTCGCCGCCTGTGTGGTCGTAGCCCTGCTGCTTGGCTTTAGCCGCAGCAGCCTCGCCCCGTTGCCCAGCCCCACAAACCAGCCGCTTACCGTCAGTAGTGTGGATGGGCGGCTAGGCGGTTTCGGGCGGCTGTTTGCCTACCAGCCGCCCACAGCACCGCTGATCTGCACGGCCACCAACGCCACATCCTGTGGGCAGCTAGCCCTGCGCGATAGCGGCCCCTCCCTGGTGCGCGACCTGATCGCCCTGATGCAGGTGGATTATGGCGGTGGCAAGCGCGAGCAGGGTAATCTGATCTTGCGCTTCTCGCAGGCAGAGGCAAACACGGTGTTGCAGAACGCGCTGGCCTTCACTGAGGGCAATCTTGCTCCCGGCAGCGACCAGGGGCGGGGCGGCCTTGCACTCACAGGCCGCTACCTCTACACTGCCGCCCTCGCTGCCTACCTCTCCAGCTTCACCACTGACCCAGCGGAGCAAACCCGCCTGCTCGACATCGCGCTCAACAAGTCCTATCAGACGCTAGTCGCCAATACCAACGACCCAACCAACCGCTACGACGCTGGCATCATCGAACTGCTGCTCGGCAACTACCCCACGGCTCTCGAACATCTGACCGTCGCCAACCGGGTTGCCACCGCCGACCTGCGCCCCCGCACCAGCTTCATGCTCGCCCTCGCTCTGATCCAGCAGGGACAGCCGCAGCAGGCGATAGCCACCCTACAGGCGGCTGGCTACGATCTCACGCGCAGCGACCTTGCCGCCAACACGGAATTGCTGGCTGATGCTGCCGTGCGGGCTGGCGACGCTGACCTCGCTCTTGCCACCTACGGGGGGCTACTGACCCAGGCCACTGCCGACCCCAGCCGCCCGATCTATGACTGGCAACTCTACGACAAGTACCTCGGCCTGGTGCTGGCGACCAGCCGCTATCAGGCTGGGGTGGCCCAGCTAACCCTCCTGCTCGGCAATCTGCGCGACCCGCAGGCGCAAGCCAAGCTGCTCAACGACAGTGCTGGTCTCAAGCTACTCGCGGGCAAGGGGGCAGAAGCGTTGGCCGACTACGACGCTGCCCTGAAAGCGGCACCCCAGGCAAGCGAAAAGGGATCGCCAATTTGGGCAGCCCAGGCTGAAGCCCTGCTCATAGCTGGGCAGAAGGACAAGGCATACCTAGCCGCAGGCTCTACCCTCGGCTCTGGCACGCCAGGGCAGACTACAAATGATGGTGCAGTTATCCAGGCTATGATCAAGCCGGATGCCGCCCTGCCACTCAGCAATTCACCCTTCAGCACTGCCCTGGTTCAGCAAGCTGCTGGCAAGTCGAACGAGGCAGCCACCGCTTACCAACAAGTCTTGCGTGGGGGCGACCAGCAGCAGGCCGCCGCTGCCTACGCCAATCTGGTCGCCCTCTACCTCGCCAACAAGCAGCCGCAGGCGGCCACTGCCCTGTTCGGCAGCGGCCTCTACGACGTGGGCAAGCCGCTCAGTGGCCCCCTCCCCTTCTACCCCTTTGTTAGCGCAGGGGATGCCTTCATTGCTGCTGGGCAGGTAGACAGAGCAGAGGCGGCCTACCAGCGGGCGATGGAAGCTGTAGCGCAGGGGGCAACCCTCAGCAGCACCCTCAACCTCTCGACCAGCCTCAATCTGGACAGCGAAACCGACTTGCAGCGCAGTTATGTGCAGAGCCACTGGGCCGACAGCTTGGCGCAGGTGGGCCGCAGCGAGCAGGCGGTCTACCACTATCGGGCGGCGGTAGCAGCCTGGCCGCTAGCCTACAGCACCTGGTACAATCTCGGCCAGAGCTACAAGCAACTGGGCAGGAACGACCTGGCGGCGGCTGCCTTCCTCAAAGCAGCAGCGATCAGCCCTGGCTACGGGCCAGCAGTGCAGCAGCAGGCGCAGGCGGCCTACGCGCAGGGTAGCTATCTTGGTGGCGAAGCGGCAAGCTCACGGGCGATCACAGCCCGGCTGGGGCAGCCCTGGGCCGCCAGCAGCCAGCCGCCCGATAGCAGTGCCGCTTATCGGCTGGCGGTCGGCAACGGCCTGAGCAACGACAGCAGGGCTGGCCTCAACCCGGCCTACATCGCCTTTGCCCTGATGCTGCTGCTGATGCTGGTCAGTAGCCTCAAGCTGTTCGGCGAAGACAGTGGCGGCGGGTTCGGTGGCCCAGTCTGGCTCTACGCCACAGCCGTCACCGGGGTGATCATCTTCCTGCTCGGCCCTGGGCCAGCGGGCAGCACTGCCCCTTCGCTGCTCGGTTTCCTGCTCTCTGGTGGGCAGGCGGCTGGCTTCTTCACCTTGCAGCAGGCGGCCTTCCCCCTGCTAGTCTACCTGCTAACCGCGCTGCTGACCGCTGCACTGCTTTATGGCGTGGGTGGCTGGCTGCAACGCTGGATGGCGCAAGGGCTGGGCATGGTCGCCCACCACCACTTCAACCTGCTCGAACTAATCATCGCACTGGCGACCAGTGTGGTCGGCGGCTTCTTCTTCGGCAGCCTGCAACAACTGAGCCTGACCGACCCGCAGGTAGATGAGGATTTGCAGGCCCAGGCCCTGCCAGCCACCACCCCCAGCCGCCGGGCGCGGGCTGCCAATCAGCAATCTAGCCTCACCCAGCCCCAGCGGCGTGACGAGCAGCGGGTGTCCTTGCTGGCAGAGAGTAGCCGTCGCCTGGCCCTACCCCACCTGTTGGGCCTCGGCTTCGGCTTCGCGGTCGCTGCCCTGTTCCTCGGCCTCTACCTGACCACCCAACTGAACCCCTTCCGCCTTGCCAGCATCATCGCGGCGGCCTACCTGGTCAGCAACGTGGTAGCTGCCAGCGGCGCATCTGGCGAACGGGTCGCAGCCTGGAACAGATGGCTGTGGCTGCTGCTAGCCCTTGCCGCCGCTGCCCTCTACGGCAGCCTGCTGCTGGGCCTGCTCTAAGCCGCTGCCGAAGGGGAGTGGAGGGCAAGCACTGGGTCTTGCCCTCCACCACTATCCTTGCTATAATGCTCCTACCAGGCGAATTGCAGCGGCGCAGCGACGAGTTGTGGCAACAACGGCAGCAGCTTGAACGGCACCGTCAGCACGACGGCAGATGAAACTTAGGAAGAACCAACACCCGTGAACGAAGATGAGATCAGCCGGTACATCACTGATATCTTCAAGGGCGTGGATGTTGTGGCTGCTATGGATGCTAGCTTCTTCTTTTACAACCCTGACAGTAGCGTGCCACCAGATCATATGTTTCCGATTGTGACGATAGTGACTACTGATGCCTATGACCAGTTCTCTGACCTCAACCGCCCGTCAGTCTTTCGATTGAACATTGGTGTTAGCAAGCAGACGTTTCGTTTGCTCTTTAGCTCTCCAAAGCTACCCTCCGCCACTGATAGTGCGGCTGAAAACGGTGATACAGACTACGACTTCACCGCCTTGGATCAGTTGATGCCTCATCCTGTTTATGGGCGGATGTACTGGGTCTGCGTACTCAACCCCAGCAATGAGACTTTTGAGACAAAAGTGCAACCATTGCTAGCTGAGGCTTATGAACAGGCGGTGAGCAAGTACGATAGGAAGGCAACCCCCAAATAAGCCCTAGCCTTCTTGGACTGCAAGCGGTTGGCTTGCCCTCCACCACTATCCTTGCTATAATGCTCCTACCGAAAGCAGGGGGCAACCATGAGCCAGTTCTACTACTCTACATATCCTTCTTATCTTGAGCTATACGCAAGCGGCGAATTGCAGCGGCGCAGCGACGAGTTGTGGCAGCGCGAGATGCGCTCTTGCCTGCTCTGCCCCCACGATTGCGCTGTGGATCGCGTGGCGGGCCACAAGGGGGTCTGCCGCTCGACTGCCGACCTGCTGATCACCAGCCACAACCTGCACTGGGGGGAGGAGCCGGGGCTGACCGGCACTGGCGGGGCTGGTACCATCTTCTTCGCCAACTGCCAGGGCCGCTGTATGTTCTGCCAGAACTTCAGCCTCAGCCAGTTCAGTCGCGGCAAGAAGCGCACGATCAGCGAAATGGCCGCGATGATGATCGATCTACAGCAGCGCGGCGCACACAATATTGATTTCGTCTCCCCTACCCAGTATATGCCGCACATCATCTCTGCCTTGCTCGAAGCGATCCCGCTCGGCTTCCGCCTGCCCCTGCTCTACAACAGCGACGGCTATGAGAACCTGCGCGCCCTGCGCTATCTGGATGGCGTGGTGGATATCTACCTGCCCGACGCGAAGTATGGTGACAGCGAGATTGCCAAGAAGCTCTCTGGCTTCCCCGACTACGTGATCCACAACCGCGCCGCCCTGAAGGAGATGTACCGCCAGGTGGGTGGGGTGATCGAGGACGAGCATGGCATAATTCGGCGCGGGCTGATCGTGCGCCACCTGGTCTTGCCCAATGGCCTCAGCCAGGTGCGCGAGGTGATGCAGTGGATTGGCGGTAATCTTGGCCCCGATGTGTACGTGAGCCTGATGGATCAGTACTTCCCCGCCTATCGAGCCGTAACCGACAAGAAGTGGGGGCTGAACCGTGCCTTGCGCTGGGACGAGTACGATGCTGCAATGCAGGCCTGGGAGGAAGCTGGCATCGAGCAGGGCTACATCCAGGATCACTTGAGCAGCGGCGAGGGGCTGGCCTGGTACGGCAACGAGGAAGCCCCCGCTAGCTACGAAGCTGGCGAAGGCGAGTTGACAGGCATCATCCCGCTGGTCGCAGCCGAGCGTTAGTGCAACGCAGACAGGAACACTTATGCTGGATAGGTTGAGACAGCTACTTGGTGGCAGCGGCGGCGGCAAGGAGCCAGAGGATGAGCGGGCCAGCGATCTCGCTGCCGAGTACTATGCGACGGCCCAAGAGGCGGCCAGTCGCGCCGACCCGGCCCAGGCCACCCGCTGGCTGGGCTTTGCTGCCGAACTAGACGACAGCTACCGCGTGCGCGCCCTCGACGACCCCGCCTTTGACAGCGTGCGTGGTGACGAGCGTTACCGCCTGGTGACAGTGCGGCGGCTGCCAGAGCAAGAGGCTACTGAACAATGAGTAGGCTGAAGCTGTGGACACCAACCTGCAAGATCGCCCGCCGCTACTAACCTATCCTCTCCCAGCCATGTTCATCATTACGCTGGCACCGCTAAGCTCTGGTACTCCTTGCAGCAGCACGAGAGCCCAGTAGCAGGTGGACAGTTGCCGCAGGAGCAAGGTTGAGGTGGCCCCCTTTATGCTATAAGGCAAGTGGACAATTGTCCACTCGTTCCAAGCGCATAAGACGCTACACCACAGAGGAGAACATAGATGGCTGAGATACAAGGGGCTGATGACAAGATTGAACTGCTACGCGGCTTGCGCCAGAACCGCTTCTTCCAACAGCAGTCGGTGCCGGATGAAGTGTTGGACAATATCCTTGAAGTTGCTCGTTGGACGGGTAGCGCAGGCAACACCCAGCCCTGGGAGTTCGTGGTCATCCGCGACAGCCAGAAGCTGCGTCAACTGGGGATGCTCGCCCCCAACACGCGCTGGCTGGCAGCGGGCGCACCGGCTGGCATCATCCTGGTGATGCACGAGAACGAGTACAAGGACGCACTGGCAGTTAGCTACGACGAGGGGCGACTGACAGAGCGGATCATGCTGGCAGCGGCAGCGCAAGGTTTGGGCGCAGCCCTGGCCTGGTTCAGCGGCGACTCGCCGACGCAGGTCAAACAAATCTTGGGTATCCCCGCCGAGGGCATGGTACGCACTGTGATCGCTATGGGCTATCCCGGCGAGCCACCAGCGATGATGGCGGGGCCGGGTGGAGTAGCAGGGCGTGGTACGCCGCAAATTGGCCGCAAACCGCTGAGCGAGACTGTCCACAACGAAAAGTATTAGCCGCTACCCTGCGCCCCTCCCTGCTCTATTGGGAAGGGGCGGCTTGATTGGAGCTTGCCAATGGGCCAGTTTGAGAGGCACGTGTTTGTCTGCACCAGTGGCGAATGGTGCGTCGAGCAGGATGGTGACGGTGTGGGCGTGCAGAAGCGGCTCAAACACCTGGTCAAGCAAGCGGGGCTGACCGAGACGATCCGCATCAACCAGGCGGGCTGCCTCAACCAGTGCGGGCATGGGCCAATGGCCGTCGTCTACCCAGAGGATGTCTGGTACAGCGGCCTGACCGTCGCGGACGCGGAGGCAATCTTCAGCGAACATCTACAGGGCGGCCAGCCGGTAGAGCGGCTGCGCTATCAGGCCACCCCTGGCAACCACAAGCTCAAGCGCGATGGGCATGGCCGCCCGATCAGTGAGTAGCCAACAGAGCATCTAGCTCAGCCAGCTTGCTCTCGTGCTGTATCTTTGCGTAGAGGTCGCGAGCCACTTGCAGGCTGGCCTGGCTCTGCTGGTTGGCCTCCTCGCTATGCAGCGCAACCGCCACCTGCTTCAGCATCCTACCGTGATCCTCGTAGAACCAGGCAAGGTCGTAGCGGTAAGGGGTATCCTTCAGCGTTGCGACCACGACCGCAAAGTAGGGGGCTGCCGCTGCCCACTGCCCGCTGACGATGTGATAGATAGCCTCGACGTGCGCGAACTGCGCCTGCCCGATGCTCACCGAACGCGCGGCCAGATGCTCCCGCAACCAGGTGATGTACTTGCGAGCCTTCGGCCAGTCGGGACGGTCAAGGTAGTAGCGGGCTAGCTGGGCCGCAGCCGCCTCCTTCCAGTAGTTCGTGCCAGAGGCGTGGTTGAAGGCCTGGATCGCGCTGCTGTACCAACCCTTGTCATCTCCCTTGTAGCGGTTCAACTCGGCCATAGCGACCAGTACTCCATCTAGCCCCAACTTCCCCTCGCGCTGCTGGGCAAGGACAAGAGCCTTCTGGAAGCAGACCTCGGCCCGATCCAGATTGCCTGCGATCAGGTAGACGTGGCCGCAGTCGGAGAGGACGGTCAGCAGGCGAGCCTGATCCTCAATGCGCTCATGCAAGGCCATTGCCTCATCCGCGTACTTGAGACCAAGCGCGACTGGGCCGTACTCGGCGTGCAGTAGAGCCATTGCCCGCAGAGTTGCAGCGGCGGCGGCCACCTGCCCACCCTCCTGCGCCTCCTGCAAACTCTGCTCGAACAGCTTGCTGGCTTCCTCAATGCGGCCCAGGTCAATATAGACATTGCCAAGATTGCTCATCACGGTCGCCGCAACATTGTGGTTACCACAGGCCAAAGCCGCTGCACTGCTCTGCTGGTAGAGTAGCACCGCCGCCTCCGACTGCCCCGCCAGGTACTCAAGGTTGCCAAGCTGGTTGAGGATGCGGCTGAGGAGCGACTCTTGCCCCACCAGGCCCACCAGTTCGTGTTGGGCAGCCAACAACTCCTCGCGGGCCTCCTTCGTGCGGTCATTGTGGTAGTAGATCATCCCTTGCAGCCAGTAGGCACGGGCGGCCAGCGGGTGCCGCTCCGGGTGGTCGCTGGGCAGCGCGAATATCTCCTGGTCGGCCCGCAACAGAGAGCTACGCGCCTCGTCGTAGCGACCGGCGTAGACTTCGGCCTCCGAGCGTTCAAGGTAGCCCAGCAACCGAGCGGCTAGCTGGTCAGCCATCCCCTCGTCGGCTGGGTTCTTTGCTGCTGTCTCTTGATCTGGTAGCATGAGGGGTTCAAACCTGTGTCCCTAAAGTGGCTGGATGGTGGTCAAGGGCTATATTGTAGCACAGCACAGGGTGGCTGGCAAGCGTCAGAGTTGAGCCTGCTTCAACTTGTCAACCGCTAGCTCTGACCTGCTCTCCGGCTGCGGCTGGCGCAGGGCGATCTCCACCGCTTGCAAGCGACTCGGTATACCCAGTTGGCGGTAGAGGTCAGCAGCACGGCGTAGGGTAGCCTCGGCGTGGCTGGCTGCCGTGTGGCTGTTCTCGCTGCTGGCTTGCTGGCGTAGCATGGCAGCATACTCCTCGCATACTTCCGCCTCCCTGATCGGGTTGTCCTGCTCTGCCGCAACCTCTATCGCCCGCTGGAAGAAGGAGTCGGCCACGCCCCAGCTTTCTTCAGCAGTGTGCAGCAAGGCAGCGGCCTGGTTGTACATTAGCTCATCTTCAAGCTGGCGATCAGCGGCCAACGCATTGTTCTTCAGCCAGCGCACGTAGATGCGGGCCTGCTCGGCTTCGCTCTGGCTCAGGTAGTAACGCACCAGTTGCAGGGCGGCACTAGTCTTGCCCAGCGTAGTACTGGGATTGTTGAAGGTGCGGCTAGCATAGTTGAACCAGCGTTCAGTATCGCCCTTTTGTCTGCTCAACTCGATCAGATTGTTAACAATCTCCCATTGCAATAGCTTGTTGCCCTCGCGGCGAGCCTGGTCGTAAGCCTCGCGCAGGTACTGCTCGGCCTGCTCAAGGTCGCCATAGGTGAGGTAGAGGCTGGCAGCCTGGTTGATGATCTGGCAAACAACAGCCTGGTCGTCAATCTGCCCGCGCAGGCTAAGAGCCTTGTTCACGAACTCCAGAGCCTGACTGTAGGGGCCGATCTGCTGGTAGGTAGCAGACAGCAGGCGATAGCAGCCTGCCAGAGCCGTTGCATCACCACTCAGTTCTGCCTGGTGCAGGGCAGCATGGTAGAGGTTGAGCGCATCCACACTCTGCCCGTGCGCAGAATGGATGTTGGCGCGGTTGTTCATCGCACGTGCGGCGGCAGTGTGCGCCCCGGCCAGCACCGCCATCTCGGTAGCCTGGTCGTAGTAGCTAGCAGCTACCTCCATGTGACCCTTGTAATAGTTGATATTGCCCAGGTTGATCAAGGCTTGCGCGCGCAACCCCTCACCGCCTGTATAGCCTTCCAGCAGGTCGGCGGCCTGGGCCATCTCCGCTGCCGCCGCATCGGTCTGAGCATGATAGTAGTAAATCAGCCCTTGCAGCCAGAAGGCGCGTGCGCTGAGGAATTGGCGATAGTTGTCGCTGGCAGGTAGCTGCAAGAGGCTACCGTCCGCTTTCGCCAGGTGTAGGGCAGCCAGTTCAAAGCGGCCCTTCTTGATCTCTACCTCGGCACGATCAAGCTCCCATTGGGTACGGGCTGGGATCAGCGAAGCACTACAAACGGTGCAGGAGCGGACTCTGTCGGCATTGACGGCGTGGCAGGCGAGACATTCCATTGGCTACCTTGCTATGTTGGAGGACCAGCCTACCTGAAGGGCTGCCCTGGGTTGGATAGAGGTTGGGCGCAACTGCTATTGTACAGGCTGTCAATCAGTATACCAGATTAGCTATGTGGATGCAAACTGGTCGAGTTGGCGAAGCTCTAGTTCCACTGCGGCTTGCCGCTGGTCAAGGCCCAGCCGCTGGTAGATGGCGGCGGCCTCGGTCAGTTGCTCGTGGGCTGCCGCCAGCTTCCCCCCTGCCGGGTCGCTAGCAGCCTCCCGCACGAGGCTAGCAGCATACTCACGGCGTACCAGGGCGAGGGTGGTAAGCTCGCGCATTGCCAGCAGCCGTTCAATAGCCGCCGCGAAGTTGCTGGCTGCTTCGGGCCAGCGGTTCTGGGCGGCGGCCAGCAGAGCCTCGGCCCGGTAGATACGATGGTCGTCGTTAGCCTTAGGGCCAAGCGCGTTCCGCAGCCAGGTGATGTACTTGCGCGCCTGCACCCACTCGCTATGGGTGATGAAGTAGAAGGCCAGTTGCAGAGCCGCCTCGTTGCGCCAGATCACCATCCCAGCCGGGTAGTTGAAGGCGCGGGAGGCGGCGTTGAACCACGCCTCGTTGCGCCCCAACTGACGGTTCATCTCGGCCAGACTGCTCAACACCCCATCCATACCCATGCGGTTCTCGGTTTGCTGCGTGATCTGGTAGGCATCACGCAGGTAGCGTTCGGCCTCCTCCAGCCGCCCAGCCGCCAGGTAGACATTGCCCGCGTCGCAGATGATGGTCAGCAGGCGACCGTCATCCTTCAGTTGTTCACGTAGATCGAGGGCTTTGCTGGTGTACTCGTAAGCGCGGGAGAAAGGGCCGCAAGCGGCGTAGAGCAAGGCCAGGGCCAGGTAGATGGTGGCAAGGGTAGGGCTATCGCCGCCTGCTATCGCTTCATTTATGCCACGCTCATAGTAGTAGACCGCCTGATCTATCTCACCACGGCTCAGGCTGATGTGGCCGAGGTTGCTGCTCACCTTGGCGGCCACCTTGTGCGCGCCCCCCTGGGTTGCCACTTCGCCACTTTGCTCGTAGTAGGCTTTGGCCTCTTGCTCATGCCCTTGCAGGTACTGCACATTGCCTAGCAGGTTCAGCACGTTCGCCTGCATCTCCTCCTGCCCAGTCAACCCAGCAAGCTGCTGACGGGCTGCCAGCAACTCTGCGTCAGCCTCGGCCAGCAAGCTGGTGTGATAGTAGATGCGCCCTTGCAGGTAGTAGGCACGAGCGCGCATCGCATCCCGCTGGCTATCGCCGGGTGGGTTTGCCAATAGCTCGCCGTCCGCTTTCGCCATGTGCAGGCGGGCAGCATCATAGTGGCTATGCCCAATCTCCTCCTCGGCGCGATCAAGATAACGGTAGGCGCGGGCGGTGGCAAGCGGCATCCCGCATCCCTTGCAGGTACTGTCGTTCTCCTTGTTGCTGGTCTGGCATTGCAGGCAGCAAAGCGTGCCGTTCATCTACCCACCACTTGTGGTTGGTACTGTTTCGCTAGCCCACTGGAGAGCATCAGGTAGGGATCGCCAGGCTCCCGCGTTGGCCGCACCTTGCTGGCGACGATCTGTGGCTGATCCGCCCCGTCGATTTTGGTCAACCCTGCCACGCCCTCAACCCAGACCCATTGGCCCTCGTTCAGGTGGTTAGCCTCGTCGGCTGCAACCAGCATACCGAGCGGGCGCGCTTCTGCCGCGCAGTGGATGGTAGCAAAGCGGGTGAGAACGAAGGTACCCTGCGGCAAACCCGCCTCGCGGTAGACAAAGCCGAGGACGTGCAGCGGCTTGCCAAGCGTAGCGTCGGCCTCCTGGTCGAGGGCTTGGCTCAACTGCACCAGCGTTGGCGACCAGACCCCCGCCGCGTTGTTGCTGCCCAGTTCCGGCTCTGGGGTGACGGTTGGCGCGCCGTCGAGACCGCTGAGTTGCCTGGGTGGCTTGCTCGCCTGAGCCTCCGCCGCCCGTTGCGGGTCAACCTGACCTACGCCGATCATCGAGATCGTGCCGCCAGTGCGGATCGTGTCAGCCCCGAACGAGCGTGGGGTAACAGCGAAGTAGAAGATGAGCGGAGAAGCCAACAACAGGATCGCCAGCCCACGCACAATTAGCGGCTGGTGGACAGGCGGGCTGCCGCGACTAAGCAGGTTAGCGGCCAGTTGAAAGAGGCCAACCAACAGCGCGATGCCGCCGCCGCCCGCCACTAGCCAGATCATGTTCGGCGCAATGTAGAGGTTGGTGTACTTGCCGAAGCAAACAGCGTAGGCTACCCCGCCCAGAGCCAGCCAGCCGAGCGCGCTGGTTAGCGAGTGTTCAGCCCAGTCTGGGTGGTTTGGTTCACTGGTCTGCTGCATGGGTTGCCTCCGTCTAGTTGGAAGGTAATGTAACTGATTTTGCTGCTGCTGTCAAGCCTGGGCTGTCTAATCGGCTGCCCCTGCCAGCCCGAAACCGCAACATAAGCAGGGCTGTTGACATAACCGCAGGCGTGTGCTACAATAGTTGCACAAGGGCGGGCTACCGTCCATCCCCAGTCGAGGGCCACGACTGATGCTACTGCGCGAACCTGTCAAGCAGGCTGTCTCTGATAACGAGCCGGACGAGCGATTGCCGCTGCGTCTGCCTACCGCTCCCCTCAACCGCGAGGAGGAGCTTGATGTCTTGGTGCGCGCCCGCTATCCCCTACTCTACATCGTCTCCTGGGAGGAGGGGCGTGTGGCAGCCAGCCTGCGCCGCATCTGCCTGCGCCGCAGCAAGCACCTCTATGCCTGGACTGTGACCGAGGGTATCGTCAACCTGGATGGCCCAACCCCCCAGAGCGTAGACCCCACCGCCAAAGACCCGCTGCAAGTGCTGGATTACATCAGCAGCGCACGCGAGGCCGCGATTTTCATCCTTAAGGACTTCCACCCCTACATTGACGAGGGTAAGCTGGGGGCCAGTTGCGCCCCTGTCGTCCGCAAGCTGCGCGACGTGGCCGCCCAACTGAAGGAAAGCCACAAGACGCTGGTTATCCTCTCCCCCTTGCTGCGCTATCCCCCAGAGTTGGAGAAGGAAATCACCGTCTGCGACTATGCCTTGCCGAACGTGGACGAATTGGATGAGGCCCTGGGCCGCGTCCTCTCCTCGGTGCGACGTAGCGGCCTCAAGGTGCAGCTTGAAGACGGCAACCGCGCTGACGTGCTGCGGGCCGCACAAGGGCTGACCACTGGCGAGGCGGAGAACGCTTTTGCCCGCTCACTTGTCCTCACCCGACGGCTGGATAGCGGCATCGTCGCGGCTGAGAAGGAGCAACTGATCCGCCGCAATCGCGTGCTAGAATACTACAGCACCATCGCTGGGCTGGACGATGTTGGTGGGTTGGCTACGCTCAAGGGCTGGCTACACAAGCGGCAATTGGCCTTCAGCGAGGAGGCGCGACGGTTTGGCCTGCCAGAGCCACGCGGCATCCTGCTGCTCGGCGTGCAGGGTAGTGGCAAGAGCCTGGTGGCGAAGGCGGTCGCCAGCCTCTGGAAGCTGCCCCTGCTCAAGCTCGACCTGGGCAAGGTCTTCAGCGAGATGGTTGGCTCGTCGGAGGAGAACATGAGGGCGGCATTGCGAACCGCTGAGAGCATCGCCCCAGCGATCCTCTGGCTGGACGAGATCGATAAGGGACTGAGCGGCATCTCCTCTAGCGGGCGTAGCGACGGTGGCACAACCGCCCGCGTCTTCGCCAGTTTCCTCACCTGGATGCAAGAGAAGCAGTCGCCTGTCTTCGTGATCGCCACTGCCAACAACGTCAGCAGCCTACCGCCAGAGGCGATGCGCAAGGGCCGCTTCGACGAGATATTCTTCGTAGACCTGCCCACCGAGGAGGAGCGTGCCGCAATCTTCGCCATCCACCTGCACAAGCGGCGGCGCAACCCTGCCCACTTCGACCTGCCTGCCCTGGCCGACGCAGCCCACAACTTCAGCGGAGCCGAGATCGAGCAGGCGATCATCTCTGCCCTCTACGATGCCTTTGATGAGGGCCACGACCTGACCAACGCCGATATCCTCAACGCGATCCGCACGACAGTGCCGCTGGCGCAGACCATGCGCGAGGACATTACCACCCTGCGGAACTGGGCCAAGACGCGGGCGCGCAGCGCAAGTTAGGTATGATAGCTGGGCTTTTGAAGAAGGGACAGTACCTTCATTAACCAAGCAGCAGTAGATTTTGGAGCAGGTAACCACTGTGGTCACTAGCGTTTACCAAAAACACGAACTCGTCATTGGCAGGCTAGCCAGCGCAGGCGCACTAGCTGGGCTGGTCTACCTCAGCGGGCTGCTAGTCCTCTACCCCGCCGAGTGGCAGATGGTGGTGCCACTGGCAGTGTTCGTCGCGGGGACGTTGGCGACCCCTTGGGGCTACGCCTTCGCGGTGGGTAGCCTGGCTTATCCACTGTTGATGGTCTCTCCCTACCTCTGCGCCCTGTTCCTGGCAGTGACGGTCATCCCGCTCGGCTGGGTGGTGCGCCACATCTGGGTGGCGATCCTGGTGGCGGCCAGTCCGCTGCTGATCGGCTACGGCCTCGGCTTCCTCGCGCCCCTCCTTTGTGGTCTGATTATCAGCAAGCGGGCGGGGCTGGTTGCGGGGCTAGGAGCGCGGCTCTGGCTAACCTTGCTCGCTAGTTTCAGTTATGGGCCGGGGGCGAACACGCCGCAGGGAGTGGACGCGCTACGAACGCGCTTCGGCAATGCTGGTTCGTTCGGCACAGTGGCGAACATCATTGCCCCCTTCTTCCCTGGCTCCGTCGGCCTGCTCGCCAACATCTTGCAACTCGCCGCCTGGGCTGCCGCTGGCTATCTCGTCGGGTTGCTGGCCGATGTGGGGGCGCAGCGGGCAGAAGCGCGGGCGCAGTTCTCCTTCAGCCAGCCACAGAAGGGCGATACCCTGTTCGCCGTCGAGCAAATCGGTTGGCGGGCGATCATGCCGCTGCTGCTGGGGGTGGCAATCCTCGTTCTCGGTCTCAGCTACCTGCCCGCCCTGCTCAACCAGCCGCTCACCGGCGTGCAAACCGACCTCGCGGCTTACGGTCTGGCAGCGGCAAGCTCAGCCCTGGTCGCCCTCGGCTGCTGGCTGCTGCTCTGGTACCTGCGTCAGCCGGTAGCGGTACTCGGCTTGCGCGGGGCCGACTTCGGCATCAGCAGGACGGGCAGCATCGCCAAACCGAAGCAGCCTGCCGCTGCCCCGCAGCCGGTGCGGGTTGCTCCACCCACCACCCAGCTAGATCGCCCCGCCAGCCAGCCCCAGAAGCAGGCACTCAAGGCCCAAAGTAGTGACGAACGTGTTATAATGATCGAGATAGATTAGCCCAGAGTGGAAATCGCCGCTGGAAGTGGCGCGAGGAAGAAGATGAGCTTGCAACAGCGCAGCAACCAGAATCGCCGACAGGTGAACAGCAATCAGGGCGTACTTGGCGCACTGGGTGGCAATACTATGCTCACCCGCTTGCTGATTGGTGGCGTGGTGCTGCTGCTCGTCTTCCTCTTTCCCCTGCAATGGCTAACCCGCCCACGCATCGAGGTGAAGCCGCAACGCTCCGTCTTTTCGCCCGCCGCCAACCCTGCTGCCAACCCCGCCGCTAATCTGCCGAAGAACGTGGTCGTCAATTACAAGCTATCCGAGGCGGCGAAGATAGACGCGAACGTGATCAATGCCAACGGCCAGGCGGTACGCAAGCTGGCTAGCCAGCAGCAGCAGAGCGACGGCGACCACTGGCTGACCTGGGATGGGCTGGACGACAGCGGTTCGCTCGTCCCCGACGGCCAGTACAACGTCGAGGTCAGGGCGGGGGCGATGAGCGGCACCGATGGACAGATTGCAGGCTCTGCCGCCGTCACGGTAGACACCAAAGCACCGGGGGTGAACCTCGCTAACCTACCCGACGGCCTCAAAACCAAGTCTGCTGACCTCAAAATTGAGGGGACGACTGAGCAGGGGGCGTTGGTCTGGCTGGACGATCCCGCCGACCAACTCTCCGCCGAGAATGGCACCTTCAGCCTGCGCCGCCAGCTTGTGCATGGCGACAACCAGTTCAAGCTGAACGTGCAAGACCGCGCTGGCAACATCGCGGTGATCGAGCGCAACGTCAGCTTGCTGGATCGCCCACCCGCGATCACGATCACTGCTCCGCTTGAGGGAGTCTGGACCAACAAGCGACAACTGACTATCGAGGGTAAGGTTGACCCAGGCAGCAGCGTGAAGGTGAATGGCACCGAGACCAATCCCCTCCCCGACGGCAGCTTCAGCGTAGACGTGCTGCTAGCCGCCGAGGGGCGCAACGCGGTAAAGGTGGAGGCGACCGACGCGGTGAACAACGTCGCCCGCCTGGAACGGCGCATCAACCTCAAGACCAGCCCACCCGCCGTGCGCGTGGAGAGTGTGGCTGATGGCACGGTGCTGCATGACACCCAGGTGCAGATTTATGGGCGCACCGAGCCGGGAGTCAAGCTGAGCGTCAACAACCAGCCGCAAACGGTGGACAATACTGGCACCTTCGCCTTCCCAGTGACGCTGGCGGCTGGGGTGAACACGCTGGAGATTCGGGCCGAAGACCTGGCTGGCAACGTCAGCACTATGCAGCAAACCCTGCGCTACGAGACGGCCTCCAACAACCCCAGCGTGCCTACCAACATCCCCACCGCCCTGCTAATCCTCGGCGCACTGGTGGGGATGTGGGTGCTATTCGGTGGCTGGCTCGGCTCTGTCAGCCTCAAGCTGTGGGCCGACCGCCCAGCCCTCGGCCCTGGCAGTGAACGCA
>Ga0123339_10000660_pt1 | contig 25701 bp, 24 predicted proteins | sample lystaG_FD_89956 | JGI IMG/M metagenome (GOLD analysis project Ga0123339, IMG submission 89956) | Glacier valley bacterial and archeal communities from Borup Fiord, Nunavut, Canada, to study Microbial Dark Matter (Phase II) -... | ecosystem: Environmental > Aquatic > Freshwater > Ice > Glacier ...
CACCAACGATGCGCCCGCTTTGGCGCAGGCGGATGTGGGCGTGACCATGAACACCGGCACGCAAGCCGCGCGCGAGGCGGGCAACATGGTCGATCTCGACAGCGATCCGACCAAGCTGATCGAGATCGTGGGTCTGGGCAAGCAGTTGCTGATGACGCGCGGGGCGCTGACCACGTTCAGCATCGCCAACGATGTGGCCAAATATTTCGCCATCCTGCCGGCGATTTTCGTTGTGCTGTATCCGGGGCTGTCGGTGCTGAACGTGATGCATCTCGCCTCGCCGCAATCGGCGATCCTCTCGGCGATCGTATTCAATGCGTTGATCATCCCCGCGCTGGTGCCGCTTGCGCTCAAGGGGGTCGAATATCGTCCCATCGGTGCGGGGCCGCTGCTTGCGCGCAATCTCGCGATCTACGGTCTGGGCGGCATCGTCGCACCGTTCATTGGCATCAAAGCGATCGATCTGCTCGTTTCCGCGCTCCACCTCGTTTGAAGGGTTGCATAGATGTCCGACGATCTCCGCTCCTCGCTGCGTCCCGCGCTGGTGATGCTGCTGCTGTTTACGCTGCTGACCGGCGTGTTTTACCCCGGCCTGATTACCGGCATCGCGCAGGCGGTGTTGCCGCACCAGGCGAACGGGAGCCTGATCGTCGCCAACGGGCAGGTGATCGGCTCAGAGCTGATCGGGCAAGGGTTTGCGAAGCCCGGCTATTTCCACGGCCGCCCGTCCGCTGCAGGCAAGGGCTATGACGGGCTTTCGTCGGGCGGATCGAACTACGGACCGGCGTCGAAGGCGCTGGTCGATCGCGTGGCCGGCGACGTGAAGAGCGCGCGCGCGGACGGGCTGGCGGGCACCATTCCCGCCGACATGGTGACCGCATCGGCGAGCGGCCTCGATCCCGATATCTCGCCCGAAACCGCGCGCGCGCAGGTGGCACGCGTGGCGAAGGCGCGCGGAATGCCGGAGAGCGATGTGCGCGCGCTGGTGGCGGCACACACCGATGCGCCGCTAGCGGGCGTGCTGGGTGAGCCACGCGTCAGCGTGCTCGCGCTCAATCGCGCGCTGGACGGGGCACGGCTGCGGCCCTAGATCGTGCCCGGCACTAGCAGGGAGCGTAGCCATGGGCCGCACCGTCACCGCCAAAGAGGCGAACCAGAACTTCTCCCGCATCCTCGCGCAGGCAAGCGCGGGCGAGACGATCACGATCACGCGGCGAGGCGAAGTGGCCGCACAACTCGTGCCGCCGGCGCCCGATGCCGCCGAGCTCGAGCGGCAGCACCAGGCCCGTATCGCGTTCGTCGAATGGGCGCGCAAGCGTCCGATCGTCGTAACCGGCCCGTGGACTCGCGACGAACTCTACGATTGATGGCCATCGCGCTGGACAGCAACGTGTTGCTGTATGCGGCCGGGTTTGTCCGTATCGAAGCCGATGTGGCCAAGGTGGCGCAGGCGCAGGCGATTATGTCGCGCCTGCCGCTTACGCAGGTTACCGTTGCCGCGCAGGCGCTGGGCGAGGCGTACCATGTGCTTGCCCGCTCGGGGATGCCACGCGAAACCGCGCCCGATGCGGTCGACCGCGCACGATCGGGCCTTCGCCCGTCGCCGACTCTGCCCTCGACCTTCGACGCCGCGCTCGATCTCGCCGTTCGCCACCACTTCCAGATCTGGGACGCGATCATTCTCACGGCGGCCGCCGAGGCAGGCGCGCGCTGGCTTTTGTCCGAAGACATGCGCGATGGGTTCGTCTGGCGCGGCGTGACGATCCTCAACCCGTTCCCGATGCCGTTGGACGCGGTGCTCGCCCGCGTCGCCGCGTGACCGATCCCGATCGCCCACCGCCCGAAGCCTTTCTCGCCGCCGCGCGCGCCGAGACTCGCGGACGGCTGAAGGTGTTCCTCGGCGCCGCGCCTGGCGTGGGCAAGACTTACGAGATGTTGTCGGACGCGGCTGCGCGGGCGCGCGACGGAGCCGATGTGGTCGTCGGTATCGTCGAGACGCACGGCCGCACCGAGACCGAAGCGATGGTCCGCCCTTTCACGGTCCTGCCGCGCCGCGAGATCGACTATGAGGGCCGCCGCCTGACCGAGATGGACCTCGACGCCATCCTCGCGCGCAAGCCCCGTCTCGTGCTGGTGGACGAACTCGCGCACACCAATGCACCCGGATCGCGCCATCCCAAGCGTTGGCAGGATATCGAGGAACTGCTCGCTGCCGGGATCGACGTGTTCACCACGGTTAATATTCAGCACATCGAATCGTTGAACGATGTGGTCGCCAGTTTTACGCGCGTGCGCGTGCGCGAGACGGTGCCCGACCGGGTGCTTGAGGATGCGGACATCGAGGTGGTCGATCTGCCGCCCGACGAGCTGATCGAGCGGCTGAAGGCGGGCAAGGTCTATGTGCCCGAAGAAGCGAGCCGCGCGCTGGGGCATTTCTTCAGCCGATCGAACCTGACCGCACTGCGCGAACTCGCGCTGCGCCGCGCGGCGCAGGCGGTGGATCAGCAAATGCTCATCGACCTGAAGGCGCAGGCGCTGGGCGGCGTCTATGCAGCGGGCGAGCGCGTGCTGGTGGCGGTGAGCGAGCTGCCGAGTGCGCCAGCACTGGTGCGCGCCGCCAAGCGGCTGGCGGACGCACTTCGTGCGCCGTGGACTGCGCTGCATGTCGAGACACGCCGCGCTGCAACGCTGAGCGCGCCCGAGCGCCAGCGGCTTGCCGAGACGCTGGCCCTCGCCTCCGCGCTCGGTGCCGAGACCGCGACCATTCCCGCTGCAACAGTGGTCGACGGCCTCACGGCGTGGGCCGCGGACGCGCGTGCGACGCAGATCGTGATCGGCAAATCGCGCCGCTCGCGCTGGTTCGAGCTGCGCAACGGTTCGGTGGTCGATCGGCTTGTGCGCGGCGTAGAGGGGGTGGCGATCCACGTTCTCCCGACACCGGCCGACGCCACCCCCGCGCGCCCAGGTCAGCCGACGGTGCGGCCCGGCACGACGCGGCTCCCGACCACGCCTGCGGACTATTTTCGCGCTGCAGCCTTGGTTGCGCTCACCACCGGAGTGGGTGTGCTGCTCGGCCATGGGCTCGGCGTGCAGGGTGTCGACCTGTTGTACCTGATCCCCGTGATGGCGGCGGCATCGCGCGGCGGGCTGCTGCCGGGCCTGTTCGCAGGCCTGCTTTCCGCGCTCGCGTTCAACTTCTTCTTCCTGCCGCCGATCTACACCTTCACCATCGCCGATCCGCAGAATGCCGTCACGCTGCTCGTGCTGCTCGCGGTCGCGTTCGGCACCAGCCAGCTCGGCGCACGCGTTCGCGCGCAGGCGGACCTTGCACAGACGAGCGCGCGCCAGAATGCGGCGCTTGCAGGATTTGCGCGCCAATTGGGCGCGATCGCCACCGAAGCCGAACTGGGGCAGGCGCTGAGCGGCGAATGTTCGCGTCTGTTCGATGCGGACGCGGTTTTCCTGATGCCGCGTGACGGCGCGCTCGCGGTAGTGGCGGCAGTGCCGCCCGAGGCGCGGCTGAACGATGTCGCGCGCGCCGCCGCGCAGTGGGTAATTGATCGCGGCCAGACCGCCGGGCGCGGTTCGGAGACATTGCCCGCCGCCGACTGGCTGTTCGTGCCCGTGCTCGGCGGCGGCGCGGCGCGCGCGGTGCTGGGCCTGACGCGCGAGGATGGGCGCGATCCGGTGCGCGCGGACCGGCGCGCGACGCTCGCGGCGCTTGCCGAACAGGCAGGCCTTGCGCTGGCGCGCATCCGCTCGGAGGCCGATCTGGGGCAGGTCGCGCGGCTTGAAGAGCGCGACCGGCTGCGCGCAGCATTGCTTGCGAGCGTCGGCCACGATTTGCGCACGCCGCTCACCACCATTCTTGCCGCAGCGAGCGAGATCGCGGGGCGTGGTGCGGACCCTGCCGCACAGGCGCTCGAAGCCGAGGCGCTGCGCCTGCAACGCTTCGTCACCAACCTGCTCGACATGGCGCGGATCGAGGCAGGTGCGCTCAATCTGGCGACCGAACCCGTCGATCTGACCGATGCGGTGGCGAGTGCAGCGGCGGACGCGCGGGGCGCGCTGGCAGGGCATCCCATCCGGCTCGACGTGCCACCCGATCTGCCGCTGGTGCGGGCCGATCCACAATTGCTGCACCATTGTCTGCTCAACCTGCTCGATAATGCCGGCAAGTTCGCCGCCACCGGAACTCCGGTGGGGATCGTCGCCAAGCGCACCATCGACGGGATCGCGCTCAGCGTGGAAGACGAAGGTCCAGGTTTGCCGCCCGGTTACGAGGAGCGTATCTGGGATAATTTCGCGAGGCTCCAGGGATCGGACCGCGCGCGCACCGGCACGGGACTGGGGCTCGCCATCGTGCGCGGCTTCGCCGAGGCAATGGGCTTCACCGTCTCTGCTGCAAATCGGACGGGCGGTGAGGGTGCCCGCTTCGCGCTGCATATGCCCGAGCGGCTGATCGTGCGGTCGGCAGCACTGTGAGCATCGCACCCAGAATCCTGATCGTGGACGACGAACCTGCGATCCGCCGCCTGCTTGCGCGCGCGCTCGAACGGTCGGGCTACCGTGTCGTCGAGGCGGGAGACGGGCGCGCGGCGCTCAATGCGCTGGCAATCGACAAGCCCGACCTGGTGCTGCTCGATCTGGGCCTGCCCGACCGGGACGGGCTCGAACTGCTGCCGACGATGACGCGTCCGGGCGGACCGGCGGTGCTGATCGTTTCCGCGCGCGACTCAACGGCGGAAAAGGTTACGGCGCTCGATCTGGGTGCGGACGATTTCGTGACGAAACCTTTCGACAGCGAGGAACTGCTCGCGCGCGTGCGCGCCGCGCTTCGCCGACGCGCGAGCGCAGGCGGCCAGGCAGCGGTGATCGATCTCGGCAGTGTGTCGATCGACCTGGTTGCACGCCGCGTGTCGCGCGACGGCATGGTCGTGCATCTCACACCCAAGGAGTGGGGCGTGATCGCGGCGCTGGCGACACACCCCGGCCGCGTCATCACGCATGTGCACCTGCTCCGCACGGTCTGGGGGGCAGCGCACGAAAGCGATATCGAATATCTGCGGGTCACGATGCGCGCGCTTCGCCAAAAGCTCGACACCCAGCCGACACCGACGCTGCTGCAGAATGAGCCCGGGGTGGGCTATCGGCTGTGTGTTCCCGAAGCGCTCGCGCGCGGAGCATCGGGCGCAGGTTGACGCCCGCGCTGCTGCGCCGCAGCATCGGCGCATGGACACCCTCGTCGCGCAGAACTCCGATATCCGCTTCCTCGGCCGCCTGCTCGGCGACACGATCCGCGAGCAGGGGGGAGAAGCGCTGTATGCGCGGATCGAGGCGATCCGCTCGGCCTCGGTCGATCGGCATCGCGGCATCGACGCGGCGGACGGCGGCCTGTCCGCATTGGGGCTGGGCGACACGCTCGCCTTCCTACGCGGTTTCATGCTGTTCTCGCTACTGGCGAACCTTGCCGAGGATCGCGCGGGCAGCGCTGCCGAACCGGGAGCCGATCTTGAACATGTCGCAGCCGCGCTCGCCGCGCAGGGCGTGGGCGCGGATGCAGTCATGACATCGCTGCGCCACGCGCTGGTCATGCCGGTGCTGACCGCGCACCCGACCGAGGTGCGGCGCAAATCGATGATCGATCACCAGAACCGCATCGCCGAACTGATGCGCCTGCGCGATACCGGCGCAACCGCAACAGCCGACGGCGATCTGGTGGAGGCTTCGATCGCGCGCCAGATCGCGCTCCTGTGGCAGACGCGTCCGCTCCGGCGCGCGAAGCCCGGCGTAGCGGACGAGATCGAGACCGCGCTCGCGTGGCTGCGCGACGTGTTCCTGCCCACGCTGCCTGCGCTCTACGCGCGCTGGGACCGCGCGCTGGGCACGCGCGCGCCCGCGTTCCTGAGCGTCGGCAGCTGGATCGGCGGAGACCGCGACGGCAATCCCAACGTCGTCGCCGCGTCGCTCACACTGGCAACGTCGCGCGCCGCGGAAGTGGTGCTCGGCCATTATCTGGATGCGGTCCACGCACTCGGGGCCGAACTGTCGATATCGAGCGAGCTGACCGCGCCGAGCGACGCGCTGCTCGCACTTGCACAAGCGGGGCACGATCCCGCCCCCGCGCGTGCCGATGAGCCCTACCGGCGCGCGCTGACCGGTATCTATGCCCGCCTCGCTGCAACCTATGCCGCGCGCGTGGGGCACGCCGCGCGCCGCGCACCCGCGACGCCGGGAGATCCTTACGATAGCCCGGCCGCGTTTCGCGCCGACCTTCGGACCATTGCGGGCGATCTCGCCGGACACGGGCTTGCGACCGGCGGCGCACTCGCGCGGCTGATCCGCGCGGTGGACGTGTTCGGCTTCCACCTCGCGCGGCTCGATCTGCGGCAGAACAGCGACGTCCACGAGCGCAGCGTGGCCGAGCTGCTGCGCGTGGCGGGCGTATGCGCCGATTACAGCGCGCTGGACGAGCAGGCGCGCATCGCGCTGCTGCGCACCGAAATCGCCAACCCGCGCCCGCTGACCGGCACCCGATTGCCGCACGGCACCGAGACCGCTTGCGAACTCGCGATCTTTGCAGCCGCCGCCGATGCACGCGCGCGGCTGGGCACGGGCACGATCGGCACCGCGATCGTATCCAAGACCGCCAGCGTTTCGGACCTGCTCGAAATCACGCTCCTGCTCAAGGAAAGCGGGCTGTGGCGGCCCGGGCTGCCGCCGTCGCAAAGCCTGATGCCCGTGCCGCTGTTCGAGACGATCGCCGACCTGGAGGCCGCGCCCGCGATCATGGCAGCGTATCTGGCGCTGCCCGAAGTGCGTGCGATGGCGCGCGCGCGCGGGCACCAGGAGGTGATGATCGGCTATTCGGATTCGAACAAGGACGGCGGCTATCTTACGTCGACCTGGGCGCTTCACCAGGCCAGCCTCGCGCTCGCGCCCGTGTTTGCCGACGCCGGCGTGGCGATGCAGCTATTCCACGGGCGCGGCGGCGCGGTCGGGCGGGGAGGGGGGTCGGCCTTCGCCGCGATCCGCGCCCAGCCGCCGGGCACGGTGCAAGGGCGCATTCGCATTACCGAGCAGGGCGAGGTGATCGCCGCCAAATATGGCAGCCGCGAGAGCGCGATCGTCAACCTGGAAGCAATGGCTGCGGCAACGCTGGATGCGACCCTCGGCCCCGCGCCGCTCGCGGACGCAGACGCGGCGCGCTTTTCGGCCGCAATGGACCGGATCTCGGCGGACGCGTTCGCGGCCTATCGAGGGCTGGTCTACGAGACGCCGGGCTTCCGGACGTTTTTCCGTGCAATGACGCCGATCGGCGAAATTGCCACGCTCAAAATCGGCTCGCGTCCTGCAAGCCGCACCGCATCGGACGCGATCGAAGATTTGCGCGCGATCCCCTGGGTGTTCAGCTGGGCGCAGGCACGCGTGATGCTGCCGGGCTGGTATGGCGTGGGCGCGGCGCTCGCAGCGTTCCCGGACAAGCCGCTGATCGCGGACATGGCCGCACGCTGGCCGTTCCTGCGCACGATCCTCGCCAACATGGAGATGGTGCTGGCGAAATCCGATATGGGCATCGCGCGCCGCTACAGCGCGCTCGTGCCCGAAGCAGGCCTGCGCGACGCGGTGTTCGGGCGTATCGAGAGCGGCTGGACGCAGACGCACGACGCGATGCTCGGCGCGACCGGGCAGACCCGCCTGCTTGCGCGCAGCCCGGCGCTCGACGCGTCGATCCGGTTGCGGACGCCCTATGTGGAGCCACTCAATCTGCTGCAGATCGAGCTGCTCAAACGTTTCCGCGCGGGCGAGACCGACAGCCGCATCGCCGAGGGCATCCAGCTATCGATCAACGCGATCGCTACCGCGCTGCGCAACAGCGGCTGAACCGGGCAGAAATTAAGCCGCCTCGCGCGCTTCCATGTTATTCTCGCTCGGCCCGCTATCCTGGCCCTTGGCGCTCACGTCGCGCTCGACCAGTTCGATGACCGCCATGTCGGCCGCGTCGCCCAGCCGCGTGCCCGCCTTGATGACGCGCGTGTAGCCACCCATGCGGCCCGCATAGCGCGGTGCGAGCGTATCGAACAGCTTGGCAAGCTGCGCCTCGTCCATCAAGCGCGCCATCGCGAGGCGGCGGTTGCTGAGGCCACCATGCTTCGCCAGCGTGATCAGCTTTTCCACATAGGGCCGCAGCTCGCGCGCCTTGGCGAGCGTGGTCGTCACCTGCTCGTGCTTGATCAGCGCGGCCGCCATGTTGCGGAACATGGCCAAGCGGTGGCTGGTGGTGCGGCTGAGCTTTCTATAGCCCGATCCATGGCGCATTGTCGTGGTCTCCGTTCGTCAGGGGGCCGTATCAGGAACCCCGGGCCGGGGCGCTCTGGGCCGCCCGTAACACCCTTGCTGCCGTCATCCCGGGCTTGACCCGGGACCCACCTGCCTCCGTTCGACTGGGTAGCACGGAGGCAGGTAGGTCCCGGCTCGGGGGTCGGGATGACGTAACCGCGCGTTAGTATTCCGCTTCGAGCTTCTTGGCGAGTTCCTCGATATTTTCCGGCGGCCAGCCGACCACGTCCATGCCCAGCCGCAGCCCCATCGTCTGCAACACTTCCTTTATCTCGTTCAAGGACTTGCGGCCGAAATTGGGCGTGCGCAGCATCTCGGCTTCGGACTTCTGCACCAGATCGCCGATATAGATGATGTTGTCGTTCTTGAGGCAATTCGCCGAACGCACGCTGAGCTCGAGCTCGTCCACCTTCTTCAACAGGAAGCGGTTGAGCTGCGGCGTCATCGGCTCGGGCTCGGATTCCTCGGTGGTCGAGTGGAACACCGGCGCGGGGCGCTCGACATATTGACCGGGTTCACTGAAGTTGATGAACAACTGCAACTGATCCTGCAGGATGCGCGCGGCATAGCCCAGCGCATCGTCGGGTGTCAGCGTCCCGTCGGTCTCCACCGTCACGGTTAGCTTGTCGTAGTCCAGCTCCTGGCCCACACGCGTCTTGTCGATCTTGTAGGCGACCTGGCGCACCGGCGAATACAGCGCATCGATCGGGATCAGCCCGATCGGCGCGTCCACGGGCCGGTTGGCGGACGCGGGCACATAGCCTTTGCCTGTCTCGACCGTTAGCTCCATGTTGAGCTTGGCACCCTGATCGAGCGTGCAGATCACCAGCTCGGGGCTAAGAATATCGATATCGCCGGTGGTGACGATCTGGCCCGCTTTAACAGGGCCGGGGCCGGTCGCGTTCAATTGCAGCCGCTTGGGGCCTTCGCCCGTCATGCGGATTGCGATCTGCTTGATGTTGAGCACGATGTCGGTCACGTCCTCGCGCACGCCGGGCAGCGAGCTGAACTCGTGCAGCGCGCCATCGAGCTTGATCGCGGTCACCGCTGCGCCCTGCAACGAAGACAGCAGCACGCGCCGCAGCGCGTTGCCGAGCGTCAGGCCGAAGCCGCGCTCGAGCGGCTCAGCGACGAATACGCCGCGCCGGCGCGGATCGCCGCCGGTCGGGCGCGATTCAAGGCGGCTCGGCTTCTTTAGTTCCTGCCAGTTCTTAGCGATCACCGCCATGCGCGTGATTTCCTTCTATAATCTCGAACGAGGCCCGATGAGGGGCGGGGCAGGGGGCGTCGACCCTGCCTAGACGCGCCGACGCTTGGGCGGGCGCACGCCGTTGTGGGGAATCGGCGTCACGTCGCGGATCGAGGTGATCTGAAAGCCGACCGCCTGCAACGCACGCAACGCGCTCTCGCGGCCACTGCCCGGACCCCGGACTTCGACTTCGAGCGTGCGAACGCCATGCTCCTGCGCCTTGCGGCCCGCGTCTTCGGCGGCGACCTGCGCGGCGTAGGGCGTGGACTTGCGCGATCCCTTGAAGCCCATCGTGCCGCTCGAAGACCATGCGATCGCATTGCCCTGTGCATCGGTGATGGTGACCATCGTGTTGTTGAAGCTGGCGTTCACATGCGCGACGCCGCTGGTGATGTTCTTGCGCTCGCGGCGCTTGATGCGTGCTGGTGCCTGGGCCATGATTACTTCTTCTTGCCCGCGATGGGCTTGGCCTTGCCCTTGCGGGTGCGGGCGTTAGTGTGCGTGCGCTGGCCGTGAACGGGCAGGCCGCGGCGGTGGCGCAGGCCACGATAGCAGGCCAGATCCATCAGCCGCTTGATGTTGACCGCCACCTGGCGGCGCAGATCGCCTTCCACGGTGTAATCGCGATCGATCGACTCACGGATCGAGAGCACCTCCGCGTCGGTCAAATCCTGCACACGGCGGGCTTCCTCGATGCCGAGACGCCCCATGAGTTCGCGCGACTTGGACGGACCGATCCCGTGGATATAGGTCAGCGCGACCACGACGCGCTTGTTGGTAGGGATGTTCACCCCCGCGATACGTGCCACTGTGTGCTGTCTCCTCTGCTCCACGGGGCGGCGCGGGCGACGCACCCCATCTCAACGCATGGCAGGCAGCCTGCGATGATAGCGGGCCGCCGATTGGTTTTTCCGGGTTTCGGAAGCGCACCGGGTAGGGGAGGAGGGCGGGGGTGTCAAGCACGCTCACCCCACGAACGGATCCCGCACCAGAATCGTATCGTCCCGCTCGGGCGAGGTGCTCACCAGCGCCACGGGCACCTGCGTCAGCTCCTCGATGCGGCGGATATATTTAACCGCCTGCGCGGGCAGGTCCGCCCACGAGCGTGCGCCGGCCGTCGATCCCGCCCAGCCCTCGATCGTTTCATAGACCGGCTCCACCGCCGCCTGATCGGGCGCGGCGGCAGGGAAATAGTCGAGAACCTCACCCCGCAACCGATACCCCACGCACACGCGCAGCTCGGCAAGCCCGTCGAGCACATCGAGCTTGGTCAGCGCCACGCCCGCGATCCCAGCCACCGCCGCCGACTGGCGCACCAGCACCGCATCGAACCAGCCCACACGGCGCTTGCGCCCGGTAACGGTGCCGAACTCGCGGCCGCGCTCGCCGATGCGCTCGCCCGTGTCGTCGTGCAGCTCGGTGGGGAAGGGGCCCGATCCCACACGCGTGGTGTAGGCCTTGACGATGCCCAATACATAGCCCGGAGCGCCCGGCCCCATGCCCGATCCCGCCGCCGCCTGGCCCGCCACGGTCTGCGACGAGGTGACGAACGGGTAGGTTCCGTGATCGACATCGAGCAGCACGCCCTGCGCGCCTTCGAACAGGATGCGCTTGCCCGCGCGCCGCGCTGTATCGAGCGTGCGCCACACCGGCTTTGCGAAGGGGAGCACCGTCGGCGCGACTTCATGCAATGCCTGAAGAAGCGCCCCTCGATCGATTGCCTGCACGCCGAAACCCGCGCGCAAGGCATTGTGATGCGCGAGCAGCCGATCGAGCTGCGGACCCAGCGCGTCCAGATGCGCCAGATCGCACACACGGATCGCGCGACGGCCCGCCTTGTCCTCATAAGCCGGGCCGATGCCACGCCGCGTGGTACCGATCTTGCCCGCGCCGCTCGCATCCTCGCGCAGTCCGTCGAGTTCGCCGTGCAGCGGAAGAATGAGCGGACAAAGGTCCGATATCGCGAGGTTTTCGGGCGTTACGCAAACCCCTTGCCCGCGCAGCCGCGCGATCTCGTCGCCCAGCGCCCACGGGTCGAGCACCACGCCGTTGCCGATCACCGACATCGCACCGCGCACGATCCCGCTCGGTAGCAGGCTGAGCTTGTAGGTCTGGTTGCCGACCACCAGCGTGTGGCCCGCATTGTGACCGCCCTGAAAGCGCACCACCACGTCCGCGCGGCCCGCAAGCCAATCGACGATCTTGCCCTTGCCCTCATCGCCCCACTGGGCACCGATCACGGTAACGTTGGAAATGTGCTGCTCCTGTGCGCGCTGGCCCGGGCGAACCGCCCCGCACACCTTTATCGCCCGCGCGCGCCGAACCCAAGCGGCTGCACCACGGCAGCAAAGCGTTTTACATAATCAAGATTATCGGCATCCAGCGGCCGGGACGGGGTCGCGCGACCGCCGCATTGCCTTAGCGCTTCCGCCTGCGTGCGAATGCCAGCGCGGCAAACGAAAGGCCAAGCGCCCCCGCCATGCCTGGCGCATCCACCGCAAGTGCCTGCGCGGAACGCGCCTGCAGAGCATGCGCCTGGATCGGCGGCAGATTGGCAAAGTGATAAGCCAAGTTGTCGATTTCGGTCGCATAATTAGTGTTGCGCAATTGTAAAGCCGCAACCGAGTCAGTCGAATCGAACGTTGCTTCGAGGAAGAGGCTGTCGAACGGGATGTCGCCGTTCAGCGACGTGATCTCGGCCCCGCTCGCCTCGTTGCCATTCGTCGAATCGGCAAGATTGTTGGGGATCGCCGTCCCATCCGCCTTCTGGAACTGGAAATAATTATAGGGGTCTACCGAGCCGATGTAGAAACCGATGTAGTCGACGAACATACCGGTCGGCGCTTTGAAAGCGATCTTGGCCGTGCTGACCAGGCTTGCATTGCCCGCAGACAGATAGCAGCCCCGATCGCCATTGGGTTCCCTCCGCCGGTTGATCGTGCCACCTGCTCCGAGCAGATAATCGCCGCTGAGCGTGATCACCGATGTTTGCGTGACCTTGCAACTCGCAGTGTTCGTCGGATCGCTCGCGTTCGCCACGACACCCGTGCCGAAGCTTTCGGTCACCGCGCCGCTGATCGTCGTCACGATGCCGTCGTGCCCCGAGGACGAGGCTTTGCCCACGCCGATGACGAACGTCGATGCCAGCGCCCCCGACGTGAACAAGGCGGCGACGGTTGCAACAGCGAATGCTACACGCATGGTTAACCCCTTTACTGGAACTTTACCCAAATGCCAGAGATAAGAGCGCCCGACAAGACGATTCAACCGGCCAACGATATACGAAGCGATGGCGCAGCAATGAACACCCGCGCGCTGACCGGGGTGCGCCGACTGGTCGCCGTCATGGCGCGGTTGCGCGATCCGCACCATGGCTGCGCCTGGGACCGCGCGCAAAACTTCGCGTCGATCGCGCCCTACACGATCGAGGAAGCCTATGAGGTCGCCGATGCGATCGCGCAGGGCGATTTGCCCGCATTATGCGATGAACTGGGCGATCTGCTCCTGCAGGTCGTCTTTCACGCGCGCATGGCGCAGGAGATGGGCGCGTTCGATCTCGCCGATGTCGCCGATGCGATCGTCGCCAAGATGGAGCGCCGCCACCCGCACATTTTCGGCCCTCAAGGCGGTGGCTCCGCCGCGCGAACGGCCGGTGAGGTGGCGCACGCATGGGAAGCGATCAAGGCCACCGAAACACCGCGCGCCTCCGCCCTCGACGGGGTGGCACACGCCCTCCCCGCGCTGCTGCGCGCCGACAAGCTCGGCCGTCGCGCCGCGCGCGTGGGCTTCGACTGGCCCGATGCGGCGGGCGCGCGCGCCAAACTGATCGAGGAGCTGGACGAACTCGCCGCCGCCGCAACGCCCGCCGAGCGCGAGGAGGAGATGGGCGATCTGCTGCTCGCCGCCGCCAGCCTCGCACGGCACATGGGCATCGATCCCGAAACAGCGCTGCGCCTTGGCAATGCAAAGTTCGAGCGGCGCTTCCGGGCGATGGAGGCAGCTGCGGGCGATGCGTTCGCAGCGCTTCCGGCGGACGCGAAGGAAGCACTCTGGGCGCAGGCGAAGACCGACGAGCACGATCGCGGGGACAGTTTCTATATTTCGGCCGAAGGCCACGCGTCCGGGATCGCTCGCGCCGCGCAATAGGGTAACTGTCCCCTGCCCCCCCTACCCCGCGGTCAGGATCACTCCCGCCCCAGCGCGTCGAACCGCGCGCGCGCGATCTCGCTCAGCCGCACGCTCAGCCGTGCGCTGCCATCCTCGCCGTCCGCGCGCGCCAGCACCTCGCCATGCGCGTGCAACCACGCCGCGCGCGCACCGTCGGCGGGACCGAGTTCGATATCCTGCACCCGCGTGCCGCGCTGGAGCAGCGCGGTCACATGCGAAAGCAGGGCGTCCACACCCTCGCCGTCGAGCGCGGAGACCAGTGCCACATCGGGACGCGCCGCAGCCGCCTGCGCCACCAGCGCGCGCTCTGGCGGCGGCAGCAGATCGGCCTTGTTCCACGCCTCGATCACGGGTGCCGCCCCCTCCCCCTCGCCCACCCCCAGGCTCGCGAGCACGCGCAGCACGTCCGATCGCTCCGCCTCACTGTCGGGGTGCGCGATATCGCGCACGTGCACGATCACGTCGGCTTCGAGCACCTCTTCGAGTGTTGCGCGAAACGCCGCCACCAATTGCGTCGGCAGATCGCTCACGAAGCCGACCGTGTCCGAAAGGATCGCCCGCTCGAACCCCGGTAGCCGGATCGCGCGCATCGTGGGGTCCAGCGTTGCGAACAACATGTCCTTCGCCAGCACGTCCGCGCCCGTCAGCCGGTTGAACAGCGTGGACTTGCCCGCATTGGTGTAGCCCACCAGCGCGAGCACGGGAAACGGCGCTTCCTGGCGACGCTTGCGGTGGAGCGTGCGCGTCCGCTTGGCCCCTTCCAGTTCGTGCGTCAGCCGTGCGATCCGGTCGCGGATCAGGCGACGGTCGGCTTCGATCTGCGTCTCGCCCGGCCCGCCCAGAAAGCCGAAGCCGCCGCGCTGCCGTTCAAGATGGGTCCACGATCGCACCAGCCGACCCTGCTGGTAGGTCAAATGCGCAAGCTCCACCTGCAGCGCGCCTTCGCGCGTGGTCGCGCGCTCGCCGAAAATCTCCAGGATCAAACCGGTCCGGTCGATAACCTTGGCCTTGAGTCCGGTTTCCAGATTGCGCTGCTGGATCGGGCTCAGCCCCACCCCGTCGATCACCACCACGGCCGCTTCGTGCGCCGCCACCTGCGCGGCGATGCGTTCCACCTGCCCTGTGCCGAGCAGCGTCTGCGCGCGTGGGCTACGCACGCGGAACACCTCGGCCTCCACCACATCGAGCTGGATCGCGCGCGCCAGCCCGCTCGCCTCCTCCAGCCGCGCCACGGGATCGCGCGCGTTCGCGGTGCCCAGATCGGCAAGCGCCACTATCGCGCGCTGGCCCGTGCGCAGGCCCGTGCCCGCGTCGAGCCGTCCGATCGTCTGTGTGGGGGCTTGGGTCAGTCCGAAGTCTCCACATCGTCGTCGTTGGCGTCGGTCAACTGGATGGGTGCTGCGGGCATCACGGTCGAGATCGCATGCTTGTACACAAGCTGGCTCAGCCCGTCGCGGCGCAGCAGCACCGAGAAATTGTCGAACCAGGTGATGATGCCCTGCAGCTTCACCCCGTTCACCAGAAACATCGTCACCGGCGTCTTGGTCTTGCGCACCGTGTTCAGGAATATGTCCTGGAGATTGTTCGCTTTATCGGCCATTAGGCTGTCCCCGTTATTGGCGGTCACCATGCGTCCCGCGTCGCCGCGCGATTGAGCCCCGCATCGGCCTCCGCAACCTAGGATGGCGCGCGCGTCCGGGCAACCGTTAGCGCTGCCACGGCTGGGCGATCACCGGTCCCGCGACCAGCCCCGCCGCCGCATCGCCGATGCGCCGCCCGCCGATGATCCGGTCAGGCGCGATCTCGGCCAGCGGCACGAGCACGAACGCACGCTCGAACAGGCGCGGATGCGGCAGCGTGAGATCGGGCGCGGCGAGCGCGACCCCCTCTATCGCAATCAGATCCACATCGATCGCACGCGGCCCCCACCGCACGCCCGGCACCCGACCTCCCGCAACCTCGATCCGCTGCACGAACGCCAGCAGCGCGTCCGGCGCGAGCGCGGTCTCGCCAATCACGGCAGCATTGGCGAACGCGGGCTGGTCCGTCACCCCCCACGGCGGCGTCTCATACACGCTGGAAGCCGCAGCGAACGCCAGCTCCGGCCCCGCAAACAGCCGCTCTAGCGCCGCCATGATATTCCCTACCCGGTCCCCCAGATTGCTCCCTAGTGCCAGCGCAACCGCGCGCGTCACCCCTCCAGTGCCCCCCACATCGCCAGCGCGTCGCGGTGCGCCGCCACGTCGTGGACACGCAGCATGTACGCCCCCGCTCGCACCGCCCAAAGATGCGCCGCGAGCGTCCCCGCAAGCCGCTCGCCCGCCGCCGCCCGCCCCGTCACATGCCCGATCACCGCCTTGCGCGATGCGCCCACCAGCACCGGAAACCCCAGCGCCTTCAGCTGCGGCACCGCCCGCAGCGCCGCCAGGCTCTGCGCGGGCGTTTTGGCAAAGCCGATCCCCGGATCGAGCGTGATCCGCGCCTCCGCTATCCCCGCGCGCCGCGCAATCCCGACCGAGCGCTCCAGAAACGCCAGCATATCCTCCACGATGTCGATAGCCGGATCGATACCCGCCCGGTTGTGCATCAGCACCACGTCCACGCCCGCGTCCGCGCACACCGCCGCCATCTCGGGATCACGCTGCAACCCCCAGACATCGTTCACCATCCGCGCCCCCGCCGCGATCGCCGCCGCCGCGACCGCCGTCTTGCTCGTATCCACCGAGACCGGAATGCCCAGCTCCAGTGCCAGCACTGCGATCACCGGGATCACCCGCGCGATCTCGGTCTGCGCGTCCACCGGCGTGTACCCCGGCCGCGTCGATTCCCCGCCGATGTCAAGAATATCCGCCCCCTCCCCCCCCAGCGCCCGCCCACGCGCGATCGCCGCCGCCGCCCCCTCGAACCGCCCGCCGTCGGAGAAACTGTCGGGGGTCACGTTGAGGACGGCCATCAGAAGGGGCATCGGCTTCCCGCGCAAATCGTCTTCGGCTATACCCCGCGCAACGGAGCCGCTCCATGCTGACCCTTACCCGCGTTCTTCCCGAAGTCGAATCGACCCTGCACGCGCTCGCCGCACAAAGCGGCCGCAGCGTCGACGAACTCGCGTCGGATGCGCTCGCCGACAAGCTCGAGGACTGGCAGGATTATCTCGAAGCGGTCGAAATCCTGCGCACCGAAAATCCGGCCGAGCGCATCACCAGCGCACAATTGAGGGCAGAGCTTGGCATGGAAGGTTGAATATCTGCCGGTCGCGCGGAAGGCGATCACCCGGCTCGACAACCGCGTTGCAACGCGGATCGTTGCCAAGTTCGAAGGCGACGTGCTCGCGCGCGATCCGCGCACGCTCGGCGAAGCGCTCGCGTGCGCATTCGCCGGACTTCGCCGCGTGCGCATCGGGGACTATCGCGTCATCTTCCGCATCGAGGCCGAGCGTGTGACCGTGCTCGTCGTCAAGGTCGCGCACCGGCGCGAGGCCTATCGCTGAGGCCTACTCCTCGTCACGCCCCTCGCTTAGTCCCAGCGCCTTCAGCTTGCGGTGCAGCGCGCTGCGCTCCATCCCGATGAACGCCGCTGTCCGGCTGATATTGCCCGAAAAGCGCCGGATCTGCACCCGCAGGTATTCGCGCTCGAACGCCTCGCGCGCCTCGCGCAGCGGGGTCGCCATGATCGCGCGGGCGCTGTCGTTCGGCACCAGCCGCGCGGGTTCGCTGGTGATTTCAGCGGGCAGCATGTCCAGCTCCACCCGGCGCGCGCGCTCGGGCGGGGCCAAGATAAGCGTGCGCTCGACTACGTTCCTCAACTGGCGCACATTCCCCGGCCAGTTGTAGCTTTGCAGCGCGGCGGCCGCCTCGTCCGACAGCGAGGGCGTCGCCATCCGCCGCTCGGCCGCGTGCCGCGCCAAGAACAGGCGCGCAAGCTCGAGTATGTCCTCGCGCCGGTCGCGCAGCGCGGGCAACTTCACCGGCACCACGTTCAACCGGTAATAGAAATCCTCGCGGAACCGGCCCTCCGCAATCTCCACTGAAAGGTCGCGAGCGGTCGAGCTCACCACGCGCACGTCCACCCGCACCGGCCGCGTGCCGCCCACGCGCTGGAACATCTGCTCGGTCAGCACCCGCAGCGTGCGCCCCTGCGTGGCGTGCGGCATGTCCGCAACCTCGTCCAGAAACAGCGTTCCACCATGGGCTTGTTCAAAAAGCCCCGTGCGGACCACATGGCCGCCCTCCTCGCGCCCGAACAATTCCTCGTCCACGCGCTCGGGCGTCATCCGCGCGGACGATACCGCGACGAACGGCCCGCCGCTGCGCGCGCTCCACTGGTGCAGCAGCCGCGCCGCGATCTCCTTGCCGCTCCCGGCGGGCCCGGTGATCAGCACCCGGCTCCCCGTCGCCGCCACCCGCTTGATCGTCGCGCGCACCGCGTTGACCGCCGCTGATGCGCCCGTCAGTTCCATGTCCACGCCCGCGCGCTCGCGCAATTCGTCATTCTCGCGCCGCAGCCGCTCGGCCTCGGTCGCACGCGCGACCGTGAGCAGCAGTTCGTCCGCCTGAAAGGGTTTCTCGATAAAGTCGTATGCACCGCGTTTGATCGCCCCGACCGCAGTCTCGATGTTTCCGTGTCCCGAGATCACCAGCACCGCGAGCGAGGGATCGCGCGCCTTGATCAGATCGAGCAGCTCGAGCCCGTCGAGCTTCGAACCCGTCAGCCAGATGTCGAGGATCAGCAGCGACGGCCGCCGCTCGGCGATCGCGGCCAGCGCTGAATCACTGTCCGCCGCCTCGCGCGTCGCATAGCCCTCATCCGCCAGGATCCCGCCCACGACCGTACGGATATCCGCCTCGTCGTCGACGATCAGGATTTCGAGGCCCTTCATTCCGCCGCCTCGGCAAAACGCGGCAGCAGCGCGTCGAGCGCACTCCGGTCGAAGCGCATCGTCACCACTGCCCCGCCGCCGGGCGCATCTTCGAGGTCGAGCGTGCCATGATGGTCCTCCACGATTTTCTTGACGATCGCCAGACCCAGCCCCGTGCCGCGCGCGCGCGTCGTGACATAGGGTTCGGTCAGCCGGTGGCGTTGCTCTGCGGGCAGCCCTGGGCCGTCGTCCGCAACCTGGATCATAAGCCAGCGGTCGTGCGCCTCCACCGAAATGCGCACCGATCCGGGGCCGGCGTCGCGCTCCTGCCGCGCCGCAACCGCTTGCGCCGCATTCTGGAGCACGTTGGTCAGCGCCTGCGCGATCTGGCGGCGGTCGCACACCATCGGCGGCAGCGGCGCGGACGCGTCCAGCGTGAACGCGATCCCCGGATACGCCACCTCCTGCAACACAAGCGACTGGCGCGCGATTTCGCCCATGTCGGCGGGCGCAAACTCGGGCGAAGGCATCCGCGCGAACGCGCTGAACTCGTCCACCATCTGCCTCAGATCGCCCACCTGCCGCACGATCGTGCTCGTCAGTTGCGCAAACGTCTCGGGATCGCTGGCAATGCTTGCGCCATATTTGCGCTGCAACCGCTCGGCCGAAAGCTGGATCGGCGTAAGCGGGTTCTTGATCTCGTGCGCGATCCGCCGCGCCACATCCGCCCACGCGGCGCGCCGCTGGTCCGCAAGTTGCGCCGAAATGTCGTCGAAGGTCACCACCGCGCCCGCCTCCGCGCCACCCGCGTCCGCGCCGCCCGCCCGCACCACCCGCACCGCAAGCGTCTGCGTTTCGCTGCCGCGCGCAATCTCCACCTCGCCGCGCGTCTCGCGCCGCACCAACGCACCTTCCAGCAAGCTCGCCAGTCCGGGCGCGATCGTCTCGAGCGGACTGTCCACAGCCGCGCCGGGCGCGAGGCGCAGCAACTCCTCCGCGCTCCCGTTCAACATCCGCACGACCCCCGCGCCATCGACTGCGAGCACGCCCGCAGACACGCCCGCGAGCACCGCCTCGGTCAATTGCCGCCGCCGGTCGATCTGCTCGCCCGCCTGCACCAGCGCGCGCTGCTGCACGCCCAATTGCGCGGCCATCCGGTTGAACGCGCGCGCCAGCCCCGCAATCTCGTCGGGCGCATCGCGCACCGCCACGCGCTGCGTGAGGTCGCCCTCCCCCACCCGGTCCGCAGCGAGCGCCAGATGGCCGATGGGGGTGACGAGCCGCGTCGCCAGCCGCAGCGCCGCCCAGATCGCGCCCGCCAGCAGTAGCAACGAGACGATTGCCAGCACCAGCTCGAAGCGGAACTGCAGCGCGCGGCTGCGTTGCGTCAACGTGTGATAATCCCTGAGTGCGGTGCGCGAGAGCACCGCCTGATCGAGCACCTTGGGATCGACCCGCCTGCTCGCATAGACGAACAGCCCCTTACCCGCGTCCACCAGCGCAAGCGCCTCCACCCGGTCGCCGGGCCGTGCGAGCACGCGCGTCTGCCCGCCCGCCGCCTGCGCCAGATCGCGCAGCGTGAAGCGCTGCGTCAGCGGGCGCGGATCAAGGCCCACCGCCGCGAGCACGCGCACGCCTTGCGGGGTGGGCATGAACACCGCCGCCTCGGTCAGATTGCGCGCCGCGACCTGGAAGGCGAGCGTGCGGGCGAAATTGCCGCTCGTCACGCCGAAGTCCGCCGCATTGTGGCGCGTATCGCCCGCCATCGCATCGATATCGGCCACGATGCGCTGCTTGTTCTCGACCACATAGGCTTGCGCCACGCGATCGGCATTTTCGAGCACGGTGCGCACCCGGTCCGAAAACCAGAACTGCACACCATATTGAAACAGGATTGCCGCGAACGCGACCACGAGCAGCGTCGGCACCGCCGCCACACCCGCGAACAGCGCAACGAGCTTGAGGTGCAGCCGCGCCCCCGCCCGCCCCTCGCGGCGGTTCGCTACGAGAATGACGATGCGCCGCGCGATCAGCAGGATCAACGCCATCAGCGGGATGAGCGTCATCACCAGCAGCAGCGTGATCGTCGGCGGCGAAAAACCGCGCGCGGGTGCCGCACGACCGGCGAGAACCGCATAAGACGCCGCTCCCATCAGCAGCGCCGCGATCGCGGACGCGATTTCGAGCTTCGGGAACAGCCGCACCCGCGTCGCCCAGCGCCGCACGCGCCGGGGGACGCGTCGGCGACGGAGGGACGGATCAGTGAGCGTCACATCAGCAGCCTAGCGCAGTTGTGTGGCCGAAGGAACAGCCCTGTTGCGGTGGAGACACGATCCACCCGATCGCAGCGCTATACCCCCCCGTGCGGATCGACCCCCCGTTCGTTCAGCTTCTTGCGCAGCGTATTCCGGTTCAGCCCCAGCAACCTGGCCGCGCGGACCTGATTGCCCGCAGTCGCCGCGAGCGCGTGGGCGAGGATGCGCGGCTCGATCTCGGCCAGTGCGCGCTCGATAAGGCCGTCGGGGGGCAGCGATCCCGGATATTCGGCGAACAACCGCTGCGCCCACAGATCGATGGCCGCACCCAGACCGCCCTCCCCCACCGGGATCGCCCGCGCGGGCGTCCTTGCCTCTGCGAGCGCCGCACGGACCGTGGCCCCGCTCAGCACCTCCTCGCGCGCCACCGCTGCCAGACGACGCATCAGATTTTCGAGCTCGCGGATGTTGCCGGGCCAGTGGTGCGCCTGCAGCGCACCCACTGCTCCCGCGTCGAGCCGTTTGGGCGGCAGACCGTCGGCTGCGGCGACTTCCAGGAAATGGCGCGCAAGCTCGGAAACATCCTCCGCGCGCGCGCGCAGCGGTGGCAGGCGGATCGGCACGACGTTCAGCCGATAAAACAAATCCTGCCGGAACGCTCCCGCCTCAACCCGGCGCGCCAGATCCTGATGCGTCGCGCTCACCACCCGCACATCGGTCCGCGTCGCGCGCGCCGAACCGACCGCACTGAATTCGCCCGATTGCAACACGCGAAGCAGCCGCGTCTGCGCCTCCATCGGCATATCGCCGATTTCGTCCAGAAACAGCGTGCCCCCCGCTGCCTGCTCGAAGCGACCCATCCGGTTCGCCGCCGCCCCCGTGAACGCGCCGCGCTCGTGCCCGAACAATTCGGCTTCGATCAGTTCGCGCGGGATCGCAGCCATGTTGATCGCCACGAACGGTCCGCCCGCGCGCGCGCCCAGATCGTGCAGCGCGCGCGCGACCAGCTCCTTGCCGGTGCCGCTTTCCCCCAGGATCAACACGGGCAACTCGGTCGGCACCACGCGCGCGAGCAGGCGGTAAACCTCCTGCATCGGTGCCGAGCGGCCGATCATCGGCTGCGGCTCGATCATCGGTGCGGGCGCTGCGGCAGCGGGCACCTGCGCCAGCGCGGCAGCAACGGTTTGCGTCAGATGATCGAGATCGAAAGGCTTGGGCAGATAGTCGAACGCGCCCGCCTCGGTCGCGCGCACCGCCGTCATCAGCGTGTTGCGCGCGCTGATCACGATCACCGGCAGCCCGGGCCGCGCGGTGCGCACGCGCGCCAGCACGTCGAGCGTATCGGCGTCGGGCAACATCACGTCGGTTACGAGCACATCGCCGGTGCCCGCGTTCAGCAGCTTCCACATGCCCGCCGCGCTGGCGGCGGTTTCGACCGTGTGCCCCGCCCGCGTGAGCGCGCGAGTGACGACGGTGCGGATCGAGGCATCGTCATCGACGACAAGCACCAAGCTCATTGCGCGACGACGGGCGCAGACGCGAGTGCGACACGGAAGATGGTGTGCCCGGCTTCGCGCGCGTGACTGACCGCACCGCCATGATCGGCAGCAATCTTTGCAACAAGCGCCAGGCCCAGGCCGCCGCCGCTGGGTTTGGTGGTGGCAAAGGGCTGAAACAGGCGCTGGGCCACGTGGGACGCAAGCCCGGGACCGTTGTCGCTGACACCGGCCAAAAGCGGCAATTTCCGGCCGTCGACGCGGTGACCGTGACGGTAGGCGGTCGTAAGAATAATTTCCCCCTTGTTTTCAGTCGCTTCCGCTGCGTTCTTCACCAGATTGAGGAATAGCTGGATCAGCGCCTCGCGGTCCCCCTCGACGGGGGGAAGCGAGGGGTCGTAGAACTCGCGCACGCGCAGCTCGGGGGCGAAGCCGCGTGCGAGCGCGCGGACGTGCTGCAGCACCTCGTGCAGATTGACCGGCGCACGTACGAGCGGGCGAACGTCCGCCAGATGTTCGAGCCGCTCGACAAGGCGCGTCACGCGGTCCACCTCGGCCTGGATCAATTCCGTCAGTTCGCGGCCCTCGGGGCCGACGTCCGCGCCGAGCAATTGCGCAGCACCCCGGATGCCGCCGAGCGGGTTCTTGATCTCGTGCGCGAGCTGCGCGGCGACTTCGGCAAGCGCGCCACGATCCGCTGCAGGGTCTGCGGTCGCGCGCGGGCTGAGCAGCATGACGCGCCAGCCCGGCCACTGGCCGACCGGCGTAAGCGTGACATCGGCGATCAGCGACTGGCCGCCGAGCACGAGTGCCAGATCGTGCGCGAGCACGTGGCCCGGACGCTGCCCGAGCGTGGACAGGGGCGGCGGCAGGCCGCGCCCGATCAGCGCTGCGGCAGACACGCCGAACAGTTCCTCCGCCGCCGCATTGGCTTCCTCCACGTCGCCCGCTCCGTCGAGCAGCAGCATCGGCAAGCCCAGATGCAGCAGCACCTCGGCCGCACCGGGACGCAGCGCCGCCAGCCTGGCCAGACGCGCTGCGGCCCTCACGCGGCCGCGCGTTCGGCCGAATCGAGGTAGAAGCCCGCCAGCATCGCCATCACGCGCTTTGGATCGTCGATCTTGTTCAGCCCGTCGCGGAATTCGGCCGATCCGGGGAAGCCCTTGGTGTACCATCCCAGATGCTTGCGCGCGAGGTTTACGCCCACACGCACGCCATACATCGACAGCATCGCCTTATATTGTTCGGCGATCACTGCGAACTGCTCAGCCACGGGCGGATCGGCGCGGCGCTCGCCCGTTTTCATGTGGTGCAGAATTTGCCCCGGCAGCCACGGCCGACCGTAGCTGGCGCGCCCGATCATCACCCCGTCCGCGCCCGATTGCGCGAGCGCGTCTGCGGCATCCTCGGGCGAGCAGATGTCCCCATTAACGATCACAGGCACTTGCACAGCGTTCTTCACGTTGCGCACGAAGGCCCAATCGGCGGTGCCCTTGTACATCTGGTTGCGCGTGCGGCCGTGGACGGTGATCATCCGTACGCCCAAATCCTGCGCGATGCGCGCGAGTTCGGGCGCGTTCAGGCTATCGTGGCACCAGCCCATGCGCATCTTGAGCGTGACGGGCACTTTGACCGCGTTCACCGTCGCCGCGATCAGCGAGGCGGCGAGCTTGAGATCGCGCATCAGCGCCGAGCCCGCATGGCCGTTGACGATCTTCTTGACCGGGCAGCCCATGTTGATGTCGATAATCGCAGTGCCGCGCGCTTCGCCCATTCTGGCGGCTTCGGCGATCACGCCGGGCTCGCACCCGGCGAGTTGCAGCGAGACGGGTTCCTCGATCGGATCCCACAGCGCCTTCTCGTTCGACTGCCGCGTTTCGCGGATCATCGCCTGCGACGCGATCATCTCGGAGACGGTGAGCCCGCAGCCGTAGCGCTTGACCGCACGCCGGAACGGCAGGTCCGACACGCCCGTCATGGGGGCGAGGATCACCGGATCGGCAATGACGACCGGGCCGATGTGGAGCGGAGGGAGCGGAGGGAGCGGAGTGCCCATTTTTCAGGCATAGGGGATGGGGCCTGGTTTGGGTAGGGGTGGCGCGCGGCGCGGACATACGGGCTGCACGCCAGCGCCGAACGGGTTATGCAGCGGCCGCTCATCCCGGAGATACCCCGTCATGCGCCATTGCCTCCTTGCTTTTGCCTGCTGCCTGGTTGCTGCGACCGGCCCCGCGCATGCGCAAATCCTGCCGACCGGTCAGTCGATAACGCCGCTTGCCGCGCCTGGCGCGCGGTTCACGGCGCTCGATCCGGGGCTGCCGGGGCTGGCGGGAGAGGTGGCTGGCCAGCCCGCCGCACTCGCGCTTTCGCCCGATGGCCGGACGCTCGTAGTGCTCACCAGCGGCTACAACCGCACCTATGGCGCGGATGGCAAGGCAATCCCCGCGCTCTCGAACGAATATGCGTTCGTCTACGATGTGCGCGCGGCCGAACCTCGCCTCGTGCAGGCGGTGCCGCTGCCCAACGCGCTGTGGGGCGTGGCGTGGTCGCCTGCCGGGGACCGCTTCTGGGTGGCGGGCGGGGTGGACGATGCTGTGATCGAAGTTGGCCGCACGGGGGATCGCTGGGAAGAGACGCGGCGGCTGGCGCTCGGCCACAAGGCGGGGCTTGGCTTGCAGACCAAACCCGCCGCGAGCGCGGTCGCAGTCAGCCCCGACGGCACGCGGCTGCTGGTGGCGAATTACGAGAACGACAGCGTCAGCCTGATCGCGCTCGGCGGCTGGCAAGTGCTGGGCGAGCGCGATCTGCGCGCCGGGCCGAACGGCATGATGCAAATGAAGACCGATGGCGGCGGACATTACTCGCTCGATCAGGGCAAGCTGGGGGGCACCTACCCGCGCGCGGTAGCGTGGGCGAGCGACACGCGCGCATATGTGGCGAGCCAGCGCGACCGCGAGGTGATCGCGCTCGGATTGACCGAAAACCGGTTTCAGGTGCTATCACGCACTCGTCTGCCCGGTCAGCCCGTCGCACTGCTCGCACGCGGCAACCGCTTGTATGCGGCGCTCGACAACACGGACCGGCTGGCAACGATCGACACACGCACGAACCGCGTGATCGAGACCGTGCCCACGGTGGCGCCTAGCGCGATCCTTGCCGATGCGGGACGGCTCGGCGGTGCGGGCAGCAATGCGCTCGCGCTCTCGGCGGACGGGGCGACGATGTTCGTCAGCAACGGCGGGCAAAATGCGATCGCCGTGGTGGCGCTCTCGCGCGCGGCGCGCGGACTGGCCCCGGCGCGCGCGCTGCGGGGGAAACCTTCGGACGATGCGCCCCGGC
>Ga0123339_10000667_pt1 | contig 25553 bp, 26 predicted proteins | sample lystaG_FD_89956 | JGI IMG/M metagenome (GOLD analysis project Ga0123339, IMG submission 89956) | Glacier valley bacterial and archeal communities from Borup Fiord, Nunavut, Canada, to study Microbial Dark Matter (Phase II) -... | ecosystem: Environmental > Aquatic > Freshwater > Ice > Glacier ...
CTGCCGACCTGGCGCGGCGATGCGCGGGAGGCGGCGGCGCGCATGCGTGTGGCAGAGCTGCAGGCGCAGGCCGGCGCGTTCCGCCCCGCCCTGGACCTGCTGCGTGAGACGGAGACGCTGTTCCCCGACGCCCAACCGGCGATCCGCGCGCGCATGGCGGCGGTGTTCGCGGCGTTGCTGGTGGCAGGGGACGCCGCCGCGCCGCTCGACCTCGTGGTCCTGGCCGCCGACTACGCCGACCTGGTGCCGCCCGGGCCGCCTGGCGCTGCCTTGGCCGGGCTGCTGACGGACAAGCTGCTGGCCCTGGACCTTCCGGCCCGCGCCCGTCCGGTGCTGGAGGCCCGGGTTGCCGCGGCGCCGCCCGGGCCTGTGCGTGCCGGGTTGGGCCACCGTCTGGCATCCCTGCAGTTCGACGCCGCCGAGGCGGCGGCGGCAGAGCGCACGCTTGCCGCATCCGAGGCGCCTGACCTGCCGGCGCGCTTGCAGGCCGAGCGTGCCTTGCTGCGCGCCAAGGCCCGTGCCGCGCAGGGCGACCTTGCTGGGGCCACGGCTGGCCTGTCCGCCTTGGCCACCCCCGCCGCGGACGACCTGCGTGCCAGGCTGCTGGAGGGTGCGCGCGATTGGCGCGGCGCCCTGGCCGCCCTGAACGACCTTGCCGCCAAGGTGGTCCCGCCATCCGGCCCGGTGGTGGGCACAGCGGCGGACCTGGTGTTGCGTCAGGCGAGCGCGGCGGTGCAGGCCGGGGACACGGCTTTGTTACGTGACCTGAATGCCCGTTATGCCGCCCGCCTGGCCGGTCCCCGCGCCGAGTTGTTCCAGTTGCTGACTGCGGCCCCGGTCGGCGGCGTCGGCGACCTGCCGCGCGCCGCAAAGGAGATCGCGCTGGCCCGCGCCGCACCTGGCCGGCTGGGGGAGATAGCGCCGCAATGATCTACGTTGCCTAGTCATAACGATGGTCCGCCCCGCATCGTGTGCACGGCGCCGGGGGTAAATTCACTTGCGTTGCTGATCCTACCCGCTTAGATCATCCGCTCTTGGCCCAAGGGTGCGATCTTGCACAACAGGCCGTCTACTGGTTTGGGGGTACGTGATGAACGCACTTGCTCAACTGGGGATGGTCTCGGAACTTCCGAGCGAAAACCAGACGACAATTGCAGACTTTCCTTCCTTTGAGGGCGAGGACAGGAAAGACTACTTCGTGGAGCGGGACGGCATGAAGTTTGCCGGCACCCATCTCCTCGTTGATCTCTGGGGAGCCGACAATTTGGCCGACCCCGCGTTGATCGACTCAGCGTTGCGCGATGCGGCGATCCGTGCCGGGGCGACAATCCTGCACAGCCACTTCCATCACTTCACCCCCAACGGTGGCGTGTCGGGCGTGGTCGTGCTGGCCGAAAGCCATATCTCCATCCACACATGGCCGGAGCGTGATTTCGCTGCGGTGGACATCTTCATGTGTGGCGCCTGCAACCCGCACGACGCCATCCCCGTGCTGCGCGAGGCCTTCCACCCCGAGCGGGTGGACCTGGGCGAGCAGCGGCGCGGCCGCGTCTCCTAGCAACATCCAACAGCAGCGCCGCCTTGGCCGCATCAGCGGTCGGGGCGGCGCTGTGCGTTCGCACCCCCGGGAGGGCGCCATGGCGGAGTGGTTGAACGAGGCGCTGTATCCCGATTGGGGCCAACGATTCCGCATCCTGCGCGAGCTGGCGCACGTCCGCAGCCCTTACCAGGACATACAGGTGTTCCAGAGCGCGTCGCATGGCCGCGTTCTGGTGCTGGACGGGGCCATCCAGATCACCGAGGCCGACGAGTTCGTCTATCAGGAGATGCTGGCCCACGTGCCGCTGCTGGCCCACGGCGCGGCCCGGCGCGTGCTGATCGTCGGAGCGGGCGACGGCGGCGTGCTGCGCCGGGTCCTGCAGCACCGCACGGTGGAACGCGCCGTGATGGTGGAGATCGACGGCGAGGTCATCCGCCTATCCCGTGAACACCTGCCCGGCATCGGTGGGGACGCATGGGCCGACCCGCGGGCCGAGATCATCATAGGCGACGGCATAGCCTATGTGGCCGAAGCCACCACGGCTTCCTTCGATGTCATCATCGTCGATAGCACCGACCCGGCCGGGGTGGGGGAGGCGCTGTTCACCGACGCCTTCTATGCCGACTGCGCCCGGATCCTGTCGGCGGATGGCCTGGTCGTGAACCAGTGCGGCGTGCCGTTCATGCAGCCCGACGAGCTGCGGGAGACCAGCCTGCGGCGTGCGCGGTCATTCCCGCACGTCTCGGCTTATGTCGCGGCCGTGCCGACCTATGTGGGCGGGCTGATGACGCTCGGGCTGGCGGCGAAGCTGCCGGGGTTGGGCCAGATACCCGCCGCCACGATCCGGGACCGGGCGGCGGCGGCTGGCGTCTTGGGGACCACGCGGTATTGGACGCCGGACATACAGGCCGGCGCCTTCAACCTGCCGCCCTACATCGCGGACTTGCTGCCGTAGGCTACGGCGTGCCGGCCTTGCCGGTGTCGGACGCGCGCTCGACCTTGCTGCCGCCCGGCTCCAGGTTTTCGGCACCGGCGCGGGTGCCGCCGAACTTGTCGGCGCCGCCGGTGTCGGGGTTGCCGGGCTTCTTGTGGTTGCCGGTGTCCTGCTCGTCATCCGTGTGCTGGATGCTCTCTTCGGTGTGGGGCTGCTTCATCGAACCTCTCCTGTAGGACTACCAAAGGCAACGCGGGGCGCCAGGCAGGTTTCCCGCCCGGGTGTCACGAATCAGGGCAGCACGAAGCCTTGAACCAGGCTGCCGGATACCAGCCGCCAGCCATCGGCCAGCACGAAGAAGATCAGCTTGAACGGCAGCGACACCGCGTTGGGCGGCAGCATCATCATGCCCAGGCTCATGAGCACGCTGCCCACCACGAGGTCGATGACCAGGAACGGCAGATACAGCAGGAACCCCATCTCGAACGCCCGGCGCAGCTCCCCCACCATGAACGCCGGCGCCAGCGCCCGCCATCCCGCGGCATCCGGCGTGGGTGGGGCAGGCATGTTGGCGAGGTCCAGGAACAGTTGCAGGTCGCCGCCCCGCACGTTGGCGGCCATGAAGCGCCGGAACGGCTCGGCGGTCAGGCGCAAGCCCTCCAGCTCACCGACCGTGCCTTGGATCATGGGTTGCAGACCGGTGGCCCAGGCCTGGTCCATGGCGGGCTGCATGACGAAATAGGTCAGGAACAGCGCCAGCCCGACCAGCACGGTGTTGGGCGGCGTGCCTTGCGCGCCGATGGCGCTGCGCAACAGGGACAGCACGATCACGATGCGGGTGAAGGCGGTGCCCATCACCAGCAGGCTGGGCGCCAGCGACAGGACCGTGACCAGCGCCGTCAGTTGCACCAGCCGCCCCGTCGCGCCGGCTTGGCCGGATGCACCGAGGTCGATGCTGACAGATTGCGCGTGGGCCAGCGCCGGCATCACCGCAAGCAGCACTACGGCGCACGTAGGGCGGAACAGCGTCAGCGCCTTCCGCCATAAGCAAGGGCCACGCGTGCCGACCAGGGCCGTCAGCGTATGTATTGCGTCCATGCAGGGGCCTTTTGCCGGGGTTGGGTCAACGGCGGGCCTTCTGCCCGCAGGGTGGCGCCGAGCAGGTCAAGCTCGGCCAGAATCGCCGCCAGCGCCGGGCGCGCGGCGCGGCCATCGGCGGGTGGCAGGTCGAGCGTCTTGGCGCACAGCACGCCCACGGCGTCGTCCAGCCCGGCCAGGTCCAAGGCCCGGCCCGCGGCGGCCAGCGCGCGGGCGATGGCGATGGTGTGGCGCACCCCCTCTGCCAAGCCGCGTTGCCCGGTGGCAGGGTCGTGGGTGGAGGGGGGCCAAGGGTCGGTCACGGCGCCAGCATGGCGGGCGGAGGTTAGCGATTGGTTTCCCGCCAACTACACCCGTCCTTAACCCGCCGCCCCCATCCTGGCCCGGCACAGGGGATGCAGGGCAGGAGACGCAGGATGGACCCGACCGATATCGGCCTGTTCCGGTTGGCCGAGCAGAAGCTGGCCTGGGCCGGGCAGCGGCAGCAGGTGCTGGCGCAGAACGTCGCCAACGCGAGCACGCCGGGCTACCAGGCGCGTGACGTGGCGCCCTTCGCGCAAATCCTGGCCGGCACCGCGTCCGGCCTGGCCGTCACCGACCCCGGCCACATCCAGCGCCACCCCGCATCCGGCGCCGTGCACCAGGCCCGCCCGCGGGAGCGTGCGCCGGACGGCAACGCCGTATCGTTGGAGGATCAACTGACCAAGGTGGCCGACACCGCCAGCACGCAGGAGCTGGCGGCGAGCATCTACCGCAAGTACCACGCCATGTTCCGCACCGCCCTGGGCCGGAGCTAGCGCATGGATATCGAGAAGGCGCTGGCCCTGTCCGCCCGTGGCATGGACGTGCAGACCGCCCGGCTGCGCACCATTGCGGAGAACCTGGCCAACCAAGACACCACCGGCTCCGCCCCCGGCGCCGAGCCGTATCGCCGAAAGCTGATCACCTTCGAGAACCGCATGGACCGGGCGCTGGGCACCGAGGCCGTGCGGGTGAAGGGCATCGCCCCGGACCGCGGCGAGCTGCCCCGGCGCTACGATCCGTCCCACCCGGCCGCCGACACCGCCGGCTACGTCCGCACCCCGAACGTCAACAGCTTCGTCGAGGTGATGGACATGCGCGAGGCCCAGCGCAGCTACAGCGCCAACCTGAACGTCATGGAGGCGACACGCTCCATGCTCACCCGCACGATCGACCTGCTGAAATGACCGTGCCCAGCCTGCCCCTCGCAAGCTTGACCGTCACCCCGTCCGGCGCCGCCAGCGCCTATGCCCGCGTGCAGTCTGGCGCCGCCGGCACGACGCCCGGCTTCGGCGACGCGCTGGGCCGTGCGCTGGAGGGTGTGGTGGAGGCCGGGCACAAGGCGGACGCGCAATCCGTCCAGGCCATCACGGGTGGCGGCAACCTCACGGATGTGGTCACCGCGGTGTCCCACGCGGAACTCGCGTTGCAATCCGCGGTGGCGATCCGCGACCGCGTCGTGCAGGCCTACCAGGACGTGATGCGGATGCCGATCTAGCCCCATGGGTCGCATATGAGCGACGCACTGGTGGCGGAGGCGTTGCGCGACACCTTGTGGGTCGTGCTGAAGCTGGGCGGCCCGCTGCTGCTGGCGGCCCTGGCGGTGGGCCTGCTGATCTCGCTGGTGCAGGCCGTCACGCAAATCAACGAGGCGACGCTGGTGTTCCTGCCCAAGCTGCTGGTGCTGGGCCTCACCATGGCGCTGATGGGGCCGTTCATGGCGGCGACGCTGGGCGACTTCGCCCGCGGCATGATGGACCGGCTGATCCAGGTGGGCGGCGGGTAGTGGGGGCGGACGCCGCGCTATTGGCGGCGCTGCCGGGCTGGGCGTTCGCGTTTGCCCTTGTGCTGTGCCGCACTGGCGCCGTCGTCATGCTGATGCCGGGCTTGGGAGAAGCGGAGCCGCCGCCCGTCGTGCGGGCCGGGTTGGCGTTGGTGTTCAGCCTGCTGCTGCTGCCCGCCGTCGCGCCACTGGTGCCGGCGGTGCCGGAGGCGGGCATGGCGGGCGCCGGCATGGTCGCGGCGGAGCTGCTGGCCGGCGCCATGCTGGGCTGGCTGGCCCGGCTGCCGGCGCTGGCGTTGGGCATGGCGGGGGCGATGGTGTCCTACATGCTCGGCCTGTCCAGCGTCGTGCAGACCGACCCGGCGCTGGGCGGCCAATCCGCTGCCCTGGCCCGGCTGTTCGGCCTGGCCGCGCCGGTGCTGGTCCTGTCCACTGGGCTGTATGCGCTGCCGTTGCAGGCGCTGGGCAGCAGCTTCGGGCTGATTGCGCCGGGCACGTTGCTGCCGGGCGGGCCTTTGGCCGACAGCATCTCGGCGGCGGCAGGCGCATGCTTCGGCCTGGCGGTGCAGTTGGCGGCGCCGTTCCTGGTGGCCGGCGTGGTGTGGCAGGCGGCGCTGGGGCTGCTGGCCCGGCTGGCGCCGCAATTGCAGGCCTATGCCGCGGCGACGCCCGGCCAGATCCTGGGTGGCCTGGCGCTGCTGGGCCTGCTGGCATCCCGCATGCTGGCCGCCTGGGCGGACGCCGTGTCCGCCGCCTGGTCGGCGCTGCCGGGGCTGTAGGATGGCGGACGCCGAGGACCGGACGCTTCCGGCCAGCGAGAAGCGGCGGCAGCAGGCGCGGGAGGACGGCCAGGCGCCGTTGTCGCGGGAAATCGTGACGCTGGCCGGGCTGGCGGCAGGGGGGGCGATGGTGGCCTGGGGCGCGCGCCCGCTGTCGCACGGGCTGGCGGGCCGGTTGCAGGGCATGCTGCTGGACATGGACGCCGGGCCGGCCGCCGCGTTGCACGCTGCTGCGGTGGCGTTGCTGCTGGTCGTTGGCCCCGTGCTGGCCGCCACCTTGGCCGCGGGCTGCGCGGCGGTGCTGCTGCAAACCGGCGGGCTGGTGCATGGCGGGGCGTTGATGCCGGACCTGGCCCGGCTGAACCCGCAACGCGGCGTGCGCCGCGTATTCGGGCTGGACGGCGCCGCCGAGACGCTGAAATCCTGCGCCAAGGCCGCCGTGCTGGGTTGGGCGGTGTGGCAGGCGCTTCGGGACGGCGTGCCGGACGCGATGGCGGCGCTATCCTGGCAACCCGGCGCCGTGCTGGACCATCTGGCCGCCCAAGTGCAGCACCTGCTGCTGGTGGTCATCGGCTGCCAGGCCGCCATCGCCGTCGCCGACCTGGCCTGGGTCCGTCACCGGTTCGCGTCCCGTATGCGCATGAGCCGGCAGGACCAGGTGGACGAGCAGAAGGAGGCGGAGGGCGACCCGCGCCACAAGGCGAAGCTGCGCGCCCTGCGCCGCGCCCGGGCGCGGCGGCGCATGATGGCTGCGGTGCCGACCGCCACGGTCGTCATCACCAACCCGACCCACTATGCCGTGGCCCTGGCCTACGAACGCGGCACGCAAGCCGCGCCGCGGGTGGTGGCCAAGGGCACGGACGAGGTCGCGGCACGCATACGCGCCATCGCCCGGGACAGCCGCGTGCCGCTGATCGCAAACCCGCCGCTGGCGCGCGCGCTGCACCAGGTCGAGGTCGATGCGGAGGTGCCGGCGGAGCACTTCAAGGCCGTCGCGGAGATCATCGCCTACGTTTGGCGGCTGCGGGACCAAGTTACTGGCCGGCGCTGATGTTCTCTGATTGTTCTTGTAATTGGGCCTGCGTCGTAACATATTCCGGGTGCTGGTTTCAGCCCTGGCAACGCACGGTTGCGGCTCCGTTCGCCGGTGTGACACTCTGTAGCCAGGGCGTCGCGCCGGCGCCGAAGCCGCCCGCAAAACTGAGGATCACCCATGGACAAGAACAAGGCGCTGGATGCCGCGCTGACACAGATCGAGCGGGCGTTCGGCAAAGGCTCCATCATGCGCATGGGCGCCAAGGCCGGCGACCAGCAGATCGAGACGATACCGTCCGGCTCGCTTGGCCTTGACCTGGCGCTGGGCATCGGCGGCTTCCCCAAGGGCCGCGTGATCGAGATCTACGGCCCGGAAAGCTCCGGCAAGACGACCCTGGCGCTGCATGCGATCGCCGAGGCGCAGAAGCGCGGCGGCACATGCGCCTTCATTGATGCCGAGCATGCGCTGGACCCGATCTATGCCCGCAAGCTGGGCGTGGACGTGGACAACCTGCTGCTCAGCCAGCCCGATGGCGGGGAGCAGGCGCTGGAAATCTGCGACACCCTCGTGCGGTCTGGCGCCATCGACATCGTGGTGATCGACTCCGTCGCCGCCCTGGTGCCGCGGGCGGAGCTGGAGGGGGAGATGGGCGACACCCATGTCGGCCTGCATGCCCGGCTCATGAGCCAGGCATTGCGCAAGCTGACGGGCAGCGTCGCCAAGTCGCACACCATGCTGATCTTCCTGAACCAGATACGGCTCAAGATCGGCGTCATGTTCGGCAACCCCGAGACGACGACGGGCGGCAACGCGCTGAAGTTCTATGCCTCGATCCGCATGGAGATCCGCCGCATCGGCCAGATCAAGGACCGCGAGGAGGTCGTGGGCAACCAGACCCGGGTGAAGGTGGTGAAGAACAAGCTGGCGCCGCCGTTCCGGCAGGTCGAGTTCGACATCATGTACGGCGAGGGCATCAGCAAGGTCGGTGAGCTGGTCGATCTCGGCGTGAAGGCCGGCGTGGTCGAGAAGTCCGGCGCCTGGTTCAGCTCCGACAGCACCCGGATCGGCCAGGGGCGGGAGAACGCCAAGCAGTTCCTGCGCGACCACAAGGAGATGGCCGACAGCATCGAGAAGAAGGTGCGCGAACAGTCCGGCGTCGTCGCCAACTCCATGCTGGCACCGCCCGAGGATGGCGACGAGGCGGAGGCTGCCGACTAGCCTGCCATGCCGGACCACATGCCAGACTACACGATGGCGCCGGGCCTGCCCGGCGCCGCTCTGACTCCGGATGACGATGCCCTGATCGACGCGGCGCGGGCGGTGCTGTTGCGGCACTACCGCCCATTCTGGCACACCGTTGCGGCTGCCATACGCAGCCGCGACGGCCGCATCTGGACCGGCATCCATCTGGGCGCCACCGTCGGGCGGCTGTCCATCTGTGCGGAGGCCATCGCCATCGGCCGTGCCGTGATGGACGGTGACGGCACCATCGATTGCGTCGTCGCCCTGCGCCACCCCAAGCCGGACGAGGCAGTGCAGGACGTCGCCGTCGTGTCCCCCTGTGGCGCCTGCAGGGAGAACATCACCGACTATGACCCGGCGGCCCTCGTCATCATACGCGGCCCAACCGGGCTGCATAAACTTCCCGTGCGCGCCCTGCTTCCGCTGCCATACCAGCGTTAGATAGGTCAGGAACAAAACGCAAACGAGGACGAGATGACCAAGGCCCATCCGGCGGACACCCATGAGAATCCGAAGACCGCCCCGCACGACGACGGCACCCCGTCGAACGCGATCAAGGACCCGCACGACTGGACCACGGGCGGGGAGACAATGACGGGCGCCCAGGCCAGCTACCTCAAAACTCTCTGCGAAGAGGCGAAGGAGGAGTTCAACCCGAACTTGACCAAGGCCGAGGCGTCCATGCGCATCGACGAGTTGCGGAACGACACCGGCCGCGGCAAAGACCACTAGCTGCTCCTTGGGCCGCGCGTCCTGTCATGCGGATGACAGGACGCGCGGCCTGCGCTACGCACGGGGACGCACATAGGACACTCCCCCCGCGCCATGGCCAGCAGCAACGATATCCGCGCAACCTTCCTGGACTACTTCGCCGGCCAGGGACACCAGGTCGTGCCCAGCAGCCCGCTGGTGCCGCGCAACGACCCGACGCTGCTGTTCACCAACAGCGGCATGGTGCAGTTCAAGAACGTCTTCACCGGGCAGGAGCGTCGGCCCTATGTGCGCGCCACCACGGCGCAGAAGTGCGTGCGTGCGGGCGGCAAGCACAACGACCTCGACAACGTCGGCTATACCGCGCGGCACCACACGTTCTTCGAGATGCTGGGCAATTTCAGCTTCGGCGACTATTTCAAGCCGCTGGCCATCGAGCATGCCTGGACCCTGCTGACCCGCGACTTCGCCATCCCCGCCGACAAGCTGCTGGTGACAGTCTATTCCGAGGACGATGAGGCGGCATCGCTATGGCGCAAGATCGCCGGGCTGCCGGACAGCCGCATCATACGCATCGGCACGTCCGACAACTTCTGGCGCATGGGCGACACCGGGCCGTGCGGGCCATGTTCCGAGATTTTCTACGACCATGGCGAGGGCATCCCCGGCGGCCCGCCGGGCAGCCCGGATGAGGACGGGGACCGGTTCATCGAGATCTGGAACCTGGTCTTCATGCAATACGAGGAAGGCCCGCCCGGCACCCGCACCGCGTTGCCGCGCCCCAGCATCGACACCGGCATGGGGTTCGAGCGCTTCGTGGCCGTCATGCAGGGCAAGCACAACAACTACGACATCGACATGATGCGCGCCCTGGTGCTGGCCAGCGCCGAGGTCACGGGGCAGGACGTGGACGGCCCGTTCCAGACCAGCCACCGCATCGTGGCCGACCACCTGCGCAGCGTGTCGTTCATGATCGCCGAGGGCGTGCTGCCGTCCAAGGACGGGCGCGGCTACGTCCTGCGCCGCATCATGCGCCGGGCCATGCGGCACCTGCACCTGATGGGCACGAAGGAAGCCAGCTTCCACCGCCTGGTGCCCGCCCTGGTCCGCCAGATGGGCGCGGCCTATCCCGAGCTGTCCCGCGCCGAGCCGCTGATCACCGAGACGATGCAGCTGGAGGAGGACCGGTTCAAGGCCATGCTCGACCGCGGCCTGGGCCTGCTGTCGGACGAGACGGCGCGGTTGGGGGAGGGCGGGTCCCTGCCCGGCGCCGTCGCCTTCAAGCTGTATGACACCTTCGGCTTCCCGCTGGATTTGACCCAGGATGCGTTGCGGGAGCAGGGGCGTGGCGTCGATGTCGCCGGGTTCGAGGCGGCGATGCAGGAGCAGCGCACACGCGCCCGCGCCGCCTGGTCTGGCTCCGGCGATGCCGCGACGGAACGCGTGTGGTTCGACCTGCGGGAGACGGCGGGCGCGACGGAGTTCCTGGGCTACTCGACCGAAACTGCCGAGGCCGAGGTGCTGGCGCTGGTGGTGGATGGGGCCGCGGTTGAGCAGGCCGGGGCTGGCGCGGCTGTGTCGGTGATCCTGAACCAGACGCCGTTCTATGCGGAATCCGGCGGGCAGGTGGGCGACGCCGGGCTGCTGACCGGGCCGGACGGGCTGGTGATCCGGGTGGACGACACGCAGAAGCGCCTGGGCGACCTGGTCGTGCACGTGGGCGCCGTGGAAGCCGGCACGGTCCGCGTCGGCACGCCCGTGGTGGCCGCGGTGGACCACGCCCGCCGCACCGCCATACGTGCGCACCACAGCGCCACGCACCTGCTGCACGCCGCGCTGCGCGCCCGGCTGGGCGGCCACGTCGCGCAGAAAGGCAGCCTGAACGCCCCGGACCGCCTGCGCTTCGACGTGAGCCAACCCACGCCGATCACGCGCGAGGACCTGGCCGTGGTAGAGGCCGAAGTGAATGCCCGCATCCGCGAGAACAGCGAGGTCCAGACCCGGCTGATGACGCCGGAGGCCGCCGTGGCCGAAGGCGCGATGGCGCTATTCGGGGAGAAGTATGGCGACGAGGTCCGCGTGGTCTCGATGGGCGGCGGCAACTACTCGGTCGAGTTGTGTGGCGGCACCCATGTGCGGCGCACCGGCGATATCGGCCTGTTCCGCGTGGTGTCGGAGGGCGCCGTCAGCGCCGGGGTCCGCCGGGTGGAGGCCGTGACCGGCGCCGCGGCGCTGGCGTCCGTGGTGGAGGGTGACCGGCGGCTGAACGAGGTCGCCGGCCTGCTGAAAGCCAGCCCGGCCGAGGTGGCGGAGCGCGTGGCCCAACTGGTCGAGGACCGCCGCCGGCTGGAACGCCAGGTGTCCGACCTGCAACGCAAGCTGGCGACCGGCGCCGCGACGGCGGAGACCGAGACGGTGGCCGGCATGACGCTCGCCGCCCGCAACCTGGGCGACGTGCCGCCGCGGGACCTGAAGGGCATGGCGGAGGCCATTGGCAAGCAGATCGGCAGCGGTGTCGCGGCCGTGGTGTCCACGCTGGACGGCAAGCTGAGCATCGTCGTCGGCGTGTTCGGCGACCAGGTGGGCCGGGTGAATGCAGTGGACCTGGTGCGCGCCGCGAGTGCCGCAGCAGGCGGCGCCGGCGGCGGCGGGCGCCCCGACCTTGCACAAGCCGGTGGCCCCGACGCCGCCCAGGCCGACGCGGCGCTGGACGCCATCAGGGCCAGACTGGCCGCATAGGCTGGATACGCCATTGCCGTATGGCCTCATCACGAGGAACGGCGGGCGGATCGCCGTGCAGCCGGGCTGATGCGGGACGAACCTCTGGACGAGGGTCCGAACCCTGACGGGGCCGACGCGCTTCCTGCGCCGCGCCCTGGGCCGTTGACGCCGCCCGCCGGGCGCCGGCGCGCCATCGTCCTGGCGCTCGGCACGGCGCAGACGCTGGCCTGGGCCAGCAGCTACTACCTTGTCGCCATCGTCGCCGACCCGGTCAGCCGTGACCTGGGCGTGTCGGTGACGGCTGTGTTCGGCGCGTTCTCGGCGGCGCTGCTGCTGTCGGCGGCGCTTGGCCCGGCGGTGGGCCGGGCCATCGACCGCCGGGGCGGGCGGGGCGTGCTGTGCCTGTCCAGCCTGGTGTTCGCGGCCGGGCTGGCGCTGCTGGCTGCGGCGCAGGGGCCGGGGATGCTGGCATTGGCCTGGCTGGTGCTGGGGGCTGGCATGGCGCTTGGTTTGTATGACAGCGCGTTTGCGACGTTGGCTGGGCTGTATGGGCGGGATGCGCGCGGCGCGATCACGGGCATCTCGCTGATCGCCGGGTTTGCCAGCACGGTGGGGTGGCCGCTGACGGCGTGGCTCAATGACGCCGTGGGCTGGCGCGGCGCTTGCCTGGTGTGGGGCGGGTTGCACGTTCTGGTCGGCCTCCCGCTCAACCGTTCCCTCCCCGGGACGCCGCCGCTGCCCGCCGGTGCCGCGGTGCCTGCAAGCGACGTGGATGCGGCGCCCCGCGGAGCGATGCTGTTGCTGGCGTTCGTGTTTGCGGCGACCTGGGTGGTCAGCACTGGCATGGCCGCGCACCTACCGCGCTTGCTGCACGCCGCAGGGGCCAGCCCGGCTGGCGCTGTCGTCGCCGCGGCGCTGGTGGGTCCGGCGCAGGTTGCGGCGCGTCTGGCCGAATATGGCCTGATGCGGCGGTCGCACCCGCTGGTGTCCGCCCGGGTTGCGGCGGTGCTGCATCCGCTGGGGGCTGCGGCGCTGGCGGTGTTCGGCGGCCCGGCTGCGGCGGCGTTCACCGTGCTGCACGGGGCGGGCAACGGGCTGCTGACCATTGCCAAGGGCACGCTGCCGCTCGCGCTGTTCGGGGCGGCCGGCTATGGGCTGAGGACCGGGGTGCTATCGGTGCCAGCGCGGATGGCGCAGGCCGGGGCGCCGCTGCTGTTTGGCGTCCTGCTGGATTGGGTGGGGCTGGGCGTGCTGGCGGTTTCGGCCGGGTTGGGGCTGGCATCGGCCGCGGCGCTGCTGTTGATCCCGCGGCCAGTTGCGCGGCCTTCCGCAACCTTTGTTTAGTGTGCATGATGCAACAAGTGCGCTGGACCATGTGTCCTGCGATGGGCGGGGCGCCCCGGGACCGCGCCCGGCGTGGCTTGAAAGTCGTGATTGCCAATGATTTCCGTCATCATAGCGACCTGCAACCGCCCGCACACGCTTGCCGGCGCCGTCAGCAGCGCCTTGGCGGCGGGCGGGGAGGTCGAGGTCGTGGTCGTGGACGACTCCGCCGCGCAGACAGGGCGCGAGGTGGTGGAAGGCTTGGGCGACCCGCGCGTCCGCTACATCGCGAACCCCGCCCCGACCGGCGGCCGCCCGGCCGTGGTGCGGAACCTGGGCTGGCCGCTCGCCAGGGGGGAGCTGGTCCACTTCCTGGACGACGACGACATGGTCCCGGCCGGCTACTACGACCGGGCACGGGACGCGTTCGCGGATGGCGCCACGGGCGTGGTGTTCGGCGTCGTGGAGCCGTTCGGCGACGATGATGGCGTGGTGGACGCCGAACGCCGCTACTTCACGGCAGCACGCCACCGCGCCTTGCGGTGCGCCCGCCTCGGGGTCCGCTGGGGCGTCACCGCCGGCCTGCTGTTCCGCCCGGCGATGCTGGTGTGCGGCGCCGGGATGGTCCGCCGCGCGCACCTTCCCGCCCTGGGCGGGTTCGACGAGGCGGTGGCAATCGCCGAGGACGTGGACTTCTACATGCGCGCGACCCGGCTGGCCGGCGCCCGGTTCATCGATGCGACGGCCCTGCGCTACCGCATCTGGCCGTCCCTGATGCACAAGCCGGGCAACGGCGCGGTGATCGCCAGCAGCTACCGGCAGACCTATGCGCGCTACCGGGCGGAGCATGGCAGGGCGGAGCTGCTGGCCCTCAAGCTGCTCGCCCGGGCGCTGTAGGCCCCGCGCCGTTGCAGGTGCAGGCCATCACGGACGAAGGCGGCCTGGCCGCCCTGGACCCCGAATGGGCTGCGCTCGACGCCGCCTTGCCGATCCGGATGCCCTTCTCCTCGCCGGCCTGGAGCGCAATGTGGTGGCGGCACTTCCGGCGCGACACGCCGATGGTGCGCGACGCCCTGCGCGTGTTCGCCTTGCGGGACGCTGCCGGCGCGCTGAAGGGCGTCGCGCCGATGATGCTGACCTGCCGGCCAGGGCGGGGGCTGCTTCGCCTGCGGGAGCTGCAATTCCTGGGTGCGGACCAGAACGTGACGGAGCTGCGCGGCGTGGTCTGCCGGGAGGAAGACGAGGCGGCGGTGCTGGCCGCGCTGCACCGCCACCTCGGGCAGGTGGAGCGGGACTGGGACTGGGTGCAGTGGCGCGGCCTGCGCGTGCCGGACCCGGCCGCGGTGCTGCCAGGGTTCAGCCTGGGCCGGCAGCTCGTGGACCTGCACATGCCGCTGCCCGGGACATGGGACGCCCTGCGCGCCCGGCTGCCGCGCAACATCAAGGAGTCGATACGCAAGTGCCGGAACTCCTTGGCGCGCGACGGCATCGAATGGACGCTGGACGTGATCACCGAGCCGGCGGCCCTGGCCGCCGCGCTGGACCGGCTGCTGGCGCTGCACCGGGCGCGTTCGGCAGCCGAAGGGACGGTGCCGCACCCCGATGTGTTCGCGGCGCCCGCGGCGCGGGCCTTCATAGCCGCATACACCGCGCAGGCTGCCGCGCGGGGTGGCGCCTGCATGTTCGCGCTGCGCATCGGGGACGAGCACGTCGCCCTGCGGCTAGGCTTCCTGATGGGACGCGACCTTTACCTTTACTACTCCGGTTACGACCCGGCCTGGGGCCGCTACAGCGTGATGACCACCGTGGTCGCGGGCGCCATCGAATGGGCCATCGGGCAGGGGCTGGGACGGGTGAACCTGTCCACCGGCATCGATGTGTCGAAGACGCGCTGGCGTCCTGAACAGGTGACGTTCTCCGAAGGGTATCAGCCCGCCGGAACCCTGCGCGGACGCCTTGCATCCCGCATGGACCGGGTGGTGCGCGGCTGGGCGGGCCGCGAACGGTTCCCGGGCGCCGGGCCAGCCCCCGCCGGGCCAGGGGACGCCGGCGCGCAAGGCGCAGAACAGTAGGAACGGACGGGGCTGCTATTCAGCCGCCTGGGCATTGGGCTGCGCGGCCGCGGCGGCGTGGGCGGCCAGGGCGGCGCGGCCGGCGATGGCCAGGGCCAGGTCGTCCTGCGGCGGGGCGAACAGCCCGGCCCGGGCATCACGGAACAGCCGCTCCAGCGGCAGCGCCGGGGTCAGGCCGAAGCCGCCGGCCACGCGCAGCGCCGTTTCCGTCACGGTGCAGGCGGCGTTGGTGCACAGGTACTTGGCCACCGCGATCCGGGCCGTGAGCGCCGGGCGCGTGTCAGGCTCGGCATCCCAGGCCCGCGCCACGTCGCGCAGCACGGTTCGGGCCGCATCCAGCGCAATGGCCATGGAACCGAGCCAGCCCTGGATGTGCATTTGCCCGGCAATCGGGCCGCCCAGCGACGGCGGCGTGCGGGATTGCGCGTAGCCGCAAGCCGCATCCAGCGCCGCCTGGCCAACGCCGAGATACACGGCGGCGATGGGCAGCGCCCAGGGGTTCGCCACCGGCGGCGCTGCCGGCGGCGGCGCACCGATGGGCCGGCGTTCCACCACCCAGGCGTCGGGGACGAACACCTTGTCGTAGAACACGTCGTCGTTGCCGGCGCTGCGCAGGCTCAAGCTGCCCTGCCAGGTGTGCTCGACCCGCAACCCCGGGGCCGGGGCGCGGACGACGGCGCTGGCCATGCAGCCGCGGGGCGCGTCCGGGGTGGGCGGCAGCACCAGGCCCGTCACCAGGTAGCGGAGCGCCGGCGCGGCGGTGACGAAGATCTTGTGGCCGCTGACCAGCCAGCCGCCCTCCGTCCGCTCGGCCTGCGTCAGCGGCGTGCCGCCGCGGGAGATGCTGCCCAGCTCGGTCTCGGTGACGCAGTTGTTGATGCCGCCGCCCTGGGTGGCCAGATCGCGGCACACCTCGGCGAACACCGGCTCGGGCCAAGTCCGCAGGTCGGCGGCGCGGCCCAGGACGCTGATGAGCATGCCCGCGCCCAGGGCCGTGGCGGCACTGCCGGCACCCAGGTGCTCCTGCGCGATCACCATGTCCAGCACGCGGGCGCCGTCCCCGCCGTATTCGCGGGGGATGACCAGACGGAGGTAGCCGGCCTCGTGCATGTCCTGCCAGTCCTCGTGCGCGAAGCTGCTGGCGGCGTCGTGCGCCGGGGCGCGGGCGGCGCAACGGGCGGCCAGGGCGTCGGCCATGGCGGTGATGCGCTGCTGCAACGGCGTGGTCGTCATGCAGTCCCCTATGACACCAATGGTTCCGCCACCAAGCTGGGGGCCAGGGCGGGCGGCGTCCAGCCCCGGCCCGGCACCGCCGCCAGCAGCGCCCGGGTATACTCGTGCTGCGGGTGCAGGAACACCGCTTCGGCCGTGCCCTCCTCGACCACGCGCCCGCGATGCATCACCGCCACCCGGTCGCAGATGCGCCCGGCCACGCGCAGGTCGTGCGTCACGAACACCATCGACAGGCCCAGCCGGTCCCGCAGCCCCGCCAGAAGCGCCAGCACCTGCGCCTGCACCGACACGTCCAGTGCCGACACCGGCTCGTCCGCCACCAGCACCGCCGGTTCCAATGCGAGCGCGCGGGCCAGGGCGATACGCTGGCGCTGCCCGCCGCTGAACTCGTGCGGGAAACGGTCGGCGGCGGAAGGGTCGAGTGCGACCAGCGCCAGCAGCTCCCGCGCCCGCGCCATCGCCGGGCCACGGGCCATGCCGTGCACCATCGGTCCCTGCGCCACCAGCTCCCCGACCCGGCGGCGCGGGTTGAGGGACGCATAGGGGTCTTGGAACACCATCCCGATCCGCTTCGCGGCAGCCCGCGCAGGCAGGCGCAGCAGGTCCGCGCCGTCCAGCCGGACCGTGCCGGCATCAGGCGGCAGCAGGCGCAGCAGCACGCGGGCCAGGGTGCTCTTGCCCGACCCGCTTTCGCCCACGACGCCCAGGGTCGCGCCCCGCGGCAAGGTGATGCTCACGCCGTCCAGCGCCCGCACCGCCTTCCGGCCACCCCAGCGGCGGGCGCCATACGTCTTGGTCAGGCCGGCGGTGGACAGCACCGCATCTGCCGACACCGGCCGCGGCGGGGCGGGCGCCAGCGGCGGGATGGCGGCGATCAGGGCACGCGTGTAGGGGTGGGCGGGGCGGTTCAGCACGTCGGCGGCCGCGCCTTGCTCCACCACCACGCCGCGTTGCAGGACGGCAACCCGGTCGGCGATCTCGGCCACCACGCCGAAGTCGTGGGTGATGAACAGCAGCGCCGTGCCGCGGCGGCGTTGCAGGCCGCGCAGCAGCGCCAGCACCTGGGCCTGCGTCGTGACGTCCAGCGCCGTCGTCGGCTCGTCGGCGATCAGCACGCCGGGTTCCAGCGCCAGGGCGGCGGCGATGCCCACGCGCTGCCGCTGCCCGCCGCTGAGCTGGTGCGGGTAGGCCCTGGCCGCACCAGCCGGGTCGGGCAGGCCGACCTGGTCCAGCAGGTCCAGCACCCGGGCGCGCACGGCGGCGCGCGATAGGCCAGTGTGGGTGCGGAACGGCTCGGCCACCTGGTCGCCCACCCGGTGCAGCGGGTTCAGCGCCGTCGAGGCATCCTGGAACACCATGCCGATCTGCGCCCCGCGTATGCGCCGCATGTCGGCCTCCGGCAGCGGCAGCAGGTCCTGCCCGGCCAGCAGCACCCGCCCGCCCGTGACGCCCACGCCCGGCGGCAGCAGGCGCAGCACGGCGGATGCCAGCATGGACTTGCCCGATCCGCTCTCGCCCACCAGGCACAGCACCTCCCCGGGCCGGACGTGCAGCGAGACTTGCGACAGCGCCAGCGGACGGTCGGCGCCGGGCGGCAGGCCGACGCTCAGGTCCTCGACAGCCAGGCCGTCGGTCATGCCCGGGGCCGCCGCAGCCGCGGGTTCAGCGCGTCGTTCACGCCCTGGCCCAGCAGCGACACCGCCAGCACCGTCAGCAGAATCGCGGCGCCGGGGATGGCGGACACGAACCATTGCGTCCGCAGCACGCCGCGGCCCCGGCCGATCAGGTTGCCCCAGCTTGCGATGTTGGGGTCCGACAGCCCCAGGAACGCCAGCGCGCTTTCCAGCAGGATTGCCCCGGCCATCACCACGCTGGCATAGACGATCAGCGGCGGCAGCGCGTTGGGCAGGATCTCCCGCAGCATGATCGCCGCATCGCCCATGCCCAGGGTGCGGCAGCCCGCCACGAAGTCCCGGTTGCGGAGCGTCAGGAACTCGGCCCGCGTCAGCCGGGCGCTGGCGGGCCAGGACACCAGGCCGATGGCGACCGTCACGGTGCGTATGTCCGAGCCGAACACCGCGACCAGCACCAGCAGCAGCAGGAAGTTGGGCAGCGTCTGGAACGCCTCCGTCACCCGCATCAGCACGTCGTCCACCCAGCCGCCGTAATACCCCGCGAGCGCGCCGATGCCGGTGCCGATCACCAGCGCGATGGCGGTGGCGCTGGCGCCAATCAGCAGCGACACACGGGCGCCATGGAAGATCTGCGCCGCGATGTCCCGGCCCGAGTTGTCGGTGCCCAGCCAGAACCGGGCGTTGTCGCCGGGCCATTGCAGCGGCCGGCCGGCCAGCCCCAGCGGGTCCCGCGGGAACAGCCACCCAGCGGACAGCGCCATCAGCAGCACCAGCACCGTCAGCCCCAGCCCGATCCGCGCCGCCCAGCCGCGCATCAGCGGGCGATCCGCGGGTCGAGCCGCGCATACACCAGGTCCACCGCCAGGTTGACCAGGATCACCAGCAGCGTGGACGCGAACACGATGCCCAGCAGCATGTTCAGGTCCCGCTGCACGACGCTCTCATACGCGAGCCGCCCCAAGCCCGGCAGCGAGAACACGCTCTCCACCACCACGGACCCGCCCAGCAAGGTGGCGCCCTGCAAGCCAACCAGCGTGACCACAGGCAGCAGCGCGTTCCGCAGCACATGGCGGACCAGCACCCGCCCTTCCGTCACGCCCTTGGCCCGGGCGGCGCGCACGAAATCGAGGCCCAGCACCTCCAGCATGGAGGCGCGCATCACCCGCAAATAGATCGCCATGAAGATCAGCGACAAGGTCGCGGTCGGCAGCACCAGGTGCCAGGCGATGTCCAGCACCGCCGCCCAGCCCGCAAGGCCCGTCCCGACCTCCTGCAAGCCGCCTGCCGGGAGCCAAGCCAGCTTCACCGCGAACACGACGATGCCCATCAGCCCCAGCCAGAAGCTCGGCGTGGCATAGAACAGTAGGCCGAGCAGGCTGATGGCGGTGTCCGGCCAGCCGTCCGCCCGCCGGGCCGCCAGCACGCCCAGCGCCATGCCGCCCGCAACCGCCAGGCCCAGGGAGGACAGCGTCAGCAGCAAGGTGGCCGGCAGCCGCTCCAGGATCACGTCCAGCACCGGCTTGCCGTAGATGGCGGATTGGCCGAGGTCGAGCCGCACGAGCCGCCAGAGATAGCGGCCCAGTTGCACCGGCACCGTGGCGTCCAGGCCGTAGAAGCTGCGGAGCCGGTCCGCAAGCGCCGGGTCGCCGCCGCCCATCTGGGCCAGCATGGCATCCACCGTGTCCCCCGGCGCCAGTTGCAGCAGCAGGAACAGCCCGACCAGGATCAGCCCCAGCGTCGGCAGTCTGAGCGCCAGCCGGCGCAGGGCGAGCAGCAGGAGCGGCACCAGCTATGCCAACGACAGGTCCGCCCAGTGGCTGCTGGCCCAGCGCGGGTTGTTGTTGGCGTTGACCAGGGCCTTGCTGCTGGCGGTGATGAACTGGCGCTCGATGGCCATGTAAACGGGCAGGCCCTCATCCACCACGCGCACCACGTCGGCATACAACGCCCGGCGCTTGGCCGGGTCGGTCTCGCTGGCGGCGTCGTCCATCAGCTTGTCCGCCTGGTCAGACTGCCAGCCGAACTGGTTGGTCCACGGCGCCCCGCGCGGGCTGCCGGAGCGATACCAGACGGTCGTGGAAACCGCCGGGTCCCCGCGGTATTGGTGCCAGCCGGTCGCGAGATCAAAATCCCAGTCCTTGTAGGTCCGCGACAGGAACCCGGCGGCATCCAACTGGATGATCTCCACCTTGATGCCCACTGCATCCAAGGATTGCTGGATGAAGGTGGCGAACAGCGGCACGTCCTCCCCGGCAACGGTCGGCAGCAGCCGCAGCCCGAACCGCTGGCCGCCCGCCCCGCGCTTGAACCCGGCCTCGTCCAGCAGCGCGTTCGCCCGGGCTACGTCGAATGGGTAGGGCGGCTTGCTCGTGGCGGGGAAGAACGCCTTCGAGGTGCTGGGGATCGGCCCGGTCGCGGGCTTGCCGAAGCCATACAAGAAGTTCTCGCAGAAGAACGGGATGTCCAGCGCGTGGGCGATGGCCTGGCGCACCCGCACGTCGGCCAGGTATTTGTTGCGGCAGTTGTATTCGACGGTGTTCTCCACCGCGTTCGCCTCGTTGCCGCGGGTGCTGACCTCAAACCGCGGGTCCTTTTGCAGCCGGTCCATGTCGGCCAGGGACAAGGACGAGAGCGGGCTGATCTGAATTTGCCCGGATTCCAGCGCGGCCGCGGCGGCGGCACGGTCGTTGATGAAGCGCCAGACGATCCGGTCCAGGTAGGGCAGGCCCGGCTTCCAGTAGTCCGGGTTGCGGTCGGCGATCACGTACTGCCCGCGCTCGTAACGCACGAAGCGGAAGGGGCCGGTGCCGATCGGCGCGGTGTTGGCCGGGTTCTGCAGCACGTCGGTGCCGGCGAACACGTGCTTGGGCGCGATGTAGCCGAGGTCCGCCAGGGCGCGCAGCAACAGGTCTTGCGGCATGGGCCGGCTGTAGCGGAACACGGCGGTGTGGTCGTCCGGCGTGTCCACGGCCACGAGGTACTGTTGCAGCGTGGTAGCGTAGTTCAGTTCCTTCTTCCACAGCTCCATCGCGGTGTACTGCACGTCTGCCGCGGTGAAGGGCTTGCCGTCGTGCCACTTCACGCCGGGGCGGAGCGCGAAGGTGTGGGTCAGGCCGTCCGGCGTGCTGGCCCAGCTTACCGCCAGCATCGGGTCTGGCTTGCCGGCGGCGTCCAGATCGACCAGCGCCTCCATGATTTTCGACGTGATGAGATAGACGCCGGTGGAGGCGCGCAGCGCCGGGTTCAGGATGCGCTGCTCGGCGTTGATGTGGACGGTGACGATGCCGCCGCGCTTGGGGCCGGGTTGGGCGGTGGCAAGCTGCGGCGCGGCCAGCGTGGCGGCGCCGGCGAGCAGGGCGGTGCGGCGGGTGAGTGGCATGGCGGCTCCTTGTGCGGTGCAGTGCGGCGGCAGCTTAGGGCCAATCGGGGGGGATGGGCCACGCCCCATCGCATCTGGCCGCGCGCCGGGCTAGGGTCGGCCTGCCACCCAAGATCAAGGAGACCGCCATGACCCGACTGACCCTGCTGCTGGGCGCCGCCGTGCTGCTGACCGCCGGCGCCGCCCAGGCCGAGACCGTGACCTTCCGCGGCACGCTGACCGGCGGGGCCGAGGTCCCGGCCAAGACCACCGAGGGCCGCGGCGCCGCGTCGGCCTCGCTGGACACCGACACGAAGGTGCTGACCTACCAGGTCGAGTACTCCGGGCTGAGCGGCCCGGCGACGGCGGCGCACTTTCACGGCCCGGCCGACGCCGGCGCCAATGCAGGCGTCGTGCTGCCGTTCCCCACCCCGGCCAGCCCGATCGGCGGGCGCATGACGCTGACGGACCCGCAGGTGGCGGACCTGATGGCCGGCAAGTGGTATGCGAACGTCCACACCGCCGCCAACCCCGGCGGCGAGATACGCGGCCAGATGACGCGCGGCCAGTAGCGCCAGGCACCATCCAGAACCCGTCATTGCGAGGCGCCTGAGCGCCGTGGCAATCCAGGGGCGGCAAGGGCTGCGCTGGCGGCCCCTGGATTGCCGCGTCGCTGCGCGCCTCGCAATGACGGGTCCTCCATCCCGTCCAGTTCCTGACACAACCGGCAGTCGCAACCCGCGAAAAGCGGCGCTATAGTCGGCGCGGGCATCAAGGGCGCAGCCGATGTGCGGGATTGCGGGCATCTTCTACCAGGCGGGTCCAACGGGTGTGGACCCCGGGTTGCTGCGTCGGATGACGGACGCCATCGCCTACCGCGGGCCGGACGGCGATGGCCACCACGTCGAACCCGGCGTGGGGTTGGGGCACCGCCGCCTGTCGATCATCGATGTGGGCGGCGGCGGGCAGCCGATGTTCAACGAGGACGAGTCGGTCGCCATCACCTTCAACGGCGAGGTCTATGGCTTCCCTGCATTGCGCGAGCGGTTGCAGGCCCTGGGCCACCGCTTCCGCACCCGCAGCGACACCGAGACGGTGATCCATGCGTGGGAGGAATGGGGCGCGGATTGCTTGCAGCACCTCAACGGCTTCTTCGCCTTCGCACTGTGGGACCGCAACCGGCGGCAGTTGTTCATCGCGCGGGACCGGCTGGGCAAGAAGCCGCTGTATTACGCGTACGCGCCGGATGGCGCCCTGGTGTTCGGCAGCGAGTTGCGGGCGCTGTTGGCGGTGCCGGGCCTGCCGCGGCGGATCAGCCCGCGGGCGGTCGATGACTACTTTGCCCTGGGCTACATCCCCGATCCGCACACGATTTATCATGATGTCCACAAGCTGCCGGCCGCGCATTACCTGCTGTTGCAGCAAGGCGAGGACAGCGTGCAGCCGCAGCGGTATTGGGCCGTGCCGACCGCGACGCACGCCGCTACGGACGATGTGGCGTGCGCGGAGCTGACCCGGCGGCTGACGGACTATACCGCCACCCGCATGGTGTCCGATGTGCCGCTGGGCGCGTTCCTGTCGGGTGGCGTCGATAGCAGCGCGGTGGTGGCGGTGGCGGCCGGGCTGCGTGAGGGTCCGCTGAGCACCTTCACCATCGGCTTCCCGGGCGGGGAGGACGAGCGCGGCTACGCCCAGATGGTCGCCGGCCGCTACCACACCGAACACCGCGCGGAGCCGACGACCATCGACTACATCGACGCCGCGCGGGACCAGGCGCGCGTGTTCGGGGAGCCGTTCGGCGACGTGTCCAGCGTGCCGACCGGCAGCGTGTGCGCCCTGGCCCGGCGGCACGTGACCGTCGCGCTGTCCGGTGACGGCGGGGACGAGGTGTTGGGCGGCTACCGCCGCTACCAATGGCACCGCATGACGGAGGCGGTGCGTGCGTTGCTGCCCGGCCCGGTGCGGCGCCGCGTGATCGGGGAGCTGGCGCGGGTGTATCCCAAGCTGGACCGCGCGCCGCGCTGGCTGCGCGCCAAGCACACCCTGACCGAGATCAGCCTGGACTCCGCGCTCGGCTACTACCGCATGGTGTGCAAGGTGCAGCACGACCGGCGGCGGGCGCTGTTCTCGGGCGCGCTGGAATCCCAGGTCGATGGGCACGACCCGGCCCGGCCCATCGTCGATCTGATGGAGGGCTGCGGGTCCGATGATCCGTTGGTGCAGGCGCAATACGTGGACATCAACACGTATCTCGTCGGCGACATCCTGACCAAGGTGGACCGGGCCAGCATGGCGCACGGGCTGGAGGTGCGGGCGCCGATGCTGGACTACGAGTTCGTGGAATGGGGCATCGGCCTGCCCGCGCGGCTGAAGCTGCGCGGCCGCGAGGGCAAGTGGGTGCTGAAGCGTGCGATGGAGCCGCTGTTGCCGCATGAGGTGCTGTACCGGCCCAAGCAGGGCTTCGCCATGTCGCTCGACCGGCAGTTCCAAGCCGGCGCGGACCGGCTGCGGACCCGGCTGCTCGGCCCGGCCATGCTCGGGTCCGGCCTGTTCGAGCCGGACGCCATCGCGCAACTGATCGATGAGCATGAGGCCGGGCGGTTCAACCACGCCGGCGTGTTGTGGCTGCTGCTGGTGTTCGAGGGTTTTCTGGTGATGGAGGCCGGGGTAGGCGCGCAACCGGCGCTGGCGGCTGCAGCTTGATCCTTGGTCCAGCAGAGCCGTCATTGCGAGCCGCTTGCGGCGTGGCAATCCAGGGGCGGCAAGGGCGGTGCTGGCGGCCCCTGGATTGCCGCGTCGCTGCGCTCCTCGCAATGACGGAGTACGGGCCAGGGTGGGGGCCGGCATAGATCCCATCCGGCTGCTGACGTTCTCGACGCTGTATCCCGGCGCCGCGCGTCCCAACCACGGCGTGTTCGTCGAGAACCGGCTGCGTCACCTGCTGTCCAGCCATCCCGTGACGGCGACGGTGGTGGCGCCGGTGCCGTGGTTCCCCTCGGGGTCCCAACGCTTCGGCGACTGGGGCCGGCACGCCCGCGCGCCGCGGCAGGAGGTGCGGCACGGGCTGCATGTCCACCACCCGCGCTATCCCGTCATCCCGAAGCTGGGCATGGGGGTGGCGCCCTGGCTGCTGTATTGGGCCAGCCTGCGCGCCGTGCGCCGCCTCATGCGGGAGGGGCTGCGCTTCGACGTGATCGACGCGCATTATTTGTATCCTGACGGGGTTGCGGCCGCCTGGCTGGGGCGCACGCTGGGCCACCCGGTGGTGATGACGGCGCGCGGGTCGGACGTGACGCAGATCGCGTTGCACCCGGGGCCGCGCCGGCTGATCGGCGCGGCGCTGCGGGACGCCGCGGGCGTCATCACCGTCAGCGCGGCGCTGGGGGAGGGCGTGGTGGCGCTCGGCGCCGACCCGGCGCGGGTGCGCGTGCTGCGGAACGGGGTGGACCTGCAGGGCTTTCACCCGCCGGTGGACCGTGATGCGGCGCGGCGGGCGTTGGGGCTGACGCGGCCGGCGTTGATCTCCGTCGGGCACCTGATCGAGCGCAAGGGCCATGCGCTGACGATCCGCGCGATGGCGCTGCTGCCGGAGTGGGAGCTTGTCATCGCCGGCGAAGGCCCGGACCGCCCGGCGCTGGCGGCGCTGATCGCGGAACTGGGTTTGCAGGGCCGCGTGCGCCTGCTGGGCGCCCGCCCGCATGGGGAGCTGGCGGCGTGCTACGGCGCGGCGGACCTGATGGTGCTGGCCAGCAGCCGGGAGGGCTGGGCCAACGTGCTGCTGGAGAGCATGGCGTGCGGCACGGCGGTGGTGGCGAGCGACATCCCCGGCAACCCGGAGGTGGTGCAGTCCCGCGACGCCGGGCTGATCGTGCCGCGCACGCCGGAGGGGATCGCGGCGGGGGTGCGGGACCTGGCGGCGGCGATGCCGGGCCGGGCCGCGACGCGGGCCTATGCGGAGCGGTTCGGCTGGGCGGAGACGAGCGCCGGGCAGTTCGCGCTGTTTCGGGAGGTGCTGGGGCGGCGCGGCCAATGATGGCCGGCCTCTGTTGTGATCGTTCGACAAAGAAA
>Ga0123339_10000669_pt1 | contig 25432 bp, 21 predicted proteins | sample lystaG_FD_89956 | JGI IMG/M metagenome (GOLD analysis project Ga0123339, IMG submission 89956) | Glacier valley bacterial and archeal communities from Borup Fiord, Nunavut, Canada, to study Microbial Dark Matter (Phase II) -... | ecosystem: Environmental > Aquatic > Freshwater > Ice > Glacier ...
ATCACGGCTCCACCAATGTTCCCGGCTACACGTACGATACCAAGAAGAGTTGGTTGTCACAGCACTTCACTGCTGCGAGCAAAGCCGGAACCGCCTCATGCTTCAAGTGCCACGAGTCGACGTATTGCGCGCACTGCCACGTGACCGGATCGGCGAATTAGGTCGAGAAATCCACGAGGTTTGGAAAGCCCTGAGAACGATCAAGTTAATTTAGACGCCTGCTTACGTGTATCATGAGCAGGCGTCTTGTCTGACATAGAGAGTGCGCCGAAATCATCTCTCGCAAAATAGAAAGGGGATAGAAAGCATATGGCACGCGCCGATGTAATCTTGCTACATGCTCCATCCGTCTATGATTTTAGGGACAGACCGATTATGTTCGGTCCGGTCTCAGATCTGGTCCCGTCGACTGCGATATTCGAGACATATCCTCTCGGACTCTGCACCATCGCCGAGTACCTTGAAAGATTCGGTTATAAAGTTCGCACGCTCAACATCGCGTATTTGATGTTGCGCAATGCCAAATTCGATGTCGAAGCCTATATCGCCAAGCTCACACCGAAATTGTTCGGAATAGATTTGCACTGGATGCCGCACGCGCACGGTGCAATAGAGCTCGCGCGTATCTGCAAACGGCTGCATCCCGATATCCCGGTGTTGCTCGGAGGGCTCTCCTCCTCCGTTTTCCATGAGGAGCTGCTCGGTTACGAGTGCGTCGACTATGTGCTTCGAGGCGATTCCACCGAGGAACCGTTCCGTCAACTCATGGACGTCGTCTCACGGCCGGGAGCGACTGCGCGCGACTTCGCATCGGTGCAGAATCTGACATGGCGCGACAAGTCCGGCGACATCGTCGTCAACGACCTCTCTTACTCACCGGCCGACTTCAACCTGCCGGCGCTCGATTATTCCTACAACATGAAATCCGTTATCCGTTATCGTGACCTGTGGGGCGCCGTGCCATTCAAGGCTTGGCTCGGGTACCCGATGTCGGCAAGCTTGATATGCCGCGGCTGCACGCATAATTGCGTCACCTGTGGAGGTTCCGCGCAGGCGTTTAAGACCCACTTCGGTCGCGAGAAGATCGCTTTCCGTGATCCGGAGTTGCTCGTGCGCGATATCTTGCACTCGCAAAAATACATCCCCGGTCCCGTGTTCGTGCTGAACGACTTTTTGCAGGCGGGCCCCGACTATACGCGTGAGTTCATCCAACTTCTCGGCAAGGCGAAATTGAACACGTCGGTCGGTTTCGAACTTTTCAAACCGCCGTCCGAGGAACTCTATGCATTGCTTTCGGAAAACCTCTCCGATTGGTCGGTGGAGGTGAGTGTAGAGAGCCATGACGATGCGGTGCGCAAGGCGTTCGGCAAAGGTCATTACACGATGGATGAGATCGAAGATTCCATAGCGCTGGCCCTCAAATACGGCGCGACCCGTTTCGATCTGTACTATATGATCGGAATACCGACCCAGACCGCACAGTCCGTGCTCGAGACGGCCGAATATACACGTGGGCTGTATCAACGCATGGGCAACGACAAACGCCTCCTTGCTTTCATCTCGCCCATGGCACCGTTCCTCGATCCCGGATCGATGGCGTTCGATAATCCGGAGAAGTACGGCTACAAGCTCCGTGCGCATACAGTGGAGGAGCATCGTCAGCTTCTCCTCCAGCCATCGTGGAAGCATATCATGAACTACGAAAGCGACTATATGACGCGCGACGAGATGGTCGACGTCACGTATGAGGCGGGATTGATATTTAACGAGATCAAGTCAAACGCCGGCGTGATCGACAAAGCGACGTATGAGACGACACGGGCGCGGATCCTCGAGGCGAAGCATGCCATGGACAAAGTCGATGAGCTCATGCAGCTACCGGCGATCGAGCGTGAGAACGCCATCAGCGCGTTCGGCGATGAGATGAAAGCACTGTCGGAGTCGACGGTCTGCGAGAAGTCCGAACTTCAGTGGCCCGTCACCGCCACCGTTTACAATGTTTTGGCGATTGCATGTTTGTGGTTCGTCGAGGAGTTCGGTAATCTTGTGTCGTTGGGACAACGCCCGGCATCGTCGAAATTGCATCAGGAATACTGTGTCGAGAAAATGCTCGACAGTCAAGGAAACATCGTTAAGGGGTAGTTCATGATTCTGACCGCTCGTTATTTGTTATCGGGTATCGATTCTCACATCGAATACGGTGCAGTGTGTGTCCAAGGGAACAAGATCATCGCCGTCGGCGCGCTTGACGAGGTTAAGAGCCAATACCCGCGAGAAGATATAAAAGACTTCGGACTCGCCGTCCTGTGTCCCGGTTTCGTGGACACGCATACTCATTTGGAATATACCGTCATGCGCGGCATGATCGAGGATTCGCCGTATTCCCAATGGAAACATGAAGTCATGAAGCGCGAAAAGTTGCTCAACTACCAAGATTGGCAGGATTCGGCTCGACTCGGTGCGCTCGAGGCGGTTTCTTCGGGAATCACCTCGATTGCCGATATCACCGAGAGCGGGGCATCGGCCGTCGCTGCCGAGGAGGCGGGACTTCGAGGCATCATCTACCGCGAAGTCGAGACGATGGAAAAAGGTCGCATCGATGCGACCATGGAACATGCGTTGGAAGACATCGATGACTGGGAGGGGAGAATCGATTCGTCGCGTATGCGCATCGGTATCGCTCCGCACTCGGTCTATTCGTGCCATCCCCAACTCTTCAAGAAAGTGGCCGATTACGCGATGAGCGGAACACCGGTGGCCATGCATCTCGCCGGAAGTCGTGAAGAGTACCAGTTCGTGAAGTACGGTTCATCGATGCTCGGCCGTGAAGTTCGCGAGGATTACGATTCATCGGCGCCGTTGTGGCTCCCCACCGGGGTCAGCCCGGTCCGCTATGTATTACAATGGGGCATCTTCGACGTCCCCGACGTGCTCGCCGTCCACTGCACGCAAGTCGATGACGAGGATATAGAGATCCTGGCTGAACGCGATGTCGCCGTGTCACATTGCCCTCGTTGCAATTCGAAATTGGGTATGGGGATCGCACCTCTGCAAAAGTTCATCCGCGCCGGGCTGCGTATCGGTCTCGGTACGGATTCTCCGGCGGCATCCAACTCAATGGATGTATTCGAGGAGATGCGTATAGGCCTGCTCGTGCAGCGTGCCGCTTTCGGCAGCGAGCGTTTCTTTTCCGCGAGCAGGTTTTTGAAGCTTGCCACCAACGACGCCGCAAGTGCATTGGGAATTCTCGACCAGGTGGGAACACTCGAAGTCGGGAAAAAGGCCGACATCATCGCCGTCGATCTGTCGAAATCGGCACAGGTTCCGACGCATCAACCCGCAAGTGCGCTCGTGCATACCGTGCACCAGAGCAACGTGATGATGACCATGATCGATGGGGGCATCGTGTATGAATCCGGACAGTGGGCGCATCTTGACAGCGACCGCCTCAAATTCCGCGCCGAAGAGCTGAGAGACAAACTGCGCGTATAGTGTATTATACTTGCAACGGAAAGATGTGAATCTTGTGCGAATGGGTATTGTCGTTTGTGCGAGTTCGTATATGATAAAAGTGCCGTCAGGCTGCAAAGAGTAGGTAATCGCCGATATCACGGCGATAAAATATCAGGAGGTAGTTATCTGTGAGCAACGAATTCTTTTTTGACGACGAGGCCGATGAGAAGAAGCCCGTGAAGAAGGGCTCGAACAAGAAGGGCGACTCCGCGAAAAAACCGGTTGCGAAAAAGCCGGATTCGAAGGGTTCTACTTCGACGAAACCGGGCGCCGGTAAAAATGGTGCGAAGGAAGAAGGTGCTCGCTCAGACATCGGAGCGACGGCCCCTTCGCAGGGCGTCCAGCCCATGCTCGTCGTTGCAATCGCGGTCATCGCATTGTTCGTCGGGGTAATCGGCGGAATTTTCATCGGGAAGCAAATCACTCCCAAGGTGACATACACACAAGCCGATATCGCAGGCACCGGTTCATCAACCCCCAGCGGAATGTCGGCCGCCACGGGCGGTGCGGTTTCGCCGAGTTCGTCGAGCTCAAGCACCACGAAGTAGTCTCAATACTCATTTCAATCAAGACGGAGTCATGACGTATGAAAATAGATAAGGCAAATAGTCCGACCTGGGTGAAGGTCACCATTTGGGTCACCATTATCACCTTTGTACTCGGATTCGTCGGTGTGGGGCTCACGGAGTTTCTCACCAGTTCGAATTCAAATTCTTCGACCGCAAGCTCGAGTTCGGATGCGACCAGTACGGCTACGGCTGGAACCTCCACGCTTGCTACGATAAACGCACAGTATCAAACGCAGGCGGTCTCTACGGAGGCACTTGTGAAAAAAGCCCCGAACAATGCTCAGACCCAGTCAGAGCTCGGCTCACTCTACGCGCAGTGGGCGCAAGCGCTTTCGACGAGCACGGATAAAGCCGCACAGAGCGCGGCTCCGGAAAAGTTCAAAAGCTCGGCTGCGGCATGGGCGGCCGCGTACGACCTCGATAAGAGCAATAAGGAAATCGCCGGTGACTACGCCACCTCCCTTTATTACACGGGTGACACGGCCGGTGCGGTGAAAATCGCAAAAGAGGTACTTGCAAAAAATCCAAAATATGCCACCGTATGGTTCAATCTCGGTATATACTTGGCGGATACAGACCAACCACAGGCAATCATCGCTTTGGAGAATGCTGTCAAGTATGACTCTAATGCGACGACCAAGAAGCAGGCGCAGACGGCGTTGGACAGTCTGAAGAAAGCGAGCAATTAAGGCGAGGCCACCACGGCGAGATTAGTTCAAGGCACTTCTGCTCCGATTAGAAAGTAGGGGGGAAGCAAACGATGAAGTTCAATCTTGAAACGTGTAGCGAGGACCCACGGGGAGTCATTGTGATGATGACCGGTGAACTCGACATCGAATCTTCGAATGAATTCAAGTCGGCGCTTTGTGAATTGATCGAGGCAGGTCCGCCGGTCGTGGTTCTCGATTTCGAGGGAGTCACGTTTGTCGACAGCTCCGGACTCGGCGCGATCGTGGGTGTCGAACGCGAGGGCAATGCGAACGAATGTAAGATACGGATCATAGGCACGCATGGACCGGTCGCCAAGGTCTTCGCGATCACCTGCCTCGACAAAGTGTTCCCTCGCTATGAGGATAGAGAAAGCGCTTTGAGCGACTAGGGATTCCCCGAATCGAAATCGATGAGTGGCGCGTATGTTTTTCAAAAGACATCCGCGCCACTTTTACCGTCTGCGTGGATTTCGGTCGCCTGTTCGTTCAGGCGAGAAAAGTTTACGGTATCATAGTCACGCGCATTTCTTTTGAATCCCTAAGGAGAGCAAACGTGTTTGGAATAAGCGGGCTCGAACTTGTCATCATTATAGGAGTCATCTTTTTTCTTTTCGGGCCCGATAAGCTTCCTGAGATTATGAAGACTGTCGCCACGGCCGTAAAAATGTTCAATAATGCGAAAAACGAAGTCGAATCGGTCGTCAAAACCGAGATTCTCCGGCCGGAGGATATGAAAACCGTTCGAAATCTTCAGCATGATATCAGCAATCTGACTTCAGCCGTAAAAAATCCCATAAGCTTGCTCAATATGGACGACAACGCGCACGAGACCGCCGATGCCGTGACAAAAGAGGTCGCCGGCATCAGGGAATCACCCGAAGTACCTCAAGAAACAAAACCCGAGAAGCAGGAGCCGAAAAGTGCTGCGGCTGAAATCTGGGCGACTTCGCTCATTTCCTCTGATGTCGATTCTGCGCCTTCTGAAAAGGCAGGAGATGAGTAATGCCCGTCGAGCCTAAAAGGATGCCGTTTCTCCAACATTTCCATGAATTGAGAAAGCGCCTCACCGTCATCGCCGTCGTACTGTTCGTCCTTGCCCTCGTTTTCTACAGTGCGCCTGTCTATAAGTTTCTCATGGATATCTTCCTTGCTCCGGTGCGATCCTATCTGCCGGGAGGTAAGTTGACGGTCCTGGGGCCGTTCGAGCAGATGACATTCAGGTTCAAGGTCGCGTTCATGGCCGCCCTCATCGCCTCGATGCCGGTGATATTGTATGAGATATTCTCGTTCCTCACACCCGCACTCAAACCGCGTGAGAAGAAGTGGGTATTTCCCACGGTCATCGCCGCCGTGCTTCTTTTTGCTTCCGGCGTCTCGTTCGCTTACTTCGTCATCTTGGGACCGGCATTCCAGTGGCTCTCGTCGCAGGGTGCCGGTGTCGTCGACAGCATGGCTTCGGCGAGTCAGTATTTTTCGGGTATCAGTCTGCTTTTGGTGGGATTCGGTATCGGCTTCGAGCTACCGCTGGTGGTCTTCTACCTCATCGGTCTCAATATCGTCAAGTATGACAAATTGCGCGCTTCATGGCGCTATGTGTATGTGATCATCGTGATCGTCGCGTCCATCGCCACTCCCGATTGGTCGCCTTGGACGATGGGCGGTTTGGCGGTGGCGTTGATCGTGCTCTACGAAGCAAGCCTTGCCTCGGCTCGCGTCATCTATGGCAAGCGTATCGAAGAACAGCGCAAAGAGGATGCGGAATACGAAGCATATTACGCCGATGATGAAAGCGATTCCGACGAACCTAAGAAGACGCGAAAGCAAAAACTCATCGAGCGCGCCGCGCAAGAAAAAAGCAAAAGGGAAGAATAGGCGGAAATCATATGCACGAAATGGGCATTATGCAAGGCATCTTGGATGCTTCTGTCGAAGCTGCGCAGAACGCCGGCGAGTCACGTATAACCTATATCCATCTCACTATCGGTGAACTCACGCAAATACAGGTCGGAGCTCTTGACTTCGCTTTCGAGGCGCTCTCGCCTGCGACCATGGCAAAAGGTGCGAAGATGGACGTGACCATGCTCGAACCGAAAAGCCGATGTCGGGACTGCGGATATGAGTATGTGCACGATCAGTTCACCATGACATGCCCGAAATGCAGTTCGTTTGACATCGAGTTGCTACAGGGTAGAGAATTGCAGATCGACACGATCGAAGCGGATTCCGAGACGGAATCGACTTCTGCCGAAAGCGATAGGGAAACCGAAGGTTCGATTGAAGAAAGAGGATTGCCCCATGACCAAGATTGATATTCAAAAACCCATTCTCGATCTCAATGACAAACTTGCAGCGCGGAATCGCGCGCTTTTTGATGAAAAGGGAGTGTTTGTCGTCGACCTCATGGCAAGCCCCGGGGCAGGCAAGACTTCGACGATTCTGGCCACCATCGAAGCTTTGCGCGATCGTTATCGCATCGCCGTCATCGAAGGCGATATAGCCAGTCGTGTCGATGCCGATAAAATCAAAGCGAACGGGATACCTGCAGTCCAGATAAACACCGGTGGCGCCTGCCACCTCGAGTCCGATATGATCAAAAGGGCGATAGATGTGCTCGACCTCGATAATCTCGATTTGATTATCATCGAGAATGTGGGTAATCTGGTATGCCCGACCGACTTCTATCTGGGGGAGGATGCGAAAATCATGATCCTTTCGGTTCCCGAGGGACACGACAAACCCTACAAGTACCCCGGTATCTTCCAAATATCCGAAGCGGTCATCCTCAACAAAGTCGATACCATGGAATTCTTCGACTTTAATGAAAAAGAGTTCGACGAAACGGTGAAAGCCTTGAACCCGAAAGCACCCATCTTCAAAATCGCTGCGACAAAAGGGCGCGGCGTACAGGAGTGGGTCGATTATCTCAGCGCACGTATCGAAGAGGCTCGGTCGAAAACACAGAATTCAATCCAGTCCACGGAGGATGAATGAAATTAATCATTACTGAGAAAAATATCGCAGCGAAGAAAATCGCCGATATTCTCAGCGACACAAAAAGTAAAGCGGACAAGGTATATAACACTCCGGTGTATTACTTCACTGAAAACGGCGAAGAATGCGTGGCGATAGGTCTGCGCGGGCATATCCTCGAAGTGGTTTTCCCCGATGGACTCGAATATAAGAAAAAAGAATGGCGAGCACGTTGGGCGGAGAGCGAGGAGACATCCGCGCCGCTTCCCGACGGGCTTCCCGTGCCTCCATGGAAAAAATCGAGCAAGGTCTTTCCCAAAACCGGTGTCGAGCTGAAATCGTGGAACATCAAAGCGTTGCCCTATCTGATTTGGGCGCCGGTGGGAAAGCAGGTTGCCGAGCGCGAGATCGTACGTGCACTTCGCGTTTTGGCGAAACGTGTCGACTCGATCGTCATCGCCACCGACTTCGACCGCGAAGGCGAACTCATCGGTGCAGACGCGCGTGGCATCGTGTCGGCGGTCAACCCCGACGCCCCCGTCACGAGGGCACGCTATTCCGCCATCACTAAAGAAGAGATCACCCACGCTTTTGCAAACGCGACATTCGTCGACGACAATTTGGCCCAAGCCGGCGAGGCCCGCCAAGACATCGATCTCATTTGGGGCGCGGTCCTCACGCGTTATTTGACAAAGGTCCGTTTTTCGGGGATAGGCAATCCCCGCAGCGCCGGCCGTGTGCAAACGCCGACGCTCAAGCTCATCGTCGATAAAGAAAAAGAGCGCGACGCGTTCGTGCCTGAAGATTATTGGGTCGTATCCATAGAGGCCGCGACACTTGACGGGGAATCATTCAAGGCCCGTCACGAAAGCGATCACTTCAAAGATGAGGCTCGTGCGAAGAAAGCGTTCGATGTGGTGTCGGCTCTGAAAGACGGATCCTTGAAGGCCACGGTCGCACACGTCGATTCGAAGAAGAAGCAGAAGAACCCGCCCACTCCTTTCAACACCACGATGCTGATGGTGACAGCGGCGGCCGAGGGACTTTCGCCGTCGCGTACGATGCGTATCGCCGAGTCGCTGTACATGAACGGGCTCATCAGTTATCCGCGTGTCGACAACACGGTATATCCGGCGTCGCTTAATCTGAAAGATATCCTGAAAGAATTGCAGAAGGTCGATTACTACCGTGAATATGTCGGCAAACTTCTGAAGGCACCGTTGCATGCGACGCGCGGAGACAAAGAGACCACCGACCACCCGCCGATCCATCCGACGGGTGCGGGAAATCCTGATAAGCTCAAACCTGAAGAGTGGAAACTCTACAACATCATCGCACGCAGGTTCATGGCGACGCTTTCGGATAAATCGCTTGTCGAGGAGACCTCTGTGGTTCTCGCCGCGCAAGAGGAGAACTTCATTGCGAAGGGCAACGTCATCATAAAGCCCGGATTTCGCGAGATCTATCCTTACGGCCAAAAGAAAGAAGACCAGTTGCCTTTGTTGAAGATCGGCGATGAGGTCAACGTGGTCGATGCCGAGTTGGAAGGCAAGCAGACGAAGCCGCCTGCGCGCTACTCCGAAGGCGCCATCATCACGAAGATGGAGAAGGAGGGACTCGGCACCAAGGCGACTCGCCACGATGCCATCCAAAAGCTCATCAATCGTTCATACGTCGCCCTCGAAGACAAGGCGTTACGACCCACGATGCTCGGCATCGGCGTCATCGACGCCCTCAGCACGTTCGCCGATCGGATCACCTCGCCGGTCATGACTTCCGACCTTGAAGCCGAGATGGACAAAATAGCGCTCGGTGTCCAAAACCGGACTGCGGTAGTCGATCACTCGCGTAAAATGCTCGACGAAGCCATGGGCCTCCTCATCGATAAAACCGAAGAGGTAGGGGAGCTTTTGAAGACCGCCGCCGATTTCGACGCGCGCGTGGGTGTCTGTCCGAAGTGCGGAAAAGAGATGGCTGTCAAAACATCTCAGAAGAACCACAGCCAATTCGTGGGCTGCAAAGGATATCCGGACTGCGACAACACCTATCCGCTGCCCGAAGGAAAAATCGAACCACTCCCCGAGCAGTGCGAGAAGTGTGGCGCTCCCCGGGTGCGTATCATCCAATTCCGCAAAAAACCGATGGAACGCTGCTTGAATCCCGAGTGCGAGACGAACTATGAGGCTCCCATCGATTTGGGCGCATGCCCGGTTTGTGCGAAAGCCGGTCGAGAAGGCAGGATTATCGGGCAGCGTAGCCAACGGACGCTGAAGCGCTTTGCCCGTTGCGAGAACTATGAGATATGCGATGTCAGTTTTCCTCTACCTGCGCAGGGGCAGATCAAACCGACGGGTGAGCTGTGCGACGCGTGCGGATTCCCCGAGATCGAGGTCGAGACAAGGCGCGGGCCCTGGCGTATCTGTCCGAATATGAGTTGTCCCAAGCGCGAGGAAGACGAGAAGAAGAAGGCGGCGGGGGCGAAGAAGACGACCGCCAAAAAGAAAGCCGTTAAAAAGGCTACAGCGAAGAAGACGACCGTCAAGAAAGCTGCCGTGAAGAAGACGACCGTCAAGAAAGCTGCCGTGAGTAAGACGGAAACCGAATAAAGCGATCGTAAACGGATTTCAACCGCGATATTATCAGATGTTTTTGGGAAAGGGCAGGTTCGATGGTTAAGAAAAAGGTCACGATAGTCGGAGCGGGTAATGTCGGCGCGACTGCCGGAATGCTCCTCGCACTCCACGATATCGCCGATGTGTGTCTCATCGACGTGGTCGAGGGCGTTCCTCAAGGAAAAGCGCTCGATATGATGCACATGCGTTCGGTCGAGCAGTTCGAATCCCGCGTGACGGGAACCAACGATTACAAGGACACCGCCGACAGCGACGTCGTGGTTATCACTGCGGGAATCGCCCGTAAACCAGGAATGACGCGTGACGATCTCCTTGGGATCAACTCGAAGATCATGACCGATGTCATCGGGAACGTCATGGCCGTATCCCCCGCGGCGATCGTGGTATGTGTGACCAATCCGCTCGATATCATGACCTATCTTGCCTATAAGAAATCGGGGCTGGACAAGTCTCGGATCTTCGGAATGGGCGGCGTGCTCGATTCGGCGCGGTTCACATTCGCGGTCGCCGAGAAGACCGGCGCCGATGTAGCCGACATAACGTCATGGGCCATGGGTGCGCACGGAGACGCGATGACTCCCATGCCTCGTTTCACGACGGTTAAGGGAACGCCGATAACCGAGATCTTGTCAGGCGAGGAAGTCGACGAACTCGTGCACAGGACGGTGTTCGGCGGTGCCGAAGTCGTCGCCCACCTCAAGACGGGATCGGCGTTCTATGCGCCTGCCGCGTCCATCGCGCATATGGTGTCGGCGATCGTCCTCGACACGAGAGAGATCATGCCGTGTTGCACCTACCTTAACGGGGAGTACGGTATATCGGACGTGTTCATCAGCGTGCCGGCACGCCTTGGCGCTGCGGGAATCGAGGAAGTCGTCGAGTTTGATTTCAATGAAGCCGAGCTAGCGGCGCTGCGCGGTTCGGCGGCGACGGTCGCTGCATCGCTCGATGCGCTCGGGCTCAGAGGGTAGCCTCGTGCGCATCGCGGCGAAAGATATCGGGCAGGCGGTTTTCGAGATGGTGGCCGAGTCGGCCTCGGTTCTGCGGCCTGATATCGTCGAGGCGTTACACCGGTCTTTGCTAAACGAGCGAAGTCCTCGCGGGCGCCGTATCGTCGAACAGCTTTTGACGAATGCCGAAATAGCCGAACGTGACGATGTCCCGATATGCCAGGACACGGGCACGGTATGGGTCCGCATCGAACTGGGGGAGGATACCGCGATATCCGGTTCGTTGGTCGACGAGGTGCATGCAAGTGTCGAGCGGGCGTATCGAGAAAAAGGCCTGCGCATGTCGGTTGTGGAAGACGCCCTCATCGCGCGCGTGAACACGAACACGAACACGCCGGCATTCATAGAGATCGTTCCGGTGAAGCAACCCGGACTCCTCCTCAGCGTCATGTTGAAAGGTGCCGGATCGGACAATGCCTCCCGCCTCGAGATGCTCAATCCGAACCAAACGATCGAGGACATCAAAACGCTGCTTGTGGAGTCGGTCCATAAAAAGGCATCCATGGCGTGTCCGCCGCTCATAATCGGTATCGGCGTCGGATCGACCTTCGACAAGGTCGCCGGGCTGGCGAAAAAAGCCCTGTTGCGAGAGGTCGGCTCTCGGCACGAGAACAGCACCGTCGCTTCATTCGAAGACGACCTATTGCAGGAGGTAAATCGCACAGGACTCGGCCCGGGAGGTCTCGGGGGGGACACGACGGCGCTCGCCGTCCACATACAGACGGCACCGTGCCACATAGCCGCCCTTCCCGTGGCCATCAATATGGGATGCTCGGCCATGCGCTCGCGGACCCGCCGTCTCTTGTAGTGTAAAATCAAACTATGGAAAATAATCAATCGCAAAAAAAATTCGAAGAGCTCCAACTCGTTGAGGAAGTTCTGACAGGTGAAGACTTGTCGGTGGCGACCGATAGAGCGGAGCCTTCCACCGGACAGGCGAACCGCGGCTTCAACAAAGGCGGCTACAAGCGTCTGTTCTCAAGCAGTTGGTTCCAGAAGCTCTGGTTCGCGCAGTTCGTCTCCGGAATCGGAGATTGGCTGATCATCGGAATCCTGATCCCGACCGTCATGGCGCTTTCGAACGGCTCGGCTTCGGCGGTGGCCGGAATCCTGATCGCAAAGATCATCCCCTCGCTGTTCCTCTCATCGTTCGTCGGTGTATTCGTCGACTATTTCGATCGCCGAAAGATCATGATGTGGGCCGATATCGTCCGGTTCGTGCTGGTGCTCATATTGCTGACGACGAACTCGCTTGCTGCGATCTATCTCGTCGTGCTCCTGATGGAGACGGCGGCGCTCTTTTTCTGGCCGGCGCGAAACGCGTTCATCCCCGCCATTGTGGGCGAGGACGACGTGCCGATCGCCAACGGTATCATGTACACGACGCAGCAGGCATCCATGGTCGTCGGTCTCGCCGCCTCGGGTGCGATTCTTGCCGGTTTTGAAAAGATAGTCGCCATCGTTCTCCGCGTGGGTTTTCCGGCATGGTTGGAGTCGGTGAAAGTATTCATCACACCGATTCTCGTCGGATCGAAGGCGGGCTACGTCCTCGACTCGCTCACCTTCGTCGTCTCGTTGCTTCTCATACTGTCCATGCGCAATATCGTGGCGAAGCCGGCGCGCGATGACAAGAAGAAGCTCGATGCGAATCTGGTCGGACAGGGTGCCGTCGAATCGTTCAAGTTCATGGGCACCCACAAAGAGCTGCGCGGTTTGCTCGTCACGGTGTTCTTCGCTCTCATCGGCGGCGGTGCGTTGGTGACCGTCGGTCTCGATTACATCAACACGCTCGGCGGCGTGATCCCATTTGCCAACCAGGCACAATGGCTGGCGAAATTCTCCGGATCGCGACAGACGTTCATATTGGTTTTCCTCGCCATCGGCATGGTGATCGGCGCGCTTGCCATTCCACGTATCGAGAAGGTCGTACCGGTCAAGTTGCTGTTTCCTTTGAGCGTCGCGGTTTTTGCGGCGGGCATGTTCGGATTCGCGATGGCGTCGAGCTATTTCGTCGCCTGCCTGTATGCGATCGGTGCAGGCTTGTGCATCTCGGCGCTCACGGTGGCCGGTAACAACTATATCGTGGCCGAGGTCGATGATTCGATTCGGGGAAGGGTGTTCACCGCCCTTGAGGCGGTCATCCGTGTGGCCTTGTTGATCTCCATGATCGTCATCTCCCCGCTTTCCGACATCCTGACCAAAGTCATCGAACGTTTCCTCGTGCAGGAAGGAATCACTTCTTTCCTCGGCATCGCTTTGAGCGGATCGCGGATAACGCTCATGTTCTCAGGACTCATCGTCACCTGTGCGGCGGTTTACGGATTCAGGAAACTGTATTTCGTCAAAAAGACCGAAGAAGGTTCGGGCGACGATGACGCTCGTCCGTCAGGAAAGAGTGCTGAGTCGGTATGAGGATAGATCTGCCTCTCGATAAAGACGCTGCCGCAACCTTACGTGCGGGAGACGATGTGCTCTTAAACGGGCCGGTCTACACCGCTCGGGATGCGACCCATGTGCGTTTTATCGAGTATTTGGAGCTCCACGGCGAACTGCCGTTCGATCTCGAAGGGCAGCTTTTGTTTTACGCAGGTCCGACACCTGCGCGCGCCGGCCGTCCGGTCGGGTCCGTCGGTCCGACGACGGCGCGACGCATGGACGAGGCGACCTCCGAACTTTATCGGGTGGGTATCGCGGCCACGCTGGGGAAGGGCGCACGTGGCGATGTCGTCAAGCAGGCGTGCCGGACGCACAAGACGGTATACTTCGGCGCGATCGGCGGTGCTGCGGCACTTCTCGCCCGGCATATCGTCCGCGCGGAGACGATCGCCTATCCCGAACTGGGAACCGAGGCGCTTATGCGCCTGGAGTTGAAGGATTTTCCGGCTTTCGTGGCGATAGACAGTCAGGGAAACGACTTCTATGAAACGGCACCCGCCGCGTGGCGGGCCCGGATGCAGTCCCCATCCGCTGCTGCGGCTTCAAACGTCGACGAGCAAGACGTAGTCGCCTCCTCAGTAAGCGATCCCATTCCCGTAAAGGCGAATCCCCGCAGAGGTCGCCTCGTCACCTTCGAAGGCGGTGAGGGTGCCGGAAAATCATCGCAGATCTACGCACTCAAGCGGCATTTCGAAAGATGCGGTATAGAGTGCGAGGTCGTACGGGAACCCGGCGGTTCGAAGGTCTCCGAAGCGATCCGCGACATATTGCTCGATCCGGCCAATACCGACCTCACCGACAAAACGGAACTATTCTTGTATGAGGCCGCGCGTGCCCAAGTCGTCGAGGAGATAATCGAACCGGCGCTCCGTCGAGGGGTGAGTGTTTTGTGCGATCGATACTTCGACTCCACGACCGCCTATCAGGGGTTCGGTCGCGGGCTCGATCTCGAGATGATAGACAGACTCAATTCGGCTGCCTGCGGTGAGGCGGTTCCCGACCGCACTCTGGTGCTCGACATCGATGTCGAGACCGGACTTGAGCGTGCCATCCGCGCCTCCGGTGCACTGGATCGCCTCGAAAACGAGAATCGTGAGTTCCATGAACGCGTGAGAGCAGGGTTCTTGGCCATCGCCGCAGCCGACCCGCTAAGGGTTCGTGTCATCAAGGCCGATAGCGGAGTCGTCAACGTGTTCGCGGAGGTCGTCGGGCACTTGGAAGATATCTTTCCGGAGTTGGACTACACGAAAGGCGAGCCGTCATCCTCCGGGGATGTCCGATGACTCGTTCGATGTGGGATTCCGTCATCGGGCAGGATGAGGTCGTGCAGTCGCTGAAGAACGCCATCGCGACGGATCGTCTCAGCCATGCCTATCTTTTCGTCGGACCGCAAGGGCTGGGAAAGATCGCCGCCGCCCGCGCGCTTGCCGCCTCGGTGCTTTGTAAAAAAGGGGGATGCGGAACATGCAACGTATGCCAGCGTCTCGAACGAGACACCTATCCGGATTTCCGTATCATCGAGCCGGAAGGGGCGACCTATCTCGTCGACCAGATCCGCACGTTGATACACGATGTGACGCTTGCCCCCATGGAAGCCGCCCATAAGTTTTACATCGTCAAGGACGCCGACCTTTTCAACGACTCCTCGGCGAATGCGTTTCTTAAGACGTTGGAGGAGCCACCGGCACACGTCACGATCATTTTATCGGCCCATTCGGCGGAAGCGATTCTGCCGACCATTCTGTCGCGTTGTATCGTGATGCGGTTCAAAACATTGCCCCAAGAAGAAATGGTCGCACGCCTCATCGAGCGGACGGGGTGCGATCGTAGCGAAGCGCTTATCGCGCTCGCTTCATGCAGCTCGGTGATAGGGGAGGCGGCGCAGTTCCTGCAGTCACCGGCTCGTCGGGCCTCGCGCTCCGCAGTGGTACGCGTGTTTCGGGATCTGGTCGATGCCGACGACCTCGATGTTTTGAAAATGGCCCAAGAATTGATGAGAAACGTCAAGGGTCCCGTCGAGGAGATGGCGCAAAAACAGGAAACAGATCTGGCCGCTCAGGCCGAGTTGTTGGATTCTTCCGCAATCGCGAAATTGAGGAAATATAACGATCGAAAGCGTTCCGCATACGAAAAGCAGAATGTGAACGAGGTGCTGAGTACGCTTCAAAGCTTGCTCCGTGATACACTATGTATTTCACAGGGAACCGACGAGCTTGTTCAAAATGTCGACATCACCGACGATATAAGCGGTATCTGTCATACATTTCGTCCGGTTCAAATCGCGCAAGTGTTCGAACAAATCGCCCATGCGCGCAAAAGGGTACGACTTAATATCAGTACACAGCTCGTCATCGAGACGGTGCTGTTTGAAATACGAGAGGTTTTGCAATGCCCAAAGTAACAGGAGTACGTTTACGCTACACAAAGACGCTCTGGTTCGACCAGGCCGATACCAATCCACTCGAGGGTGACATAGTCATCGTGCAGACCGACCGCGGGCAAGAACTCGGTTTGGTACAGCATGCTCCTCACGATGTCGAAACCTCGGCGCTCAAGGCCGAGCTCAAGCCGATTATCCGCATCGCCACCGAGGAAGACCTCGAGAAAGCCATCGAGCTCGGCGAGAAGGAGAAAGCGGCTCTCGCTGTTTTCCGTGAGTCCATCGAGAAGAACAAACTCGACATGAAACCGGTCGATATCGAATATATTTTCGGCGGGGATAAGATAATCTTTTATTTTTCCGCCGAAGAGCGCATCGACTTCCGCAGTCTGGTCAAAGACCTCGCTTCACGCTTCCATATGCGTATAGATATGCGGCAAGTCGGCGTGCGCGATGAAGCGCGCATGGTCGGCGGAATCGGCCACTGCGGCGAGGTGTTGTGTTGTGCACGCCTCGGCGGAGAGTTCGCCCCTGTTTCCATCAAAATGGCCAAGGACCAAGGCCTGCCGCTCAACCCGTTGAAGATATCGGGTCTTTGCGGGCGTTTGATGTGCTGTTTGCGCTACGAGGTCGAAGCCTACAAGGACTTCAACGCGCGCTCTCCTCGCAAAAACGCGACCATCGACTCTCCGCGAGGAGAGGGAAAAGTCACCGCCCTCGATGCACTCCGCGAGATCGTGACTGTGCGTTTCAGAAACGAAGAAGACAACTCTTCCGAAGAATTGAAAGTGCCTCTCTCGAAGATGTCGTGCGGCAAAGGCGGCGACTGCAAGTGCCCCTGTTCGATTTCCAAAGAAGCACTTGCGGAAATCATGGAGGAGCCCGAGGCCGAGCCCGATGAATTCTTGTTGCCGAAGCTTACGTTCAAAGATGCCGACGGCAAGCCCGAGCCTACGCAGGATAAGCCGAAAAAGCCAAGGCCGAAGCAGGAAGGCGGGGACCGCAGGAAACGCCAAGACGGCAAGGACGCGCCGAACGCGGATGCACCGAATGCGGAGGCACCGATTGCGGACGCACCGAGCGCGGATGCACCGAAAAACGAAAAGAAACGTCCGCGGAGAAATCGCGGTGGGCGGAATCGCAATAACGGGGGAGCGAAAAACGGTGCGTCGGCCAACGCCAACGCCGTCTCTGCCGAGAACAAGTCCGGCGACGGCAAGGTTGCCGAGAGCAAACCGGCGGGGGAACAGAAGAAAAACGGCTCTGCGGATAGACCCGCCCAAAGGCCGAAGCGTTCAGGATCGAACGGGCGGAACAACAATCGTCGACCTGAGCAGGGCACGCAAGAGGCGCAAAGCGTGCATAAAGTCGAGCCGGGAGCGAGGATTCCCCGTCGCCGCAATCGCGGGACCGATGCCTCGCAAGGTTCGAGTGATTCGCAAGGTTAGTATGCGGCAGTCGTTGCTCCTACCGGGCACTGGCGATCGTGTCTGCGTGTAGTTCACGGTAGGTGTGTATCAGAGCAAGGGATTCGGGACTTGGAGCGATTGCTCCGAGTCCCGATGTCGTATTGCAGGTCTGGAGGATCCATGAATCGATGCCGCAGGCTTTGAGCCGGGCTTCCATGGTCTCGAGATCATGGAGCGTGAGCACACGCGCATCGACGGTGGTGCGTACCTCGAACGGTACGTTCGACGCGCACAGCAGATCGAATGACTCCTGCGCGCGTCTCCCTGAATCCCGGATGCGCGTGACACGGTCATACGATTCGAACGGTGCTTTGAGATCGAATCCCACCCAATCGATGACGCCGAGCATTTCGCGTAGGCGTTGTGGATGCGCCCCGCCTGTATGCAAACCGATCCCGAAGCCGTATGAGGCGATCGATCGAGCCAACTCGATGCTTCCCTCACGGCAGAGCGGTTCTCCTCCGGAGAGTACGACTCCGTCGAGGAGGTCGATCCTCCGACGCAGTGTTGCAAACATTTCTGCGATGTCGAACCCTGCGCGATCCCTTCCATGAAGCGGCTGCAAATCGGAATTATGGCAATACGTGCATCGCCAGGGACAACCCTGCAGGAACAGTGTCGCGCACAACCGTCCCGGCCAGTCGACGCTTGAAAACCAAGCGACATCCGACACGGGCGGCATGCGGTCCCTGTGTGAGTTTGCCGTCATCGGTCGGACAGGCTGAGCGGTGCTACGAAGTTCTTGCGGTCCGCGTATTCCTGCTTCTTGCCGATATTGAACAAGTCGACGGGGCGATGGTATCCCATGACGCGCGTCCAGACCTCGCACGCTTGCTCGACGCCGCTCTCCTCACATGTGGGACAGGTGATCCGTTCGCCGTCGAGGTAGCCGTGGCTCGGGCAGATCGAGAACGTCGGCGAGATGGTGATGTAGGGGAGGCGGAAGTTTTCCAGCGACCGTCTCACGAGTTTGCGGCATGCGTCCGCGCTGTCCATCCGCTCACCCATGTAGAGATGCAGCACCGTGCCTCCTGTGTATTTCTTCTGGAGGTTTTCTTGCATGTCGAGCGCCTCGAACGGGTCGTCGGTGTAACCGACGGGCAGTTGGCTCGAATTCGTGTAATAGGGACTTTCATGTGTACCCGCTTGGATGATATCGGGGTAACGTTTCCGATCCTCACGGGCGAAACGATACGTCGTGCCTTCGGCCGGTGTCGCCTCTAGGTTGTAGAGGTGTCCTGTCTCCTCCTGGAATTCGACCATGCGTGCGCGAATATGGTCGAGCACGGTCGCGGCGAACGCATTTCCGGTCGGAGTCGTGATGTCGTCTGCCCCCTCGGTGAAGTTCGCAATCATCTCGTTGATGCCGTTTACGCCTATCGTCGAAAAATGGTTGCGTAACGTCCCCAGATAACGCTTGGTATAAGGGAAGAGTCCGTTATCGATGAGGCGTGATATCAGTTTGCGCTTCAGCTCGAGCGAGGTGCGCGCAAACGCCAAAAGCTTGTCGAGTTCTGCAAGCATACGCGCTTCGTCGTTTTTATAGAGGTACCCGAGTCGTGCGCAGTTGATGGTGACGACACCCACGGAGCCCGTCTGCTCCGCTGAGCCGAACAATCCGTTACCGCGTTTGAGCAACTCGGTCAGATCGAGCTGGAGCCGGCAACACATGGAACGGACCATGTTCGGTTTGAGGTCCGAGTTGAGGAAGTTTTGGAAATAGGGGAGACCGTATTTTGCGGTCATCTCGAAGAGAAGCTCGGCATTATCGGATTCCCAGGGAAATTCGGGCGTGATGTTGTAGGTCGGAATGGGGAAGGTGAACACCCGCCCCTTCATGTCGCCTTCTGTCATGACTTCGATGTAGGCGCGGTTTATCATGCTCATTTCCTCATCGAGCTCACCATAGGTGAAGTTACAGACGGTTCCTCCGATGACAGGGCGGTCGTTTTTGAGATCGTTGGGGCAGGTCCAATCAAACGTCAAGTTGGTGAAGGGCGTCTGTGTGCCCCAGCGCGAAGGGACGTTAAGGTTGTAGATGAGCTCCTGGATGTTTTGCTTGACCTCTTCGTACCCAAGACTGTCGAGGCGGACGAAGGGTGCCATGTAGGTGTCGAACGAACTGAAAGCTTGGGCACCTGCCCACTCGTTTTGAAGTGTTCCTAAAAAGTTGACGATCTGTCCGACGGCACTTCCCAGATGTTTCGGCGGTGCCGACTCGATTTTGCCGGGAACACCGTTGAAGCCCTCGGTTATCAGAGTGCGGAGCGACCAGCCGGCGCAGTAGCCGGTGAGCATGTCGAGATCGTGGATATGCAGGTCGCCGTTGCGATGCGCGGCGCCGACTTCAGGAGGATAGATGTGGGCGAGCCAATAATTGGCGATGACTTTGCCCGATACGTTGAGGTTCAGGCCACCCAGTGAATAGCCTTGGTTCGCGTTGGCGTTGACACGCCAGTCCGCCTGTTCGAGGTATTCGTTGACCGAGGCCTCGACATCGACGTAGGTCTTCGCGTCCCGGCGTGCCCGAGCGCGCTGTTCACGATAGACGATATAGGTCCGTGCGGTCTCGAAGTGGTCGGCTGAGATAAGTACTTGCTCGACGATGTCTTGGATCTCCTCGACACTCGGCAACGGCCGTGCCGTCGCCTCCTCAGCGTGCTGTGACGCATGACGGTGTTCGAGCACTTTCAAGACGTGCTCGGTAAGAAGCTGCGCTTCCTGCACATCGACCTCGCCGGTCACAACCCCCGCCTTCTCGATTGCGGACGTGATGCGTTGCGCATCGAAAGCCACCGATGTGCCTTGACGCGTGATAATCTCGCTCGGAGCGTCGAGATGTGGTGCGATACGTTCCTGCTTTTCGTGCATGAGGGCCTCCTGAAAAACGATCATGGAGGCGGGAGTGAGAGCGAAGATAAAGCGTTTCGCGCGTGCGCGGGCAGCGAATTCGTCATCATCGTAACTCGGGACACCCCGCCCGTCTACTATGGGTACTTATTCGGCAGGTCTTCTGGCTTGTGCTTAGCGTTTTGTCCCGGCAGCCTTCCCGGAATGGATCCAGTGACCGCGCTCGGTTTCACGAGCGACTCGTTAGGACAAAACAAGCACCTACAGATGCGGGGGCAGCGTTCGAATTAGGAATAATCCCGGACGAACTTCCCTTTTAACCCAACATGTTGTGGTGGTTGGGAACCGTAAGTAGCCTATATAGTACACGCAGGGGTTTTGAACTGTCAATGGGTTTTTCGTTCCGCTCGAGCCGATCGAGATTTCGCGTGAGGCGGGAGTGATTCGACGGAGGTGCCGATTATAAAGAAAGCCCGTCGAACTTTTGCTCGCCGGGCTTTCTTGTTTCATTCATATCGGAAAGGATTAATTTTCGAAACGGGCCAAATCGATGGTGAAGACGATTGTCGCCCCTCCGGGAATCTTCCCCGAGCCTTTGCTGCCGTATCCCAGGCTTGCCGGAATGGTGATCTTACGACTGCCGCCTGCCTTCATACCGAGGACACCTTTGTCGAAGCCCTTGATAACCTCGCCGTTTCCGACCGTAAAAGTGAACAGGTTGACAGTGGTGTTTTTATCGAACAAGGTGCCGTCGGTCAAGGTGCCTGTGTAGATGACCGAGATCTTATCGCCGTTTTTGACTTTGCGGCCTTTGCCCTTATTGATATCTTCGATTTTGAGCTTCTTGACGGTGTAGGTTTTCGCTTTCGTTTCAGGAAGCGTCTTCATGCTTGCCGTATTACCCGACTCGTCTGTGGTGTTTCCGGTAATCTTTGACGAACACCCTCCCAAAAGGCCGAGCGTTGCGATGAGCGAGATTGTTACGACTAGTGTGATGAGCTTTTTAGACAAAGGGACCTCCTATGACATCGTTGTTCCGTCGCGGTGTATTCCCGTCGCCGGCTTTTCATACGGTAGCAAGTATACGAGAAAATGCAGCCGCGAGAAACGTCGCCATAGGTTTTCCAAAGAACGTTACTTCCACAGGACGAAAGCTTGCATCGACAGGTACTCGAAATCCCCGGTGTCGGCGACCGAATACTCGAGGTTTTCGATGTAGAGCCGTTTTTCCGCATCGAGCGGAAGGACCAGCTCGGCCACCGTGCTGTCGTCGTTCAATCCCAGCAGATACTTCTTGATATCGTATGTTTTGCCGGAGACGGTGATTTTCCCGACGAGCGCGTTCTTGTCCTGCTCTTTTCCATAGCCGATAATCACCGACGTGTATTTCGTGTACCCGGCCAGAGGGATCGAACCCCATGGGTGGCTCAGGGAGACGCTTCTACGCGGAGCATCTTGACCCCGTCCGCTCGGCTCGGCGTACGTGGCTTTGAACCCGAAGGTGTCCTCGAACTCCGCCGTGGAATCGAGCCACGTCGGATAGTTTCTCCCCTCCTTGGTCCTCCTGTATGTTTCGAGCGCGTTATAGCAACTGGTTATCTTGATGCGGTCGGTCTTGGAGACTGAGGCACTCGGTGCGATCTTGCCGCCGGAGAGCATGCCGTCGGTCACGAGTATCGATTCGAGGCGCTGGCCCTGCTCCCATGCCGGAAAATCTATCGCGTTGAACGGTCCGATGGTCAAGACGAGCGCCGCCACGGCGACGGCCGGGATCATGTAACGGATGTAGCGCATTCCTTTGATGAGCGAGACGAACATGAAGATCACGGCCATCAGTGTGCAGATCGCCGAGACCCATCGTGCCGGCGTCAGACCATATGCATCGAAACGCACCCAGACCATGTAGGCCTGTATGGCGATGATCGGAAGCAAGACGAGGCCGCCGAACCGTTTGAATGCGCCGACGGTCTTGCCGGGGAACTGCGGTAGGACAAACGACAGGACTATGAAGACGAGCGACGCGAACGAAGTGTACCAGTTGACCTGTCCGGACGGAAGATTCCACGTGACGAGGATCTTGATGAGGTAGGCGTACAGAACGACGATGAGGAGCATGTAGACGGGGAAGGCGACATAGTAGAAGATCACCTTGATGGTCTTGGGGACCTTTATCTCCTCCTTTGGCTGCGGCATGAAGGAGAGCACGAGGTTCAGGAAAATAACCTCGAAGGCGAACGCCGATATCGCACCTATGTATTTGGGGAAGTCGGGTATCTCGAACAGCAGGTAGTTGAACGCCGATACGCTCAGGGTCACGCCGCCTTCGATGATTCCGGTGATGACTCCGGCGAGCAACGCGCTCTTGAGCATATGCGAGCCGAGCTTCTTTTTGTTCTCCGCGGTCGAAAAAGCGAAAACTCCGGCGAGGAAGAACGCGATGGCGATGCCGGAAAATCCCGTCGTGCTGTGGATGCTTTTCGAGTCGATGATGAAATAGCAGGCGACAGCTACGGCGATGCTCGTCATTTTTTGGATGACGTCGGGGACACGTGAGAAGTTCTCTTTATAGCTGACGGTCTCGAGATAGGTTGCGACGAGGAAACCGAGCCCACCCGCATACATGAGGTCTTTGGCCCATTCAGCCGGCGAATCGGAGAAGATCGTGATCGCCGATCCGAGGAAGAGTACGAGTGTGAAGAGGAAGGAGAGTGTGTAGTGGGAAATGCCGCTGCGAAGGTCGGTAAATATCTTCTTGAGGAATTTCATGATGCCTCCCGATTTCGTTTTTCTACGTTCGTCGGTATCAATGTACAATAATACCCCCGATACCTCAGCACATCCTCATCCATGGCGAAAGGGGAGCGCTCTTCTCTGTCGGTTTCGTCTTGCTTGCGGTGGGGCAGAATTGCCTATAGTATAGATACACTCAAAAATGCATAAAATTATAGGAGGATGCTGACCGATGGCTTTTTATTACGAGGAACCTTCGCACACGTTCAGTGAATATCTTTTGGTCCCGGGATATTCTTCGGATCAATGCGTTCCGATCAATACGAGCCTCAAGACACCGATTGTGAAGTTTAAAAAAGGTGAGCAACCTGCGATTTCTGCGAATATACCTCTCGTTTCGGCCGTGATGCAAGCGGTTTCCGACGACGGCATGGCCGTTGCGTTGGCGAAAGAAGGAGGCATTTCTTTCATCTTCGGTTCGCAGCCGATACAAGAACAAGCCGATATGGTTCGTCGGGTCAAGGCGCACAAAGCCGGCTTCGTGCCGAGCGAGTCCAACATCCGCCCCGACCAGACGTTGGCCGACATCCTCGCGCTCAAAGAAGAGAGCGGGCACTCGACTGTCGCCGTCACCGACGACGGCACTTCGAACGGCAAACTTCTCGGCATGGTCACCAGCAAAGACTATCGTGTTTCCCGCTTGGATGGTGCCACGTCGGTTTCCGCGTTCATGACGCCGATAAGTCGTCTTATAACGGCGCTCGAGGGAGTGACTCTTTCTGAGGCGAACGACATCATTTGGGACAACAAGCTCAACGCGCTTCCCGTTTTAAGCACGGACGGTCGCCTTATCGCCTTCGTATTCCGCAAGGATTACGATGCCCATAAAGAAAATCCTCTCGAACTCCTCGATTCGCATAAGCGGTTCGTCGTCGGCGCCGGAATCAACACGCGTGACTATGCGCAGCGTGTTCCCGAACTCGTCGAAGCCGGTGCGGATATTTTGTGCATCGATTCATCCGAGGGCTTTTCGGTGTGGCAGGAGAAGGCCCTTTCATGGATTCGAGAGACCTACGGCGATTCCGTCAAAGTGGGAGCCGGTAACGTCGTCGATCGCGAAGGCTTCAGATTCCTCGCGGAAAGCGGCGCCGATTTCATCAAAGTCGGTATCGGTGGCGGCTCGATCTGCATAACGAGGGAGACGAAAGGTATCGGACGCGGTCAAGCGACATCGTTGATCGAAGTCGTCGCGGCGCGCGATGAATATTTCAAAGAGACCGGGGTGTATGTTCCGGTCTGCTCGGACGGTGGAATCGTCTACGATTACCATCTCACGCTGGCATTGGCCATGGGTTCGGACTTCTGCATGCTGGGTCGCTACTTCTCGCGATTCGATGAAAGCCCTACCAACAAAGTCATGGTCAACGGTCATTACATGAAAGAGTACTGGGGCGAGGGATCGGCGCGCGCACGTAATTGGCAGCGCTACGACAACGGCGGAGATACGAAGTTGTCCTTCGTCGAAGGAGTCGATTCCTATGTTCCCTATGCCGGTTCGCTGCACGACAACTTGATGACCACGCTTTCGAAGGTGAAGTCGACTATGTGCAACTGCGGCGCCATCAGCATCCCCGAGCTTCACCGGAAGGCTCGACTCACATTGGTTTCCGAGACGAGTATCGTCGAAGGCGGCGCGCACGACGTCATGCTCAAAGAACAAAACGAGGCAGGAAAATAATTCAAAACTCATAGCGCGTGGAATCCGCCGTGATGATAGACTGATGAGTGGAGGAATGTTTTTAAGGCGTGCAAGCGAACGCTTTGAAATGGAGGAGCGGTGGACTTGAAAGGCGCGTCGAGGGGGCTGCCTTATTTCGCGGTGGCGCTGATGGTGGTTGCAGCATTTGCCGTATGCATTTCAGCGACGTTTGCTTTCGACGACGTTGCAGTATCCTCGCTTACTTTCACTCCTTCCTATCGAGCCATGACGGTCTCTTGGGACCATCCATCTGCCGAAGATACCTCCACAGCCTTTTATGCCCTCTATCGCGCCGACGACACGAACGGCGGCGATGCGCATCGTATCGCGGTGCTTTCCGGGGAAAAAACCTCCCACATCGACGCCGGTCTCTTTCCCGGCTCGAAATACTCCTATGCCCTCA
>Ga0123339_10000671_pt1 | contig 25409 bp, 24 predicted proteins | sample lystaG_FD_89956 | JGI IMG/M metagenome (GOLD analysis project Ga0123339, IMG submission 89956) | Glacier valley bacterial and archeal communities from Borup Fiord, Nunavut, Canada, to study Microbial Dark Matter (Phase II) -... | ecosystem: Environmental > Aquatic > Freshwater > Ice > Glacier ...
TACAAAGCCATTTCACGCATCAAATCAGCCTGCACCCCAAGCAATACAAGCGCGAGCAGCTACGTTTTAAATAGCATTCAAAAAAGCCAGTTCTGCGCTCTAGTTCTGCGCGTTAGGACGCTGCCGCTTGGCAGGGGTCACAGCTATATCAGACGTTTTACCCGCCCGCTGCACGCTCAAAGGCGCGGCCACACCGGGTTTGAGCGCTGCTACCGCGCCCAGCAGCTCTGTCACGTTACCCACGGCCTTGCCATTGACGGCGGTGATCACATCGCCAGGTTTGATCCCAGCCTGCCCGGCCGGACCGTTTTGCAGTACGCCGGTGATGATCACGCCTTCTCTGGTTTTGACGTTGAAGGTCTCCATCAGCTCGGCATTGAGCTCTTGCGGCTCTACGCCTATCCAGCCGCGTGTGACCTGGCCGTCTTTGACAATGCTTTCCAGCACCTGCTTGGCAGTCGACACGGGTATGGCAAAGCCAATGCCCATCGAGCCACCGGAGCGCGAATAAATCGCAGTGTTAATGCCCATCAGCGCACCGGTGGTGTCGACCAGCGCGCCGCCTGAATTGCCGGGGTTAATGGCTGCGTCGGTCTGGATAAAGTTCTCAAACGTGTTGATGCCCAGGCGGTTGCGGCCCAAGGCGCTGACGATGCCGCCTGTCACCGTCTGGCCCACGCCAAATGGGTTGCCAATGGCCAGTACCGGGTCGCCGACTTGCAGCGCATCCGAGTTGCCCAGGACAATCACGGGCAGCTTGTCGAGTTCGACTTTTAAAATTGCCAAGTCGGTGTCGGGGTCGGTGCCAATAACTTTGGCTTTGGCTTTGCGCGCATCAGCCAGCACCACCTCAATCTCGTCTGCGCCTTCCACCACATGGTTGTTGGTCAAAATATAGCCGCTGGCGCTGATGATGACGCCGCTGCCCAGCCCGCCTTGTGGCTCGCCCTGGCCCTGGTCGCCGTAGAAAAACTTGAACCACGGATCACCCGCATGCGGATTTTTGGCGGCGGCTTTGCTGGTGTTGATGCTGACGACCGCTGCCGAGGCTATTTTGGCGGCCGAGCTGAAGCTGCCCACCGGGCCTGTGCCGCGTTGCACGGCGGGTGCTTCAAGTACTGCTATGGAGCCGACTGAGCCTGAAAACGGCCGGCGTTCTACCCACTGCGGCTTGAGTGTGGCCACCACAAAAAACGCCGCTACCAAAACGGTGACGGTTTGAGAAAACAATAGCCAGAATTTGCGCATGGTGTGCCGGTTGTGGAATAAATCAAACTTTGATATGGGGCTGGGTGTAGCGAAACCAATAACTCTTACCTGTGCATTTTGTCTTACAGCGTGCAAAAACCCAAATAGCGATAATCAAAAGCCACACATGTGTCACGTCCCAAGGAGAACCGAATGAAAGCCCAAAGCGTCCTCGCCACCATTGGCAACACCCCACACATTCGCGTCAACCGCCTGTTTGGCGCAGCTTGCCAAACGCACCACATCTACGTCAAGTCCGAGCGCAGCAACCCTGGCGGTTCGATCAAAGACCGCATCGCGCTGGCGATGGTCGAGGCGGCTGAAGCATCGGGTGTACTCAAACCCGGCGCGACCATCATTGAACCCACGTCAGGCAACACAGGCGTGGGCCTGGCGGTGGTGGCGGCTGTCAAGGGCTACAAACTGGTGCTGGTGATGCCTGAGAGCATGAGCATCGAGCGTCGCCGCCTGATGCTGGCTTACGGCGCAAGTTTTGACTTGACCCCGCGCGAAAAAGGCATGAATGGCGCAATTGCCCGGGCCAAGGAGCTGGTGGCCCAAACGCCCGGCGCGTGGATGCCGTCGCAATTCGATAACCCAGCCAACATTGACATTCATGCACGCACCACTGCGCTGGAGATATTGGCCGATTTCCCCAACGGCGTGGACTACTACATCACCGGTGTGGGCACGGGCGGGCACTTGACCGGCGTGGCGCAAGTGCTGAAAGCCAAGTTCCCGAACACCAAAGTTTTTGCGGTCGAGCCTGCTGCATCGCCCGTCATCAGCGGCGGCAAGCCGTCGCCGCACCCGATCCAGGGTATCGGCGCTGGGTTTATCCCGGTGAATTTGCATGTTGATTTGCTTGACGGGGTGATTCAGGTCGAAGGCGATGCCGCCAAAGATTTTGCCCGCCGCAGCGCGGCTGAGGAAGGCCTGCTGGTCGGTATTTCGTCAGGCGCGACGCTGGCGGCGATTGCGCAAAAGCTGCCTGAAATTCCAGCGGGCAGCACGGTGCTGGGCTTTAATTACGACACGGGTGAGCGTTATTTATCCGTTGAAGGTTTCCTTCCTTGAACCGCTCCGAGCTTCTCTCGGCGTTTGACACGGTTTTGCAGCCCGATCGCTTCAAGGACTATGGCCCCAACGGCTTGCAGGTCGAAGGCAAGGCCGAAGTGCGCAAAATCGTTTCGGGTGTTACCGCCAGCCTGGCGTTGATTGAAGCGGCTGTCGCAGCCAATGCCGATGCAATATTTGTCCACCACGGACTCTTCTGGCGCGGCCAGTCGGGCACCGTCACGGGCTGGATGAAGCAGCGAATGGCACTGCTGCTCAAGCACGACATCAACCTGTACGCTTACCACCTGCCACTGGACGCGCACCCTGATCTGGGCAACAACGCGCAGTTGGGCCTGCAACTGGGTTTGACGGCAACGTCCCGCTTTGGAGATCAAAATCTGGGTTTTTTAGGTGCCAAAACCGATGGCGGCAGCTTCAAAGACGCGTTTGAGCTCTCAGAACACGTAAAAAAGGTACTAAATCGGCCTGTAGCCCATGTAATGAAAGCGCGAGCAGCTATTAAAAGCATAGCGTGGTGCACTGGCGGTGCGCAGAGCTATTTTGAAGCAGCGATTGCCGCCGGGGCCGACGCCTTTATCACAGGCGAAATCTCAGAGCCCCAAGCCCACTACGCACGCGAGATGAATGTCAGCTTCATCGCCTGCGGCCACCATGCGTCTGAACGCTACGGCGCACCCGCCGTGGCGGCGCATGTGGCGGCGCAGCACGGCTTGGCGCATGAATTTATCGATATCGACAATCCCGCATGACGAAGTCCAGCCAGCCGTCTATCTTGATCACCATGGGCGATGCGGCAGGCATTGGCCCCGAGATCATCGCCAAGGCGTATCAAAACCATGCGGCTGATCTGGTCGGCTGTGTGGTGGTGGGTGACGTAGAGACGATGCGCCGCGCCGCTGCAACCGTTGCCGCCCCGCTGGCACTGCCCGTTATGGCGCTTGACGCGCTCGATGAACTGGCACCACCCAACTGCATCCCAGTGCTACAAAAATGTGAGCTTTTTGCCCCCGTATCTATTGGCCTGGTGAGTGGTTTGGCGGGTCAAGCGGCCGCAGATTGTATTGTTTGGGCGGCGCGTACCGTACTCAACGGCAAGGCAGCCGCTATGGTTACGGCACCGATTCATAAGGAAGCCCTGGCCGCTGCTGGGGGTTGGGCGGCGCAGTTCCCCGGCCATACCGAAATGCTGCAATTTGAGGCGGCGAAGTTTCTAGGCAAACCTCTGCAAGACGTGCCAGTGCGCATGATGCTGGCCAATGACGAGCTGAAAACCGTACTCGTCAGCATCCACATGTCGCTAAGGCAAGCCATTGAAGCGGTGACGTTTGACAGCGTCCTGCAAACCCTGCGCATCACTCACAGCGCTTTGTGCAAAAGCCTGGGCCGCCCTCCGCGCATAGCTGTGGCGGGCTTGAACCCGCATGCAGGCGAAGGCGGCTTGTTCGGGGTTGAAGAGCAAACCATCATCGCGCCCGCCATCGCAGCCGCCAGAGCTGAAGGAATCCATGTGAGCGGTCCCTTCGCGCCAGACACCGTGTTCATGCGGGCTCGCCACACTTCAACTAAAACCGGTCAGTTTGACGTGGTGGTGGCGATGTACCACGACCAGGGGCTGATCCCGGTCAAATACCTCGGGGTCGAGCAAGGCGTGAACGTGACGCTGGGCTTGCCACTGGTACGCACCAGCCCGGACCACGGCACGGCGTTCGACATTGCCGGTACAGGCAAAGCCGATGCAGCCAGCCTGGTCGCGGCCATTCGCATGGCGCGCCAGCTGGCGTCCTAAAAGTTATTTCTTGAGGCTATCCCGAATCTCGCGCAGCAGCACGACATCTTCAGGCGTGGGTGCGGGGGCGGCAGGCGCTGCCGGGGCCTCGGTCTTCATGCGGTTGACCTGCTTGACCATCATGAAAATGATGAAGGCCAGAATGACGAAGTTGACAGCCACGGTGACGAAGTTGCCGTAAGCCAAAACGGGAACGCCTGCTTTTTTCAGTGCGTCCAGGTTCATCGCCGTCCCTGTTGGCACAGCGCCCAGCACGACAAACAAGCTTGAAAAATCGAACTTGCCAAAAATTGCTCCTACGATCGGCATGATCAGGTCGCCCACAATAGAGTCCACAATTTTGCCGAAAGCAGCGCCGATGATGACGCCCACAGCCAAATCCATCACGTTGCCCTTGACCGCAAATTCCTTGAATTCTTTCATCATGGTCATAGCATTCTCCAGTTGTTTTGATAGGTAGTCAGCGGCGCATCGTTGCGCCCGTCCGGGGTGCATTATGGAGCTCTGGTCAGGGCTCACCGACAAAATATTGCTTTTGTTTGCAACAATACCTTGGGTTAACCCGGCAAATGTCGCAAATTACACAGGGGTGTGGTTTGTATAAACCAAGGTGGCACTCGGGAATCACCCACAACGCTTGAAATGGGCTGCGCTGCTCCGCTACAATTGCGGGTTATCCCCACAAACAATTTTTTAAAGCCTATTTCAAGCACGTTCTTGAAGGATTCTCATGACCCAAGCTAGTGTGAATGCAGCACCTTCCGGTGCGCCAATGGACAAAGACAAAAGAAACTGGATTATTGGCACTGCTGCCATCGGTGGCGTCGGTGTTGCATGCGTAGCCGTGCCGTTTGTAAGCACTTTTAGCCCCTCCGAGCGAGCCAAGGCAGCTGGTGCGTCGGTTGAAGTTGATATCTCGGGCATCAAGCCAGGTGAAAAGATCACGGTTGAATGGCGCGGCAAGCCCGTCTGGATTGTCAAGCGCACGCCAGAGCAGCTGGCCGAATTGCCCAAAAACGATGCGTTGCTGGCCGACCCAAAGTCTGCGCGCAAACCCAGTGAGCTGACCCCCGTTTACGCGCGCAACGAAAACCGTTCCATCAAGCCTGAAATGCTGGTGGTCGTCGGTATTTGCCCACATCTGGGCTGCTCACCATCCGACAAGTTTGTGCAGGGTGCCCAGCCATCCCTGCCCGACAATTGGGCGGGCGGCTGGCTGTGCCCATGCCACGGCTCCACCTTTGACCTGGCGGGCCGCGTTTACAAAAACAAGCCCGCACCTGATAACCTAGAAGTGCCCCCGCATATGTACCTTTCAGACACACGGCTGCTGATTGGTGAAGATAAAAAGGCCTGAAAACGGCGGTTTATTCCCCAATAAATCAATGCTTTCAAAAGACCTTGCCGACCGTGCTTTGCAAGTCCTTGCTGATTTTTGCCAGTGCCTTGTGCGCTGGCAAAATTTCCAGACCTGATTCACGCTAAAGCTAAAACCCTCATCCGTACAGGACATACCATGGCTGCCGAATTCAAAGAAGTCTCCGCTAATGCCCCGCTAGGCGAAAAAGCCCTGAACTGGCTGGACAATCGTTTTCCTGCCAGCAAGCTCTACAACGAGCATCTGGGTCAGTACTACGCGCCGAAAAACTTCAATTTCTTCTATATTTTTGGGTCACTGGCACTGCTGGTTCTGGTGATTCAAATTACCACTGGCATCTTTTTGACGATGCACTACAAACCTGACGCCGCTCTGGCGTTTGGCTCAGTCGAGTACATCATGCGCGACGTGCCCTGGGGCTGGCTGATTCGATACATGCACTCCACCGGAGCATCAGCGTTTTTCATCGTCGTTTACATGCACATGTTTCGTGGCCTGATCTACGGCAGCTACAGGAAGCCGCGAGAATTGATCTGGGTTTTTGGCTGCGCGATTTTCTTGTGCCTGATGGCCGAAGCCTTCATGGGTTACCTGCTGCCATGGGGCCAGATGAGCTACTGGGGCGCTCAGGTGATCGTGAATTTGTTTGCCGCCATTCCGTTCATCGGCCCAGACTTGGCGCTGCTGATTCGCGGCGATTATGTGGTCGGTGACGCTACGCTAAATCGCTTTTTCGCCTTCCACGTCATAGCCGTGCCACTGGTCCTGCTGGGCCTGGTGGCAGCGCACATCATTGCACTTCATGAAGTGGGTTCCAACAACCCAGATGGCGTCGAAATCAAAGGCCCGAATGCGCCAAAAGACGCCGAAGGCCACCCTCTGGATGGCATCCCGTTTCACCCGTATTACACGGTGCACGATATTTTTGCCGTCAGTATGTTTTTGATGGTGTTTACTGCGGTGATCTTTTTGGCGCCTGAGTTTGGTGGCTACTTTCTTGAGTACAACAACTTCATACCGGCCGATCCGCTGAAAACCCCTGCGCACATTGCGCCAGTCTGGTACTTCACGCCTTACTACTCAATGCTGCGTGCCATCACAGGTGAATTTATGTACGTCTTGATGGCCTGCGTGGTCGCTGGAGCTGCTGTGTTGGTTACCAAAGTAAAAATGCCCGCTTTGTTCAAAGCCGTGATTGCAGTCGGTGCTGTGTTAGCTGTGGCTGCCATGTGGGCCCTTGATGCCAAGTTTTGGGGCGTTGTGGTGATGGGCGGCGCGGTGGTCATTTTGTTTGGCCTGCCGTGGCTAGACAACAGCGAGGTCAAGTCGATCCGCTACCGCCCAACCTGGAACAAATATCTGTATGGCATTTTTGTTGTCAATTTCTTTATTCTGGGTTACCTCGGCGTACAGCCACCATCTGCGATCGGTGAGCGCGTATCGCAAGTCGGCACACTGTTTTACTTTGGCTTCTTCCTGCTGATGCCTTGGTGGAGTAGGCTCGGCACGTTTGGCCGGGTGCCGGATCGCATTATTTTTGCAGCCCATTGAGTATCTGAAGAAGAATTGGGACATCACAACATGAAAAAATTAATCATTGGTCTGGTAGCCGCGTTGGGGTTGGCCGCAGGCGTGCATGCCAACGAAGGTGGCTTGGCGTGGGACAAAGCTCCAAATAAAACCAACGACATGGCCGCCTTGCAAAACGGCGCCAAGATTTTCGTCAACAACTGCCTGAATTGTCATTCAGCAGCCTACATGCGGTTTAACCGACTCAAAGACATCGGTTTGACGGAGCAGCAGATTAAGGAAAACCTGCTGTTCACAACCGACAAAGTCGGCGACACCATGAAGGTGGCGATGGATCCAAAAAATGCCAAAGACTGGTTTGGCGGCGTACCGCCCGACCTGACATTGGTGGCACGTTCACGTGCTGACTTTAGCAAAGGATCGGGTGCAGATTATTTGTACACCTACTTGCGAACCTATTACCGCGATGAAACAAAGGCCACCGGCTGGAATAATCTGGCTTACCCGAACGTCGGCATGCCGCACGTGCTGTGGGAGATGCAAGGTGAGCGCAAACCCATTTACTCTGAAGTGGAGCAGCATGGCCACAAAGTAGAGGTGTTCAAAGGCTGGGAACAAATCAAGCCCGGTACCATGACGCCGTTGCAGTTTGACCAGACGATCGGCGATTTGGTCGGCTACCTTCAATGGATGTCTGAGCCCGTTCAAAATAACCGCGTTCAGATTGGCGTTTGGGTGTTACTGTTTTTGTTGTTGTTGACCTTTGCTGCGTGGCGCTTGAACGCTTCGTTCTGGAAAGACATCAAGTAATTTTTCGCTGAAACCCAGGGTTTCGGCATCTTCTGGAGTGGGCGCTCGGTGCGTGTCCACTCCTTTGCATTTAGGAGTTCTCAGCCATGATGGTTTTATATTCAGGCACAACCTGCCCTTACTCACACCGCTGCCGTTTTGTGCTGTTTGAAAAAGGCATGGACTTTGAAATCCGCGATGTGGATTTGTACAACAAGCCTGAAGACATCAACGTGATGAACCCCTACGGTCAGGTGCCGATTTTGGTCGAGCGGGATTTGATTTTGTATGAATCCAACATCATCAACGAGTACATCGACGAGCGTTTCCCGCATCCACAACTCATGCCCGGGGACCCGGTCGACCGCGCCAGAGTCCGTCTGTTTTTACTTAACTTTGAAAAAGAGTTGTTCGTTCACGTCAGCACGCTTGAATCGCGCGCGTCAAAAGGCAACGACAAGGCGCTTGAAAAAGCCCGATCGCATATTAAAGACCGGTTAACGCAGTTGGCGCCGATCTTTTTGAAAAACAAGTTCATGCTGGGCGACAACTTTTCGATGCTCGACGTTGCCATTGCGCCGCTGCTGTGGCGACTGGACTACTACGGCATTGACCTGTCGAAAAACGCTGCACCGCTGTTGAAATACGCAGAGCGCATTTTTTCACGTCCCGCTTACATTGAGGCGCTAACCCCTTCAGAGAAAGTGATGAGAAAATAATATCTCTAGCGGCTTGCATTGATTAATTCGCCTGATTCCACCTCGACGCGACCGTACCTGATACGGGCGCTGTATGAGTGGTGCACCGACAACGGCTTGACCCCTTACGTGGCCGTGTCGGTCGATGATTCTGTGCAAGTTCCGCGTGAATACGTGAAGAACAACGAGATCGTTTTAAACATCAGTTTTGACGCCACCTCGTCGCTCAAGCTGAGCAATGACTTCATCGAGTTCAAGGCGCGCTTTGCTGGAAGTTCGCGTGACATCATGGTGCCGATCAGCCGCGTGATAGCGATTTACGCGCGCGAAAACGGACAGGGCATGGCTTTTCCGATGGGCTCGCCAACCCAGCTTGAAAGCGCACCGGCCGCTACCACCAACGCGCCGCTAGCGGTTGTGGGCGCTGCTCCGTCATCGGGTGTCACTGACAGCAAGGTCGTACAACTGGTACCGAGTGATGACCACCAACCACCAAAACCACCCTCAAGTCCGCGGCCCTCGCTTAAACGCATCAAGTAAGTGCGGTGATGTCAGTCAGCCCCATTCAAAGCTTCAAGTAAAATAAGATTTGTGCCGATTTAGCTCAGTTGGTAGAGCAACCGCCTTGTAAGCGGTAGGTCATCAGTTCGATTCCGATAATCGGCACCACTTCTCTTCATAAACTCTTACAAACTAGCGCTTTCGTGCTATTAGTATTTTTAGTCGAATTGAGGTAATCTTCACACCCTTGTCGTTGAGCCTGGTCAGCAGCAGTGGTAACAGCTGGCGTAGCTTGGCTGCTGCTGCGTTGGACGTGACGAGCAAGCACCACGCATTGCCGTCAATGGGGCCGGCCTGGACGGATCTGTGTAGTGCTTCGGGTATCAGCGATTGAATTGCTTTGAGCCGCTCACTCGATTCCTTGACCTGACCTGCGAGCATACCCAAAGTGCTTGAGTTCTGGACGGCCTGGGCAATCGGAATTGCCCTTTGTGTTGGGCCTGCCGTGAGCGGGCGGTAGTTTTGGTTCACAACGCGTTTAAAAAGGACAACATGTGCATTTGATTATCACGGATGCGTGGCTGGCTAAAAGCAGGGCCATCTACTTAAGCGGTACTCGCCTGATGGTGGCTGGTTTCATTGCTGCTTTGACTTTGATGGTCGTGGCTGCTGGCTTGTATCATTGGGTGTTTTTAAAAGGCGCCAGGGAAGGGTGGCCCGTCATTGGTGCGCTGGTCAAGCTGGTGGTAAAGGATGAGTCTGAGCAGCGCGACCGCTTCATGCGCGAAAATCTCGACGTGATGGCCAAACGACTCGGCGAGATGCAGGCCAAGATGATGCAGCTCGAAGCCTTGGGTGAGCGTGTTTCGGGTCTGGCGGGTGTTAACCCGGCCGAGATCAAATCAACGTTGGGCAGCGGAGGTGCATTGGTAGGCAGTCGCTCGCTGACCATGGAAGAGCTCAAGGCCACGCTGGCTGACCTCGATAACATCACAGATCAGCGGGTTGACCTGATGACTTTGATGGAGTCGCGCCTGTTTGACCAGAAAATCAAAAAATTGATGGTGCCAACTCAGCAACCCGTTGTGGGCGGTGTTTTGGGTTCGTCTTTTGGCTGGCGTATTGACCCTGTCAACGGACAATCCGCTCTGCACACTGGACTTGATTTTCCAGCCAGCCAGGGTACGGCGATCTTGGCCGCCGCTGGCGGTGTGGTGGTCACGCAGGAATATCACCCAGCGTATGGCAATACGCTCGAGATAGACCACGGCAATGATCTGATCACCCGCTACGCTCACGCATCCAAAGTGCTGGCAAAAAAGGGCGACCTGGTCAAACGCGGCCAAAAAATCGCAGAAGTCGGCTCGACTGGTCGCTCGACAGGTTCGCATTTGCACTTTGAGGTACTGGTGCAAGGTGTATTTCAGGATCCCCAAAAATTCCTGACGGCGGGTCAAAACTTGCCTGTCATTACAGCGCAAACCAGGCGCGCCAATTAGCAACTCACCGCTGGTAAAATGAGGGGTTTTCGCCCAGTTGAACTTGACTGGCGCGCCCTCAGCTAGTTCAGTATTCATTTAAGGGATTCAAGCCGAGTTAGGCAACTCATGGGAGTTGGCTAACTCGGCTCTGCATGTATGGCCTCCAATTTCCTGACCAAAATCTTCGGCAGTCGCAACGACAGGCTGCTTAAAACGTACCGTAAAACCATCGTGCAAATCAATGCGCTGGAGACGCAATACGAAAAGTTGACTGACGACCAACTGCGCGCAAAAACCGAAGAATTCAAAACCCGAATTGCAGGCGGCGATATGCTTGACGCCATATTGCCCGAAGCCTTTGCGGTGGTGCGTGAGGGCAGTAAGCGCGCCATGAAGATGCGACACTTTGACGTGCAAATGCTGGGCGGTATGTCGCTGCACAACGGCAAAATTTCCGAGATGGGTACCGGTGAAGGCAAAACGCTCACCTCCACCCTGCCCGTGTACCTGAATGCTTTGACCAGCAAGGGTGTGCACGTGGTAACGGTCAACGATTACCTGGCCAACCGGGATGCACAGTGGATGGGCAAGCTGTATAACTTTTTGGGGCTGACCGTCGGTATTAATTTGCCCAACATGCCACGTGAAGAAAAGCAGGCGGCCTACCGCTGCGACATCACTTACGGTACCAACAACGAATACGGTTTTGACTACTTGCGCGACAACATGGTTTACGAGCCTGCTGATCGCGTGCAGCGCGGCCTGAACTTTGCCATCATCGATGAGGTTGATTCGATCTTGATTGACGAAGCCCGCACGCCGCTTATCATTAGCGGCCAGGCTGAAGACCACACCGCGATGTACATCGCCATGAACAAGGTCGTGCCCGAGCTTACCAAACAGGAAGGTGAAGCCGACCCGAGAACAGGCGAGGGCGTGATCAAAGTCGGTGACTTCACTCTAGACGAAAAAACCCATCAGGTGTTTTTGACCGAGCAGGGTCATGAAAACGCTGAGCGTATTTTGTTCAACCTCGGACTCATCCCCGAAGGCGCCACACTGTACGACCCAGCCAACATCACGCTGGTGCACCACCTCTATGCGGCCTTGCGCGCCAATCACCTATACCACCGCGACCAGCACTATGTGGTGCAGGACGGCGAAAGCGGCGGCAAAGAAATAGTGATCGTGGACGAGTTCACAGGACGATTGATGTCTGGCCGCCGCTGGAGCGAAGGATTGCACCAAGCGGTGGAGGCCAAAGAAGGCGTGCAGATTCAGGCCGAAAACCAGACGCTGGCGTCGATTACTTTCCAAAACTATTTCCGCCTGTACGCCAAGCTGGCAGGTATGACGGGCACGGCTGATACTGAAGCGTTTGAGTTCTCGGAAATCTACGGCCTGGAGACCACCATCATCCCGCCTAACCGCATCAGCAAGCGAGAAGACCAGCTCGACCGCGTCTACAAAACTACGCGTGAAAAGTACGAAGCCGCCATAAAAGACATTCGTGAATGCTATGAGCGAGGCCAGCCCGTGTTGGTGGGCACCACGTCGATTGAAAACTCAGAAATCATTGATGCGCTTTTAAACAAGGAAAACCTGCCGCACCAGGTGCTGAACGCCAAGCAGCACGCCCGTGAGGCCGACATCGTGGCCGAGGCCGGACGGACAAAAATGGTCACGATTGCCACTAACATGGCAGGGCGGGGGACTGACATTGTGCTGGGCGGTAATGTTGAAAAACGCATTGAAGCGGTTCTGGCCGATGAGGCGTTGAGCGACGCGGCAAAAGAAAAAGAAATTGCTCGCCTGCGCACAGAATGGACCGAGGAGCACGAGCATGTCAAATCTCTGGGCGGCCTGCGCATCATTGCCACCGAGCGGCATGAGTCACGCCGAATTGATAACCAGTTGCGTGGCCGCTCGGGCCGCCAGGGCGACAACGGCTCATCGCGCTTTTATTTGAGCCTTGACGATTCGCTGATGCGCATCTTTGCAGGCGAGCGTGTCAAGTCCATCATGGATAGGCTGAAAATGCCAGACGGCGAAGCGATTGAGGCCGGCATTGTGTCGCGCAGCATTGAATCAGCCCAGCGTAAAGTGGAAGCGCGAAACTTTGACGTTCGCAAGCAATTGCTGGAATACGATGACGTGGCCAACGACCAGCGCAAGGTAATTTACCAGCAGCGCAACGACATCATGGATGCCGCCAGCTTGAAGAGCCAAATTGCATCGCTTCGCGAAGGCTGCTTTACTGATTTGACGCGGCAATACGTGCCCCAAGAAAGCGTTGAAGAGCAGTGGGACATTGACGGGCTAGAGAAAGTCCTGGCCAGCGAATGGCAAATTGAAGTCCCGCTGGGTCAGCACATTGCAAGTGCAGCAGCGGTTACCGATGAAGACATTTTAGAAAAAGTGATTGGCGCTGCCAACGCCGCGTTTGCCGACAAGCTGGCACTGATTGGTGAAGAAAACTTTTTGCAGTTTGAACGCATGGTGCTCCTGCAAAGCATTGACACCCATTGGCGCGAGCATTTGAGCTCGCTCGATTACCTGCGCCAAGGTATCCACCTGCGAGGCTATGCGCAAAAGCAGCCGAAGCAAGAGTACAAGCGCGAAGCCTTTGAGCTGTTTGGCCAGCTGCTCGACAGCGTGAAAAACGAAGTCACCAAAACACTGATGACAGTCAAAATCCAGTCTGGCGAAGAACTGAACCAGGCTGCTGAAGCCATTGAAAACCGGGGCGAAAACATTGCCAATGTGACCTACACCGCACCGACAGAAACGGGTGAGATCGAAGTGCGGATGGACGACGATACACAACGCTTGTCCACCGCATTGACAACCGAACAAATGCAGCGCACGGGCCGCAACGACCCCTGCCCTTGCGGGTCAGGCAAAAAATTCAAACAGTGCCACGGTAAGCTGAGCTAATCATTTTTTTTGGGAAGAGACGCGATGCCCGTCAACTTAACCGCCACGTCTGCCGCTGATTTGTTTCCTGTGCCTGGCGTGCGCTGGGGCATTACCGAAGCAGGCATACGCAAAGCCAATCGCAAAGACCTGGCTGTGCTGCTGCTAGATGAAGGCGCATCGGTCGGGGCGGTGTTCACGCAAAACAAATTTTGTGCTGCACCGGTGCAAATCTGCCGCGAGCACATGGCCAAAAACAAGGGCCAAAGCCTTGGCATTCGCGCCATGGTTATCAACACCGGCAATGCCAATGCGGGTACGGGCGAAGACGGCCTGACCCGCGCCCAGGCCACCTGCATTGCGCTGGCTAGAGAGCTGAATCTGTCGCCTGAACAAATCTTGCCATTCTCCACTGGCGTGATCATGGAGCCGCTGCCTTACGAGCGGATTGAAGCGGGTTTGCCTGCCGCCATCGCTAATGCCAAGGCAGACAACTGGGGCAGCGCCGCAGAGGCCATCATGACGACCGACACGGTGGCCAAGGCGTTTTCAACCCGCATCGCCCTTGGCGGCGTGCAGGTGACCATCACCGGCATCAGTAAAGGCGCAGGGATGATTCGCCCCAACATGGCGACCATGCTGGGCTTTATGGCCACCGATGCTTGCGTGTCCCAAGCGGTCATGGGCCAACTGGCGCACGAGCTGGCTGAGGGTTCGTTCAACCGGGTGACCGTTGACGGCGACACATCGACCAATGACTCGTTTGTGGTGATTGCCAGCAACCAGGCCAAACACCCGACCATCACATCGTTGACAAGTGCTGACGGCCATGCCCTGCGTACTGCCATGATGGGCATTGCCAAGCAACTCGCCCAAGCCATCGTGCGCGACGGCGAAGGGGCGACGAAATTCATCACTATCAAAGTTGCAGGTGGCAAAACTGGCGACGAGTGCCGCAAAGTCGCATACGCCATCGCCCATTCGCCGTTGGTGAAGACTGCGTTTTTCGCCAGTGACCCGAACTTGGGCCGCATCCTCGCAGCAGTCGGCTACGCGGGCATTGACGATCTGGATCAAACCAAAATCGATTTGTATTTAGACGACATACTGGTCGCCAAAAACGGCGGCAGGCATGCGGACTATGTCGAAGCTGACGGCCAGCGCGTGATGAAGCAAAGCGAGATCACGGTGCGTGTGTTGCTGGGGCGCGGTACAGCCAGCGACACGGTCTGGACCTGTGATTTGTCTTACGACTATGTAAAGATCAATGCGGACTACCGTAGTTAAACAATGAACGAACATTTTGAACGCCTGATTGTCAGGGCAGAGGCTTTGATTTCCCGTATCGAATCGGTCTTGCCGCAGCCTTTGAGCGCACCTGACTGGTCAATATCGATTGCCTACCGATACCGCAAGCGCAGCTCGGGCCACGGCAGTCTGGAGCCGGTCAAACACATCGGCAACATGGCTCTGGGCGACCTGAAAGAAATCGACGATCAAAAAGAAAAAATCCAGCGTAATACCGAGCAGTTTGTCAGTGGCAAACCCGCCAACAACGTGCTGTTGACGGGCTCACGCGGCACCGGCAAATCGTCACTCATTAAAGCTTGCTTGAACGAGTATTCAGCACGCGGCCTGCGCCTGATTGAAGTCGACAAAGCTGACCTGACCGACTTGCCCGACATCGTGGATGTGGTCAGCGACCTGCCGGAAAAATTTATTATTTTTTGCGACGACCTGAGCTTTGAAGAAGGCGAACCTGGCTACAAGGCGCTTAAATCCATTCTCGATGGATCAGTGGCTGCAGCTACGCCGAACGTGCTGATTTACGCTACCAGCAACCGTCGTCACCTGCTGCCTGAGTACATGACGGAAAACCTCACGTATACCCACACTGAAGACGGTGAAGTGCACCCCGGTGAGGTAGTGGAAGAAAAAATATCACTCTCAGAGCGCTTCGGTTTGTGGGTCAGTTTTTACCCCTTCAGCCAGGACGAGTACCTGACCATCGTGGCTCAGTGGTTGTCGTCGTTTGGTGTTGATAGAGCTGCCATCGATGCAGCGCGCCCAGCCTCCCTCGTATGGGCTTTAGAGCGCGGCTCAAGAAGCGGCCGAGTTGCCTACCAGTTTGCACGCGACTACGCGGGAAAGCATTCCACTTAAATGGCTGTTTTGGTAGCCGACGGCGACCGACCTAGAGAAGGCGGCGCGGACCGCAAAACCGTCGATGTAGCTGTTGGCGTGTTGATCAAACCCAATGGTGACTTCCTCCTCACCAGTCGGCCGCCCGGCAAGGTGTATGAAGGCTACTGGGAATTCCCGGGCGGCAAGCTGGAGGCTGGCGAGACGGTCGAGCAAGCCCTGCGCCGCGAGTTGATGGAAGAAATCGGTATCACGATTGGCGCTACTCAGCCCTGGAAAGTAGAACTGGTCGACTACCCGCATGCGCTGGTGCGGCTGAACTTCTGCAAGGTGTTTAACTGGTCAGGCGAGTTGCACATGCGTGAAGGCCAGTCGTTCGCGTGGCAGACCTTACCTGCCACCGTTCAACCTGTTTTGCCCGGTACGATCCCGGTACTCGCGTGGTTTGCAGCCGAGCGCGGCTTTGTGGGTGCGAACCAGACGAGCCTGCCAGTTGCTACATAATTTATAGCTGCTAGCACACATATTTATTGGGCTAGAGCAAATTTTTATCTTCTAAATCACCTAAAATCGTCGTTTTCAGGCCTGCAGAAGCCGACAGCTTTGCAACTTGCTAAATGATATGTCTACATATCAAACAAGGCAAAACCTCATGAACAAGCGGCAATTCCTTCAAACCAGCCTGGCAGTAACGGCTGCTGCCTGCGTGGCAGCGCCGGCCCTTGCACAAACCAGTCCGAATGTACGCTGGCGCATGGCGTCCAGCTTTCCTAAAAGTCTGGACACCATTTACGGTGGTGCAGAAGTGTTGGCCAAGCGGGTGGCAGCCATCACGGGCGGCAAATTCCAGATATCTGTGCACGCTGCTGGTGAATTGGTGCCCGCTTTTGGTGTGGTCGATGCGGTGCAAAACGCATCAGTCGATTGCGGCCACACTGCCAGCTATTACTTCGTGGGTAAAAACAAGGCCTTTGGTTTTGAAACCACGTTGCCTTTCGGCATGAACCAGCGCCAGCAGAACGCCTGGATATATTACGGCGGCGGCTTGCAACTGGTGCGCGACTTCATGCGTGACTATGGCATCGTCAACTTTCCGGGCGGTAATACCGGCGTTCAGATGGGCGGCTGGTTTCGAAAGGAAATCAAGACGCTCAATGATCTGAAAGGCCTGAAAATTCGCATCGCGGGTTTGGGTGGCGAGGTGATGACCCGACTTGGTGCCGTGCCGCTGCAGTTACCCGGTGGCGAGATTTACCAGGCACTTGAAAAAGGCAATATTGATGCCGCCGAGTGGGTAGGCCCCTATGACGATGAAAAGCTGGGCTTTTACAAAGTTGCGCCGCATTACTACTACCCCGGCTGGTGGGAAAGCAATTCCATGTACTCGTTTTACGTCAACAGCAAAACCTGGGACGCATTGCCCAAAGACTATCAGGCTGCTTTCGAAGCCGCTGCAGCCGAGGCCAACGGCGACATGATGGCCGAATACGACTTTAAAAACCCGCCCGCCTTAAAACGGCTGGTAGGCAATGGTGTCAAGCTTCATGCCTACCCGACCGAGATGCTAAAAGCAGCACAAAACGCAGCTTTTGAGCTGTATGCCGAGGAAGCCGACAAAAACCCGGCCTTCCGCAAAATGTATGAGCCGTGGAAGAAGTTTCGCGCTGACGTGATGTTGTGGCACCGCTTTGCCGAGCACACTTACTCGAACTTCGTCTACAACAACCCACCTGCCAAGGGTTGACGAAAGCGGCTTACTTCATGGCATCAAAGGCAGCCCTTGCCTGTGCTGCCTTTGCCTAGGCGAACAACGCACTGGCTTGGCCTGCTTCTAGCTGCGTCAGCTCGTCAGCTACAAACTTTTTGGCCCGCTTGGTTTGATAATTAATTTTGCAAACAGTCCAGGCAGACTGTAGTGACGACGGCGGCCCGGGCTGTAAGTCGGGCTGCTTGCCGCAAACGCTTTCTACCGCCGCCAAAAACTGGGGCTGTAACGCCATGATGCGTTGCCAGCCTTCACGCTTGATCATCAGCGTGTTGATAATGAACATATGGAGGGCCGGTGTTTCCTGCATTTGGGTGACCAGGGTTGCTGGAATACCTTGCGCTGTCAGGTAGGCCGATGCACTATTGGTCACGGATTGCATCACGCTGTTTTTTGTGACCTTGTCCAGCTCTGGCGCACCTGCTGGAAAGTTGGCCGACACCTGATGCACGCCCAACTCGCCAAACGGGTACAGCCACCGGTCTACACCGCTGGCAAACATCATGAAGCAGGCGCTGTAGCACTTACCGTCTGGGCCTACCACTACGCTAGCGCTGCTTTTTTCAAATAGATTGGCAAACTTCATGGCCTCCGCCAAGTTGCCGCCTATGGAGTCCAGCCAAACGTAATTGGTGTAAGCCGTCAGGCGGCCGGGTTGCAACAAAAATAGCTGGAATTTCTCAAAATCACCAGCTTGGATTTGTCCCTTGATGAAGACCGACGCCGGGCCATAAACGTCTGCAGGCTGTAAGGCAAAAGTCGCCGCGCTGCCGGGTTGTTGAAGGCCGACCGAACAGGCGACTGCAAGTAAATGCTGTGCCCCACGCCAAGCCATTTTCAACGCCCGCCAGCAGCGCTGGCAGAATTTGCCGGTGCCGTGGTTGCCTCAGCGGACTGTGGCGGTGCCGTAGCGGTCTTTGTAGCTATGCTGACAGGTTTGCCGCTCACCAGATTGACCATGTTTGTCGTGCTCATGACTCCATCGTAATCTTGTATAACAACATCAAATACCAGTGTGTTGTCCGCCTGTAGCTTGGGCACGGGCATGTCAGCGGGCTTGCACAGCTTGCCGCAGGCCAGGCGAGTGTCGCGCTGAACCAGGCGCGCAGCTTGCAGCGCCTGTGCGCGCACTTGATTGCCAACATAAGTCCTTGACGTGGTCACGCGCAGGGTGATTAACCCGTTTTCGTAAAACGATGTCAGTTGCAAGTTGCCAGACAGCACTGCTTTGATTTCTGCGTCTGTCGGTTTGGGCGCGGCTGAGGGCTTCTTGGCGGCAGGGGCGGCGGACGCGGCAGCCAGGGGCGCGGGACGATTTTGCGGTACAGCCGGCAGACCCAGAACGTTACCTTCTTGCGCGTGTGATGCGGGTGCAAGCATCAGTACCAAAAGCAGAGCGAACCAGCTTGCAAACTGTATGACACAGAGGCGTTCACACATGAAGTCAAAGGGAGTGGTTTTGAAAGATCTAGCCATTGAATTCCCACTTTCGTTTGGCACCCAGTACCGCATCAGGGTAGGGCGATTTGCCGCGTGAGCCGTTGTAGCGGCCCAGGCCCATGAACACGTCGCCTTTTTCGCGGTCCAGGTAGTGCCGCAAAATCACGCAGCCAAATCGCAGGTTGGTTTGCATGTAAAAAAGTTTTGACGCATCACCATCGCCAATCGCGCGCGTCCAGAACGGCATGACCTGCATGTAACCGCGCGCACCGACCACACTGACAGCGAATTTGCGAAAGTTGCTTTCGACCTGAATCAGACCCAAAACCAGGGCGGTGTCCAGCCCGGCGCGCTTGCTTTCGTACCAGACAGTTTGCAAAAATTCCTTGCGGATTTGCAGTTCGGCTTTTTTGGTCAACAAGCGGTCGCTCATGGCGGCCAGCCAGCGCAGGTAAGCCAGGCGACTTTCGGTGTCTTTGAACTTTGGCTCTGGCGGCGCGTGGTTGGCAACGGCAGAACTCAGCGCCGTGCGAACCGAGTCGATGAGTGGCTCTTCAATTTGTGCGCCAGCGTTTGAACGCTCTGAAAAAAGGAGCTGTCCGCACATAAATGCAGTGGCTTGCAAGGCTTTTCTTCGGTTAAAAAGGCTTGCATCCACAGTTTTTACAGCCCCAGCTTGCCTTTGAAGAAGGCCAACGCGTTCGCAGCTTCTACTTTAGTGGAATCCGTATCGCGCCGATGCTGGTATTCAAGATAGCCTTCTTTCAGGCCCCGGTCGCCAATCGTGATGCGGTGCGGCACGCCTATGAGTTCCCAGTCAGCAAACATGGCACCAGGGCGCTCGTTACGGTCGTCCAGAATCACGTCCACACCCGCAGCCATCAGCTCGGAATAAAGCGTGTCGGCGGCCAGTTTGACATCTGCAAAACGGTCCGGGCTGATGGGGCACAGCACCACGGTAAACGGGGCGATGGCGTCCGGCCAGATGATGCCTTTGGCGTCATGGTTTTGCTCAATGGCGGCGGCGGGCAAGCGCGTGATGCCGATGCCGTAGCAGCCCATTTCCAGAAATTGCGGCTTGCCGTTTTCACCCAGGAAGGTGGCGTTCATGGCCTTGCTGTATTTGGTGCCGAGGTAAAAAACGTGGCCAACTTCAATGCCGCGTTCAATGGCCAGGATGCCTTTGCCGTCGGGTGAGGCGTCGCCTGCTACGACGTTGCGGATGTCTGCGATGAGTGTTGGCTCTGGTAGGTTAAGGCCCCAGTTCACACCAGTCATGTGAAAGTCAGGCTCATTCGCCCCGCATATCCAGTCTGCCATGGCCGCCACTTCGCGGTCAGCTACTAGCTTGACGGGTTTGAGCATGTTGAGTGGCCCGAGGTAGCCGGGCTTGCAACCAAAGTGGTCTTCAATCTCAGGCACTGTGGCGAATCTGAAGTCTGCCAAACCTTCAATCTTCCCAACCTTGACCTCGTTCATGTCATGGTCACCGCGCAGCAGCAGGAGCCAGACTTGGGTTTTGGCGACTTCGTTTTTGTCATTCAGCCTATCGGTGGCAAGTACCAAAGACTTGACCGTCGATTGCAGCGGTATGTCCAAAAATTCCGCCACGTCCGCACAGGTCGCCTTGCCCGGCGTAGCGGTTTTGGTCATGGCTTGCGATGGGGCCTTGCGCTCACCCTGTGGAGCCAACGCTTCAGCCTTCTCCATATTCGCCGCATAGTCACTAGTGGGGCAGTACACGATGGCGTCTTCGCCGGTAGCCGCTATCACCTGAAACTCTTCGCTCAAGTCACCACCAATCGCGCCACTGTCGGCGGCCACGGCGCGGTAACTCAGGCCAAAGCGGTCAAAAATCCGGCGGTAGGCAGCGGCCATGTTCTGGTAGCTGACTTTGGCTGCCGCTTCATCGCGGTCAAAGCTGTAAGCGTCCTTCATGATGAACTCGCGCCCACGCATCAGGCCAAAGCGGGGGCGGCGTTCGTCCCTGAATTTGGTTTGTATCTGGTACAGGTTTTTTGGCAGCTGTTTATAGCTTTTGATGTCCTGGCGCATCACGTCTGTCACCACTTCTTCACTGGTGGGCTGCACGATAAAGTCTCGGTCGTGCCGGTCTTTGATGCGCAGCAGCTCGGGGCCCATTTTTTCAAAACGTCCGGTCTCTTGCCAAAGCTCGGCGGGCTGAATGACCGGCATCGTCATTTCAATCGCGCCGGCCTTGTTCATTTCGTCGCGCACGATGGCTTCGACCTTGCGAATCACCCGTAGCCCAATCGGCATGTAGCTGTAAATGCCCGCGCCCAGCTTTTTAATCATGCCGGCGCGGGTCATTAGCTGGTGACTGGCGATTTCAGCATCAGCGGGTGCTTCCTTGAGGGTGGAAATGTAAAACTGCGAGGCTTTCATGGGCTATTTTCTGGTCAAACGTTGGGAGTTGGCGATCTACCTAAGCGCTGGGCGCTTGGCATTGCTGAGTTCGCTGTGCATAATGGACTCAGTTTAAAAAATTTGAGGTTTGATTATGCTCGACCGGGACGGCTTCAGGCCCAACGTCGGCATCATCTTGCTCAACCATAAAAGTCAGGTATTTTGGGGAAAGCGTATCCGCACCCACTCGTGGCAGTTTCCACAGGGCGGCATTGATCGGGGTGAAAACCCCGAGCAGGCGATGTTCAGGGAACTGCATGAAGAAGTGGGGCTGATGCCGCAGCACGTACAGGTGCTGGCCCGAACCCGTGACTGGTTGCGCTATGAGGTGCCTGACCGGTTCATCCGCCGCGATGCGCGTGGACATTACAAAGGCCAGAAACAAATATGGTTTCTGTTGCAGCTGGTCGGTCACGACTGGGATTTGAATCTGCGCGCCACTGACCACCCCGAGTTTGATGCCTGGCGCTGGAACGACTACTGGGTGCCGCTGGACGTGGTGGTTGAATTCAAGCGGGGCGTGTACGAACTGGCGCTGACCGAACTGGCGCGTTTTGTACCGCATCTGGATTGGCGCGGCGATGCGCGCTTTGACAACCATGGCTACCATCACCGCCATGACCGCACGCATGGTCACGGCGCGGACCCAGGCCATTTTTCAAGATCTGGTCTGGCGTTTGATCTGCCGCCTGGTGCCAGTTTTGAGCCCGATCCGCAAACCAGTCAGCTGGCTGCTGCTGACGAAAGAAAAAATGAAAATTAAACATGGCCGTGTCTGCTCTTCGATGCTGTTTGTTGTAACAGCCTTGCTATCAGCCAGCCAGGCGCATGCGCAGCTTTTTGTTGACGCACTTGACTGGAAAGAGTCCGAAGTGCCGCCACCGCCAGCATTTGATGTCAAGAAACTGGTGACTTTTGAAGTACCCCGCATCACGACCATGGTCTACGGTGTTGACCCCGCATCGGTAACCATTTCTAAAGTTGACAGCCTGGTGCGGTATGTGATGGTCATCACCAGTGAGACAGGCGCAAGAAATGTGATGTACGAAGCGCTGCGCTGTTCGACGGGTGAGTTTAAAACTTATGCACGCTATTCAGCCGATGGGAAATGGCGCGCAGTAGCCAACCCTGAATGGCGCTCGGTGTTCGGCAGCATGCCATCACCGCACCCGTTGTGGTTTGCCAAGGCAGGGGCTTGCGATGGCGCGGCACCCGTAAGCTCGCCATCTGTCCTGGTGACGAAGCTGAAAGATCAGGGTCGCTACTTGGACCCGTGAACCCGTATCAACAAGCACTAACGCATCAGCACCAGGTTGGTCCGGTGCACCATCTCTGGCTCTCCTGTGTAACCCAGCAGTTGTTCAAAAGCTGACGATGCCTTGCGGCAAATCAGTCGCGCTTCAGCACTGGAGTAGTTGGCCAGCCCGCGCGCGATCTCTACATCGCCTGAGTTTTTAATGGCAATCACATCGCCGCGCGAAAACTCACCCTGCACCGATGTCATGCCAATGGGCAACAGGCTCTTGCCTTCACCCGCCACCTTGGCCGCCGCGCCAGCGTCCACTTTCACTGACCCACGCATCTGGAGGTGATCAGCCATCCACTGCTTTCGGGCCTGGTTTTTAGCAGTTTGTGCCACCAGCAGCGTGCCAATGGCCTCGCCCTGGGTTAAGCGAATCAGTACCGATGGCTCCCGGCCCCACGCAATCACGGTTGATGCGCCTGAGCCTGCTGCCCGCTTGGCGGCGAGAATTTTGGTGATCATGCCGCCGCTGCCAATGTTTGAGCCCACGCCGCCCGCCATCGCCTCAAGCGCGGCATCGCCTGCCTTGCCGATGTTGACGAACTGGGCGGCAGGGTCTTTGCGCGGATCGGCGGTATACAGACCTTTTTGGTCGGTCAGAATGATGAGCGCATCGGCCTCGACCAGGTTGGCCACCAGCGCGCCTAGTGTGTCGTTGTCGCCAAACTTTATTTCGTCGTTAACAACGGTGTCGTTTTCATTGATGACGGGCACCACGCCAAAGCTGAGCAAGGCCAGCAGCGTAGAGCGGGCATTCAGGTAGCGCTCGCGGTCGGCCAGGTCAGCATGCGTCAGCAGCACCTGGGCGCTGCCTATGCCGTTTTCACGCAGCTTGGTTTCATACACCTGCACCAGGCCCATTTGGCCGACGGCAGCGGCGGCTTGCAGCTCGTGAATGGCTTTGGGCCGCGTGGCCCAGCCCAAACGCTTCATCCCCTCGGCAATCGCGCCGCTGCTGACCATGATGACCTCACGCCCGCCCTTGGCCAACGCAGCCAGTTGCTCACACCATTGGCCAATCGCTTCTGCGTCCAGACCACGGCCTTCATTCGTCACCAGGCTGGAGCCGACCTTGACCACAATGCGCTTTGCATGCAGAAGGACGTTGGTGCTGGGTTTTTCTTGCATTTTTAGGGTTTTGAGAGCAATTCAGAGCGATTCTTAGCTATTTTTGGTATCTTTTAGGCTTGCAGCCCAATGAATGTATGTGCGAGCAGCTCCTGAATTGATAGTAAATATTCTCTGTAAAGTTTACTCAGGCGGCAGCTCCACAAACCGTGGATCGATTTCCTCCACCGGCTGCTCGCTTTTTTGCACTTTCTTGACGTGCTGGTAAATTGTCTTGATGAGCTGCTCACAGCCTTCGCGCGTCAAGGCTGATATTTCAAATACCGGGCCTTTAAACTTGAAGCGCTTGACGAAATCTTTCACGATCTCTGCACGCTTGTCGTTGTCAATCATGTCCAGCTTGTTGAGCACCAGCCAGCGCGGTTTTTTAAACAGCGCGTCGTCATATTTTTTCAGCTCGCCCACAATCGCCTTGGCCTGCGCAACAGGGTCAACACCCTCGTCAAACGGCGCCAAATCAACAATGTGGAGCAGCAGACGGGTGCGTTCCAGGTGGCGCAAAAACAAATGCCCCAGGCCGGCGCCTTCAGACGCGCCTTCAATCAAGCCCGGCAAGTCGGCCACCACAAAGCTTTGCTCAGGCGCAACGCGCACTACACCTAAATTGGGGTGCAGCGTGGTGAAAGGGTAGTCGGCAATGCGCGGCCTGGCGTTGGACACGGCCGTGATGAATGTTGACTTGCCTGCGTTGGGCATGCCTAGCAAGCCGACGTCGGCCAGCACCTTGAGCTCAAGCTTCAAGCTTTTGCGCTCACCCGGCCAGCCGGGCGTTTTGCTGCGTGGTGCGCGGTTGGTAGAGCTTTTAAAGCGCAGGTTGCCAAAGCCGCCGTCGCCGCCCTTTGCAATCAAAATCTGCTCACCCGGCTCCATCAGTTCGAACAACACTTCTCCAGTTTCGGCCTCGCTCAGAATGCTGCCGACTGGCATTTTCAAGATCACATCATCGCCCTTGGCACCAAACATATCTGAACCCATGCCGTGGCCGCCGTTTTTGGCATCGTGCCTGCGTGAAAAGCGAAAGTCGACCAGTGTGTTCAGGTTGATGTCGGCCACCGCATACACATGGCCGCCACGCCCCCCATCCCCGCCGTTGGGGCCACCAAATTCTTTGTACTTTTCATGGCTGAACGAGACGCAGCCCGCCCCGCCATCGCCTGCGGCAATGTCAATAAAGGCTTCGTCAACGAATTTCATGATGTGGCTCGGGTTGGTCTTGTTGCAAGCTGCAAGTCTACAAACAAAAAAGCCCCGACTGGTCGGGGCTTCGGTTCAGTCGCAAGGACTCGTCGAAGTGATTAACTTATGCCGGGGTAGCAACAGCCGTCACGCTGACAGTTTGCTTGGACAGTGCACCCTTGATCGCAAAGGAGACTTGACCGTTTACCAGTGCAAACAGGGTGTGGTCCTTGCCAATACCGACATTGGTACCAGGGTGAAACCGGGTACCGCGCTGGCGAACAATGATGCTGCCTGCGTTGATGACTTCGCCGCCAAATTTCTTGACGCCAAGCATCTTGGGCTGTGAGTCGCGCCCGTTTCGCGTAGAGCCGCCGCCTTTTTTCTGTGCCATTTTTCAGTTACTCCAGATGGTGTGCCGGGATTAGCCGGCAATAGCGCCAATTTGCAGTTCTGTGTAGTTCTGCCGATGGCCTTGGCGCTTTTGGTAGTGCTTGCGCCTGCGCATTTTGAAAATGCGAATTTTGTCACCTCTGCCGTGAGAGATGACTGTCACAGTAACACTGGCACCTAGCACCAAGGGCGTACCAACCTTAAGTTCACTGCCTTGCCCGACAGCCA
>Ga0123339_10000676_pt1 | contig 25249 bp, 22 predicted proteins | sample lystaG_FD_89956 | JGI IMG/M metagenome (GOLD analysis project Ga0123339, IMG submission 89956) | Glacier valley bacterial and archeal communities from Borup Fiord, Nunavut, Canada, to study Microbial Dark Matter (Phase II) -... | ecosystem: Environmental > Aquatic > Freshwater > Ice > Glacier ...
AACCCCCAAGCGAATCTTTTTATCATGGACGTTTCCAGCATAGGTTTGACTCAAAAACATGATCAAGGCTGTTCTATTCACCTGATGGTTTCATCTTAATTTCCTTTTACTTAGCTACCCGGGAGTAGTTTGAGTGGTACCAAGTATGTATATTAAATACTATTTTAGTACTATTATAATACTATTTTTAAGGTTTTAGTACTACAACAGTACTTATAAAGTATTTAAAGTACATACCTGGTACAGCCTTGGTACGACTCAATAGGGTGCTTAGAGGCTGGGTCATTGAAAAGGTAGCCGCCTGAAGTTCCTGTAATGGAAATGTTTTCAAAATCTATATCAAAGAACGTAATACCAATTTATTCTGTATAAAGTCTAATGAGTATTTATTTATGCATTAAACGGGATAAATTAGTACATTTTCATTTTTAAAATTGAAATTCCAGTGTCAATATTTAATTCAAATCAGCAGAATATTTTTGATTGACCCTTGGAAAGAAATGGGTAGCATCTATAGAATATTGCCAATTCCGACAACTACCTATTTCAAGTGTAGCAATCAGCAGAAGGGAATGGGGCTTGTTAGAGGGAACTGTTTGTTAATTCTACTTTGACACATTTTAAAGATGAACTTCCAACGTAGAGCTGTTTTTCAATTTACTAATTTCCTGTCAATGAAGCACTGAAACCCGGCTTGCGGGTATTTTGCTGTTGTGGGCTGTCCCTTGTTTCAATGCCCTGTCAATTATCGAATATTACATTTAATATTTTTGCTCTCAGCTAATTTAGACATAATATCTTTGATGCCAATTACATTGGAATAACCAAGTTTTGATACTGGAAAAAATATAGATGAGCTGTCCAGCGTTTGAATTGTAAAGTCACCTAATTTGCATTCAATTGATTTAATTTCTTGCCAATCAATTTTGTATTCCTTTTCGAAAACTCCAAGCTTTATGTCGATCATTTCATTGTCAATAAGAACGAATGCTTTTCCAAAAAATCTTTCTATTGAAATGCCACGTCCAGCAAAAATATGAGTCAAACCAATTAGAACAAAACTCCCAGAATAGAACCAATCGAAAAGTCTGATTAGTTCATTATCGGCCAATCGTGCTATAATCCATATAAATGAAATCACACAAAAGAAAATTCCAAGGATCAATCGGAAAATTGATTTATCATTATTCTTTAATAAGTCACTTTTGTATTCCATCGTCTCTCTGGTTTTTTAGTTTTTTTAGCATAAAAATCAATGTCAAAATCAAATATTCTACTCAGTTACATAGTCTTTTGGTATTGCCCACAACTTAATTTACATCCCCAAAAGTATAGTACATTTTTGATTATCCAATTATAGTAAGCATATTTTATTTTAATTCTTTTGGCACTTATGGAATGGCAAATAACCAACTCAGCGAATTAATAATATTCTTGTATCTTGTCACTTATTGATTGTCACTTCCTATATCTGCAAAAATGAGGGTAGCAAAATGTCAAAACGTAAGCTGATATCATTTGTCGTGTTACAGCTAATGTAGCGTCTTGGCTTTTGGCCATGTCAATCCCAAAGGGAAGTATACCAATCTCAGCCTGTGACAAAAGATTTGGAACAAAATAAAATGAGTTTACGCGGTTTACGTGGTTTACGTGGTTTACGTGACTGTATGTTTTTACTCTCATACCCTGCAAGCAAAAAATACGATCACGTAAACCGCGTAAACCAAGTAAATCGCGTAAACTCCATCCCTTCGGAATTGCCAGAGCCCATAGCCCGAAAGTCACAATAACAGTAACATGACAAATGATATTAGTTGACATTTTGACGTTTTGACATTATTGGGAAATACTGGTCTCGAAAACTTGCAATGAGTAGGCAGCCCCTAATTTATTATTAGGACCTTTCATTGTTTATTCTTCGACTTTCCTATTTTCCAGTTGTGGATCATCCAGATGTTTGGCATTTAGCTTATTAACAACTTTTTTACCTGTAGTCTTCTCCAATTGTAAACGGGCTGCCTTTGCAACATTTCCACCTTTTTGTGCCACTTTTTTATTCTCATTGAAAGTCTTAGGTTTTTTGTCCTTTGAAATCTCGGTAGTCGATGCTTCTGCCAGCATATTCAATACCAATTCAAGATTGGTCATGTGATCCCGAAGATTCTCCTTTTTTAAATCTTTAAGCGCTTTATATTGTTTGGTTGTAAATCCACTCCAAGCCTTAGTCAATTCATCGGTTAAAATGGCAAATTCCTGCCCCTTATGAACTCCCCTGGTTTCCCATTCATCAGTCAGTTCTTTGCGGATTTCAATACTTTTCAGTCGCTGGTTAATCCATTCTTTGGTATAACCCTTGCGAAAATATGTTTCCATTAACCGGTCAATGCCAATCTCAGGATCTTCAATTTCGTCAATCCGTTCCCGTCCAACACGAGCCAGCCACAATTTAAAGGGCTCTGCTTTTGGTGAAGGGATGCTTTGAATCAGGCGAAATAGCTGTTCAGTATCAGCCACATCAGTCAATCGCATTTTACCGTCAGCAGCCTGCATTTTCAAAGCGTTACAATTTGTAACGGTTTCATTCCCTTCTGCCAACAGTCTATTTTTCAAAACCCGCCAATAGACCTGTGGATTTGCACTTTCAGTAAGTACTGTAACAACATCTACAATGGAAAAGTACCATTTCTCCTGATCATCATCCCACTCTGTACGAATATGTTTCTCGTTAAATAGTTTAATCGCTGTATCTTTTGTCATAACCGAAATATTTATCATCCAAACAAAGGTAGTTTTAATCAAATAGTTCTTTTAGTGTTTTGGATGCAATAATCATTTTTTCACTGTCTGGAAGTTTAATAAAATCATACTTTTCATAAAATAGTTCAGCTTTTTTGTCTATTGGATCAACAACAACCGCAAATGAGCCTATTTCTTTCGATATTTCATAACTTCTTTTCAATGCATCAATTAATAAGATTTTTCCAAATCCCTTTCCCTGACAGTTTTTATCAATCGCTAATCTCCCAAGAAGTGTTGTTGGAATGGAATCATACGAATTAGGTAGCTTCTTTTTAATTTGTTCTGGGAAACTACTGAGTGGAATACTATTGTTTGATAATGTGTAGTATCCTTGAATGTTATTTGTTTCTTTTTCTGTCAATACAAAACAAGCAGACAATTTTCTTTTTATGTCTTGCCCTGCTTGAGTTTTAAGGTAGTTGTTTAATAACTCATTTCCACAGTCAAAATCATTTCGATTGTGCTTTTTGTCTAATAATTTAATCACACTTCTATTTTGAGTTTGAGACAAAAGAATTATAATCATCCAAAGCATTTTTCAATGTTTTAGATTGTTTATTAGGTTTTGTTATCGAATTGAAAAAGATTTGACTATCTCTTTCAGAGGCAATAATTTGTTCTTTTTCTTTGATTATTTCTTTTGCTTTTTCTTGAACCGTAAGAATAACGAAGTCGGTTAAGTTTCTATACCCACCTAAATACGCAGCTCTCTCAAAGAATTGTTTTTGTTCCTTTGGAAGACGTGCATCAAATCTCGATTGTTCATTAATTGTTGTACTCATGGCTTCAAATATTTATACAAATATACGGAATAATTCCGTACAAGTTACAAATGTGTACGCACTTTTTCAGTACAAAGTTTGGGGTGTAATAGGACGTACATCGTCACGTAAATACACGCAGGGCAGAAGAATTACAATAACTACCTACAGTTTACCCTTGCAGGTAGCCGATTGACATACCTTTTAAAATAATTTTCCCCTTTTTATTAATTTAAAGTCCATATTATCAAGCTCGTTTCTTTATTAATGAAAGGCTGCGCTCAATCTCTAATTTCAATGGTTCATTGCTCAATTTTAGCTGCTCTCTCAAGAATGATTCGCTTTCTGGAAATGCACTCATAGTTCTGAATATCTTCCATTTTATCAAATTATTATACACATTGGAATCAAAGCACTTTTTAAGTAATCCGAATCCGTTAATTTGAGGATTGTAAAAGTAAATAAACCCAATTGTGTCAATAGCCTCACTTAACCTAATCAAATTGTTACTATCTAAAATTTTTAATAAATCAGGAATAGCTTTTGTTCCAATCCTAATGAGTGTTCTGCTTGCAATATCACGAGGCAATGGGTAACTGTCCTTTTTAAAATCTGTTTCAGGAACTTCCTTGTGTTGATTATTGCCAATCTTACCGAGTAATCCAATCAGTGGAATAACGGCATCTATTCCAAAAGAAACAAGCGAATTACAAATTTCAATCTTTGAGTATAGTTTTTTCTCGTTTATTAAAGCGTCAATCAAATAATCTACTGTTGATATATAAGAATTTTTAGTCAACAATCTTGCTCCAAGTGTCCTATCTGTTGGTAATTTGCTTTTTAACAAAACTATTCGTTGCTCAAATGTTTTATTAAGATATTTGTTCTCAATCCCAGCATCAACAAATCCACGGTTTTCTACTTGTCCAATCTTGCTTTTCATGTGCTTTGTAACGTTTTTTTCTTGGCACTAACTAATAACTACCACCAAATGTATGTCACTTTCTTTGATTATCCAATTATATTAAGCATATTTTATTCAATTCTCTTGGCACTGGTAGACTGGGAAATAGTCGGTCAAGAGGACTCCTAAAGTATTTGTATCCTGTAACTTATGGATTGTTGCTTCCTATATCTGCAAAAATGAGAATAGCAAAATGTCAAAACGTCAAAATGTCAACTAATACCATTTGACATTTTGACGTTTTGACATTATAAGAAAATACAATTTATGGCATTTCAGTTGGTTCCAATTTATAAAAAAGCCGGCTAGGAAATCAATCCCAACCGGCTCTTTATTGACGGGGTGACTCGAAGTCACCCCGTCAATATCTCCTATTCATCCAAAATATCTGTCTGCATCCTCACCGAGTCTTCGTGAATATGCTGGAACACCTGCTGAACAAAATGTGCATCAAGGTTAAGGCTCACACCCAGTTGAACGCGCTTGTCCATCAGTTCGGCAAAACGGTTAATCTGTAGGGCAGTCACGTTGTTATCACGTTTATACTTCCCAATTTGCTTCACAATTTCCATACGTGACGAAAGTGTTTCAAGCAATTCGGTGTCGATGGCATCAATGCGGTTACGCAATAATTCAAGTTGATTCTCGAACAGCTTATTGTCGGTGGTCATAGTACGGATTACCAGTCGGTCGAGCAATTGCCCAAGAGCCAATGGAGTGAGCTGCTGATCCTTGTCGCTCAATGCACACGATGGGTCTCGGTGCGATTCAATCATCAGCCCATCCATTCCCATGTCAAAAGCTTTCTGCGAAATATCCTGCAAGTACTCGCGCTTGCCTCCTATGTGACTTGGGTCACATATAATGGGCAAATTGGGCATCAAACGGCGCAATTCAATCACAGTTTTCCAGTTGGGGTAATTTCTATAGTCGGTTTCACGAAAAGGCGTAAAACCGCGGTGTATGGCTACCATGTTTTTGATTCCTGCCTGGCTAAGCCTCTCGAAAGCACCGAGCCACAGCTGAACATCTGGATTGACAGGGTTTTTCACCATCACCACTGCATCGGTTCCTCTGACCACATCAGCAATCTCCTGCACCACGAATGGGCTGGCCGTTGAACGGGCGCCAATCCACAGAACATCCAGGCCTGCTTTCAAAGCCTCTTCGGTATGCTGAGCGTTTGCAACTTCAGTTCCAACGGGCATTCCGGTTTCTTCGCGCACCATCTGCAGCCATCTCAAGCCAATGCTTCCAACACCCTCGAAGCTTCCGGGACGGGTGCGTGGCTTCCATACTCCACCACGATATACAAATACACGGTGATCTTTCGCAAGTAACTTGGCCGTTTCCATGGCCTGTTCTTCTGATTCGAGGCTACATGGACCGGCAATGATCAGCGGATTGTTAATCTGCGGCAACCAATGCCTGATCGGGTTAATGTCTAATTCTAATCCCATGATTATTTGGTATAAAGTTTAACAATTGTCTTTTCATTCTTGACCAGCGAATCATTCTCCCCGTCAAGGATTCCGCGTATACGGTTGGCATTCTTCATCAGGGCCATCATAAGTTCGGGATCGTTCCCGATGCTTTCCTTGAAGGCATTCAGATGCTTGATATACACTTCGAGCGACTCCACCACGTATTCCCTGTTTTGCTGAAAGATAGGACCCCACATCTGGGGTGAACTCTTTGCCAGTCGAACAGTTGAGTTAAAACCTCCGCTGGCAAGGTCGAAAATGATGGCACGGTCTTCCTTGTCCAGCACCGCGTTGGCCAGGGCAAAGGCAGCGGCATGTGGAAGGTGGGAAATAAAGGCAGTGCTGTGATCCTGATCATCAGCGGTCATATATGCAATGTCCATTCCCAGCACCTGGAACATCTTTTCAGCAAATGCCAGATGTTGAGGCCCGCATTTATCCTGGTCACATATAATGTTGATTTTTCCTTCAAAAAGTCCTTCAATGGCAGCCGAAGGGCCAGAGTTTTCAGTACCCGACATTGGATGGGCAGATACATAATTTCTACGCCTTGGATGGTTGTCAACAGCGCAGCCAATCACTTTTTTAGTCGATCCCACATCAATTACCGTTGTTTGGTCTGAAACAAGGTCAAGTACCTGTTTAAGTGAGTTTAAGACCTTGTCAACCGGGATGGCAATGATGACCATATCGGCTTCCAAAACTGCGCTTTCAAGAGTTTCAATGTGATCAATTATTCCTAGCTGGAAAGCTTCCAATGCATTGTCAGGATTTACATCCACCCCCATAATCACGTTGGCAAACCCAGCCTTCCGAAGATCTTTTGCCATCGACCCGCCAATAAGTCCCAAACCAATTACTGCAAGTTTCATATTTTGTTATTTATAAAAAAAGGGCCTCGTGTAACACGGGACCCCTTCGTAGAATATCTTTTGCAACAACAATAGATTACCTGCCGATCCCAATATGAGAACAGAAGTAATAAAACCAATAAAAAAGACTATTGTTACTGATGCGTTTCATTTCTTTTACAATTTGATGACAAATATAGGTTTTTTATTTCATTTTCATTTATCTCACTATTATTTTTCTATTGATCACCTGTCCGTTTCCGGGTTCAATCGCGAACAGGTACAAGCCAGCCCCAAATTTACTTACATCAATATCGGTATTGAAACTATTTGACCCTACCGGGAATTGCTGATTGTAAACCATGCTCCCGACAGAATTATAAGCTTTTACAATCAGTTTTTCAATGGTATTTTGGGTGCGAAGCTGTAAACTAAGCCTGTCGGAAACTGGATTCGGAAAGAACATCACCTCTCCTGACGAGATGGCCATTGAGTTGGTCTCCATTCCCATATCCTGAATGTTCAAATTGTCGATAATCCATCCCCAACCGTTCGAATAGGCATCAGAGAACAATCGGAACCTGATAAGTATAGTGTCTCCAGCGTTAAAGTTACCGTTGGTCAGCAATTCGAATTCCTGCTTTACAAATAGCTCTTTTTTTCCAACAGCGGCACTATTATTGCCCGACATGGAACTTTTAAACAAATCAAGCCATGAACTTTGAGACAGGCTGTTATATCCATCCACCAATGGGCTCCACGACTTACCTCCATTTTTCGAGCCTTCAGCAATCACGTAGTCCCAAAAATTATCATCCCCAAACTTTGAAAGTGAATCCCCCGGTTCAACCAACACCACTTCATCATAACTCATCCTGCCACCAGCCTTGAGAATAATTGGATTTCTCAGTATGGCGGTAAAATTATAACTCAGGTTATCAGCATCCGGGCTCAGGTATGGATGTTCTGAATTCAATCCAGGATTATCAAACCCGGCAGGAGTGGAAACATTAAAATTGGAAACTATAAAATGGTTGGTTTTTATATTGAAATTATTGACGTATTTCTCCACCGGACTCTGTATAATTTCAATGGTAAAACTGTTATTACCAGACACGGGACTTCTTCCCACGTTGCTTCGCGAAGAAGAATCCACCGCCACTATATGGTAATAGATTTTGTCGCCCCCCTTCACCGTTCCTGCAGGGAAAACAAAATCTCCCGAATAAATATCCTGATCAGTTTTCTGTAATGAAATCTCATTGATGTCTCCATTATTGACATAATACTCAATTTTAACTGAACTGATGCCAACGTTATCAGTTACCTGAACATCAATCTTAGCTGAAGGATTGGAAGAAAGCATGTATTGAATGGGTTCAAAGTTCACAACCGGAGCTTCATTGTCAACCCCTATTTTGAAACTAAGGTATCTGGCGGGGGCATTCGATGGAAATACAAATCTACGCTGGTTGATATCGGTAGCAGAAAAGAAATAATCAACCTCTCCATTCTGGAATTTGGAAAGCCGTGCAGAAAAATCGCTCCCAATGCCCGTTGCCTTTAAAAGTACCGAGTCCTTTTTTGCAAACCTATTGACCCAGTAAACCAAATAAACCTTTGATAGATCCAGTTCATAATCGCTCACGATGGTGGCCTTAAAATCAATGGGCGCTGCAACAAGCTCAAGATCTTTAAGGGGCAAGTGTTTAATCGAAATACTTTTCCATCCGATCTCATACATGATTGCAAGTGAACCGGGACCCGGGTTATGAATGGCTTCACCCTTACCTGTAAAGGGGGTCATCAGTGAATTGGGATCTCCTGGCGGATAGGTGGCATCATCAAGATGATACATACTCGATCCATCGTTCCAGGTGGAAGGGGCATAGAGTCGCGGCAATTGACTTTCTGCAAGCTTGGTGTTAAACTTAAGCCAACCCGAAGTCAACGCTAAATTCAAATTGATGGAAGGATCAGGAAAAATGATTTTATTCACCAACTTTTGATCATCTTTATTGATAACAAACTGATCAAATATACCACCCAATTTATCATTGCCATAACTATAGCCTCCTTTGCCTTGATCAGAATAAAATAACCCTGAAAAACCAAGTCCGTGCGTCAATTCATGAAGCACTACCGATACAAAATCATATTTTGTGGCAGGCGTTGCTCCATCGGTGCCAAAATACCAATTGGCAAAGTCTTTATTGAAATCAGCTACCAGCTCATACTCCTGAGGGGTATTTACCTCTTCGCCCAGCATTTTTTCTACAATGGCCACCGGATAATAACAATCCCATTTTTGGGTTGAATTGAAATTCTTATAGTAGGCTGACGGGCCGCAACTGCCCAATATATTCTTGTCAAGGCTTTTCCAATTGGCCTTGATACGAATGGGAACAGGAGAATAAATCATATTTTCCCAGATGTCTACCGCAGACTGAAATGCCTGTTGTGCCAGGGGTGAAAAACCTACATAAGTAACTTCAATAGTGGCCCTTTGGGTTGAAGCTGACTTTAACCGCAAGTAATATTCCTCCGGTGGGCCCACAAAAGATACATGCGATTCATTGGAAGCATAACATATCGGAAAAGGAAGGGTTATCTTTTCCTTTTTCCACTCATGCTGACCAAAACCAGCATGGCCAAAACCCATCATGAGCATCAAAACCAATCGTTCCCTCATATTTCCAAATCTTTTTATTCTTTATATTGAAGCCATTGTCGTACCTATTTAATTTACATCCAATGACTTATGAAATTTTATATTCCAATATAAAAAGCACTTGATGCAGGTAAATCAGAAATCAAAAGTAGCAGAAACAATTACAATTTTTAATCTATATTTGTATGTTTTACTATGGCATTAACAAATAACTTATGAAGTTTCCTATTATCATCCTGTTTTTAATTGCATCCTCATTATCAGTAGTTGCCGCAAAACCAGCAAAAATTTATGATGAGTTGCACCGCCCTCAGTTTCATTTCACTCCTGAAAAAAACTGGATGAACGATCCCAATGGCCTGGTTTACTATAAAGGCGAATACCACCTTTTCTATCAATATAACCCATTTGGCAAAGAATGGGGATACATGCACTGGGGCCATGCTGTAAGCACCGACCTGGTGCATTGGGAAAATTTACCAATCGCACTTACACCTGATAATGATTCGAAAGACAAGGATACCTGCACGGCCTTTTCGGGTTCGGGGCTAGTGGATGAGAATAATCTGACAGGGTTGCAAAAAGGGGATGAAAAAACTATCCTGTTATTTTACACCAGCCAGAAATGCGGACAGCGTCTGGCTTACAGCAATGACAAAGGCCGTACATGGCTCAAATATGAAAAAAACCCTATTATTGCTTTTGATGGCACAGATGATGCGCGTGATCCAAAAGTATTCTGGCACGAGCCCAGTAAACAATATGTAATGGTACTGTACCGCCGCCCTGATGGCAATGATAAATTAAAGGGCGTTTCCTTTTACACCTCGAAAAACCTGATCCACTGGGTATATAAAAGCCATATTACCGGATTTTATGAATGTCCTGATTTGGTCGAATTAGAAGTTAACCGTAGGGCAGACGAAAAAAAATGGGTACTTTTTGATGGCGATGGAAGCTATATGATTGGTACCTTTGATGGTGAAAAATTTATTTCCGAATCGGCTAAATTGTGGAGCGACAATGGTAAAAACTATTATGCTACCCAAACCTGGAGCAACATCCCCAAATCAGATGGAAGGATTATCCAGATAGCCTGGATGAAGGGGGGCGAATATCCCGATATGCCCTTCAACGGCCAAATGACTTTTCCCTGCGAATTATCACTTAAAAAATATCCCGAAGGAGTAAAACTGATGCGCAAACCGGTCAAGGAAATTGCCCTGTTGCATGAAAAAGGAGAAGTGTGGGAAAATAAAAACCTGATTCCGGGAATCCAGAAAAACCTGCTACATGGTATTAAAGGCGACTGCTTTCACATCATCGGCACTTTCAATGTAAAAAATATTGACAGTTTTGGCTTCGTTGTTCGTTTGGATAAAGAAAAAAACGGAGCAGAAATCATGTACACAGCCAAATCCAATACCCTCACCTGCCTGGGGCAGTCAACGGTTATTCAACCCATTGACGGAATCATTAAACTTGAAATTCTCCTTGACCGTTCCTCTCTTGAGCTATTTGCCAACGACGGAAAGGTGGCATTAAGTTCATCATTTATCACTACCCAAAATGCTGACGGAGTTTATCTTTTCAATATCGGGGGAGAACTGCTGGTCGAAAAACTCGAAATTTATCCCATGAAATCCATCTGGCAAAAGAAGGATTAATTCATGAACCGCTCGCACCCACGTGATTTGATTCAAGTATCAGCCAGCAGCAATGGGTTATAACAATGGGTTATAAACCATTGTTGCTGATATATTTTTAAACCCCTATCCAACCTTTTTTTCCTCAGTACATTTCCAAACCATTGCCAACTCCCTCTTCTCTTTTCATTGCAAAAATCACCTCAATTATAAATCAGGGCCAAGGCCTTTGTTTTTTTCACCCACCTACCATTTTTACACCAATTTTCTCCCTGTTAAACTTACAGGTGGGTATTTCATGGGGTAAAATCATGATTTAAGTTCATTTTTCCTCTTACCTTTGTCTTATCTCTATTTTATCTCTATTTTACCATTGTTTTATTTAATACGTATATAATTCATATTTAATGCATATATAATCCGTATATTATTCGTAATTTTACGCATATGATACGTATTGTATTTATATTATATATGTAATAAACAAAACAATGGTAAAATAGAGATAAAACAGAGATAAGACAAAAGTAATCCAATGAACTATATTAACATCTAACTATATACGGATTGAAAGCCATAAAGAAAAAAGTTGCCTGGTACGTTGACAATGAAAAGCGGGCAGGGAAAAAATAAAGAAGTAAAATTGCGTGAAACATGATTTTACTTCTTTATTAGTTCCCTAAATCTGCGTATCTTGTACCTGTTTAAAACTATCTGAAACGATGAAGGCAATTGTAAAACTTAAACCTGAAAGAGGGATCTGGATGACAGATGTCCCCATACCCACTGTAGGACACAATGATGTGCTGATAAAAATCAGTAAATCTGCTATCTGCGGCACTGATATACATATTTACAAATGGGATGAATGGGCTCAGAACACCATCAAAACACCTTTGGTGATTGGCCATGAATTTATGGGCACAGTGGTGGAAAAGGGATCTGAGGTCAGTCGTGTTTACATTGGCGAGCGGGTAACTGTAGAGGGTCATATCTCATGTGGATTTTGTCGCAATTGCAGACGGGGCCGCCAACATATCTGCGATCATACCATGGGCATAGGGGTGAACCGGGATGGTGGTTTTGCAGAATATGTTTGCGTACCGGCCTCCAATGTACTGAAAGTGGATGACCGCATCCCGGATGAATTGATGGCCATCATGGACCCGTTGGGAAATGCTACCCATACCGCCCTGTCGTTTCCGCTGCTGGGAGAAGATGTGTTGATTACAGGCATCGGGGGCCCCATTGGGGCGATGGCCACAGCCGTGTGCAAATTTGCCGGGGCACGCAACATCGTGGGAACTGACTTGAGTGAATATCGCCGCGATCTGGCCCGTAAGATGGGCGCCACAAAAGTAATTGATCCACGTCAGGAAAGTGTAAAAGAAGCTATGAAATCGCTTGGAATGGTGGGCGGATTCGATATCGGCCTTGAATGCAGCGGCTCACCAACGGCTTTTAATGATATGGTTGAAAATATGTACAACGGGGGTAAAATTTCGCTCCTTGGTTTACTGCCATCCAATACACAGATTAACTGGAGTAAACTTATTTTCAAAGGTTTGACAATTAAGGGTATCTATGGCCGAGAGATGTATGAAACATGGTACCAAATGGAAATGATGCTTTCAAGCGGATTGAATATATCGCCCGTCATCACCCATCGCTTCCCGGCTGACGAGTTTCAAAAAGCTTTCGACATTATGGAAGAAGGCAACAGTGGAAAGATCATATTGAACTGGGATTAATAAGGTGAGTAATCTGGTAGTTGTGCCGTACTGACGGGGTTACTTGAAGTCACCCCGTCAGTAACCAGGCGGCAGCTAATCAAAGGATTAAAAATCAATATCTACCAATACCGGGCAATGGTCTGAATGAACGGCAAGGGGCAAAATCCGTGCATCCAGTATCCTACCTTCCAGTTCACGGGTCACCATGTGATAGTCGATGCGCCAACCCTTATTATTTGCACGGGCTCCGGCACGGTAACTCCACCATGAATATTGATGGGCTTGTGAATTAATTATCCGGAAACTATCGGTATACCCATCCAAAACAAATTTATCAAACCAGGCACGTTCTTCGGGTAAAAAGCCCGATGTATTTAGCTGTTGCTGTGGATTGTGAATGTCAATCCAAAGCCTGCATATATTATAATCCCCTGAGATGACCAGGTTCTTACGGACCTTACGCAGTTCATTCAGGTAAGCATGGAAATCAAGCAAGAAATCCATTTTAACGCCCTGTCTTAGCCCTCCAGTTGTTCCGGAGGGGAAGTACACGTTTACGACCGTAAGGTCTCCAAAATCAACTCTAATGACCCTTCCTTCCACATCGTATTTTGAATGGTTCATCCCGTATTCAACATGGTCAGGTATTTGTTTGCAAAAGATGGCTACCCCACTATACCCTTTTTTGAGGGCCGAATGAATAAAACAATGGTATCCAAGCGCTTCAAATTCATCCTCATGCATCTGCCCGGGTTGTGCTTTGGTTTCCTGGAAACAAATTACATCAGGGTCAACTTCAGTTAAACAACCAAGTAAACCCTTACTGATGGCCGAACGGATGCCATTTACATTGTAGCTTAAAATCCTTTTCACAATTTTTATTACTTTTGATTCATATTAAACGGTTTGCTAAGTTAGCAGAAATTAATTTAAAGCGGAAATAAGCATTGAAAAAAGGTATTGTAGTTAAATCAACCGGTAGCTGGTACACAGTCAAAACCAGCGATGGTAATTTGATAGAATGTAGGATAAAAGGAAACTTCAGGATAAAGGGTATCCGAAGCACCAATCCGATCGCGGTAGGCGATCAGGTAGAGTTAACTGAACAAAGGGAGGACAACAATTCAGAAGGCGCCGTTACAGGTCTGATAACGAACATAATAGAAAGGAAGAATTACATTATCCGCAAAGCGCCCAACCTTTCAAAGGAATCACACATCATAGCAGCCAACATCGATCAGGCCTTTTTGATAGTCACCATTAAACATCCGGTTACCACTACCACTTTTATTGACCGCTTCCTTGTCTCGGCAGAAGCCTACTGTATTCCCTGCCGTATTATTTTTAATAAAATTGATCTTTACAATGAAGATCAGACATCCCAGATGAATTCACTAGTGAATATTTATGAAGCCATCGGATACCAATGTTTAAAAATTTCGGCTACAGAGAATATTGGGTTGGAAGAGTTGAAAGAAATGATGAAGGGGAGGACCAATGTATTCTCAGGACATTCGGGCGTGGGAAAATCAACCATCATTAATTGCATACAGCCAGGCATCCTTTTAAAGACCGGCATTATTTCTGATTCCCATCATTCAGGTAAACACACCACAACCTATTCAGAAATGATAGACCTTGACTTCGGAGGATTTATTATTGATACGCCGGGCATAAAAGGATTTGGATTGCTGGAAATGGCGAAAGAAGAAATTTCGCATTATTTTCCTGAAATGTTCCAACTTTTAAATAATTGCCAATATTATAATTGCACCCATACCCATGAACCCGGGTGCGCGGTAAAAAAAGCAGTGGAAGAGGGCCTGATTGCAGAAAGCAGGTATGATACCTACGTTGGCCTGCTCAATAACGAGGATAAGTACCGAAACTGATCTAATTGAGTGGAAAAACAGAAGTTGAAAAGGCTTAAACTTTACCGGTCTAAGCTTTTTTATTTCAGACCGTTAGCTTATAGAAATCGAAGATGATACGTGCCTTAGAATCGCCTATTTCATCGGCCACTGCAAGGTAGCCTTGTTTTTTAAGATTCTCGACACTCTTAAAACGCTTTAAAACCGAGGTAATGGTCTTCTCTCCTATTCCGGGAATATTTTCAAGCTCTGACTTTATAAATTCTCCCGATCTTTTATTGCGGTGAAAGGTAATTCCAAAACGATGGGCTTCGTCACGTAACTGTTGAATAATTTTCAGGGTTTCAGAATTCTTATCCAGATATAGTGGAACCGAGTCGCCGGGGAAATAAATTTCTTCCAGTCTTTTGGCAATTCCGATGATGGCAATCTTACCCCTTAGCTCCAATTTTTCGAGTGCATTCAATGCAGCCCCCAGTTGTCCTTTTCCCCCATCGACCACGATCAATTGAGGCAATGAAGTTTCTTCATCAATCAAGCGACGGTATCTGCGGTAAACAATTTCTTCCATCGAAGCAAAATCATCGGGACCTACCACCGTTTTTATATTATAATGTCGATAGTCTTTTTTAAAAGGACGAGTATTTCTAAAAACCACGCATGAAGCCACGGGATTTGTTCCCTGTAAATTACTATTGTCAAAACACTCGATGTGAACGGGAGGAGATTTAAGCTGAAGATCCTTTTGCATGGTTTCTAAAATACGGGTTGCATTTACTTCAGTTCGTGGTACAGACTCGTGTTTTTGCTTTTCCAGCCGATAGTATTTTGCATTTCGTTCAGATAAATCAAGTAGTTTCTTTTTATCACCTTGCTGGGGTATCTGAAATTTAATGTTGTCTAATTCAAAATCCAATTTAAAAGGAACAAGAATTTCTTTGGCATTGCTGAATATTTTCTCTCTTATATCAACAATTGCCAGCTCCAGTAATTCAACAGGCGATTCATCCATCACTTTTCTGATTTCCAAAGTGTAGGTTTGCACGATGGCTCCCCGGATAATTTTCAGATAATTTACGTAGGCAAAATCTTCATCCTGATCGATGGTAAATACATCCACATCACTAATTGTATTGCTCACCACCGTTGATCGGGATTGAAACTTTTCGAGCAAACCAAGTTTATCTTTCATCAAAGCTGCTTCTTCAAACTTATATTCCTCCGAATACTGGCGCATTAATTCCTTGAAATATTTAATCACAACTGAAATATTTCCCTTCAATATTTCCTTTATCTGGGTGATATTTTTCATGTACAGCTCGTATTCCATCTTCCCTTCACATGGACCCATACAATTTCCGATATGAAATTCCAGGCAAACCTTGAACTTTCCAAGGCGGATATTCTCTTCGGAAAGATTTAATCTGCAAGTACGAAGCTTATATATCTTGTGGAAAAAATCAAGTAAAGTGCGGACAGTAAAAAGGGAAGTGTAGGGACCAAAATAGGTAGATCCATCTCTTATCACATTGCGGGTTTGAAATACCCTTGGAAATCTTTCATTGGTGATCACAATCCAAGGGTATGTTTTATCGTCCTTTAACCTGATATTGTATCGGGGCTGGTATTTCTTGATCAGGTTATTTTCGAGCAACAGGGCGTCTTGCTCAGTTTCAACCACCATGTGCTTGATGTCTGCAATACTTCTTACAAGTAATTCAGTTTTGCGGTTCTGTTGGTTTTTTACAAAGTAAGAAGTGACCCTCTTCTTTAAATTCTTTGCTTTTCCGACATAAATAATCGTACCACTTTGATCAAAATACTGATATATCCCAGGCTGGTCAGGGAGAACCGAGACCAACGATCTTATATATTCAGCATCTTTCACAAACATTAGGAACATTGATTGGCAGAGTTAGTTAATATTGAATTACCGAGTGGGATTCGTAGTTATCCAATTCCAATTTCTTTTCAGTTTTAAGAAAAGTAAGATCACAGATAAACGACAGATAGATTTTCTTTACCTTCATTTGTTTCACCAGATTGATCGCAGCCAAGGCAGTTCCACCGGTAGCCAGCAAATCATCATGGATCAAAACCACATCATCTTCGGTCAGGGCATCTGTGTGTATCTCTATCGAATCAACACCATATTCCAGTTCATAGGATTCACTAAGAATTGATGAGGGCAATTTTCCTTTTTTACGGATAGGAACAAAACCGGCATTGATACAATAGGCCACCGCACCCCCCACAATGAATCCACGCGCCTCAAGTGAAACAACTTTGGTGATTCCCTTGTTTTGATAATAGGTTGATATTTCATCCACCACCTGTTTAAATGCCACAGGGTCCATCAATAAGGTGGTTATATCTTTAAAACTTATACCTTCGAGAGGATAATTTTCAATCACACGAACACTATTTTTAAGCTCCATTTATCTATTTTATTAGTTCCACGTGGAACATTAACGACCTAACAGGACAAGCAACACATTAATATCTGAGGGACTCACCCCTGAAATCCGGCTGGCCTGACCAATTGTTTCAGGTTGTATCTCTGAAAGTTTTTGCTTGGCTTCAGTACTGATTGAATTCACCGTCTTGTAATCAAACCTTCCAGTAATGTTGATATTTTCCAGTCTACGATATTTATCTGCCACTAATTTTTCACGCTCAATGTAGCCCGCGTATTTAATAGCGATCTCGGCGCACTCCAATATTTCGGTAAAACGATCCTCAGGCAAGAACTTCAGAAACGCATTAAAGGGCGCAATATCCTTAATTAAATCGAATATAGAAATCTGCGGACGAAGAATAATATCAATTAATTTGACTCCTTGCTTTAATGCAGTAGAACCTTTTGCCTCTAAAATTGAATCAATATATTGCGGCTTGATGGAAAAGCCAGAAACGAATTCTATGATTTTATCAACTGCTATTTTCTTTTCCAAGTATAAATCAAACCGCTCTTTATTGGCCAAACCCAATTCATAAGCTTTAGGAGTGAGTCGAAAATCAGCATTGTCCTGCCTCAATAAAATGCGGTATTCAGCCCTGGAGGTAAACATCCGGTAAGGTTCATCTACCCCTTTGGTTACCAAATCATCAACCAAAACACCAATATAAGCTTCGTCACGCTTGAGAATAAATGGTTCCAAACTGTTCACTTTTTGATGGGCATTGATACCTGCAACCAGGCCTTGCGCTGCCGCTTCTTCATATCCGGTAGTGCCGTTAATCTGTCCTGCAAAGAATAAGTTGGCAACCAACTTTGTTTCGAGAGAATGTAGCAATTGGATAGGATCAAAATAATCATATTCGATGGCATACCCTGGACGGAAAATACGAACTTCTTCCAATCCGGGAACCTTTTTCAAAGCCCTCAACTGAACATCCCAAGGCAGTGAAGAAGAAAAACCATTCAGATAATATTCGATGGTATCCTCCCCTTCAGGTTCCAAAAAAAGCTGATGAGAAGTACGCTCGGCAAAAGTAACAATTTTGGCTTCAATGCTCGGGCAATATCTTGGACCAGTTCCCTGAATAGTTCCATTGTACATGGGAGAATCAGCAAATCCTTCTTCAAGAATTTTGTGAACCTCTTCATTGGTGTAAGTAATCCAGCAGCTTTTCTGCTTTAAATTAGATTTAATTTCAGGTAAAAAAGAAAAATTATGCGTAACGTCATCACCTCCCTGTTCCTGAAGCTTTGAGAAATTAACAGATCGCCCATCAATCCTTACAGGGGTGCCAGTCTTTAACCGCCCGGTTTTAAAACCTGCATTGAATAACTGGTCAGAAATAAAATAGGAGGCACTCTCCCCTATCCTACCGCCTTCCATCTGAGCCCTTCCAATGTGCATTAAGCCATTTAAAAAAGTACCATTGGTCAACACTACCGACTTGGAATAAAAATCAACCCCTATCTGTGTTTTAACTCCCGTAACTATATTGTCTTTTATATGCAATGAAATAACAGCATCCTGCCATAAATCAAGATTATCGGTTTTCTCCAAAACATGCCGCCACAATTCAGTAAAACGAACACGGTCACATTGCGAACGTGGACTCCACATTGCAGGACCTTTTGATTGATTTAACATGCGGAATTGAATACTTGACTGGTCGGTAACTATTCCTGAATAACCACCCAGGGCATCAATTTCACGAATGATCTGGCCTTTGGCAATACCACCCATTGCCGGATTACACGACATCTGGGCATATTTGGTCATGTCCATAGAAATCAAAAGTGTCTTTGAACCCAAATTGGCAGCGGCAACAGCAGCTTCGCACCCCGCATGGCCACCCCCTACTACTATAACATCGTAAAACGGTAACATTTAACTCTATTTAATTATTAATCAATTATTTGATAACACATTAAGATAAAAATCTTCCTTTTGTGTCATCAATAATTTATCTGTTTTATTTTTATCTTTAAATCCCAACAAATGCAGCACCCCATGAATTATAATCCTTGATAATTCATTTTCAAAACCGGTTTTATACTCCCCTGCATTTTCTTTAACACGATCGCAACTAATAAATATATCTCCTGAAATGATATTATTTTCCACATAATCAAAAGTGATGATGTCGGTAAAATAATCATGATCCAGATATTGTTTATTCATTTTCAGAAGATAATCATCAGAACAAAAAATGAAAGAAATATCTCCCGGTGTTTTATTTTCAGAAGCTATGGTTTCTTTAATCCAACTGGTAATTTTTCTCTTCTGCATCCTGGGTGAGGAAACATCCTGGTTACAATAATGAATACTCATTCAGGTAAGTTAAATTGTATAAATACTTTTCGTCTATCATCTTTAAAAATCAATTGTCCATCTAATTGCTTTAAAATATAAAGTCCCCTATCATGCTCCCGTATGATATTTTCAGGAACGGTATGATCAAATAAAACATGATTATAAAACCCTTCTCCTTCATCTTCAACATAAAATTATTTACCCTTCAAATTTATTCTAATACCAACGTTCTTTTCATGATTTAATTTATTGCCATGTATGATTGCATTGCTCACAGCTTCGATAATTCCCAAATAAACATGATTGAAAGAATTCATGTTCAGGCAATATTCAGAATAAACTTCCTGTAAAAGAACCCTGACTTTATTTATATTTATCAGTCGCGAAGATATGACTAAAGCACGTACCACCATTAATTCTTAATCTGGTTTAAAAAGTTGTTATATTTCTGATCGTAAAAATTACGCAATTGGTTAGTATTCCTTTTCAACAACTCATTTTCATTTCTGGTTTTGTTCTTATACTCAAAATAACCTTCAGGGTTCGCCTTCTTTATGTCAATGGCAGTTTTAGATTCCCGTTTATCTTCAAAATCACGTTCAACTTCAGATTTCTCTGCATCTAATAATTTAGATAAAATCAAATTTTGACGTTTAATCAACTCACTGTTAATATTACGGTTAATCAAATCTTTCCTCGATTGTTCCAATAGCTGATCAATGGCTTTCAGTTGACCTTTTGCTTCTTTGCCCATAGAAGAACCATTGAGCATTTCACGAATTAATTGCTGCATAATCTCCTGTTGAGCAATAGTTTGGCCTATACTTTTACTTAACTTGCCCATGTCTCCATTTTTCATCTGATCAATCATTTGCTGCAAATGCTCTTTAATCGAATTTTGACTATCTTTGAGCATATCCATACCAGGTTTTGATCCTTTTTTCCCAGGCTCCTCACCTTCTTCTTCACCGCCTGACTGGCCATCCTGTTGCTTTTTAATGTTTTCGAGCGCTTCACTTAAAAACAAAGCTAAATTATTGGCTGCAGTAATTACATATTGCTGATACATCCTTGAACCACCAATGTTACCCGACTCTAAATTATCAAATGAAAAATCAACATTATTTTCCAATGCCAATAATTCTTTATTTATAATTGAACTAATTTCAGGCGTACGTTTCGACAGTGCATAAAGCGAATCCTTAACGAACTCTATCTGGCCCTGCATGTTCTTCTGCTTTATTTTGAGTTCATTGATAAGTGGATTGTTATAATCAATTTTGCTTAATGTATTTAACAAGTTCTCCTGATCAAAAGAAACCACAATCAGATTGTCCAGAATTTGTTTTAAATCTTCAATATTAACTTTGTTTTCTTTCTTTTTGTTGTTCTTCATCATTTGATCCATAGAGAAGGCCATCTCACCCAAACTTTTTACATTCTCCCCTATCCCATCAGAAGCCTTTTTTCTATTTTTCTTTTCAACATCCTTTAACACATCCTGGTATTTTTCTTTAACGTTGTTGAATTCATTGTCCATATTAAATAAATTCATCTGTTTATCCAATGTCTTATTATACTCTATGGCATCTTTGTAATCCTGGTTGAGTTCTTCAAAATGATCTAAATTCTTTTTTTCACTCTCACCTGACTCATTTAAATTATCCCTTTCTTTTATTTCCTGCTGGATGGTTTTTTCAGTGACTGCCAACTTTTTTAATTCATCCAATACCCTTTCAACTTTCTGTTCCACTTTCAATTTTTTCAGCAACTGCATATTTTTATCCAGCTGTTTTGACAGATCATCCAAACCGGTATTCATCTCCTTTGACAACTGATCAAACTTTTTGGGATCAAATTGTTTGGCCAGTTCATTAAATTCCTCAAACAGTTTTTTCAATTCATCGCTAAAAACTTCATTCAACAGTTCATCTATTTGTTGTTGTTTTTTCAAAATATCCTGCTTGTCTTCTGAAAAAGAATTCATAAAATTATTGGCATCTTTATTTTGTTCTGCAATCTTATTTAATACATTTTCTAATTCATTTTTCTTATTAGCAATATCCTTCACCTTCTGGAATTTTTCCCAATCAGACATATTTGAATTAATTTGTTTCAATTTAAAGTCTGCGAACTCCTTTTGAATCTCCTCTGTCAATTCTGAACTTTTCTTCAACAATTGATCCATTGAATTCATATCCGCATTCTCTTTTGAAACTATATCCTGATAATCAGGAAATGTAAATGTAAAATATTCACTGATGGTACGTTTAAAATGATTGATATAATCGTTATCCGATACAGAAAAGTAATATTTAAACGATTTAGCCTTATTTTTAACAGATTCAAAATCAAAAGAATAATAGAAATCCTGATTCAAAAAATTAGGTGTTACGGGAATACTGATCAAACTATCTTTCCCATCCATATTGATATGAAAGGCCAGTTGATGAAATCCGTAATCATCAAGTATATTTCCTTTAAAATGAAATCTTCCAAAATCAATGGTATCGCGCACCTGTACAACCTTAATTTCAGGAAACAAATCAGGAACAATCTGTACCTTATATACAAGGCTGTTTTCATCATTCAGCCTTGAATTTTTAATTGAGATACGGTATTCTGCATTGGTGAAAAATGTCTTCTTTACTTCAAAGGTATTTCCATTCTTTATACCAATCACTTTAGAGCTATCACTAAATATGATTTCCAAACTATCGGTATCCACAGTTTTAAATTTCCAACCAACATCTGATCCTGAGGCAATCTTCAAATCTCCAATATTTTGAAGACTTTGGTTATTTAATCCTGTGTAAACCGGAGATTGAATATCAACAGTAAATTCAGCTATAAATGGTTTATTAATAACAGTGATTTTATATTCACCTGAAACATATTTTTTATCAGTAAAATAGATCAAAAATGAGCTATTTATATTTTCGATCGTGTATTTAAATATCCCACTTTCCTTATTCATTAAAAAGTTATTTTCCCCGATGTTTATATACACCATCTGAGGAATTTCTTTTCCCTGGCACAGCAATCTTAAATCAAGAGATTTTCCAGTTACTACTTCCAAATTCGTATTTTCGAGAGTGAAAGTAAACGGTGCAGGTTTTTCAAATTGCTGCTGATACCGTATTAACCGCACCGAGCTCTCCTTAAACAAATCGGGCGAACGAATAAACCAACCGGCAAAAAGTAAAGATACACATAAAAAAGCAATTAATACATACTTTAGATCCTTCCATTGTATAGCATCAGAAAATGAAAATACCTTTAACTCATCAATTTTTTGATCAATACTGGCTTTTATTAATTCATCTGAATAAATTGAATTACCTTCATTTGATAATTCAATGATATTAATTAACCGGTCTTTAATTTCAGGATACTTTTTACTTAAATGAATTGAAACATCATAAAATGTAAGTATTTTACCAACACCCAGTAATTTAATGAAAGGTTTGACAATGAAATAGATAAATATAAATAAAGTAAGTATAAAAGTTAACAATGCAATACCTAATTTTATACCAGGTTCAAAATAACTGTAGTATTCAAGAAGGGCTACACTACTCCAATACACAATCAATAGAAGAATAAAAAGCATTAAACCCCTGATCAACCGATAAAGGTAAAACTTACGGATATACGAGTTAAGTTTATCAACAAACTGTTTATAGTTTTTATCCATCAGTACAATCCATTCATTTATAATCAATTATAATTTCAACTTTTAAACACTTATTTCAATGCCATGTTTATAAGTATAGGTAAAAAATTCAAAACTAATGGCAAAGATATAGATTGATATTTGTATTATATATTTTTTCGGAAAATACAAGTAAAATTAACAAAAACTAATTGCATCCTGAATGAACAAAAAACACGTTGATTTAATACAGGTTTTTATTAGCAAGCTTATAGACTAACAAACGTTACTAAAATATCTATTTAATTAATTTTCATACACTTAGTATGTTAATAAAATGTTTAAAAAATAAAATAAATACATTGATTTTTAAAAAACAAGCATTTCATCAAAAAGATATCAAGGGTATTAACAGGACATATTCATTTTCATTCTTTTTAATTCTATCTTTATAAAATATTATAATACTGTAAAAACGAAATCTGGTTGTTACAGCTTTTTCTGTTTATGGAAATAAACTATTGAGCGTTGTTATAAATTAGGAAGTATGGATGGAATATTGAAAATATTATTGGTGGAGGATAATCTTTTAAACCAGCGTATAGTATTGTTTAGCTTAAAGAAATATAACCATATTGTAACCATTGCCAACAATGGTTTAGAGGCAGTTGAGAAATTTAAAACAGCCCAATTTGATGTTATTTTAATGGATATCATGATGCCTGTTATGGATGGACTTGAGGCCACTGTTAAAATAAGAGAAGTTGAAGTAACTAACAATGCCGGTAAAAGAACGCCTATCATTGCCCTTACAGCCAATACAATGGACAATGACAGAAATAAGTGTTTATCTTATGGAATGGATGAATTTATGGTCAAGCCGTTTGATATCGAAAAACTAAAGTTGCTCTTCAATAAACTTCAAATAACATTCTGAGGATACTTAGTTTCAGGTTTAAGGTTTCAAGTTTCAAGTTGCGTGCCGATCTTGGTGTAACTTTTTCTGAGTCCTGGAGATGAACTTTGCAGCCACTCCCCGATCGGCACGTAACTTGAAAATCTTCTATAAAATTAAACTTTTCGCAGTAGGCTCAAGGTTTATTTGTTTACTTTTGGCCTGATTAAATGCTACAGATGAACGAACATTTCGATTTCAGAGACGAATCTTTGCCGGAGAATGAGAAAGAGATTGATAAACAATTAAGGCCCCTTGAATTTGATGATTTTAGCGGGCAGAGCAAAATTGTTGATAATCTGAAAATATTTGTCAAGGCTGCCAAAATGCGGGGTGAAGCTTTGGACCATGTGTTGCTTCACGGTCCTCCAGGACTTGGAAAAACTACACTGTCAAATATTATAGCCAATGAACTGGGTGTGCCTCTTAAACTTACATCAGGCCCTGTTTTGGATAAACCAGGCGATCTGGCTGGCTTATTAACAAACCTGGAACCGAACTCGGTTTTGTTTATTGATGAAATTCACCGCTTGAGCCCCATTGTAGAGGAATATCTATATTCAGCAATGGAGGATTACAAGATTGACATCATGATTGACAAAGGACCCAGTGCAAGGTCCATACAGATCGAATTAAACCCTTTTACATTAATTGGTGCCACCACCAGGTCGGGGCTATTAACAAGTCCCCTTCGAGCTCGTTTTGGCATTAAAGCGCATCTGGAATACTACGATGTAAGTGTACTTACCAAAATAGTAAAACGATCGGCCTATATACTGAATGTAAAAATAGACGATGAGGCTGCAGTCTCTATCGCATCAAGAAGCCGTGGCACTCCCAGAATTGTAAATGCTTTGCTGCGCCGGGTACGTGATTTTGCCCAGGTAAAAGGCAATGGAGAGATTGATCTTAACATCACTTTGTATTCCCTGGACGCGCTGAACATTGATAAATATGGTTTGGATGAAATGGACAATAAAATACTGACCACCATCATTGATAAATTCAAGGGTGGTCCTGTAGGTTTATCAACTATTGCTACAGCCGTGGGCGAAGATACCGGGACCATTGAAGAAGTATATGAACC
>Ga0123339_10000678_pt1 | contig 25230 bp, 25 predicted proteins | sample lystaG_FD_89956 | JGI IMG/M metagenome (GOLD analysis project Ga0123339, IMG submission 89956) | Glacier valley bacterial and archeal communities from Borup Fiord, Nunavut, Canada, to study Microbial Dark Matter (Phase II) -... | ecosystem: Environmental > Aquatic > Freshwater > Ice > Glacier ...
TAATCTTCAGGAGTTACTTTAAATTTAGAGGTTCCCACCAATTTGCCATCCTCTAATCCGAGCGTTCCGGGAACTGTAATGGTTTTTTCTACTCCGTGTACATTTAATTGCCCGGTAATTTTGATGTTAGCAACCGGCTCTTTGAGCATTTCTTTGTTGAAGCCTTCAATTTTGCCGTTAAATTTTGATTTCGGAAATTTGTTGCTTTCCATGTAGTTTTCGTTGAAATGCTCTTCCATCAAAGCGCGTTTGAAATGGAAGGTTGTCATGATGGCCTGAAATCCAATTTCTCCAGTTTCAGCATTAAGAATGGAAACTGCTTCGTTGCTTTCACCAAGGATATCTTCCATGGGAGTGCGTGAATAAAAGGAGATAAATGCGTTTTTTGAAATAAATTTGCCTTGCCCGAATGTATTTATTGATGAAACAATCAATACCAGAATGGATATTTTTTTTAACATGTCGTTTTATTTTTGATTATAACGCAAAAACCCTTGAAATGTTGAATCCAAGATGAATATCTCCTTTGTTCCAACTTCCGGTTGTTGCCGGAATAAATGATCCTTCCCGCATTCCCTGTGAGTTGGTCAGCATAATCTGGAATACGTGTCCTCCGGTTTCAATATCAACGCCAACGGCACAGGCATTGTAATACCTGGTTTCCAGAAATTTTGCATTTGGATTGTAGGTGTAGTAATACTCGGCATTAAAAGATAATCGTTTGCTCAATTTATACCTTGCACCGGCACCCAATGCAAAAATATCGTTCTGGTCAAGTTCAGTTTTTACCAGATTGCGGTGAATATAGGTGGGAGTTATCTGAAATGAGAGTTTTTCATTGAATTTTCTGGCTATCAGTATTTGTTGTACAAATGCCAGTCGTGATTCAAAATAATTGGGTCTCGGCACAAAATTTACCGAATCTACCTTAATAGGTGTAGTTTCAAATTTTAATGAATTTACTTCAACTGAAGTAAAATAACTGACAGAAACAGGCATGGCCGTCGCTCCTGAAGATTGCCGCAGAAGCTTGATTTTAGCAAATCCATCGTAGGTTTTATTAAAGCTTCCCCGGCCAGCGCCAACCATTAACCGATCAGTCAATCCATATTCCAAACTGAAATGAATGACTGACTGGTCGAGTCCAAATAAACCATAGGCTCCGTTATTTAAAGTTCCGAAACGATGGGAGATACGGAATTCGAGCTGCTTTTTCTTCATCTGTTCGATGGAATGCCCGTTGATGATGCGCGTTGATTTGAAAGTGGCCGTAGCATAATTGATGGTAGGTTTAGTTTCCGCATTTAACAGTGCATCCATATCCTGGCTAAAAACTCTTCCAGAGATAAGAAGAATTAATCCGATAAATAAGTAAGTTACTTTTTTCATGAACCAAAATCTTAGTTGTTTAATTTCCCGTTGTCAATCCATTTCTGCAATTGGCTTATTTCACAATCGTTCAATTTCCCTCCACCCTGTGGCATAGGTTTAAACCCACTTAAATGTTTGACTGATCCCATTAATTGACCGCTCTGGACCACTGTTAGAACGTCGGCATAGTTTTCCAGTTTAATTCCTCCGCCCGAATTTAAATAATTAGAATTTGAATGGCAGGTATAACACGAAGCCTGAAGTATGGCCTTAACAGTTACTGAATAGGTGACGTTGGTCAGATCGCAGGAAGTTGATATTACCGGATATAGTTTTTCTTCGCTGTCGTAATAGCAGCCTGCTATTAATGCTACTGATACTATCAGTAGAATGCTGAATATTCGTTTCATGTTTTATTGATTAATTGTATCCTTGGTTTATCCATAATTGGAAATCCCTTACCTCGCAGGTCGACAGGGCATAAGATGGAGGCATGAGTATTGTTCCTTTTCTTTTTAAGGAAGTCATCAGTTTGCCGGATTTAGCAACTGCTTGAAGGCCGGTTGTTGTAAGTAAATTTATTCCCCCTGATGGGCTGGTCGCTCCATGGCATGATGCGCAGGCCAGATCGACAATGGGTTTGATATGACTTGCATACATAATGCTGCCCGTTGTATCGCATACTGAAGCACATTCTTCGTTCAGGCCTCCTCGTTTAATCCAACTGAAAATGGTATCTATGGCTGCTTTGCTCAATGCTGAATAAGGCTCCACGGGCATAAAATTTTCTGTGCCAGGGCTTGATGTAATAGCGTTGTAGATTTTACTTGCTTTGGGATTTCCAGGTTTGATGGCAGCCAATACTTTTGCATAGCTGCTAAGATCCATAGCTTCCTCCTGTGAGGCTCCCAGGTGGCAACCTGCAATAGCACAACTATTTATGATAATTGGTTCAATATCGCGCCCATAACAGGCCCAGGCTGATTTGGTGACGGGTACTCCATTTGAAGTGCCAGGTCCGCATTTAGTTTCAATTGCTCCCTGATCAATCCATAAGCGTATAAGGGTTCGCTTACTGAGTGGTAAGGCATTGTCAGGAGGCATCAATAGAAAAGTGCTTGTAATAGATTGATAAGCTTTGCTTTTTGATGCATCGCCTGGTGTGATCGCTTTCATGATACTGCCGTAGTCCGTAAAAACATATCCGCCTTCGCCACCATTGGCATCATGACAACCACTGGTACCGCAACTGTTTTGGAAGATCGGTAAAACCTCCCCGGTAAAACAAATTTGTTTTATTTGATCTGCTGGAATCCCTTCGTGCTGACAGGAATTTGTGAGGAATAAGCAAGGCAACAGAACAATAATAATTAACAATGGAATATACCTAAACCGTTTCATAAATAAAGTATTTAAACTCAAATATATGAAATTATCATATACCTTTCAACTTTATTTTAAGATGAATGAACTTTTTTTACAGTTCTAAAAGGAAGTGGGATTTTTGCCAGTTTTACCAACTCACGTTACACAAAGGAGCAAATAGACAAATAGACAAGTAGACAAGTAGAAAAATAGACAAACAGACAATTCGTCAATTGGCATTTTGGCATTTTAATACTTATTAGTTCTCAAAAAGCCAAATAGTGAAAATGCCAATTGTCTATTTGTCTATTTGCCCTTTTGTAATGTGATTTAATAATTGGGCATCATTTTGATGATCTCTCCCTCTGTGGTGAGGTACTCTTTCATCAGGTTGGCTGTCAGGCAGGCATGTACGGGGATGATTTCAATAAGCTTTCCGGGTTTAAAATAAATCATATCACGGGGCGTAATCTTAAGTATACCATGTTCTTGTGAGAGAGAATGGAGGTAGTTTCTTTCATCCAGAAGAATATTTTTGTCTCCATAATTTATTATAATTCTACCAAAAAGCGGCTTGCCGTCGATGTTAATGATCGAATCTTTGGCAAAATGAATGGCTCCACCATAAATGACTACTTCATTGCGTGAAGGATGTATGGCAACAACGGGGCATACCATCCTTACGGCAATGTCGGTAAGTTTACAAACCCCTAATCTGAACTGCATTAAGTCGTAAAACGCAAAATTGCCAGGCCTGATTTCGTCTACACCGTCAAATTTTTCGCAAATACTGCATGAGGGTGTATCGCCCAGGGAGACAATCAGCTCAGGCCATTCATTCTGATAGCGTGTTCGCAATGTTTTCATTTTCAGCAGGGCATCAAAATGACGGCTGAAAATATCGTGGGTTGAGTTGGCTTGATAAGTATGTCCGGTATGTGCCATAAAGCCTCTGAACTGGAGAAGTGGTGATTTTTGAATGACAGCGAGCAACTGGTCAATCAATAATGTGCGGTTAAATTCAATCCCGGTACGATTGTATCCTGTATCAATTTTGATAAATACACCCGTATGCCACGTGATCTGCTGTTGAAGTGCTGCAAGCCCTTCAATGTTCTCGATCAATAGGTTTAGCTTTATCCGGCCAGCCAGTTCATTCATTTCAGGAATTTCCAATATGTTTACTGAAAAAGCGATGGTAATATCGTCCCATCCGGCATCAGCAAAATAATTGGCCATTGTTAATGAAGACACAGCGATACCCTTAACTCCTGCTGCCCGGAACCATTGGCCAATTTCAGCCGATTGGTGGGTTTTAAAATGGGGCCGGAAATTCACATGTAGCTTCGCTGCTTTACTAACCATCGTTTCAATGTTCCGTAAAACAGTATCTTTATTTAGCAAAAGTGTAGGTCTTGTAATTTCCATTTCTGAATTATAAACACGATTAAGCCGAAACAATAATAGTGATTTCAATTGAAAAATAAAAACATTTTATTACAATCAAGGGAGTCAGCTGACTGACTCCCTTGATTGTTATTCCTCCATTCGGATTGTTTGGGCCCTGTTTGGGCCTACTGAGGCAATCGTAATTGGAACGCCCACTTGCTCTTCGATGAAATTGATGTAGTTGTTGAATTCCTCTGGAAATTCATCCTGACTGGTCAATTGAGTCAGATCGGTTTGCCATCCTGGTAGTTCAACAAAAACCGGTTTCACCTGATCGTTTAATTCGAAGGGGAACTTCTCTGTTACTTCTCCTGCAATTTCATAGCCCACACAAACTTTGATGGTTTCAAACTTGTCCATCACATCTGCTTTCATCATGATTAATTCGGATACTCCGTTCAACATGATTGAATATTTCAAAGCCACTAAATCAAGCCACCCGCAACGACGGGGGCGACCAGTGGTTGATCCATATTCACGGCCTACATCGCGCATGTTCTGTCCATCCAGATCAAATAATTCAGTGGGGAACGGGCCCATGCCAACCCGTGTACAGTAGGCTTTGAAAATGCCATATACATTTCCTATTTTATTGGGCGCAACTCCTAATCCTGTGCAGGCGCCGGCACAAATAGTGCTCGATGAGGTTACAAATGGATATGAACCAAAGTCGATATCCAGCATGGTGCCTTGTGCCCCTTCAGCCAAAACGGATTTGCCTTCAGCCAGGCTTTCATTGATCAGGTGTTCAGTATCAATAATTTTATAGCTTTTAAGTATTTCAATTCCCTTCATCCATTCCTGCTCAAGTTGGGCAAGTTTGTCAGAGTAATCATAATGATAATAGTTCTCCAGTAAATCCTTGTGAGCCTGAACTTTAGAAGTGTATTTTTCTTGAAAATTCTCAAACAAATCACCTACCCTTAACCCGTCACGGCCAATTTTGTCACGGTAAGTGGGCCCAATCCCTTTTAAAGTAGACCCGATTTTGGTCATCCCTTTTGCATCTTCCGAAGCCGCATCCAGCAGCCGGTGGGTAGGAAGTATCAAATGGGCTTTTTTTGAAATATACAAGCTGTCATGCAGGTCAACACCATGTTTGGCAATAGATTCGATTTCTTTTTCAAATGTGATTGGATCTATCACCACTCCGTTGCCGATCACGTTCAACTTATCTTTGTGAAAAATTCCGGAAGGAATGGTGTGCAATACCTGCTTAAAGTTATTTATTTCAAGTGTATGGCCGGCGTTTGGCCCTCCCTGAAACCTTGAAATGACAGCGTATTTGGGTGTCAGTACATCAACAATTTTACCTTTTCCTTCATCTCCCCACTGGAGTCCTAATAATACATCTACTTTCATTTGTTTTATAGTATTAAAACACATAGGATACATAGTTTAATTGTGTAAAAATTCCTATGTGGACTATGTGCCTACGTGTTTATTTTTTCATTTATTTTAATGGACAGATAAAACTCTCAAACCCCGAATACTTAGGATCACTGTGCGTGAAGATGATTTTAACCTGTTATTTGACAAGGGTTGCGACAAGATAATCCGCTAAAACTGAACTTATTTGCTTATCAATTTTCACGTGATAAGATTGTTTTTTATCTGAGCGATAAAATTATAAATTATTTGCACAAGTAATGTCAAAATTAACGATCAAAAGCAGATATTTTTTTATTGGCTCTTATCAATTGGCCTGGTATTATACAACAGAGGGCAGGTTTTAGATCAAAAATTGATAAAATTACCGTAAATATACAAATTGTGGTGTGATAATTTAAAATCGTTCTTCTGGCAAATGTCTTCAATGATTTCTGTCAGGCGGGGATCAAAAAATTCGATCAGCGCTCCTGTATGTAAATCAATCAAATGGTCATGTGGTGGTATAGCATAGGCTTTCTCATATTTGGCAAGATTTTTACCAAACTGATGACGAATAATAAGTTTACTATCGAGCAATAAATCTGTGGTATTGTACAGGGTAGCACGACTGACACGGTAGTTCTTATTTTTCATTGAGATGTACAGTGACTCAACATCGAAATGCCCTTCCCGGGAGTAAATTTCTTCAAGGATGGCAAATCTTTCAGGAGTTTTCCGATGTCCGTTATTCTCAAGATATTTAATGAACATGCGCTTGACAGCTTCTTTGGTCTTGTGGTTATTCATATTTAAACCAATTATAAATAGAACTCAAAAATAGCATTTTTTTTGATTGAGAGGATTGTATTAAAATTTATTGCTAAATTTTCTCAATGCGTTCAATGTGGTCTATCCCCTTAATTTTCATTAGTTGGGAAATCAGCTCATTTAAATCCTGCACATTGTGGATGTACAAATATAGCTCGCCTTCAAAAATGCCATCATGAGCATCGAAATGAACGGTGCGCATGTTAATATTGTTTTGCTTGGAAATGATGGTGGTAATTTCATTTACCACCCCTACACGGTCAAAACCTGTAAGTTTAATACGTGAAAGATAAGAGAGTTTTTTAAATTTAGTCCATTGCGCAGTGATGATTGTGTCGCCCTGTTCCGACATAAGCTTCAATGTCTCAGGACAGTTTCTTTTATGAATAATAACGTATTCATCTCCTGAAATGTAACCCACAACATCATCTCCCGGAATCGGATTACAGCATTTGGCAAGCGAATAATTTATCTGATCCGGATCTTCTATCAGAATATAAGGTGCTTTTTTATCAATCTTGGCTGGGGCATTCGTACTATCTATCTTATTAGTGTTAAATTTTAATTTCCAAAACTTGGCAAGTTTGTTGGGCCGTCGTGTCTGAAGTACTTCGTCCAGATTATCAAGTTCAAGGAATCCCATGCCTACCTGCGCATAGAGTTGTTCCTTATTGGTTAAATTGTAATAGCTGCTCAATTTTTTCAACGTATCCGATGAGGGGGCAATTTTGTATTTCGCCAGTTCATCTTCTATTATCTTGCGGCCTCGCTCAATGTGTTTTTTGCGGTCCAATTTAAATGATTGTTTTACCTTCGTTTTTGCCTTGGCTGATATCAGGATCGTTAACCAGCTCAGTTGAGGCGTTTGCGTTTTTGAGGAAAGTATTTCGACCTGATCGCCACTTTGCAAAACATGAGAAATAGGAACAAGTTTATGATTGATCTTGGCTCCTATACAATGATTACCCAGTTCGCTGTGGATTTCATAGGCAAAATCAAGGACAGTTGCATTTTTGGGCAAGGTCACCATTCTCCCTTTTGGGGTGAAGACAATAATTTCGGAAGAGAACAGGTTCATCTTAAATTCATCCAGAAATTCCAGTGCATCAGATTCCGGATTCTTAAGCATTTCTTTAATCTTTTGAAGCCATCTGTCCAGTTCATTCTCTATATCATTGATATTTTTGTATTTATAGTGAGCTGCAAAACCGCGTTCTGCAATCTCATCCATGCGCTGGGTACGAATCTGAATTTCCACCCATTTGCCCTGAGGCCCCATAACCGTTACGTGCAATGCTTCGTATCCATTTGCTTTGGGGATGGTAATCCAATCGCGTATCCGGTCAGGCTTGGGTTTGTAAATATCGGTGACAAGTGAAAGAATTTCAAAGCATTGGCGCTTTTCTGAGACATTGGATTTGGGTGAAAAAACGATCCTGATGGCAAGCAAATCATATACTTCATCAAAAGAAACGCCTTTGGTCTGCATCTTGCTCCAGATCGAATAAATTGATTTGAGGCGTTCGGTAATGGTAAAATCTATTCCTTCCTTTCTCAATTGTTCATCGATGGGTTTAATGAACTCTGTTACAAGGTAATCTCTTTTTTCCCTTTGGTTTTGAAGCCTAAACTGTATCTGGTTGAAAGAATCAGGATGTTTGTATTTCAAACTAAGATCTTCCAATTCCGATTTGATGGCATACAAGCCCAGGCGATGGGCAAGGGGGGCGAAAATATACAAGGTCTCTGCCGCTATTTTCAATTGCTTGGTAGGCAGCATCGAATCCAGGGTGCGCATGTTGTGCAATCGGTCAGCAATCTTTATTAAAATTACGCGGACATCATCCGACAGGGTCATGAGCATTTTCCTGAAATTATTCGCCTGCTTGGAGTCTTGCTGAGGGGTGAACTCATCGGTAAGTTTGGTCAGCCCATCAACAATAGAAGCCACTTTTTCGCCAAATAAATTGCTCACATCTTCCAGTGTATAGTCCGTGTCTTCAACTACATCGTGCATCAAAGCTGAAATAATGGAAGTTGCACTGAGACCTATTTCTTCAACTACAATTTTTGCAACCGACAAAGGATGAATAATATATGGTTCGCCTGACTTGCGTTTTACACCCGCGTGGGCAGTATTGGCAAAATCAAAAGCTTTTTTAATCCGTACTTTTCCCTCTTCCGAAACTTTACGGTCACAAGCTTTCATCAATTCATCATAGTAGTCCTGAATTAATCTTTGTTCTGCTTTTGTTTGAAGTTTTGTCAACATGCCTTTATCTGCCTATTTAATCTATTCTTGAAAGGTAAAGATAGATTTTTTCTGAAAAATTAATACTATTCAGTTTTCAGTTGCGTGCCGATCGGGTGCAACTGAAAACTGGCAACTGAAAACTTTGATTGCCCTATTCAAATCGCAGGCTTTCAATCGGATCAAGTTTTGATGCTTTTTGAGCCGGATAAAATCCTGAAATAATCCCTACAAAAAAACAAAGGATTACCCCTGCAATAATCCACATCCAGGGAACAAAAAAGGGGGTCCCTATCATCATGGCCACACCGTTGCCCGCTAAAATACCAAATATTATGCCAAATATTCCCCCTATCTGTCCAATGGCAATTGCTTCAATCAAAAATTGTTGTCTCACCACCTTGGAGGTTGCGCCAATGGCTTTGCGAATCCCAATTTCGCGTGTCCGCTCAGTAACCGATACCAGCATAATATTCATCAGTCCAATGGCTGCTCCAAACAAGGTAATAAACCCGATAATGGTTGCTACCAGCGTAATATTCTTGATATTCCCAAGCAGGATATTCACCAGGTTGTCACTTTTTTCAACATTAAAGTCACTCTCATCAGCCGGGTTCAGGTTTCTGATCACCCTAAAAGTTCCTTCTGCTTCACCCACCGCCGGGTCCACCAATTCCATGCTGCTTACCTTTACCTGAATCGAAAAATTCATTTGAGGACGCGAAAAATAACTCCTCACATTGGTGTAAGGCAGCAAACATAGCTGATCGCTTCCTGAGCCAAACCCACTGCCTTTTGACTTGAGAACGCCTATCACACGGTACTTTCCTCCACCAATACTGATTATTTTTTGCAATGGATTTTCTTTATTCCGAAACAACTTTTTTAATACCCCATCCCCAATAATAGCAACATTTTTGCCTATATTTATTTCATCTTCGGTAAAATTACGGCCCAGGCTGATTTCATTCCCCGAGGTGAACAAGTAATTCTCATCACCTCCCTGTACCGAAATATTGGGATTCGATTTCTCGGAACCATATTTAACAGTGGCAGTTCCTGTGGCCATGGTAGAGATCGAAACTGAGGAGGGGAAAGCATACTTTTCCTTAAATTCTTTGGCCTGATAATAATTGATGTACGAATAATTCTTGCTCCGGTAACGCTTGTCGCCAATCTGAATGCGCATGCCTCTCGAATTTAGGGTGAAGGTATTGGCCCCCATAAAAGTAAACTCTTTGGTGATAGAGTTTTTTATCGAGTCAATGGCAGTCAGGATCCCCACCAAGGCAGTAATTCCTATGGCAATAATCAATACTGTTAAAATCGTTCGCAACAGGTTACTGCGTATTGATTGCAAGGCGATTCTCAGATTTTCGTAAAAAAGCGATCCTGATCTCATAGCGTGTTTATTGATGAGCAGTTAATAGGTCATACAACCCCTCCAATAATTACATGGGTTAAGACAGTTCAGCCATCAAAATGTTTCCGGGGGCCGATATATGCTTGTTCCTGAATATTAACGACCAATTGTAGTAAATATTCGATTGTTCAAGTTTGCAGGATAAGGGTAATTTTTTACCTTTATGTTATTCGATTGATATACAGTTTTATAGATTGCTGTCTTGTGATATTTAATATTTTTTAACATTTTACCAACAATATTTTAATAGCCAGTTTCTTGAAATAGTTTCTGTTTGGCGTTATTTTGTAAGTTGAATACGGAGAGTATCCCATTCAATTTAATAATTTAACTATGATCTGTATATTCGAAATTTCATCAGCTGAAGCTCCCGATTTTAAAAGAGTGATCCATAGTAACCCCGGGCAAACATTTGAAGATCTACATCAAATTATACAGAGGACCTGCAACTTTGACCATTCTCAATTGGCCTCTTTTTTTGTGGCTGATGATGGAGGGAGAAAAAAAATAGAAATTACTTCTTTAGATTCAGGCAAATCAACTCCACTGCTAATCAGCATGAGAACGACAAAACTGAATACTTACCTCACTGCAATTGGACAAAATCTATCGTATGTGTTCGATTATTTTAATGACCGTTTTTTATTTATAGAATTAAAAGAAATACTTATGAAATCTAATTTGAAGGAACCTTTCGTTGCATACGAAAATGGAAATGCACCTTCTCAATTTTTGATCAATGAATATAGCACTGATCTGGATGTTCTCAAAGCTGATGAATCGTACAAAAGTTTCGGTGATCTGGAGGATTATTATGAGATTTTTGGGGAAATGGATGCTTAATCTAATGGGGACTTATCGGTCCCCTTCTTTTTTCTGGTTCATTTCCTATCTTTGAAGCCAATACAAATTATAGGAATGAACACACTCATTGTAATTTTAGGGCCAACAGGGGTTGGCAAATCAGCTATCAGCATACTGCTTGCCAATTATTATTCAACCGATATTATTTCTGCAGATTCCAGACAATTGTTCCGCGAACTATCGATCGGCACTGCTGTTCCTTCCAAAGAAGGCCTCCAATCGGTGTGCCATCATTTCATTCAAACACGCTCGATCCACCAATATTACAATGTAAGCGATTATGAAACGGAGGCCATCGAACGCATCAACCAACTTTTCAAATCAAAAAATCCATTGATCCTTACTGGTGGGTCAATGTTATATATCGACACCATTTGCAAGGGCATTGATGACATCCCTACGGTCACCCCCGAAATAAGGAATGAGGTCATGGAATGGTACCATCACAACGGCCTTAAGGCATTGCAGAAAAGGCTTTTAACCTTGGACCCGGAATATCATGGTATCGTAGATCTGAATAATCCCAAACGCCTGCTTCATGCGGTGGAAGTATGCCAGCTGTCTGGAAAAACATATACATCGTTCAGAAAAAATACAATTATCGAACGTCCATTTCGCATCCTAAAAATTGGCATCAACCAGGAGCGTAAATTATTGTATTATCGCATCAACCAGCGTGTCGATCAAATGATGGAAGCCGGCTTGCTGGAAGAGGCCCGTTGCGTATATCCTTATAAAGCGTTAAATTCATTGAATACAGTAGGTTACAAGGAATTGTTTTCTTATTTCGATGGCAACTGCACCCTGGAAGAGGCCATAGATCTTATTAAATGCTCTACCCGTAAATATGCACGCAAACAGCTTACCTGGTTCCGCAAAGATGCTGATATCCATTGGTTTGAACCTGACCAGATACACGAAATAATTGCCTTTACTCAAGAACAGTTGAAATTGGATAATCCTCTTTTTTTATTAAAATAGCAATTTTCTATTTCACATCGAATTAATTGTCGTGTCGAACTTAATATGACGCTTACTGTTTTGAACTAGATCAGGAACCACAATCAGCGCGTCATTGGTAGGCACGAAGCAATCCCATATCACATACAGAATTTACAGATTGCTTCGTTACTGCCAATGACATTTATTTTAAACTGCTGAATATTAAAGAAATATGATTTAAGTTTTCTACCTGTTTAGAAAGGATTATGCGAATCACTTCATATTTTTGTAGGCAAGGGTTTTCCAAAACCAAAATCGAGAAAATTAATTTTTTTATTACCTTACTTTTTTCTGAAAACCTAAGTAACCGGGTCAATGGACCCCAACCTTTAGCCTTATTTACCTTATCATTATAAGTAAAATCACTTAATGAAAAGTCGAAAAAGAAGGTAAATAAGGTTGATATAGGTGCGTATTTGCCTATTTACTAAGGTTTTAATAATTAAGGTAAGGTTTTCAAAAACCTAAGTATTGAAATGTTTCCTATGCTTTCCATCCAAGAATAATTTTTGATCTGTTTACACCCATTGTCATTTCAACATTGTGGCTATTAAAAATAGCTTTCCTCTCACAATGACTCTCTGATAGTGAGTTGCTGATATGTAAAGCCTCATTATGTGCCTGACATAACATCAGCAATGTGGCTGGATGGTGCAGGTTAAGGTCATGTAGAAGGGCATAAGATGATTTGAAAATTATAGGAAGGCTGTTGTAAGGTTATTTGTTGATTTTACAATCTTACATCAACAGTCTTCGAATAACCTTCGAATAGTCTTTGAATAACCTTCGAATAATGTTAATGGCAATCATTCCAATTAAAACTAAAAAACCATGTAACATTGGTATTTTACAATCTCGATATTAACAAGGTATCCATTGATAATGAATAATTTTGTACATTCGCTAAGATTAGACATCCAATATTAAATCATGAAAGAACAACTGCCATCTCAATTTACTATCCGGGTTTACGGCCTGATAATCAATGATCTAAATGAGGTTTTGGTGACTGATGAATTTCAATTAAACAGGAAGATGACTAAATTCCCGGGAGGAGGTATGCAATTTGGTGAAGGTCCGATCGACTGTCTGAGGCGCGAGCTGATGGAGGAATGTAACCAGGAAATTGGGGGTATTGAGCATTTTTATACCACCGACTTTTACCAGAAAGCTTTGTTTTGGGATGATTATCAGTTGGTTAGTATTTATTATCTGGCACGGCTGAAGGGGGCCGCGCAGTTCAGGGTTTCAACTCAGGCTTTTGATTTTCCTGAAATGACCAACGGCAGTCAATCTTTCAGATGGGTTTCAGCAGAGTTGTTAAATACCAGCGAATTTACTTTCCCAATTGATAAACATGTTGCACTTTTGCTGAAACATTATTTAAACACCCATTTTTGAAAACAATCAAAATCATCGGACCCGCATATCCCTACCGGGGTGGAATTGCCACGACCAACGAAAGGTTGGCCCAGGAGTTTATGTCAATGGGGTTTGATGTTGATATTGAAACATTTACAGTGCAGTATCCGTCGATTCTGTTTCCTGGCAAGACGCAATATAATTTAAAACCGGCCCCTAAGAATTTGGCCATCAAGAGGACCATCAATTCTATTGACCCACTCAGCTGGCTAAGTGTTGGGAGACGGATTCGAAATGAAAAACCTGACCTGGTCATTATCCGGTATTGGTTGCCTTTCATGGCCCCTTGCCTTGGAACAATCGCGGGCTTGATCAGAAAGAATGGTCACAGTAAAATTATATGCCTGGCTGATAACATCATACCTCATGAACACCGCACTGGTGATCGTTTGCTTACCAACTATTTCATTCAGCGAATTGATGGATTGATTGCCATGTCAAAAAGCGTGTTGACTGATGCCATAAGTTTCAGAAAGAATTTGCAGGTAGGATATTGCCCTCATCCTCTCTTCGACAATTATGGAGAAAGACTATCGTTTGAATCGGCCAAGGAGAAATTGAATCTCGACATCCATACAAAATATCTTCTTTTCTTTGGATTTATAAGAGATTATAAGGGCCTTGATTTATTGCTGAATGCTTTTGCTGACAATAGGTTAAGAGAATTTCCGGTTAAGCTATTGATCGCCGGTGAATATTATTCCAGCCCGGAGCCTTACCTGGAATTGATCAAAAAGAATCATCTGGAAGATTTGATTGAAATGCGTACTGAATTTATTGATGATGAAGAGGTGAACTTATATTTCAGTGCAGCCGATATGGTTGTGCAGCCTTATAAAAGTGCCACGCAGAGTGGGGTTACACAAATAGGGTATCATTTTAACAAGCCAATGCTGGTCACCAACGTGGGTGGGCTATCAGAAATTATTCCGGATGGTAAAATTGGCTATGTGGTTGAACCAGAAAGCCAAAAGATTGCAGATGCTTTGGTCGATTTTTATGCCAATGAACGCATGGCTGAATTTGAAGCAAATATTGAGGATGAAAAGAAGAAATTTTCGTGGACAAATATGGTCAATACATTTTTGTTCGTTTACAATAAAATAAATCTCTTGAAATGATTATTGAACGCATTCAACAAGCGATTGAACTGAAGAAACAGTTACTGAACGATGAGGCTCTGCTTTCCCGGATTCAAGATGCAGCAGGATTGATAGTTAAGGCTTACCAGTCGGGCAACAAGACCCTGTTCTGCGGAAACGGGGGCAGCGCGGCCGATGCCCAACATTTGGCAGCCGAACTGTCGGGCAGGTTTTATATTGACAGGCCTCCCCTTCATGCTGAAGCCTGTCACGTAAATAGTTCGTTCATGACAGCCGTTTCAAATGATTATGGTTTCGAAATGGCTTATGCCCGGTATATTAAGGCTGTTGGGAAAAAAGGAGACGTGCTGGTGGCTATTTCTACCTCAGGAAATTCTGAGAATGTAGTCCAGGCACTTAGTCAGGCGCGCGAAACCGGATTTTCATGTATTGTTTTATCCGGCTCAACAGGAGGCAGGATGGCTCAAATGGCGGACCTGTTAATCAATGTGCCATCAGCGGATACCCCCAGGGTTCAGGAGCTGCATATACTCATTGGTCACATTATTTGTGAACTGGTTGAGAATGAATTGTTCGGGGTAGGATAATTTTCAAGTGAAGAATGAATTGTATCAGCAATTATTTCATTAACTTTAGTGCAAAATTATAACACCATGTTGCCTGAGAGTATAAAGAATGAGATAGAGTTCCCATTGCTTCCCACTAAAAGATAATTTGATTTATAAGAACTTCAAATTAAATTTGTATTTTTGATATAAAGAATTTAGCAATGAACACAATAAATCAAACGAGAATAGTAAACAGTTATTTCAGATTGATGAAAAACTGGGATAATAAAACAAAAAAGGAACTGATCATCAAGCTTACTTCATCAATAGATGATAAGACTAATGATAAATTCGACTTTTCTGCATGTTTTGGTGCTTGGGAAGATGATAGAACTGCAGATGAGATAATTAATGAGATCTATTCAGATCGGGTTAATAAGAAGGAAATTGAAGAATTCTAATGGAATATTTACTTGATACCAATATTTGCATTCATTATTTTAAGGGTCAGTTCGAACTTAAAAATAAAATAGAACAGATTGGATTCCGAAATTTTGCTATCTCTGAAATTACTTTAGCAGAGTTAATTTATGGAGCTGAAAAGAGTCAAAAAAAGTCTCAGAATATTAGAGTAATAGAGAATTTTACAGAAATGATTACAATCATTCCGATTTTTGATTCTATTAAAATTTATGGAAAAGAAAAAGCCAGATTAAAGTTAAAAGGAACCATAATAAGTGATTTAGATTTGTTTATTGGTGCTACAGCAATTATAAACAATATGATTCTCGTGACCCGAAATGTTAAGGAATTTGAGCGAATGGAAAATATAAAAATTGAAAATTGGATTGACAATAAATAAAATATGCTTGTCCGTTGGCTGAAGCCAGATTGCAAATGATATTTGAACATTAAATGATAACGCGATATTTTTAACCTAATTTTCTTTTAATAAATTTAAAGTATTCATCCAATGTGCTATCCTTTGCCGTCACATTTATATGACGGACATTGAATGTGTCTATAATGCATTGCTTTGGTCCCATCAAAAAAGGCAGCCCTTTCGAGCTGCCTTATATATTACATATAAATTTCAGTAAATTATTTAACTGAATCCATGTATTCGATTAATTCAATCACTTTGGTTGAGTAACCCATTTCGTTGTCGTACCAGGAAACCACTTTAACGAAAGTTGGAGATAACTGGATACCAGCTTTTGCATCGAAGATAGAGGTACGTGGATCGCCTATGAAGTCATTTGATACTACTTCATCTTCGGTATATCCAAGAATACCTTTCAATTCGCCTTCTGAGGCAGCTTTCATGGCAGCACAGATTTCAGCATAGGTCGTTTCTTTAGCCAAACGAACCGTTAAGTCAACAACTGATACGTCAGGCGTTGGTACGCGGAAAGACATACCGGTTAATTTGCCATTCAATTCAGGAATAACTTTACCAACAGCTTTTGCAGCTCCGGTTGATGAAGGAATGATGTTTTGGCTAGCCCCACGGCCACCTCTCCAGTCTTTACCAGAAGGACTGTCAACGGTTTTTTGAGTTGCGGTAGTTGCATGAATGGTTGTCATTAAACCTTCCAGTATGCCAAATTTGTCATTCAACACTTTTGCAACGGGCGCTAAACAGTTGGTTGTACATGAAGCATTTGAAACGAATGTCATGTCCTTGGTGTATGATTTGTGGTTTACACCCATAACGAACATGGGGGTATCATCTTTTGAAGGAGCTGAAAGGATTACTTTCTTGGCGCCACCGTCGATATGACCCTGAGCTTTTGCTTTTTCAAGGAACAAGCCAGTTGATTCAACCACATAGTCAGCACCTACAGCGCCCCAGTTGATGTCAGCCGGATTGCGCTGAGCTGTTACGCGGATAGTTTTACCATTTACAATCAATTGACCGTCTTTTACTTCAACAGTACCTTTGAATTGTCCGTGTGTAGAATCATATTTTAGCATGTATGCCATATAATCTACATCGATGAGGTCGTTAATTGCAACCACTTCTACATTTTCTTTAGCTACTGCAACGCGGAAAACAAAGCGTCCGATACGACCGAAACCGTTGATACCGATTTTAATTTTTGACATCGTTGATAAATTTAATGAATGTATAAATGAATAATGTTTATTTTTTCTAAGACCCTACTTAAATAAGGCATACAAAATAAATACTTAATTATTGAAACTTCAAATTTATTTCAGCATAAGTCATCTTTTTTGGTCGGGTTTAATTTTTTATTAATGTTGAAAAATAAAAAATAGAAAAACAGGGAAGCAAGTGAAGGTGATTTCCTGAATTTTCAACTTTCAGATATAAAATCTTATTCACTACAAAGAGTCAACCATGAGTAAGAGTTCGACACCCAATTCTCCAATTATTTTCCTCATCGCTATGATTTGTTGTGTATAGAATAAAGTATTGTTTCATTCTAATTATTTATAGAAATAAGGTCGTCTTATTTGCGTAAAAAAGGTTGCAAAATATTATGTATTTATGTTTTAAATCCGGATAAAGGAAATTCTGGCAAAGGGCAATAAAATTAAGGCTTATAGCTGGTAAATATATTTATTTTTTCTTCAATTATTGTTGTATATCTTACACCCGTTGTACAAAGCTGATATTTTTATAAGTTTGTACTGTAAACTCATTAAACTTTATGTTACAATATTTACCATGGAGCTAAAAATGGGGGTAATATTTATATAATTTAAAAAACACTCAAAAATTTATGAAACTGCTTACAAACCATCGTTCTATACGTAATTATCAACACAAAGAAATAGAAGAAACTGTTCTGATCGACATACTGGAAAGTGGAATAAGGGCTTCAAATACTGGCAATATGCAATTGTACAGCGTTATTGTAACAAGGGATTCAGAAAAGAAAAAGTTGCTTGCCCCCTTGCATTTTAACCAGCCAATGGTAGCTCAGGCTCCTATATTATTAACTATCTGTCTGGATATTAACCGTTTTTATAAATGGTGTTCTATACGCAATACAGAAGCTAATTTTACCAATCTCGTGTGGTTGTTGAACGGTACTATTGATGCCTCTATTCTTGCTCAAAATATTTGTATCGCATCGGAGAATCAAGGTTTGGGAATCTGCTACCTTGGAACCACACTATACAATGCATCTGAAATTTCGCAAGTTCTAAAATTACCCTCTGGTGTTATCCCCATTACTGCTTTAACCATTGGTTATCCTGAACGCATTCCTGAACAAGCTGATCGTTTACCTTTTGAAGCTGTTGTTCATTATGAGGAGTATACGGACTTTGATGAATCACGGATTAACGAACTTTATAGGGATAAGGAAGAACTTGAAACTTCAGAAAAGTTTGTAGTTGAAAATGGGAAAGAAAATCTTGCCCAGGTTTATACTCAGGTGAGATATAAAAATACAGACAACGATTTATTTTCTAAAAAGTTAATGAAGATGTTGATAGCAGAAGGATTTAACTTTGATTAATATCAGATTCGGTCGAGTCGTTTAATGAGTTTTTGAAAGTAATATTTGATTGGATTATTGTATTTTAATTGTTTCCAGGGCCGGCTACTGTGAGGTTTGTGCAACACGCCCACAGATGTTAACAGATAATTATTTAATCCAAGTTGAACTGATTTTCTCGATATGGAGACATCGTACCAATGTTTTTCTGTTGAAAGGGTTTTGAAGTTGTAGCGTGTTAGTAATTCGGTGGTCAGTAAAGTACAACAAAAACTAAGGCTGTGTTTTGTTTTTATAATGTCTGTTTTCGAAGATTTAAAGTTTAGATAAGGGAAGTTTATTTCACCTTCTCTATTGATGGTGATGGCGGCTACCATTCCACACTTATCCAATTCTTTTGAACGCCGGATTAATTCTCTAAAAGTAGTTGCTTTAACTTCTACATCTGACTCAACTATTATCAATGGTATATTAAGCTCCAGCGCTTTTTTTTGCGCCATAAGCAAAACCAATCGGTAATTAGGGGAGGGAGTATCGGTAATGGCAGCTAAATTAATCAGTTCAAAATTGTGTTGAAGTTGAATTTGCTGCAGCTTAAGGGTTGTTTCTTGTGTACTGAAGTCATTGTAAATACAATAAAGAAATTTTCCCTCCGATTGGTGGATGGACTGAATGGTCTCGATGGTTGTATTCAAAGAGTCTTTTACCGGAGTGATGATGAGTGCTTCGTACATGGACATTAATTCTTTGATTTGGGTTTTTTTAATGTGTAAAGGTATTCTTGAAGCCAAGGCCAAATTTTTCACCAAGCTCATGCAAATCATTTATTACCTGTTCGTGCAAAGGTATTCCATTTTTCTGACGATCAATGGTTAGTTCCCGTTCAGGGTCTCCGGGAATTAATACCCTATCTTGTCCTGTAACAGGCTCGGCATTTCTGAATGTTTGAATCCAATTATCCATGTGTTCTTTAAATTCAGAAGCCGGTCTAAATGCGTCAATGCGAATGGCACCCAAAAAATGCCCAATGCCTTTACCTACTGGATTAGCTGGTGGTTCGAGGAAGGCAACGAAAGGCGGAACCCAAGGACCGTAATTGGCTCCTGATAGCACTGCGGAAAAGATATCTACCATGGCTCCCAAACAATAGCCTTTGTGCCCGCCATGTTCGCGATCACCTCCCAATGGAAGCATTGATCCCCCTTTGCGGAGAGCGAAGGCATCTGTTGTAGGATTTCCCTCTTTGTCCTGTGCCCACCCCAGGGGTGCGTCTTCTCCTTTTCTCTGTAACACTTCCATCTTGCCATTGGCAACGGTGGTAGTGGCCATGTCGATTACAAAAGGAGGTTGCTTGAGTGCCGGAATAGCCACTGCAATGGGGTTGGTTCCAAGAAACCGGCTTTTCGAAAATGTAGGTGCCACAAGTGGACTGGCATTGGTCATGGAAATACCGATCATATCATGCTCAAGAGCAAGCATGGCATGGTATCCGGCAATTCCATAGTGATTTGAATTTTGTACAGCCACCCAGCCGGTACCTGCTATTTTAGCTTTGTCGATTGCTATTTGCATGGCATAAGGTGCTGTCACCAGTCCAAGACCTAAATCGCCATCCAGAACCGCTGTGCTGGGCGTTTCGTGAATGATTTTCATATCAGGCGTGGCATTTAGCCGTTTCAACTCCCAAAGTCTGACATAACCGCTTAAACGGGCTACCCCGTGCGAATCAACTCCCCGCAAATCTGCCTGATTTAAGCAATCTGCTGCTACCATGGCCTCCTCAACGGGACAACCCATTTGCTTGAATATCTGGAAGGTAAATTCTTTTAAATAATCTGAGTCAAAATTTATCATGAAAGGTAACTATTATTCTCTGTTAAAATCTCTTGCTGATGCCTGATTGATAGGCATGATTAGTAAATCATCAATGTTTACATGAGCCGGACGGGTAATAATAAATAAGATGGTTTCGGCAATATCTTTAGCACGCAAAGGTGTAAAACCTTTGTAAACTTGTGCTGCTTTTTTTTCATCTCCATTAAATCTTACCAATGAAAATTCTGTTTCGACTGCCCCGGGTGCAATGGAGGAAACTTTTATCCCTGAGGGCATCAGTTCAATCCGCATGGCTTTTGTGATGGCTGCAACAGCATGTTTAGTACCACAATAAACTGATCCGTTGGGATATACTTCTTTTCCTGCAATGGATGATAGGTTGATGATATGACCGCTATGCTTTTTAATCATCCAGGGAGATACAATTCTGGTGGTAAATAAAAATCCTTTGATATTGGTGTCGATCATATTCTCCCAATCGTCCATATCAGCTGAATTTACAGGGCCTAACCCTGCCGCCAGTCCTGCATTGTTGATCAAAACATCGATGGCTTTCCATTCTTCAGGAAGTGACCAAAGTGCATTCTCAACTTCTGCCCTTTTTCGAATATCGAAGTTTAAAATTTGAACTTTACAGTTAAAATTCGACTCTAATTCTTTTTTTATCGACTCAAGCCGTTCTTTTCTTCGCCCGGTGAGTATTAAATTGTAATTGTTTTGGGCCAATAAAAAGGCAGTTTCGTGACCGATACCTGCTGTGGCTCCGGTGATTAACGCTATTTTCTGATTCATTTAACAGGTGTATTAATTGAAAAGCTAAAATTAAAAATATCTGAAAACTTATGGAATAACAAACTACTTAATTATTTTTGTTTCTGTATTTAAAGCAAAATAGACCATTATGATCGAGCAAAAAGAAGAAATCCAAGAATTTACCATTGATCTGATTCCTGAAGATCAAGACATTAAGGATATTATATTTAATTTAATGGCTGACCCTAACTTGGCCCCCATTAATTATTTTAACGACTTTAATGAAGAGGCCATTGATGTTTCATTAATGTCGAACGGTGAAACCGATGAAACAGGTATTTTTAGTTCAGAAAATGGACAGTTGATGGCTATGGCTACCCATGCATTGCATCATCACCTTGATTTTGATCCGCAGCAGGCTACTGAAATGCTTATTGCGCGTGCAGTACGCAAAATGATATGTTTTGGGGCCGTTCCTGAGGCCATCAGTTCATTTTTATACCATATCAATATTGGAGACCCTAACGGACAGTTTATTGCTGCAGGAGCAAAAAAAGGATTGGAAAATGCGTGTAGCAAATTCAATATAAAACTGACCGACCGGAAAATACGCTTTGATTATTTCTCGGCTCACGGGCCTGTTTACCCTACTATTATTATAAGCTTAATGGGATCGGTACCTAACAAGGAAAAAATTGTAACTCATAATCTCAAGAATAAGGGAAACAATATATTTATGATCGGGCGTTCTTATGACGATGTAAATTCTTCGGAATATCTGGAGTTTTACCATGAGGTTTCAGAATCGGGATTGCCTGTTTTTGATATTGATATGGAAGTTGGCATGAATGCAGTAATGAATCGATTAATCGGGGAAGAATTACTCAGCTCAGCCAATCCTGTAGGAAAAGGCGGATTGTTTTTTACTCTTTTACGGGCCGGAATGCCTTCAGGATTTGGTTTTGATATAACTTCTGATGCTGAGGTGAGGAAAGATGCTTTCCTTTTTGGCGAAGCAATGGGGCGTATAGTGGTAGGTGTTGCTCCTGAGAAAGTGAACGATTTTGTCGATTTGATGAGTAGTTTAAAGGTACCATTCTTTGCATTGGGGCATGTTACCAAGGGCGAAATCAGAATTGATGATGAATCGTTCGGATACATCGATAAAATGACTCCGTCAAATTAGTTTAATTATGCAAGTTAAACCTTATAAAGATTCGAATCATCACAAAAAACAACAAGTGGAGCAAATGTTTGATAACATTGCTCCACGCTATGATTTTTTGAACCATTTTCTTTCACTGGGCATTGATAAACTATGGAGAAAAAAGGCGATCGCTATTCTTTCAGACTATAAATCCGATTCGTTGCTTGATGTAGCAACCGGTACCGGTGATTTTGCCATTGCTGCCATGAAGCTGAAACCTTCAAAAATAGTTGCTTTTGATATTTCTGAACAAATGTTGAATGTCGGCCGTATCAAAGTTGAAAAGCTGGGATTGGCCAATTCAATCAAATTTGTAAAAGGCGATTCTGAGGCAATGCCCTTTTCTGACCGACAGTTTGATGCAATTACTGTGGGTTTTGGAGTGCGGAATTTTGAAAATCTTGAAAAAGGATTGAAGGAATTACATCGGGTTCTAAAACCAGATGGGGTGGTCGTGATCCTGGAATTCTCGAAGCCAAAATACTTTCCCTTTAAACAGTTTTATTTCTTGTATTTCTTCACTATCTTGCCACTGGTGGGAAGATTGGTTTCAAAAGACCGTTCGGCCTATTCTTATTTGCCCGAATCTGTGATGGCTTTTCCGGATGATCAGAAATTCTTGTCAATATTAAAGAGTTGCGGATTTTCAAGATCAAAACAAAAACGGCTTACTTTTGGAATTGCTACCATTTACATCGCTCAAAAATAATTCCGACATACAATAATTTAGTGATATTGGGGTTTTATGAACACTTGAAAATCTTTGTACTGTGAAACGTTTATTATACATTTTCATTCTTTTAATCATTGGGTTCAACTCAATGGCTCAGAGAACGGTGGTTAAAAACCTAACTACTTTTGATGACAAACGTCTTCATTTTGGGTTTACGCTGGCACTGAATACTCTCGATTTTAACATTGATCATTATCCAACTCTTGGAGATAAGACGAATTTTGTATCAGAAATTCTGAGTAATGGAACTCCGATAGTTGCAAGTAATAAAATCAGGGGTGATATTTCAACCCTGACTCCAGGATTTACTGTTGGAATCATTACCAATTTGCGCTTATCTGAGTCTCTGGATCTAAGATTTTTACCGGGAATGTCATTTGGAGAGCGGAAACTAACGTATAATATACCTATAGAGGAGGGTAATAATCTGTCCAAAGATCAATTCTTTTCCATCAAATCAACCTTTCTTGACTTTCCGCTGTTGATAAAATATAAATCAAGGCGGATGAATAACCAAAGACCTTATTTGATTGGGGGTGTAGCATACCGGATTGATATTAATAAAAGCGGAAAGGAAGATTTGGTGCGCACTAAACCATTTAGTTCTTATTTAGAAGCTGGGATGGGATGGGACACTTATCTACAGTTTTTCCGCTTGTCAACCGAGTTAAAGTTCAGCTTCGGATTGTCAAATATACTGAATAATGGGCCAAAAGATCAATTGCAGGTTTATACCAATGCTTTTTCTCGCTTGTCGTCCAATGTGTTTACACTTAGCTTTCATTTCGAATAACTTTGAAACAAGAAATTAATCTGTCGCTTACGCCCAAACAGGCGTCCGACGAACAATTCTACAGGCCAATAGTTGCTGAAAAACTTCATGTTGATGAAGAGCGTATTCTTTTAATCAACGTCAGAAGAAAGTCTGTGGATGCCCGGCAACGTGCTATCCGTATCAACTTAGGAGTTGAAGTTTTTATCGATGAACTTCCAATAGAAGAAAAAGTCCAGTTTAAATATGATCTGGTTGATCATCAACCGCCTGTTATTATTATTGGTGCTGGTCCAGCTGGCCTGTTTGCAGCTTTACGTTTGATAGAACTTGGGTTTAAACCTCTTATTTTTGAAAGAGGCAAGAATGTGAGCGACCGCAAAAGAGATATTGCCAAAATCCATCGCGAGCATTTGGTTGATCCTGATTCAAATTATGGTTTTGGAGAGGGGGGGGCTGGTACTTTCTCAGACGGAAAGTTATATACACGGTCGAAGAAACGTGGCGATATACGTAAAGTACTGGAGGTCTTTTACGCAAACGGAGCACTCCCCGAAATTCTGATCGATGCTCATCCTCACATTGGCACCAATATGCTTCCTGGAATCATTACCAGTATACGGAATAAAATTCTGGAAGCAGGCGGCGAGATACATTTCAACAGCCGTGTCGAAGATCTGATCATTGAAAATGATCGTTGCTCGGGAATTATGCTTTCGGATACCACCATCATTGAAGGCGAAGCTGTAATACTTGCAACCGGACATTCAGCCCGTGAGATGTTTGAACTTTTATATTCCAAAGGTGTATCTATTGAGGCCAAGACATTTGCTGTCGGTGTGCGGGCTGAACATCCCCAAACACTCATTGATTCGATTCAGTACAACCAGCCCTTGCGGGGTCCTTATTTACCCCCGGCCAGTTACTCGTTTGTTGAACAGGTGGGGGATAGGGGAGTAGATCGAGCCGTGTACTCATTCTGCATGTGCCCCGGAGGTATGATCGTTCCTGCCGCGACTGCTCCCGGAGAGATGGTCGTAAATGGAATGTCGCCAACCAAAAGAAATACCGATTTTGCCAACTCCGGAATGGTGGTCGAAATTAGACCTGAAGACTTGGCAGAATTCAGGCATCTGGGTGTATTTGCCGGACTTGAATTTCAGCGTACTATTGAACGATTGTGCTTCGCGCTGAATGGAAATACCCAATTTGCACCTTCTCAGCGTATGGCCGATTTTGTGGCTGGCAAATTCTCTCAGGACTTGCCCGAATCATCTTATCATCCGGGATTAATCTCAGTGCCTTTACATGATAAACTTCCAAAAAGAATCAGAACCCGCCTTCAGGAGGCACTTCTGATGATAGATAAAAAAGCACATGGATATATTACCAACGAGGCCATAGTGGTAGGGATTGAATCAAGGACCTCTTCACCTATCCGGATTCCCCGTAAAGAAGA
>Ga0123339_10000680_pt1 | contig 25194 bp, 25 predicted proteins | sample lystaG_FD_89956 | JGI IMG/M metagenome (GOLD analysis project Ga0123339, IMG submission 89956) | Glacier valley bacterial and archeal communities from Borup Fiord, Nunavut, Canada, to study Microbial Dark Matter (Phase II) -... | ecosystem: Environmental > Aquatic > Freshwater > Ice > Glacier ...
AGTCCACCAGATATACGCACGGCAGCGCGTTCTGGCGGGCGATCTCCTGCGCGCGCAGATGCTTCTTGACGGTCAGCGGGTAATAGCTGCCGCCCTTCACGGTCGCGTCATTGGCGACCACCACGCACAGCCGCCCCTCGATCTGGCCGACGCCGGTGATCAGCCCCGCGCCGGGCACATCGTCCTCATACACCCCGTGCGCGGCGAGCAGCGACAGTTCGAGGAAGGCGGCCCCGGGATCGAGCAACCGCTCCACCCGCGCCCGCGGCAGCAGCTTGCCGCGCGCGGTGTGCCGCTCGCGCGACGCTTGGGTGCCGCCGAGCGCTAGGCGGGCGTGCAGCGCGCGCAACTCGGCAACGAGCGCGTGGGTGCGCTGAGCGTTGGCCTTGGCTTCGGGGAGGGTGGCGAGCGGGGTTCCGATGGGGGGCATGAAAGCCCCTTAGGCTACCTGCTTAACTACCTGCCAGCGCAAGTTTTGTAGCGCGTCAGCGATGATGGTCCGCCCGCATCAGATCGCAGCACGTTGCCAACTATACGAGGCAGAACGGGTGAACAGGCACCCACTTGCGAGAATCTCTCAATTCTGACATGTGGATTGGCGGTCTAGCCGGACACCCGTGAGGATGCCCGGCTAGTGTCAGAGGAATGACTGGGGTCCATAAACCCCGGCGACTGCTCCCCAACGGGGCTGCGAGCGGCGGAAGGCGCCAACCTCCCGCAACCCGGAAACCCCAGCGGTCTAGCTAGTTAGGGATTGTTGCATCAGCACCACCTCCTTCCTGGCTAGCCAAGAATGGCACCGAGGCGGCGGCTCCATTGAGCCGGGTTTCCGCCGCCTCGGTGATTTTTGAAGAACGTTTGAAATTGAAGCGTCTCGCGGCGAGATCGGTGACACGGTAGCGTGCATTGCCCTCGTTGACCAAAAACGCGTGCCTCTGCTCGTATTCAGCCAAACGCCCGCGAACGTCGCGCGCCTTGAAATCTCTTTTTGTAATTTGAGATATTGCCTCGGCCGCCGTTTCGGCCGTCATCACTTCATCTGTCGCGTAGAACGTCTCGAGAGCGCGACGCCAATCTAGGCTGAGTTGGCCGGGCCTCTTACCGCCCGGCTTCCCACGCGTGGTTCCGTCCGGCGTCGCGGGTTGGGTAAGGTGGACCTTTGGACCACGGTTTTCGCCCGTCATGGCAAGGTATAATTCTTCCATACCGTGCAGCTGCGCCTCTTCAAGCACCAGCTGCTGACGCAGCGCTAAAACGCGATCGCGGCGCTGCTGTATAATTTCATTCGGGCTCATCCATCGCATGTAGCGGATGAACCGGATTCAGCCAAGCGTTGCAATGGCCGCAAAACGCGCGATTGAAAGATAGTTGGGGATAACTCATTCGCAGCGCTTGGAGGCAGCCAAACGATGGCGCTCGTTATTACACCCGCTCTAACCCCCCCGCCCCCTCCCTCACTCCGAACACCGCCGCCAACACGTCCACCCCCAGCGCCACACCGGCCACGCCGTCGGCTACCACGCGCCCGCGCTCCATCACGAGAACCCGGTCCGCCGCACCCCGCGCCAGCCCAAGATCGTGCAGCGCGGCCACCACGATGGTGCCCGCCGCCGCCTCGGCGCGCAGCAGAGCGATCACCAGCAGTGCGTGGGCGGGATCGAGGTTGGCGGTGGGTTCGTCGAGAAGCAGCAGCGGCGGGCGGCCTACGAGCGCGCGGGCGAGGAGGACGCGGGCGCGCTCGCCGGTGCTGAGCCGGTCGAGCGGGCGCCGCGCGAACGGCAGCGTCCCGGTGCGGGCGAGTGCGGCTTCGACCGCAGCGGGATCGGGGCTGGGGAGGCCGAGCGCAACCGCGTCGAACGCGGTGATGGGCCAGGCGATGTTGCGTTCGGCCGGAAGCCAGGCGTGGGTGGCGGGGGTGAGCGGGTGGTCGTCGAGGCGGACCGCGCCCGGGCCGCGCGTCAGCCCCGCAAGTGCGCGCAGCAGGCTCGTCTTGCCCGCGCCGTTGGGGCCGATCAGCGCGGTCAGGCCGGGGCCGAGCGTCAGGTTGGTCTCCGCCAGCATCGGCGGGCGCGCGAGGCCGGTGGCGGTGAGGATCATCGCCCGCGCCGCCGCAGTACGAGCGCCAGGAAGAAGGGTGCGCCGATCAGCGTGGTCAGCACGCCCAGCTTGAGTTCGGGGCCGGGCGGGGACAGGCGCACCGCGAGGTCGGCGAGGGTGAGCAGGCACGCCCCCGCCCACGCCGAAGGCCACAGCGCACGGCCGGGATGGTGGCCCACCAGCGGCCGCACGAGATGCGGCACGATCAGGCCGACGAAGCCGATCGATCCCGCGACCGCCACGCTCGCGCCGACCGCGACCGTGCTGCCGATCAGGATGCGCGCCCGCAAGGCGGGCATCCGCACGCCGAGCGTGGTCGCGACCTCCTCGCCCAACGCGAGCCGGTCGAGCATCGGCGCGGTGGTAAGCAGCAGGGCGGTGCCGATCACGATGAAGGGTGCGGCCGCAGCCAGATGCGCGAGGCTGCGATCGGCGAGCGAACCCAGCAGCCAAAACAACGCATCGTATAGCGCGAAAGGGGAGGGGGCGAGCGACAGCGCCAGCGACGTCAGCGCGCCCGCGAGCGCCGAGACCGCAACTCCGCCGAGGATCAGCGTCGCGGTCGAGGCCGCGCGCCCGGCCAGCGCGATAAGCGCCAGCAGCGCGAACGCCGCCCCGGCCATCGCCCCCGCTGCAACGGCAAGCGTCGCGGTTGCAGCAAGCAGATAGGAAACCGCGACCGCGCCGAGCGCCGCGCCTGCGGACGCACCCAGCACATCGGGCGAGGCGAGCGGGTTGCGCGTGAGACCCTGCAGCGCCGCACCGCTCACGCCCAGCGCCGCCCCGATCAGCAGCCCCAGCGCGGCGCGCGGCAAGCGCAGTTCGATCAGGATCGTCTGCGCCAGCGCGGGCGGCAGGTGGAGCAGGTTCGCGGGGCCAAGCAGCAGGCTGGCGAGGAAAAGGGCGAGGGCGAGGGGGGGGAGGGTCTTCAACCAGAAAGAGAGAGCCCGGCCCGAGGCCCCCTCCGCCCTGCGGGCACCTCCCCCAGAGGGAGAGGTGAGCCCTTCTCCTCCCCCTCTGGGGGAGGTGCCCCGAAGGGGTGGTGGGGGAGCGATGCTCACCGCCCCACCGCCGCCCGCAGCCGCGGCAACACGCGCGCCGCCAGCGGCCCCATGCAGGTCCACGCGCGGCCGTCGAACGACAGTCGGCGGCTCGGCAAGCGCGCGAGCGCGGGGTGCGCGAGCCATGCCTGCTGGTTCGAGGTCTGCCCCGCGCGGTAGCGGCTGGTCAGCAGCATCGCGGGCGGGTGGACCAGCAATGTCTCGATGTCCGCGCGGTCGCCCGGCATCGCCGCCTGCGCGAGGCCCGCATGCGCGAGGAATTGCGCCGCCAGACCGTCCGCGTGCGGCACATAGCCCCCGCCTTCGAGCAGCAGCGCGGGCGCGGTCCGCGGCGGCACTGGCCCCAGATCGCGGTCGAAGCGCGCGATCAGCGCGGCCCCCGTGGCCTCGCGGCCCAGCCCGGCTGCGACCGTGCGGATGTTCGCGCGCACGTCCGCGATCGTCTGCGGCGGCGGCACGTCGAGCACGCGTGCGCCCATCCGGCTGGCAAGCTCGGCGGCGTAGCGCGTCGGCGCGCCCGAGGTCAGCACCAGATCGGGGGCGAGCGCGGCCACCGAATCCATGTGGCCGTTGTTGTGGTGGAGGCCCCGCGCGCGCTGGGCGAGGGGGGTCTCCTGCGCGTCCGCCGCGAGGAAGGTGACGCTCGCAAGCTGGCCGGGCGCGGCGAGTTCGAGCGCGAGTTCATCGGTGCACAGGTTGAGCGAAGCAACGCGGTGGGGAGGGGGCGGGTGCGCACCCAGCAGGGCAAGGGCGATCAGCGCGGCGCGTGCGTTCCCTCTCCCTCGCTCGCTCTGCTCGCATTTCCCTCCCCTTGGCAGGGTGAGGGTGGATCTTGCCGCTCGGCCACCCTCCCCCGAACCGGGGGAGGGAAATGCGAGCCGAAGGCGAGCGAGGGAGAGGGAGCGCATCAGCGGAACCGCGCCCGCACGCCGCCGTAAGCCGTCAGCCCCGGCGTGCGGTAACCGAACACATCCTCGTAGCGCCGGTCGAACGCGTTTTCGATCCGCGCCGTCAGTTCGACGCCGTGGCCCACCTTCAGCGATCCCGTGATGCTCGTCAGCCAATAGGCCCCGAGTGTCACGGGGACCGACTGGTAATCGGGCGCGCCATAGAAGCGCGTGTCGCCACGATCGCCGACATAGGCGGTGGTGAAGGCGAGCGTGGCGGGGCCGTGTTCGGCGGTGAGCGTGACCGATCCCGAATGTTCGGGACGGCGCGCGGCGCGGGCCTGGAGGCCGGTGGCGAGCACGGGATTGGTCGCGTCCAGATAGGCGTAGGTGGCCGTCGCGTGCAGCCACGGCAGCGGGCGCGCCTCGGCGGCGACCTCGACGCCCTGACGGTGGCTGCGCTGGATCGCGTTGGCGCTGCTCGACAAAAAGGTGGCGTTGTCGAAGGTAGGGACGATCTGGTTGGTCAGGTTGGTGCGGAAATATGTCATGTCGATCGAACTGGCACCGTGCCGCCAGCCGCCGCCGACATCGAAGCCGCTCGACCGTTCGGGCTTGAGCGCGGGGTTACCGACGAAAAAGCCGGGGAAGAAGCCGAACTGATCGAAGAAGGTGGGATCGGAAACGCCCTCGCCGTAGCTGCCGTGCGCGTTCAGCCCATGGCCCACTTGCGCGGCGGCGGCGGCGCGCACGGTGGTGGTGTCCGCAAAGCCGCTGTTCGCGTCGTGGCGGACCGAGACGCTGGCGGCGGCGCGCGTGCCCCATTCGAGGCGATATTCGCCGATGCCGCTTGTCTGGTCGCGGCGCGCGCGCTGGTCGGTGAGACCGCCGTAGATGGTATCGTTGGCGGAGAAGACCTGATCCTCGTACTCGACCGCGCCGGTCAGCCGGTGGGTCAGCGCGCCGGTGGTGAAATGGCCGCTCGCCTGCCCCAGGAAACGCGTGCGAGTGGCGGCGCTGGCGTTTGTCTGCGCGCCGTCCACGCGGTTGAGGTTGTTCGTATCGAAGTAACTGGCCTCGGTGTGCAGATCGAGCGCGCCGCTCGCGAGGTGCGCGTCCGCATAGACGCGCACCGCCAGCGCGCGCGCGGTGGTGGCGTTGCGCGCGTCCAATGGCAGGCCGTCCGCACCGGTATCGTCGAACCGGTTGGTCGCGTCGGTGTAGCGCACCACCGCGCCCAGTTCGCCGTCGGGCGTGGGGTGGAGGACGCCCTTCAGCGACAAAACGAGGTTGTCGAAACCGTTGCGGATGCCGCCGGGCTTGCCCGAGATCGCGATGCCGTCGGTCGCGACATAGCTTGCGGTGCCGCTCAGCGCGGCCGTGTCGTTGCCCGCGTTTGCGGCGGTGGACGCGCGGTAGGTGCCGAGCGATCCGCCCTCCGCACTCACGAACAGGCTGCGGCCGCTCACGGGTGCGGGCGTGGTGACGCTCACCACACCTCCCAGCGCGGCGCTGCCCCACAGCGCGGACTGCGGCCCGCGCAGCACCTCGATCCGCGTGAGGCCATCGGCGGGCAGCGTGCTGAACAGGAACACGGACGAGGAAGCCGGATCGTTCGACGGGATGCCGTCCACGAACACCAGCGTGTGTCGCGCCTCCGCGCCCCGGATGCGGACTTCGGAGAGTTCGCCCAAAGGCCCGCTGACCGAGACGGCGACGCCGGGCACGAGACGCAGATAGTCGGTCACTTGTGGGAGCTGGACCGCGCGGATCGTCGCCAGATCGATGACGCTTGCGGAGACGCCCGACAGCAGCGCAGCCACGGGTTCGCGTGCGGCGGTGATCAGGACTTCGTCGCCGGGCGTGCTGGCGATCGAGGGCGGCGGCGCGGCGGGCACCGGACCGTCGGCGGGCTGCGCAGCGCGCGCGGGCAGGCTGGCCACGGCGAGCGCGGCGGCGAGGAGGGGGAGGCGCATGGGTAACAAGTCCTTTCGTGAGCGGCATGAAAGCCGTCACGAACGGGGCGAACCCCGCACATCTCCGCTGGACCCGGCGGGGGTGTGGACAGCCGCGCGAGGGCAGGTCTCCTGGCTCGCGGGTCGCCGCCCTCGCGCCGCCTTCCCGGGGTTCGCACCCCAGTGGCATGTCGGCACGCGGACTCTCCGCTCACAGTTGCGGGCACAGCGCCGGATTTGCGGGCCGAAACCCCCGCACCGGCTTCCCTATTCTCCCCCGGCCGTAGCCGGAGGCACCTTCGCCACGCCGGGGTAGGGCAGGGCGCGACCGGGAGCAAGGCCGACTTATCCGGGCACCCGAAATGTGCCATGACCGGCGGGCCGTCGAGGATCGCGCCATGCCCGTGCCGATGTTGCCGCCCGCGCCGTTGGTGGCCGCCATGCCCGCGATCGATTTCGATCTGCGGCGCATGGTGCCCGCACGGCCATGCACGGCGGGTGCCGCAGACGAAGTCGTCGTGTGCGCCGGTATCCCGGCGGACACCCGCAACCGCCTCCCCGAACTCGCCGCTGCCCGGTTCGAGCCCCCGCCCTTGCGCGCCGAAATCGGTCTGTTCGGCAACGTCACCGCCGGACTGAATGTCGAGCGCCAGGACTTTGGCCGCGACGTGAGCAACCGCGTGATGGCGACGATCAAGCTGCCCTTCTAGCCGCGCGCTAGACCGCGCCCGCGATCCGTCAATCGGGCTGCGGGATGCGCGAGGGATGCCATGCGTGGACCAGAGGCACACGGTCGCGATCGCGCAGCGTGAAGCGCACCTTACGGCGGCGGAAATCGAGGCTGACGCGGTGGAACGCTTCGAGCACGTCGGTCCCCAGCAGCACGGCCGGATCGTCCGCCAGCCCGAACATGCGGAACGGCGGCGCATCGGCGAACGCGACCGGCACCGCGCGCAGCTCGATGCCCCCCAGTCGCAGCCTGGGCAGCACGATCAGATCGGCGGTGACCACCTCGCCCGTCACGCTCACAAGCTGCACCGGTGTCACCTGGGGCGGCGCGCGCCCCGCGAACAGCCTCGCGCGTAGCGCCGCATTGCCGATCGTCACCTGCGCGCCCGTATCGATCACCGCATAGACGCTTTGTGTCCCGATCTCGAGGTGGGTCAGGATCAATTGCCCCTTCCGGCGCCGCGCGGTGACGATCACCTCGTCGGGCGCGCGCGCGGGCGGCGGGCGACGCGCATCCTCCACCGTGATCGTTTTCGCATCGAAATCGAGCGCGAGCCGCTGCTCGGCGAGCGCATCGATCCCGATCAGTCCCTGCGCGCCCAGATCGTTCTCGGCGAGCGCGGGCGCGACGATATCGGGGATCGTGCTCGCGCCGAGCTTCAGCCGGTCGAGGCGCACCGTCGTCACCGTGCTCGCGCCTGCCATGCCGTGCAGCAGCGCGGGCGGCCCCGGCGGCAGCGCCAGCCGTGCCGCAAGCGCGCTGCCGATCACCGAGCGATCCGCGCCGCTATCGACGATAAAACGGAACGGTCCCTGCCCGTCGATCCACACCGGAACCGCCAGCCGCGTATCGATCGCCCGCGCCTTGATCCGCTCCCCGGTGATTTCGAGATGGTTGTCGATCGTGGCGGGAGCGATGGGGGGCGGCACCGCCGCGCGCGCGTCCGCGAGACCCAAGAGCAGCAGCGCGGGCAGGAACGAATTCATCGCAGCAGGCTAGCAGAAACATCCGCCACCGCGCAGCATGGGCTTAGCGCAACGTTGGCCCCAAACGGCGGCGTGCCTTGACACCTAAAAGCCCCATGCCGACCGCAAGCAGCGCAAGCGAGGGTGGCGCATCCACGGCGCGCACGGATCGCACAGCGGCCAACGGCTCGAAGATAGCAGCGAGGTTATCGAATTCGAAGGCTCGGTTCGTCGATCCGATCTCGAACCTGCGCACGTTCTCGTTCGCTGCAAAATCGAAATTCACGTAAGCATCGCCATATTGCGGCGCAGCCGTCTGCGACCACAATTGTCTTCCGCCCACCGCGTTGCCGAAGCCCGTGACCGGGACGGCATTGCCGCCGGTCTCCGCATCAAAAAATGCGACACTGTTGTATTCGTCGATACTTCCCCAATAAAAACCGAGGTATTTCAGCCTCATGCCTGCCGGAACGACGAACGTCTCCGTCGCGTAGCTTACCGCATAAAAGCAGCCCGCATTATTGTAATTGTTGTGCGCATCTGCAGTGCGACTGCCAGGAATAAGGTGCAAACGGAACTCCGAACGACCGGTCACAGTCGATTCGGCAAAAGGCGAAGACGCTGCGGTAGAATGCGAAAACATCGACAAACTATTATCCACGCAGCCGTCGAACGAATTACCATTTGGTTCACCAAGAACATAGCTGGTCCCGCCGAAATCTGCGACCTGCGCCCCAGCCCGGCTTGTCGTGGTGCCCGAAGCGAAGGACATCGGCCCGAGCGGTCTATTAGTGAAAAAATCGCGGCCAGTAGGAAACAGCTTGTCCGCTGCCTGCACGCCGCCCAACGATATTGTCACGGCTCGCGCAGGTAGCACGGTCAACACAATTGCTGCCGCAGCGATTATCGAGCGATGCATCGGCCATTCCTGTTTGGTCGGCGCGGCTTATGCTAAATCCGATTTTTGGTAAACACCGTTGATTGATGCCTCCGCCGATGCGGTGCCGTTGCACCCAGCACCAATCGCCGCTATGCGCTCGCGCTTTCGGCAGGCTGGTCGGTACCAGCGGCCCGCGACCCAAGGATATCTGCGATGAAGCCCGGCATCCACCCCGATTACCATATGATCAAGGTCACCATGACCGACGGTACCGTCTTCGAGACGCGCTCCACCTGGGGCAAGGAGGGTGATTCGATGTCGCTCGATGTCGATCCCAAGGTGCATCCGGCGTGGACGGGCGTCAGCGGCCGGATGCTCGATCAGGCGGGTCAGGTGGCGAAGTTCAACAAGCGCTTCGGCGGCCTCAGCCTCAAGAAGTAGCACGCACGGGCGCGAGCGAACGCTTGCGCGCCGCTTCCTCGCGCCCCTCGCCCGCTGCATACAGGATCGCGCCCGCCGCCAGCCCCGGCAGCAGCGCGAACGGGGAGAGGCGCGCGATCAGCAGCGCGGTCCCGCCCCACGCGCCTACCATCGCCAGTTCGGCCAGCCCCAGCACCAGCCCGCCGCGCTGGCGCACCTTGAACGCCTTGCGCGGCGCGGGCTTGCCATACCAGCCCTGGAGCGCCGCCGCGCTCGCCGCCGACACTCCCGCCATCGTCAGCGCGACCAGCCCCGCCCACACATCGAGCGAGGCGGCGAGCGCGGCGGGGATCAGTGCCAGCGCGATCGGCGGTGCGCACGCGGCGATCCACTTCGCCCGCCGCACCGCGCCCGCCGCCACGGGTGCCGCCGCGAGCAGTTCGGGCGCATCCTCCGCACACACCGTCAGCCAGCCGAGCGAGGAGGCGAGGAACCCCGCGAACACCGTCGCGGCGGCCGCGAGGCGCGGCGCATCGAAGCCGTTCTCGCCGTGCGCGCCCCCGCCGCGGAACACGAGCGCGATCGCGGGGACCAGGAACACCAGCCGCAACGTCACCTGCGCGAGCAGCTCGGGATCGCGCGCGAGCAGGCGCAGTTCCTTGGAAACCATGATCCGCGTCAGCCCCGAAGCAAAGCGCGGCGTGCCCTCGGGCAGGCGGCGCATGGTCGTGCGTTCGGTGGGCGGTTCGAGGATCACGCGCGCCGCCAGCCGAGTCGCGCCCCACGCGCCCGCCGCCGCCAGCCCCAGCAGCAGCGCGAGCGGGCCGATGTCGCCCAGCGCCGCGCGCGCGGGCCAATCGAGCGGCGCAGGCGGCGCTGCGCTTTGCAGCAGCGCGTAGCCGAGCCGCTGGGTGGCCTGCGGTGCCAGATTCTGTGCCTGAAACCCGAGGAACACGATTGCGCCCAGCAGCCCCGCGCCCACCTGCAGGATCACGCGCGCCCCGCGCGGCCCGATCGCGCGATACAGCGCGCGCGCCGCCGCGAACGCCAGCGCCGTCGCCACGACGCCGAGCACGAGGATCATCGCCAGCCCGCCGAGCAATCCCGCGTGGCCGAAAAAGGCGGACGCGATCAGGAACGGGCCGAAGAAGATCAGGAAGGGGGCCGCGACCGATACGTAAAGTCCAACCGCCTTGGCTGCGAGCAGGCGCGAGGCGGGGACGGGCGAGGACAGCAGCAGATCGAAGTCCGCGCGGTCGTGAAAGGTGCGGATCACGTTTGCCACCGCGCTCGGCAGCATCAGCAGTCCCACCCCGCACAACAGAAGCGAGACGATATTGATGGCAGCCGGACTGCGTCCGAACGCGGGCGCGTGGCCGAGCGCCCACGCGAGCGCGACGCCACCCAGCGTGGGCAGCGCCAGCAGCACCAGCGCGGGCAGCAGCTTGCGCCCGATGCCGCCCTTGATCGATCGGAGCGCAAGGCGGATTTCGTGCGCGAACAGCCACCAGAAGCCGCCCGGATGGCGGTTCACGTAAGCGCCGCCGATCATGGCTGCGCCGCGGCGATGAACAGGTCTTCGAGCGTCGCGTCCCCCGTTCCGCGCGCCGCGCGCAACTCGGCCAGCGTCCCCTCGGCAACCAACTTCCCCTTGGCGATGATGCCGATCCGGTCCGCCAGCCGCTCCGCCACTTCAAGGATGTGCGTGGTCAGGATCACGGTCGCGCCGCGCGCCACGCGCTCGACCAGCAAGTCCTTCACCTGCCGTGCGATCGCCACGTCCAGCCCCGTCAGCGGCTCGTCGAGGATCAGCAGGCGCGGATCGTGGATCAGCGCGCCTGCAAGCGCGGCCTTCTGCTTCATGCCGCGCGAGAAGCCCTCGCACCGCTGCCCGCGCTGTTCCCAGAGATCGAGCATTTTCAGCAGCTGCTCCGCTCGCTCCCCCGCCTCCTGCGCGCCGACGCCCCACAGGCCGGCCACGAACTCCAGATACTCCAGCGGCGTCAGCTTGTCGTAGAGCAGGGGATCGTCGGGCAGCCATGCGATCAGCCGCTTGGCTGCGATCGGATCGGCGCGCGCGTCCACACCGAACACGTGGATCGTGCCTGCATCGGGGGGCAGCAGGCCGGTGACCATGCGCAATGTGGTCGTCTTGCCCGCGCCATTGGGGCCGAGCAGCGCGTAAAGTTCCCCCGCGCGCACCGTCAGATCGAGATCGTCCACTGCGGGCTTGTCGAATGCCTTGCGCAATCCGCGCAGCGCCAGCGCGGCCCCTGTTTGCGATCCGTCCATTCCCGTGCGTTCCCCGCGCCAACCACGCGCAATAGCTAGCGAAGCCCTTGGGCAAACGAAAGTGCGCGCGGGCAGCGGTGCACGAATGCCACATCGCTTGCGCAAACTCGCGCCCGCGCGCGCAACCAATCCGTGCCCCGGTTCGTATGCTGCGCGGGATCGAGCGGGAAACCCTCGCCTTCCCGCAATCAAGCGTCCGCACGCGCGCACCCAACGGGGAATGCTATCATGATCCATCGCACGACCACCCTCCTGCTGGGCACCGCGCTCGGCCTCGGTCTCGCGGCGTCCGTCGCCGCCGCGCCCGTCACCGTCGTTCAGTCGCTGCCGCAGGGGTCGCAGCTCGTCACAGTCGATTCCGCTGCTCCGGGCACCCCGCTTGCCACGACCGCGATCACCGGGCTGGGCGTCGGCGAGCGGCTGATCGGGCTGGATTCCAACCCCGGTGCGGGCCGCGCGCTCTACGGGATCAGCAACACGGGCCAGGCCTATGTGGTCAACGGCTTCACCGGTGTGGCCACGCCGCTGGGTGCGCCGCTTGCACTCACCAACGGCACCGCCAGCACCGTTTTCCGCTTCAACCCCACCAATGGCGCGATCCGCGTGTCGACCGATGCCGAGCAGAACCTTCGACTCAATGCGGCCAACGGCGCGGTGATCGCAGTCGATATGCCCACCGCTTACGCAGCGGGCGATCCGGGCGCGGGGACCAATCCCAACATCACCGGCGGTGCCTATACCAACCGCGCGGGCGGCACCTCGACGACGCTCTATGTAATCGAAACCAATCGCGGCGTGCTGGCCACGCAGGGGTCGGTCGGCGGCGCGCCAAATGGCCCGGGCAGCGGACAATTGCAGACGGTCGGCAGCCTCGGCGTGGGCGCAGGTGCGAACAGCACGCTCGATATCTCGCGCACCGGCGAGACCGTCGGGCTGATCAACGATCCGCTCGTGCGGCAGAGCGCGCTCTACCGCATCGATCTCACCACTGGCACCGCCACGCTGATCGCGCCGCTCGCAGGCGGCAACTACACCGCGCTCGCGTTCACGGCGACGCCGCTCAGCCAGGTCGGCCTCACCGCCAACCAGCGCGGCGTCGGCGCGGCGCTCGACAATTTCACCGGCGCGCCCTCGGCCGATCTGCTCGGCCTGTTCGGCGGGTTCGACGGCCTTTCGGCCGCCGATCAGGCGGGTGCGCTCCAGCAGCTTTCCCCCGCCGCTTACTCGTTGCTCCCCGAGCTGATCTTCCAGTCCGAAGAGTCGCAGAGCACCACCATCCGCCGCTATTTGCGCGACGTGCGCCAAGGCGGCACCGACGATAGCGCGCAGGCGGACGCGACCGCTGGCCGCGCGCAGATCGGCTCGAACCGCAAGCTCGGCATGTGGATCACGGGCAACGCGCGCTACGGCTTCTACCGTGCGGCGGTCGATCGGTACCGCACCAGCTACGGTGCCACGGGCGTTACCGGCGGTCTCGATTACAGGCTGCGGCCCAACATCCTCGTCGGGCTGACCGGCGGCTACGATGCCGCGCGCGTGCACCTGACCCCGCTCAGCCCCGAGAGCAGCCTCGATACCTGGTATGCGGGTGCCTATGGCACTGCGGGCTATGGACCTTTTTACATCGAAGGCCACGGCAGCTACGGCCGCACCGATTTCCGCCTGCAGCGCGTCGCTGCGTTCGGCAATTACGATGCCTTCACGCAGGCGCATCCCAAGAGCGAAAACGCGACTGGGGTGGGCACCGTGGGCGCGAGCTTCCGCTACAACGGGATCGAGGTCGAACCTTTCGCCGGAGGACGATATACCTACGTAAACATCGAGGGCTTCAGCGAGGGCACATCGCTCGCTGCGCTCACGCTGCCGCGCATTAAGCGCGAATCGGTTGAGGGCCTCGCGGGCCTGCGGCTGGGCGCCAATCTGACGATCGGCGGCGCAACCGTGCGCCCCTCGATCCGCGGCGAATATCGCCACGAGTTCGAGGATCGCCATCCGCGCACCTTCGTCAGCGATTTCGCGGGCGCTGGCATCGGCAGCCAGTTCGCCTTCACCACGACGCCGCTGTCGGCCGATTACGCCGATGTCGGCGCGGGCGTCACCATCTCGGGCCACTCGCCCTTTTCGGTCGTGATCAGCTACGATGGACAGCTCGGCAAAGATCGCTCGATCAATGGCATCACCGGGGGATTCCACCTCGCGTTCTGATGCGGGGGCGCGTCGTGCGCGCGCAGGATTGCTGGCAACAATCCTGCTCGCGCACGCCGCGCTGCTCGCGCTGCTGCTCCACCCGGTGCCGCACCGCGATCCGGTGCTTGAGCGCGTCATGACTCTGGTGGCAATGTCCGCTCCGGTTGCGCGGCCCGCGCTGCCACCGCCGCCTTCTCCGCCCGATCCTGTGCGTGTGGAGGCACTTGCCCCGGAAATCGCGTCCCCCGCTTCGGAGGCGGCCAGCGCCACTGCGATCGCTGCTGGACCACTTTACCAAGGCTGCTCGGTCGAGACACTCGTCGCCGACGCTCTCGCCGCTGATCCCGCTGCCACCATCGATGCGGCCGCACTCGGCCCTTCTACCCGCGCCGCAACCGGTGCGGTAATGCTGTGGAACGGTGCATGGGCGAGGACGGACGATCCTGACGACGAGGCCCGCCTTGCACGCCTTCGTCCCATCGTCGCCGCAGCGGTCGCGCGCGCCCCCGCGTCCTGTCGTGCGGCTGCCGTCGCGGGTCCGCGCCTGATCCCCGTGCATGGCGATGGTGCCATTACCCTGCTCGCGATCGGATCGGGCCGTTGGCGGTGGGACGATCTTGCAGGAAGGACACAGTTGGCAACGGTAGCGCGCTGACGGCGGAACCTGAGTGCGAACGTGGCGTTGAGCGCGCGTGTGAGAATTCATCTCCCCGACAGCAACCCAATGCGGCTTCGGTCCGTATGGCCTGCTGACGACAGGTCAAAACAGAGGAACGCACCAATGGTGAAGATCAGGACTGGCATTACCGCGATCATGGCGCTGGCTCTCGCCTCGACGGCGATGCCCGCATTCGCATCGAGCCACCGCGAGGCTCCCGGCATCACCAAGATGCCCAAGGTGGATAACACGGACGTCTATGCGTTCCAGAGCTACGAGCCCGGACGCACGGGGTTCACCACGCTGATCGCCAACTTTCAGCCCGGCCAAAACCCCGGTGATGGTCCCAATTACTATACGATGGACCCGGACGCGCTCTACGAAATCCACATCGACAATCTGGGCGATGCGATGGAGCATCTGACCTTCCAGTTCCAGTTCACCAACACGCTCAAGGGCGATAAGGGCAAGACGATCAACGTCGGCGGCAAGGATTTGCCCATCGCGCTGCGCCAGATCGGTCCGATCACTGCGCCGCAGGACGGCAATCTGGGTGAGGACGAGGCGTATACGCTCACGCTGGTCACCGGCGATCGCCGGACCGGAACGCGCGCCGCGATTACCAATGCCAGCGGCGGCGGCACCACTTTCCTCAAGCCGTTCGACAACGCGGGCAACAAGACGATCGTCGATTACCCGACGTATGCGAACCAGTTCATCTACAACATCTCGATCCCGGGCTGCGCGCAGCAGGGCAAGGTGTTTGTCGGTCAGCGCGCTGAATATTTCGCGGTCAATCTTGGACCGATCTTCGATCTGGTAAACTTCGTTCCGATCGAAGGTGACAACGATCCAGTTTATGGCAACGGCTCGCCGTTTCCCGGCGGCATTACACAGAGCGAGAATAACCAGGAGTTGATCAACAAAAAGAACGTCACCTCGATTGCGCTCGAGATTCCAACCGCGTGCCTCACGGGTACTGGCAACGGCGTCATCGGCGTGTGGTCCACCGCCAGCCTGCCGCAGGCGCGTCTGCTGCGTCCCAATCCAACGTATAAGTCCACCGCGCTTGAAGGCGGGGCCTATGTGCAGGTTTCGCGACTTGGCAATCCGCTGGTTAACGAACTGGTTATCGGATTGCCGGACAAGGATCTGTTCAATGCGGTAAAGCCAACGTCCGACGGCGCGCTGCTCGCTTACGTCACTAACCCAACGTTCCCTGCGATCTTGGATGCCCTGTTCAGGGCACCGGTCAACGCCACTCTCGGCACGAACTTCGCTACGCTTGCACCCACCAACTTCCCACGCAACGATCTCGTCGCAACGTTCCTGACCGGCTTTGCGGGAGTCAATCAGCTAAAGACTGTCACCCCGTCTGAGGAAATGCGCCTCAATACTGCGATCGCGCCTACGCCGCAGGCCGCGCAAAGCACCTTTGGCGTTGTCGGTAACGATCTTGCGGGCTACCCCAATGGACGTCGTCCGGGCGATGACACCGTCGACATAACGTTGCGCGTTGCGATGGGACGGTTGTGTTACCCGATCCCGGTCGCGGGCAAGCTGACCGATCTTGGTCTGTGCAAGCCTGCAGACGCACCGACGGGAATGGTCGCCTACACCGATGGCGCGCCTTCCAGTGCAACGAATATTCTGAACGCGTTCCCCTATCTGAATCCGCCACTGCGCGGGTCACCGCGTCCGCAGAACGTCACCAACAATAGCTTTCAGGTGATCCAGTGAGGCCCGCCGTCCGGCGCGCCCTGCTTGTGGCACTGATGGCCTCGGGCCTCGCGGCGTGCGGCAACGGCAGCGGGTCGGATACGCCTGCGCCGCCGCCGCCTCCCGTGGTGGCGACACCGCAGGAAAACCAGTTCGGTGCCAACTTCGCTACCGCATACCGGGCAGCCAACACGTCAGCACCGATTACCCCGGCCGACGGCGACATCATTCCGCTGTCGCTCACAACTAACCCCGTCAACGTCGGCTGATCAATTGCAGAGCGGCGCGCGGTCCCTAACGGGGCCGCGCGCCCGCACTGTAGCCGAACGTCAGGCTCGAGAAGGTGGTCTCGAAATCCGCGTCGGCACTGTGTATGGGCTTGGTCCAGATCACGTTGACCAGCCACGATCCGACCGGCGGGACCCGCATTGAAGCTTGCCCGCGCGCGTCGGTGCGCATCGTCGCCAACGGCTTGCCGTCGAATTCGAGGTTGGTGAGTTTCACCAGCGCACCCGCCAGCGGGTGTCCCTCGAAAATCACGCGCACAGGCAGTTGACGATCCGGCCCCAGCGCATAGGGGTCGCGCAGCGGAACGATCTCGAGCGTCATGCCGAGCACACGCGTCGCCATGCGCGCTTCGTCGGCCAAGGGAGGCCCCACCTGGATCAGCGCCTTGCAACGTCGGCTATAGATTTCGCGCCCGGGCTTGTCCGTCGTGCGGCTGCGCGCGCGCGCATTGAGGGCGGGGGTCAGGCCTTCCACGCCCGCATAATCGTTGAAGCGGATCGAGGGCAACTCGCTCTTGGCGGGGCTGGTTGCGAGCGTGAGGATATGCAGCCCCGGCGTGGCGAACACCGGCGCGAGATTCGCCCCGTCCGCGCTCGGCCGGAACCCGGCGCGCAGGTCAGACGCGCCGCCGGGTGCGTTATCGCGCAGTTCGGCCAGCCGCTCTGCGGTCCCGCCCCATTGCTGGCGGAACGGGCCGTGCCCTACCTCCACCGTGGTGGGCAGCGGTGCGCCGGGCGCGGTCTGCCAGCCGCGCGGCTGCAACCAGAAATCATGCGCCATCGCCGGGGCGGACGCGAACAGCAGGGCGAGAACGGGGGAAAGCAGATGACGCAAGGCAGACTATCCTCAAGGGCGCGGTTGCAGATTGTAACCGCGCTTACGCTCGGGCTGGCAATAGTGTTGCCGCACGCTGCGTCCGCACACTTGGGCACCGGCCTGCCCGGCGGCTTCGCCTCGGGCTTCGTCCATCCGCTCTCGGGCGCGGATCACATGCTGGCCATGGTTTCGGTCGGCATCTGGGGCGCGTTCCTGGGGCGGCCGCTCGTGTTCGCGCTGCCGATGATCTTCCCCGCGATGATGGCGGTCGGCGGCGCGGCCGGGATGGCGGGCATCGGCCTGCCGCCTGTCGAACTCGGCATTGCGGTCTCGGTGCTCGTGCTCGGGCTGATGATCGCGTTCGCGGTGCGCGCGCCGGTCTGGGTGGCGTGCCTTATCGTCGCGGTATTCGCGCTTTTCCACGGCTATGCGCACGGAGCCGAACTGCCCAGCGCCGCCGATCCGGTGGGCTACAGCGTGGGTTTCGTGCTCGCCACCGGTCTGCTGCACGTGCTCGGCATCGGCATCGGCCTCGCCCGCGTGAAGCGCGCGGGCGAGATCGCGCTGCGCGGCATCGGCGGGCTGATCGCGGGTGCGGGGGTGTGGTTCCTCGTGGCGGCCGTCCGGTGAGGCGCCCCGGATGAGGGGCGGCGCGCTCCCGCCCGCGCTGCTGATGGCGGCGCTGGGCCTCCTCCTCGCGTTCGGCCCGCGCGCGCTATGGAGCCGCGCGGTCCTCGCCGCCGCGCTCACGGCCGCCATCGCGTGGACCGTGCTGCACGCCCGCGCGCCTACATCCGCCCGCACCGAGGTCATCTTCCTCGGCCTGTGGGCGAGCATCGCGCTCACCGCATTGCTCGTGCACCTTCCCCGCGGGCCCTCGCGCGCCATCGCGCTGGGCGCAGGCGCGAACGCGGGGCTGTGGGCGGGCGCAGCGGTGGCGGCGGCAGGCAAGCCCGTCGATCTCGCGATCGCGCTCCCATGCACGCTGATCGCGTTCGCCGCGCGTCCGCTGATCGCGCGCGGTCTGGGCATCGGCGTCAAGGTCGCCGCGAGCTGGCTGATCGCGGTCGCCATTCTCGCTGCCCTGCTGCCGCTCACCCCCACGCCGGGCTATGTGCCCGATCATATGGATTAGGCGTGCAGCCGCTGGAACCGCAGCGCCTCCGGGTGCGTAATGATCGTATGAAGATGTTTGCGGCGATCCTCCTGCTATCTGTGCCGCTGCCTGCGCACGCGCACGCGCAGGTGATCGAGGTGGGGGAGGGGGCCACCCGCACCTTCGCCGGGCCGACACGCTTTACCGACGGTGCGCCCGAGCCGATCCTTCCCGCGCGCGCCCCCGCCGTCGCGCGGACCAACCCGCTCGCTGCCAGCATCGCCGCGAGCGCCGCCGCGCACGGCCTTGATCCGCGCCTTGTGGAGGCGGTCGCGTGGCGCGAGAGTCGCTTTCGCGTTGCCGCGCTCAGCTCCCGAGGCGCGCTCGGCCCGATGCAGCTCATGCCCGCCACCGCACGCGCGCTCGGCGTCGATCCTCGCGATCCCGAAGCCAATATTGCGGGCGGCGCGCATTATCTGCGCCAGATGGCGGACCGCTTCGGCGATTGGCGCCTCGCACTCGCCGCGTATAACGCCGGGCCGGGCGCGGTCGCGCGCTGGGGGGGCGTGCCCCCCTTTGCCGAAACGCGCGCCTATGTCACCGATGTGCTCGCGCGCTGGGTCGGCCCGCGCCTCGCGCTCACGCTGCCCGCCCCCGCGCCGCCCGCCAACCCGCTCCTGATCGAGGTGCCCCCGCTATGATCCGCCCCGGCTCCCGCCCCATCGCCCTCGCGCTCGGCATCGCCGTTGCCCTGCTCGCGCTCGCCCACCCCGCCCTCGCGCAATATGCCGCGCCCGATCCCGCCGGGTCCGGGCCGATTGTTGGCGCGGTCGAGTGGTTGCAGGGCACGCTGCTCGGCAATGTCGCGACCGCCGTCGCGGTCATCGCGGTCGCCGCGGTGGGTTTCCTGATGCTCACCGGGCGCATCAACTGGAAATATGGCGCGACAGTCGTGCTCGGCCTGTTCATCCTGTTCGGTGCGGCGTCGATCGTGGGCGGCATCCGCTCGGTTGCGGGCGCGGGCTGAGGCATGGCCGATCCGCTCTTCCGCGCGCTGGCGCGCCCGCAGATGGTTGCGGGCGTCACCTACGCGTTTTTCGTGCTGAACGGCATCGTCGCGGCCGAACTGTTCCTCGTCTTCAAAAGCCTAATCGCGCTTGTGCCTTCGCTGCTGATCCATGGCCTCGGCTACGCCGCGCACCTGCGCGATCCGCACATCATGAGCGTGTGGCTCACCCGCCTGCGCCGCACGCCGCGCGTGGCGAACCACCGGCTGTGGGGCGCGAATGAATACCGCCCGTAGCCGCGCCGCCGAGCGCGAGGCTCCGGCGGGCGTGCATCTGCCCTACCTCGCGCAGATCGACGATCACACGCTGCTCACGCGGCGCGGGCTGCTGATGCAGGTCATCCGCCTCGAAGGCCTGCCGTTCGAGACGATCGCGCGCGCCGAGCTCGATGCGCGCCTCGCCGTGCGCGATGCCACGCTGCAGGCGGTCGCCTCGGCACGGTTCGCGCTCGTCCACCACGTCGTGCGCCGCGCGGTCGCCCCCCGCCTCGAAGGTCGCTTCGGCGATCCGTTCAGCGCCGCATTGGATGCCAAATGGGAGGCGCGCCTCGCACAGCGCCGCCTATACGTGAACGATCTGTACCTGACCCTGATCCTGCGCCCTCTGGCAGGCCGCGCGGGGATCGCGGACCGGCTGCTGGGGCTGGCGGGCGGCCGACCTGCCGCCGACAACCGCGCGCTCGATCTGCGCACGCTCGGCCAGGCGCGCGAAAGCCTGATCGCCGCGCTCGAACCTTATGGCCCGCGCCTGCTGGGCGCATACGATATACCCAACGGCCTCGCGTCCGAACCGCTCGAGTTCCTCGCCACGCTCTATAACGGCACGTCGGCTCCGATGCTGCTCCCGCTCGGCGATCTCGGCCACGCCGTCCCGCGCCGCCGGGTGAGTTTCGGCGCGGACACGATCGAGCTGGGCACGGTCGATGGCGAACCCGCCGAGTTCGCTGCGATCCTGTCGGTCAAGGATTATCCCGCGAGCACCGGCGCGGGGATGCTCGACGATCTCTACCGCCTGCCCGTGCCGATGATCGTCACCCAGTCGATGGCCTTCGTCGATCGCGGCCCCGCCTTGGACCGCATGGATCTGGCACTGCGCCGGATGCGCTCGGCCGCCGACGAAGCCGTGTCGCTGCGCGCCGAACTCGCTGCGGCCAAGGACGATGTCGCCGCCGGGCGTGCCGCGTTCGGCGAACATCATCTGACGATCATGGTCAAGGCGGATACGCCCGCCACTTTGGACCAGGCCACCGGCGAAGTGCAGGCCGCGCTCGCCGAAGCGGGATTCGCCGCCGCGCGCGAGGAGTTGGGGCTGGAAGCTGCCTTCTGGGCGCAATTCCCGGGCAATTTCGATTATATCGCACGGCGCGCACTCGTCTCCTCCGCCAATTTCGCGGGCTTCGCCTCGGCGCATAATTTTCCCGTCGGCCAGGCCAGCGGCAACCACTGGGGCGATGCGGTCACGCTTTTCGAGACCACGTCGGCTGGCCCCTATTTCTTCAACTTCCACCGCGGCGATCTCGGTAATTTCACCGTCATCGGCCCGTCCGGCTCGGGCAAGACGGTGGTGCTCAACTTCCTGCTCGCGCAGGCGCGCCGGTTCGCGCCGCGCATCGTCTTCTTCGACAAGGATCGCGGCGCGGAGATATTCCTGCGCGCGGTCGGCGGCCATTACGATGCGCTGCGGCCGGGCGAACCCACGCGCCTGAACCCGCTCGCGCTGCCCGATACGGCGGTAAACCGCCGCTTCCTCTCCGAATGGCTCATCCGCCTCGCAACCGGGGACGGCCTGGTGCTTAGCGTCGAGGAAACCGGATGGATCGCGGAAGCCATCGACAGCGCCTACGCGGGTCCGCTGGAACTGCGCCGCCTGCGCCACGTGGCCGAACTGTTCCGGGGCCGGGGCCGCGCGTCGGCCGCCGATCTCGCCGCTCGCCTCGCACCGTGGCACTCGGGCGGCGAACATGCGTGGCTGTTCGACAATGCCGAAGATCGCCTCGATCTCGATGCCCAAACGCTCGGTTTCGATATGACCGCGATCCTGGATCAACCCGCGCTGCGCGCCCCCGCGATGCTGTATCTCTTCCACCGCGTCGAAGAACGGCTCGACGGCAAGCCGACGATCATCGTCGTGGACGAAGGCTGGAAAGCCTTGGACGACGAAGTCTTCGTCGCGCGTATCCGCGATTGGGAAAAGACGATTCGCAAGCGCGGCGGCATCGTCGGCTTCGCCACCCAGTCCGCATCGGACGCGTTGCAATCGAAGATCGCGTCTGCGATCATCGAACAGGCGGGCACGCAGATCTTCATGGCCAACGCGTCCGCACAGGCGAGCGACTACATGGGTGGCTTCGGCCTTACGCAGCACGAATATGATCTGGTCCGCTCGATGCCCGAAGCCGCACGCGCCTTCCTGGTGAAGCACGGGACCGACAGCGTGGTGGTGCGCCTCAACCTCGCGTCCGAACCCGATATGCTGACCGTGCTCAGCGGCCGCGAGCGCACCGTGCGCCTGCTCGATCGGCTGCGCGCCGCACACGGCGACGCGCCCGAAGCCTGGCTGCCGCGCCTGCTGGAGGCCGCATGACCGCCGCCGATCTCTGCGCCGCGCCCGGCGCACCGGGCCTCGCCGCGCGACTGCTGGCGGATACCGATTGCCAGGCGTTCGGGCTGGTCGAACGCGGTTACGCCGCGCTCGCCGATCCCACCGGGCCGGTCTCCGCCGCGCTCACCTCGCTGATGGTGATCGCGGTCGCGCTGTTCGGCTACCGCCTGCTGCTCGGGCGCGGGCTTGCGCTCTCCGATGCGGTCGGTCTCGCCATCCGTCTGGGCATCGTGCTGTTGCTAGCGGGGTCGTTCGCGGCGTGGTCCACGCTCGCCTACGATACGCTCGCGCGCGCTCCCACCCGCATCGCACAGACGCTGATCGCCGCGACTGGGACCCCCGAACCCGTCGCCGGGCTGCAACTCGCGCTCGATCGGCTCGAGGCGGCTGCGCTCGGCTGGCGCACGCGCGCGGGCATCGCCTCGCCGTTCGTCGGCGGCCCCCCCGCGACCGCAATGACGCTCAGCGTGTCCGCGCTGCTTCTCACGCTTTCGAGCGTCGGCCTGCTCGTGATCGCGCGCGTGGTGCTGGCGCTGCTCCTCGCGCTCGCGCCTGCGATGGCGGGGTTCCTGCTGTTCGATACCACGCGCGGCCTCGCCGAGGGCTGGCTGCGCGCGATGATCGCCGCCGCGCTGGTGCCGCTCGCCGTGCTCGTGCTGTTCGCGATCGAACTTGCGATCCTGACCCCGATCATCTCGGCGATGCTCGCACAGCAGGCGGCGGGCAATTTCGATAGCGCCTCGGTTACGCCCGTAGGGCTGGTTGCGGTGGTGTTCGCGGCTGCGATCCTTGCGGCGGTAGCGGCGGGCTTCACGATCGCGCGCGGGCTGCGCCTGCCGCGCCGCGCCGCGCCGTCCGCCACCGCCGCAGAGCGCGAAACCGCAACGTTCGCCGCGCGCGCCGCTAACGCAACCGCCGAAGCCCCGCTCGCCGCGATGGCGCTCGTGCGCACGCTCGAAGCCGCCGCCCGCCGGGATGCCGCTCCGGGCGCGCGCCTCGCGCTCGCCGGGCCCGGCGGTGCGTCGGGCCTGGCCGCTCCCGCCGCCACCGGCGTATCGGGCAGCCTCGCCACCGCCGCGCGCGCCGCCGCAGCGCCGTCCGATCCTTATCGCCCCGCGCCGATCATGGCGCGCGCAACGCTGCCCCGTGCGTCGCGCCTCGCTGCACGGAGGAATGTTTGAGCCAGCGCGACACCTATTACGCCGCCGCCGCCACCTGGGCGGACACCGCCGCCACCGCCGAGGCGCGCAGCCGCCGCACCGCGTGGATCGTCGCTGGGGTGGCCACTGCGGTCGCCGCGCTGCTCGCGCTCGCGCTGCTGGCGCTCACCCCGCTCAAGACCGTGCAGCCCTATGTGGTCACCGTGGACCGGCAGACCGGCGCAGTCGAAGTGACGCAAACGCTTGGCGGAAGCCGCCTGACCGAGAACGAGGCAGTGATCCAGGCCAGCCTCGCCAACTATGTCCGCGCGCGCGAGACGTTCGACGTGACCGATCTCGCTGCCAATTATCGCCGCGTGCAGATGATGTCCGCCACGCAGGCGCGCGCGGCTTATGTGGCCGAAATGGCGGCTAACAACCCCTCCAGCCCGCTGCGCACGCTCGCCCCCGGCGATACGGTCGCGGTGAGGGTGAAGAGCATCTCGCTCCTCGCGCCGGGCACCGCGCTGGTGCGCTTCGATGCCGCGCGCAGACCCGCGGGGTCGGCCGCTGCCGTTACCCGCGCCTATGCCGCCGCGATCAGTTATGGCTTCAGCGGGCGGCCGCTGCGTCTCGAAGACCGGTTCGACAACCCGCTCGGCTTCGAAGTCACGCGCTACCGCAAGGACGCCGAAGGAGTGGGGGCGTGACCCCGTTCCCCCTCCGCCCCCTTCGGGGGCATCTCTCCCGGAGGGGGAGGAGGGTGCTTCTCCTTCCCCTCTGGGGGAGGTGCCCGAAGGGCGGAGGGGGTCTCGCCGCGATAGTCGCCATCCTCGCCCTCACCGCCGCCACAACCCCGCGCCCCGGCCCCGCCGATCCGCACATCCAGCACGTCTTCTACGATCCCGATCAGGTCGTGCGCCTCACCGGCGCGCTCGGCTGGCAGATCATGCTCGAGTTTGCGCCCGACGAGCGGATCGAGAATGTGTCGATCGGCGATGCGCTCGCGTGGCAGGTCACGCCCAACAAGCGCGCGCGGCTGCTGTTCCTGAAGCCGCTCGCCAAGAACGCCAATACCAATATGACGGTGGTTACCTCGCAGCATCGCTACGCGTTCGCGCTCGCCACCGCGCCGCGCGCGCCCGCGATCCCGTGGGTCGTCCGCTTCGATTACCCCCGCCCCGTGGTCGAGACGCTGCCCGAACCCGTGCCCCCGCCCGCGCCCGTGCTCAACTTCGCCTATACGCTCGGCGGCGATCCCGGCCTGCTGCCTGCCAAAGTCTGGGACGATGGCCGCCAGACGTATTTCGCCTTCCCTGACGAGATCGCGCTGCCCGCGATCTTCGCCGGCGGGCCGGGCAATGACGAAACGCTTGTCAATGTGAGCAACCGTGGCCGCGTCGCAGTCGTTCAACAACTGGGCGCGCGCTTCACGCTCCGGCTCGGCAAGCGCGTTGCCACCGTCACCGCCGGGTCCGTCCCGCCCAGAAGGAGCGCGCGATGAGCGAATCTGTTCCCGTCCGCCCGCCGATCGTCGCGCGCCGCGCCGCCGCGCGCCGGTCGATAGTTCCCGCCGCGCTCGCTGCGACCGCGCTTGGCGCGCTGGTCTTCGTTGGGCTGGGCGCGAACCGCACCGCGCATGCCGCGCGGGAGACCACGCTGCCGCCGCTCGCCGCCCCCAGCAGCGCCGAACCCGCGCCACTGGTGCTGCCCGCCAACTATCTGGCACCACCCGCCCCGCCGCCCGCGCCCGCGCCGCGTGCGGTTGTCGCCCCCCCGCCGACACCCGCCCCCGCGCTCTTCGCCACCCCGATCCGCCCCGTCCCGCGCGCGATCGATACCGGCGCGGCCGAGCGCGAGCGCGCCCGCTTGCGCGCGCCCACGCTGATCGTCGATCTCGCCGCGCGGGGCAGCGATGCGCCTGCCGCTGCGGCCGATACCCCGCCGGTTCAGCTCGCATCTCTCAGCCTTGCCACTCCGCCGGGGGCGGCCGCATCGGCGGTCGTCGGTGCATCCTTGGCTCCCACCGATCCCGTCCCCGTCCAGCTCGCGCAGGCCGTGCCCGCCGATCCCACAGGAGCGACCGCTGCTGCCGTCGCCGCCGGGGCCGCCGCTGCCGGAGCCACCCCCGCGCCGCGTCTCAACGGCAACGAGAGTTTCGCCGCCCGTGTGGGGGGCCAGGAGGTCGAATCTGCGCAAGCCACGCGTCTCGCCCACCTCGACCGGCTGATCCCGCAGGGCGCGATCATCGCTGCCGTGCTCGAAACCGCGCTCGACAGCGATCTGCCAGGTTACGCGCGTGCGATCGTCAACCGCGATGTGCTCTCTTTCGATGG
>Ga0123339_10000682_pt1 | contig 25141 bp, 12 predicted proteins | sample lystaG_FD_89956 | JGI IMG/M metagenome (GOLD analysis project Ga0123339, IMG submission 89956) | Glacier valley bacterial and archeal communities from Borup Fiord, Nunavut, Canada, to study Microbial Dark Matter (Phase II) -... | ecosystem: Environmental > Aquatic > Freshwater > Ice > Glacier ...
CATCGAGCTTTACAAGCATTTGCGACCGGGTGACCTGCCGAGCGTCGACACAGCGTTGTCATGGATCACGAGCCTCTATTATGCTGAGAGCCGTTATGACTTGGCCCGTGTCGGACGTTATCAGATCAACAAGAAGTTCGCCGACATCGCAGAGGAGTACAAGACCGACCTCCCCGATGAAATGGCGACGTCTTTGACCCCGCAGGATATCCTTTCGACGTTGCGCTATCTCATCGCGCTCGGCGACGGCAAGCCCGGACATTCCATCGACGATGTCGACCATCTCGGCAACCGTCGCGTGAGCACCGCCGGCGAACTCATCCAAAACCGTTTCCGCATCGGTATCTCCCGCATGCGCCGTACAGTTTCGGACCGCCTCGCAACACTCAACCCCGAAGAGATCTCACCTGAGAACCTCATCAATATCCGCCCCATAAGCGCCTCTATCAAAGAGTTCTTCGGGTCATCGCAGCTTTCGCAGTTCATGGATCAGACCAACCCCGTCGCCGGCATCGCGCATAAGCGTCGTTTGTCTGCGATCGGACCGGGCGGTATCCGTTCTGCTCGTGAAGCGAAGATCGAAGTTCGAGACGTCCACCCGAGCCACTACGGACGCATCTGTCCGATCGAGACCCCTGAAGGTATGAACATCGGCCTCATCGGTTCTTTGGCAACGTATGCACAGGTCAACAAGTACGGCTTCATCGAGACTCCCTATCGTGTCGTCAAGGACGGTAAAGTCACCGATGAGATCCATTACCTGACCGCCGACAAAGAAGAAAAGCATGTCATCGCCCAGGCGAGCGAGCCGTTCGATAAAAAGACCGGCAAGTTCGAGAATGAGCGTATCCTCTGTCGTGTGAAAGGTGCAGGCCCCGACGGTGAGTTCGGCGAGCCGGACGAGCGTACTCCCGATGATGTCGATTACATCGACGTTTCACCGCGCCAGATGGTTTCGGCCGTTACGGCCCTTATCCCGTTCCTCGAGCACGACGACGCAAACCGTGCCTTGATGGGCGCGAACATGCAGCGTCAGGCCGTTCCTTTGATGAAGCCTGCCGCGCCGCTCGTCGGTACCGGACTCGAAGGCAATATCGCCGTCGACTCCGGCGAAGTGTTCCTCGCCAAACATGCCGGTGTCGTCGAAGAGGTCGATGCCGATGTCGTCAAGATCCGCACAGCGGAGGGCTCGGTCGACATCTACACGATGCCGAAGTTCCGTCGTTCGAACCAAAGCACGTGCATCAATCATCGTCCGATGGTCATCGAAGGCCAAATCGTCGAGGAGGGCGATCCGATTGCGGACGGCCCATCGACTGAGAGCGCCGAACTGGCCCTCGGGCAAAACCTCCTCGTGGCGTTCATGCCATGGGAAGGCTATAACTACGAAGACGCGATCATCTTGTCGGAGCGCTGCGTGCGCGACGACCTCTTGACGTCGATCCACATCAAGGAATATGAGATCGAGGCTCGCGACACCAAGGTTCGTGCCGATCGCGATACCACTCCTCGAGCAGAAGAAATAACGCGTGAGATCCCCAACACGAGTGAGGATATGCTCGCCAACCTCGATGAGACCGGTATCATCCGCGTCGGCACCGAAGTCGACCCCGGCGATATCCTTGTCGGTAAGGTCACCCCTAAGGGCGGTTCTTCGTCGGCGACCGCCGAGCAACGTCTTCTCGAACAGATCTTCGGTACCAAAGTCGATCCCGTTCGTGATTCGTCGCTGCGCGTTCCCCACGGGATCAGCGGTCGTGTCATCGATGTGCAACATATCCATGGCAGTGAAGACGGAGTCGAACTCAAGCGCGGCGTCAATGAGCTCGTGCGTGTGTTCATCGCCCAAAAGCGTAAGATTCAAGTCGGCGACAAGTTGGCCGGCCGTCACGGAAACAAGGGCGTCATCTCCAAGATCCTTCCGATCGAGGATATGCCCTTCTTGACCGACGGTACTCCGGTCGACATTATCTTGAACCCGATGGGTGTGCCGAGCCGAATGAACGTCGGACAGCTTCTTGAGACCCACCTCGGCTATTCAGCCGGATTCGGTTGGAGCGACGACCCCGAGGCGAAGCATTCCGTCCCCGGCGGATTGCACGTATCGACCCCGGTATTCGACGGTGCGAAAGAGGATGAGATTTCAAACATCTTTGATTTGACCAATAAGAACCTCGAGCTCAAGGCCCATGAACGCTTCGGCGATCAGGCTATGGCGCAGTTCGTCCCGAAAGTATCCCGTCAGGGGAAGATCGAGTTGATCAACGGACGCACGGGTGAACCGTTCCACGAGCCTGTGACCGTCGGCGAAATCTACATCTTGAAACTCCACCACTTGGTCGATGACAAGATCCATGCTCGCTCAACGGGACCATACTCGCTCGTCACGCAGCAACCTCTCGGCGGTAAAGCCCAGTTCGGTGGACAGCGTTTCGGCGAAATGGAAGTCTGGGCCCTCTATGCATACGGCGCCGCCTATCTGCTGCGCGAGATGCTCACGGTCAAGTCGGACGACCTTAAAGGCCGCATCAAAGCTTACGAGGCGATCGTCAAAGGCGAGAACATCCCCGAGCCGGGAATGCCCGAGTCTTTCAACGTACTGGTCCGCGAACTCGGCTCTCTGTGCTTGAAAATGGACGCGTACACAGAAGACGGCAGCCACATCAACCTCATGCAATCCCGCGTCGATCGACCGACCGTGCGCGAGGAGACTTCGGTGAAATCCATCGTTTCCGACTTGGAAGATGATATGACCAAAAAACTCATGGATGCAGATGGCATCGATATGGACTTCGATGCTCTCATCAGCACAGATAAGACCGATGCATTCAATCTCGATGGTGTCGTGCTCAAAGAGGATACCGATATTTCAGACGCAATCGACGAGGAGGAATAAAACGTGCCAGATGTCGATGTAAGCAGTTTTGACCGCTTAAAGATTACGCTCGCAAGCCCCGAGCAGATGCGCGCGTGGTCCTTTGGCGAAGTTAAAAAAGCAGAAACAATCAACTATCGTACGCAGAAGCCCGATAAAGACGGTCTTTTCTGTGAAAAGATATTCGGCCCGACCAAAGACTGGGAGTGCGCCTGCGGTAAGTACCGTCGTGTCCGATTCAAGGGCATCAAATGCGAGAACTGCGGCGTCGAAGTCACGAAGGCCAACGTTCGTCGTGAACGTATGGGTCATATCGAACTCGCTTCACCCGTAGCACATGTGTGGTATGCACAGGGCGTGGCAAAGCATATGAGCACCTTGCTCGATATCAAGTTCCGCGATCTCGAAAAGGTCCTCTACTTCATCAGCCCCATCGTCACGAGTGTCGATGACGAGCGCCGTGAAGAAGACTATGCGATGCTGCGTACCGAACTCGACGAGAGCCTTCAGGAATTCGTCCGTGAGCGCGACTACGAGGCGGTAAACGTAAAAGAGGCGCGTAACAACGGCATCGCCAACGCGGTGGCAAGTCTCGACGATGTCGATATCTGCGAGATATTGGTCAAGTCGGGCGATAGCAGAACGTTGAAGAGCGTTCGCAAAGCGGTGGAAAAGGGCGAAGAGGGTGCAATCGATAAGCTCGATGCGTTCATCGCAACACACGGACTCGCCGCCCGCTATCCGGAAGCTGCCGAGATTTTAGGCAAGATCCGCAGCGGGGAAATCGATTTGGTCGAGCACACCAACGAGTACGGTGAGTTCCTCGATCTCGAGCCACGCGTGCGTGTCGAAAAGATCGTCAAAGCGGCTGAAGGCGATCTTCAGGATATCGAAGAAGAGTATGAAGAGCGTAGTGAAGTTCGCCAGCGTGCCTTCGAGGAGTTCACCAAGCTGGCCGTACGCCAGATTTTCGATGACGAGATCATCTATCGTGAGATGTATCGTCTTTATGGTCCGCAGGTCTCGGATTCCGGCAAGGTCCGCGATGCCGGGTATTTCACCGGTGGCATGGGCGCCGAGCATATCAGGACGTTGCTCGCAAACATAGATCTCAAGAAAATGCGATCAGACCTTCGCGCTCGTCTCAGTGAGCTCCATGAGAGCCACGAAGGCAAGGCGCCGAAGGCGACGGTCAGCAAGCTCGTCAAGCAGCTCAGTGTCGTCGATGCGTTCGCGAAATCGGACATCAGGCCCGAGTGGATGGTGCTCGATGTCATCCCCGTCATGCCTCCCGAACTTCGCCCTATGGTACAACTCGACGGTGGACGTTTTGCGACAAGCGATCTCAACGACCTGTACCGTCGCGTGATCAACCGCAACAACCGACTCAAGAAGCTTTTCGAACTCGGAGCTCCTGAGATCATCATCAACAACGAGAAACGCATGCTCCAAGAGGCCGTCGACAAGTTGTTCGACAACCGTCGTGACGACCGTCGTACCGTCAAAGGTCCTTCGGGTCGTCCGCTCAAGTCGCTTTCCCATACGCTCAACGGCAAGCAGGGACGTTTCCGTCAGAATCTACTCGGTAAGCGCGTCGACTATTCGGGTCGTTCGGTTATCGTCGGTGGACCTGAACTCAAGCTCCATCAATGCGGTCTGCCTAAATACATGGCGCTCGAGTTGTTCAAGCCGTTCGTCATGAAAGCCCTCGTCGATCGCTACAACGACACCGACGGTCGTGAAGGCGCGGCAAACATCAAGGCTGCAAAGAAGATAGCCGACCGTCAGCGCGCGATCGTTTGGGATGTTCTCGAAAAGGTGATTGCCGAGCACCCTGTGCTGCTCAACCGCGCACCGACCTTGCACCGCCTCGGCATCCAGGCGTTCGAGCCGATTCTCGTCGAAGGAAAGGCTATCCGCCTGCATCCCTTGGTTTGTGCTGCGTTCAACGCCGACTTCGACGGTGACCAGATGGCCGTTCACGTACCTCTTTCGACCGAGGCACAGGCGGAAGCTCGCATTTTGATGCTTTCGACGAATAACATCAAGTCTCCTTCGAACGGTCGTCCGCTCGCCGTGCCTTCACAGGACATGGTGCTGGGTCTGTATCACCTCACCGGTGAGCTCGACGGAGACCAGCCTCGTCGCGTGTTCTTCAGCCCGACTGAAGCGGTACTCGCCTACGACAACAAAGCCGACCTCAACCTCCAAGCACCCATCGAGGTGCGGAGCGAGAAGGACACGATCGTTCGTAATTCACCGAATGCGAGTGAAGGCGTATCCATCAAGAAGGGAATGCGTTTCCCGACGACACCCGGTCGCATCTTGTTCAACAAGGCGCTTCCGGAGGATTTCCCCTTCATCAACTATCGTCTGACGAAGAACACCATCGCAGCGATCGTCGAAGAGCTCGCGAATATCTATACGACGACCGATATGGGCATCTATCTCGATAACCTCAAGAACCTCGGTTTCCACTATGCGACGCACGCCGGTGTCACGGTTTCGCTCTATGACGCGAAGGTCCCCAAGAACAAGGCCGCGATTATCGAGAAGTACGAAAAAGAAGCCGATGCCATCAAGGGCCAGTACACGATGGGCTTGATGACCGAGCAAGAGCGTCACGAGAAGACGATCGACGTCTGGAACCGCGCCACTGACGAGGTCGGCGAGGAAATGGTCAAGGAGTTCGATAGCAGCAACCCCATTTTCCAGATGGCCGAATCCGGTGCTCGCGGTAACCTCAAGCAGATTCGTCAGCTCGCCGGTATGCGTGGTCTGATGCAGTCTCCGAAGGGCGACACCATCGACCGACCGATTAAAACGAACTTCCGCGAAGGTCTTACCGTTCTCGAGTACTTCATCTCGACACACGGTGCCCGCAAGGGTCTCGCCGATACGGCGTTGGGGACCGAAACCGGCGGATATACCACGCGTCGTTTCCTCGATTTCGTCCACGACGAGATTGTTGTGAACGAAGACTGCGGTACGACCGAAGGTGTTCCGACTTCGATCCGCGACTTCGAGAATAAGTTGGATAACAACCTCATCGGCCGAACCGTTGCAAAAGATATAACCGATAAAAAAGGTAACTTGATCCTCGGTGCCGGTGAATACATCAACGACTTCGGAAAGCTCGCTGAACTTGAGGCGGCCGGATTCAAAGATATCGAACTCCGCACGGCACTGACCTGCAAAGGCGGACGCAGCATCTGTCAAAAATGTTACGGATGGGATCTTTCGACGAGCCAGCCCGTCGACATCGGTACGGCCGTCGGCGTTATCGCCGCGCAGTCGATCGGTGAGCCGGGTACCCAGCTCACGATGCGTACATTCCACACGGGCGGCGTCGCCGGATCGGACATTACCGACGGTCTTCCGTTGGTAAACGAAATCCTCGAATCTCCGCGTGCGAACCGTGAGTTTGCAATCCTCACGCCGCAGGAGGGCACGGTTTCGTTTAGAACCGAAGGCGAGAAGCGCGTCATCGTCGTGACGAACAAGAAGAAACATGAATGGCACTCCGACCCGATCGGTGCAGAAGTACACACCGTCGTCAACGAAGGCGACGAGGTAAAGGCGGGTGCAGGTCTTACCCGCGGCCGTCAATACGGTCCCGAACTCCTCGCAATCATCGGACGAGAGAAAATGCTTCGTTGGATTATCCACGAGTTGCAGGGAGTGTATCGCGGGCAGGGTGTCGAGCTCAACGATAAGCACTTCGAGATCATCGCAAGTCGTATGCTCTCGAAAGTCAAGATCGTCGATGCCGGCGATACCGACTTCTTGGCCGACTCGTACGTCGATCGTCTGTTCTATCTGGGCGCTAACGAAAAGACCGTCGCTCAAGGCGGGAAGCCCGCCGATGCCAAAGAAACACTGATCGGTCCTCTCCAGATCGTCCGCGCTTCGTCGCGTTCGCTCGGTACGGAATCGTTCCTCTCATTGGCTTCGTTCATGTGGACCACTACCGTCCTCGCACAAGCGGCCATCGAGGCGCGCGAGGACAACTTGGTCGGGCTGAAGGAAAACGTCATCATCGGTAAACTCATTCCTGCCGGAACCGGTATGAAGCGTTATCGTAACGTGGATATCTCCTATAAGGGAACGACCGTGTCGGAAGCCGATACCAGCACGGATGTCGCCCCCGATACCATACGCGGCGAGTTGAAGAGCATTCAGTCGCAAATCCCCTCGAGTGGCGAGTGGGAGCCGCAGTTCCTCGAAGAGTGGACTCAAAGCAGCGAAGGTTTGGAAGCTGAAGACGTCGAGAAGTATATTTCTCAGACGTTCGACCCCAATGCGCTGATCGGTGGCGATGCGGCCGTCGCCAAACCGACGCCGACTGCCGGCGGTTTCATTGTCGATGAAGGTGACTTCGATGAGCTGAAAAGTCTTCTCGAAGGTGCAGAAGGTGTTTTGGGCGAGAAGGACTTCGTGCTCGGAGGAACCACGCAAGTAGTTTCCGCCGAAGAGCTCACGTCCAACGATCGCGCAAGCGAGGAGCTCGAGGTTTCGAGCATCGGCGATCTCGGTATAGCAAAGCGCTGGATCGACAAATTTGCCGAGGCGGGTGTGACGACCATCGGAGATGTCTTGAGCAAGAGTGAATCCGACCTTCTCGCACTGCCCGGCATCGGAGCGAAAGCCGTCGCAGAAGTCCAGGCCGGACTTGCCGAAAAAGGCATCGCACTGAAGCTGTAGTCGATCGATTCCACGGGCAATGGTGGCTATCGATGGTGGATCGACCGCGAATCCATCCGACGGCAAAATGAAACGAGATACGACAAGGACACCCCCTTTCCCGGGGGTGTCCTTCTTTCTGTTCTTCCTCGGACAGCAAAGCGCTCACCTGCGTATTTGTGCGTGGATTTCCAGGGGACGCTTCATGGGATCGAGCATGGAAAATAATACTTGCGCGCTCGCGAAACCAGGAGTACGATTGTTCGTTCGTAACATAGTTGTTGTGAATTTTTTGCGTTCTCATCGGGCAATCTCTCATTGTGAGGCAAAACGGAAATGCAACTTAACACAGTGGTCTCTGCTTTATCGTTCGATGCGATTTTTCTGATCGTATTGACGATATCGGCACTCTACGTCGGCAGGTATTGCGCATACATTCTGTTCGGAGGCGAAATCAAAGTCTCTTGGCTGAGGCGTCTCGAAAGCCGTTTTTACCGACTTCTCGGCAAAGATGCCACGTCTGAGCAGACACCTCGAAGATACGCCGCGTCGATCTTGGTCGTTTCCGCTCTTTCGTTGGCGCTTCTCTTCGCCATGCAATTGCTGCAAAAATACATCGGACTCAATCCGACCGGTCTTGCCGCACCGGATTGGCGAGAAGCCATCAACACCGCCGTGAGTTTTGTGACGAATACGAACTGGCAGACGACGGCGGTTGCCGGTCACCTTTCCTTCTTCGTGTCGATGCTCGGGCTGACAGTGCAGAACTTTGTGAGCGCTGCGGTCGGAATCTCTGTCTTCTGTGTAATCACTCGTGGATTTTCGCGTACGAAGTCTAACACGGTCGGCAACTTTTTCGTCGACATGACGCGATCGATCCTCTACATACTTTTGCCGTTGAGTATCGTCATGGGTATCGCGCTCATAGCTTCAGGCGTCGTTCAGACGCTCACGCCGACGCTTCATTATACGGAGGTGGCCTCCGGCATTCGCTCCGTCGTCTCTTTGGGCCCGGTCGCGAGTCAGGAAGCGATCAAGCAGTTGGGCACGAACGGCGGAGGTTTTTACGCCGCGAACTCGGCATATCCTCTTGAAAATCCGACATTCTTCTCCAATATCCTGGAACTGTTCGCCATCCTCTTGATTCCGGCGGCGCTCTGTTTTGCTTTCGGAAGAGGCGTCGGCAACAAGAAGCAGGGATGGACGATCTATATCGTCATGCTCATTCTTTTTACCTCCGCCACGTTCGGAATCGCGTATTCAGAGTATAAACTCACGCCCCAATATAAAGGCGTGAGTACGATCTCGACGGCTTCAGGAAATCTGGAAGGCAAAGAACTGCGCAACGGTGTCGCCACATCCGCCCTTTGGGCAGGAGCGACAACGGCAGCAAGCAACGGTTCGGTCAACTCCATGCTCGACAGCTTCACCCCGATGAGCGGACTTGTTTTGTTGTCGCTCATGCAAACCGGCGAAGTCGTATTCGGCGGCGTCGGCTCCGGTCTTTACGGACTGCTGGCATTTTGCATCCTTGCGGTCTTCATCGCAGGACTTATGGTGGGACGAACGCCGGAATTTCTCGGCAAGAAGATCGAACCCTTCGAGATGAAGATGGTCTGTTTGGTCATCTTGGTTCCTTCGTTCCTTATTTTGGGGACTGCGGCATTGGCGACATTGCTTTCAAGTGCCCAGGGTTGGCTGGGAAATACCGGAGCTCACGGTTTCAGCGAACTCCTGTATACGTTTACCTCGATGGGCGCCAATAACGGAAGCTCGTTTGCGGGGATGAACGTCACTTCGACGTTCGTCACGCTCGTAGGGTCGCTCTCGATGCTTCTCGCGCGGTTCGTTCCCCTTATCGCCGTCATCTATTTCTCGGGCTCGTTGGCGCGGAAATCGCTTGTGGCAAGTTCTGAAGGGACGCTTTCGACAACGAACGTCACGTTCATCATCTTGCTGCTCATTGTAGTCGTCCTCATCGGTGTACTCAGTTTCCTGCCCGCTCTGGCGCTTGGGCCGCTCGCCGATTTCTTCAACACCGTCACAGCGATCGGTAGGTAGTGAAATGGCTAAGATGATCGATTCCGATATTGCGCGCGATGCGCTCAAACAGTCTTTTGTAAAGCTCGGTTTTCGCACACAGCTCAAAAATCCGGTTATGTTCGTCGTCTATCTCGGAGCTATCGCCACTTCGGTGCTCTATGTTGTGAGTTTTTTCGGGTTCCGCGACACGAGCAGGGGCTATACGCTCGCCATCGCGATCATCCTCTGGTTCACGTCTTTGTTCGCGAACTTCGCCGAGGCGATTGCGGAGGGGCGCGGTCGTGCCCAGGCCGATAGTCTGAAGAGTGCACGTAAAGATGTGGTCGCCCACAAGATCCTCACCGATGTGAGCGGGCTGAAAGACATCGTCCCCGAAGACCTCGAGATTCAAGATACGCTCAGCAACGAACTGATCCGCGGAGATGTCGTCATCGCCTATGCGCTCGAGCAGATTCCCATGGACGGAGAGGTCATCATCGGTGCGGCATCGGTCGATGAAAGCGCAATCACCGGGGAGTCGGCACCCGTGATCCGTGAGTCGGGGGGAGATAGAAGCGCAGTCACCGGAGGGACATCATTGATATCCGACAGGCTCGTGATACGCATCACGGCCACTGCCGGCGAGTCTTTCTTGGATAAGATGATCTCCATGGTCGAAGGCGCATCTCGCAAAAAAACTCCGAATGAGATCGCTTTGGAAATACTGCTTATCGCATTGACCGCCATCTTCCTCATGGTGACCGTGACGCTCTATCCCTTCACGCGCTTTTCGGCGACGCTCAACAATCACGGACAGGTCCTGTCGCTCACGACGCTTATCGCGCTCCTCGTCTGTCTTGCCCCCACAACCATAGGCGCGTTGCTCAGTTCCATCGGAATCGCGGGGATGAGCCGGCTCAACCAGGCGAATGTACTCGCCATGAGCGGACGCGCGATCGAGGCCGCCGGCGACGTCGACGTATTGCTGCTCGACAAGACGGGCACCATCACACTCGGGAATCGCCAAGCTGCGGAGTTCTTTCCTTTGCCGGGCGTGACGCATGAGGAGCTTGCGGATGCGGCACAGCTGTCCTCGTTGGCAGACGAAACCCCCGAGGGGCGCTCCATCGTCGTGCTTGCGAAGGAGAGGCACAACATCCGCGGACGCGACTTAAGCGCGCTGAGTCCGGAGTTCATCGAGTTTTCCGCCGCCACCCGTATGAGCGGCGTCGATTATACGGAGGTCGACGATGACGGCAAGGAAGAACGTATTGCCGTTCGCAAAGGCGCCGGAGATGCCGTCAAACGGTATGTCGAGAATATGGGCGCCGTCTACCCGGAGGAGACGCAATCGATAATCGATGATATTGCAAAGGCGGGAGGTACCCCTTTGACGGTGGTCAAGGGGACGAAGGTGCTCGGGGCCATCTACCTCAAAGACATCCTCAAAGACGGCGTGAAGGCGAAGTTTGCCGACCTTCGCACGATGGGTATCAAGACGATTATGATTACCGGCGATAATCCTTTGACCGCCGCCGCGATCGCCGCCGAGGCGGGGGTCGATGATTTTCTCGCAGAAGCCCAGCCGCAGATGAAGCTGGACCTGATATCTCACTATCAGAAAGAGGGCCACTTGGTGGCGATGACCGGAGACGGGACCAACGATGCCCCCGCGCTTGCACAGGCGGATGTCGCCGTCGCGATGAATACGGGGACACAAGCCGCCAAAGAAGCGGGCAATATGGTCGATCTCGATTCGAGCCCGACCAAGCTCATCGAAATCGTGCGCATAGGTAAGCAACTCCTGATGACGCGTGGTGCATTGACCACGTTCAGCGTCGCAAATGATATCGCGAAGTATTTCGCCATCATCCCGATACTCTTCCTTTCCATATATCCCGAACTCGGGGTACTCAACATCATGCATCTGGCCACGCCTACCTCGGCAATCCTGTCCGCGATCATCTACAATGCGGTGATAATTTTGATTCTCATCCCGCTCGCTCTCAAAGGAGTCGCCTACAAGGAACTGCCTGCTGGCAAATTGTTGCGACGTAACGCGTTGATCTACGGATTGGGTGGGGTCGTCGCACCGTTCATCGCCATCAAAGCAATCGACATCATGCTCGTATTGCTCGGCGTAGCATAAGGGAGCGTATTCATGTTTCGTGTATTTTCTAAAGCTTGGCGTCCCGCAGCGGTATTCTTGGGTGTGGCGACTTTGGTTTGCGGGCTTGTCTATCCGCTTGCGTTGACCGGTATAAGTCAGGTCTTTTTCAAACAGGAGGCCCAAGGTCAGGTACTATATAACAAGCAAGGAAAGGCCGTCGGGAGTCGCCTCATAGGACAAAGCACGACCGATCCGAAGTATCTGATTGGAAGGCCGTCGGTCGATGGCAACGCCTCGAACCTTTCGGTGTTCGGTGACAAACAGACGAAATCGGTGGCGCGACGCGTTGCATATTTCAAGAGTATCGATCCGCAGAACAAGAACGCCGTGCCACAGGATCTGGTGACGGCCAGCGGAAGCGGGGTTGACCCGGATATATCCGTCGAAGCCGCTTATTATCAGGCCGGTAGAATTGCTCGACTTCGCAATGTATCGTATGCGACGGTCAAGAAGTGTATCGACAAGGCGACCACGTCGCCTCTCATCGGTCCCAAGATTGTAAACGTGTTAGAGGTGAACATAAGCCTCGACGATCTGAAATGAAAGGCGATGCTGTGCTTCAACTCATAGACTTCATTCTTCATATCGATGTCCATCTGGGCGCGATGATGGCCGACTACGGTGTTTGGATTTACGCCATTATCTTCTTGTTGGTGGTTCTGGAGACCGGGCTGGTCGTCACACCTTTCCTGCCGGGCGATTCCATGCTTTTCGCAGCGGGTTCTTTGGCGGCGGTTGGACACATGGACTTTTGGCTATTGCTTCTCCTCATGCCGCTCGCAGCTGTCATCGGTGATGCGAGCAACTATATGATCGGTAAATTCTTCGGCACAAAATTGATCGAACGAGACAATAATCGTTTCATAAAAAAGAAACATATCGACGATACACAGAAGTTTTTCGTGAAGCATGGTGGGAAGACGATCATCATAGCGCGCTTCATGCCTTTTGTCCGAACGTTCGCCCCTTTCATCGCCGGTGTGGGACACATGTCCTATAAAAGATTCGCGAGTTTCAACATCGCCGGCGGCTTCCTGTGGACGTGGTTGTTTTTGATCGTCGGGTATTATTTCGGGAATATTCCTTTTATAAAGAAAAACTTTTCTCTGACGATACTTGTCGTGATACTCATCTCGCTTGTACCGATCGTCGTTACGGCGCTAAGGAATCATTATGGAAAGACTGCAGGGCAAGCTTAAAATCTTTTTGGGATATGCCGCGGGCGTCGGCAAGACATATGCTATGCTCGATGCCGCACATGAGCAGTATAAGCGCGGTGTGGATGTGGTGATCGGTTATATCGAACCGCACGCACGTCCCGATACCATGTCGCTCGTTAAGGATCTGCCGGGTATCCCCCCGCAGAAGATCCGCTATCGCAATCTCGACCTCATCGAATTCGATATCGATGCTGCGCTCGAATTACATCCTGACTACATTCTGGTCGATGAGCTCGCGCACACGAATGCGCCCGGTTCGCGCAACATGAAGCGCTACCAGGATGTTCAAGAGCTACTCGCCGCCGGCATAAATGTATATACGACGATGAATGTCCAGCATATCGAGTCACTCAACGATGTCGTCGGCCAAATCGTCGGGATAGTCGTCACGGAGACGGTCCCCGACAGCATCGTCGATAAGGCAGCGGAGATCGATGTCGTCGACGTCGATCCGCAAGAATTGCTTCTGCGATTCAAGGAAGGCCGGATATACGCGCCTGAAAAAGCAAAGCTCGCCGGCACCCGATTCTTCACGTTGGAGAACTTGGCGAAGTTGCGCGAAATCGCTTTGCGAAAAGCTTCCGACCAAGTCAACGAGCAGACTCCCGCACAAAAAAGTTGCGATGCCGTTCGTTCGAAACTTCTCGTATTGGTCGGGCCCGAGAAACAGGCGGCTAAGGTCATCCGTGCGAGTTCTCGCATTGCGGATGCGCTGCGTTGCAGTTGGGTGGCACTTTATGTCGAGATTCCCGATTCTGCCGATTTTCCTCCGGAACAAGAAAAAGTAATACGTGACAACCTCTCATTGGCCGAACGCCTCGGTGCGGATGTAGCGACGATACCCGGCGAAGACATCGCCGAGACCGCCGCCGAATACGTCCGAATCTCCGCCTTCACCGATATTGTGGTCGGACATCAGGAGGATTCGTCGTTCCACGGTCCTTATCATCGCGGAATCGAATGCCGTTTAATGGAGCATCTCGACGAAACCGTGCTCCACATCATCCCGGAGGGGCCGGCAAAGGAGCGCATATCTCGCAAGAAGCGTAGCCCGCTGAAGCACAAGAACACGTTTATGGCGGCTCGAACGCGACGCACGGAACTGATGTATGAAATCACCAAGATGCTTTTGACGACACGGGGAATGGGCAGCATCATCGACTTGTCCAATGAGTATCTGGTGAACATCTTCAATCGCTCATCCATCATCTATGCCGGAGAACCGGGCAAACCCGCATACGGACATCTCAAGCTCGCCGGGGATGATCAAGAAGACGTCTATCGTAGCCAATCGGAGCGGGCGACTGCGCGCTGGGCATACCTCAATCAAAAACGTGCCGGCTCGGGAACCGATACCCTCAACGGTGCGCATATGTTTTATACACCGCTCCTCTCGCACGGCGAGATATTCGGCGTCGTCGGGCTCGCCGGTGCGATGGCCGATCACGATGAGCGGCTGTTCGTCAAACTCGCAGCGGGGGTGATCGCCCTCGCCATCGAGCGCCAACGGCTTTCGGAGGCGGGAGGCACACACAAGAAACACCGCGCCGAATAACGAGGCGCGGTGTTTCCTATCGGTTCTGCAAACGCGCGTACCGTTCTTTCGAAGTAGGCCGAACCGTAGTCGTCAGACTTTCGCCGGAGCTCCTTTTCGCACATAGTCGATGAAGCTCGGGACGAGGAAAGGAATCAGTTCCGGCAGATACGTCGGCATGAGTTCATCCATGGTTTTCGGCAGGAGTTCGGGCATGAGCTCTTCCATGTCATCGGGCATTACGCCGATATTGTCTTGGACGGCCGCGATCAGATCAGGCATCACCTTGCCGAGAATCGACGGCGCCAACAGGGGGAACAGGGCCGGCATCATCTTTTCCATGAGGTCGAGGCCTCCGGGTACGTGGCGCATGCCCATCATCATCGGTTTCATGCCAGCCGGCATGTTGTCGAGCATCTGCGGGTAGATGTGCTCCATCAGCTTCGCCATATTCTCAGGCTTCATCAAGAGGATGAACTTCTCGAAATAGCTCCACATATACTTTGAATAGGCATCTGAGGTAGGGATGTCATAGCCGGCTGCTTCGGCGACCACGCGGGCCAGGTCGTCGATCACCAATCCCATATCGTTCTTATCGTTGCTGTCACGAAGTTGCACTTGGCAACAAGGGCAAAGAGCGATGACCTTGTCGGCCTTTTGGTCGACGGCCTCTTGGAGGCGATGTCCGCCGAGAATCGGAGCAACCGGGATTTCTCCGACAAGCGTTATGACGGAGCCGCAACAGATGCCCTCCTCGCGGTTGTGCTCCATCTCCACATAGTCGATGCCGGGTATAGCTTTGAGCATATCGCGGGGAGGTTCGTAGATTCCTTGCGCGCGGCCCTGATGGCACGAGTCGTGGAAGGTGACTCGACCCTCGATCGGGCGCGTGAGCTTGATGGTGCCGTCTGCGATGGCGGGTGCGACGAGTTCGGAATAGTGCTTCACTTCGAACTCGTATTCCTCTCCGCGCTTTCGGGCGAGCTCGGCATACATCTCTTTCCACACCAAACCGCATGCCGGACAGGACGTCACGATGGTCTTCGCGCCCCGCTTGCGCGCTTCCGTCGTGTTGTGGACGTAGATCTCTTCGAACAGGTCCCATTTTCCGGCCATCTTCATGGGGACGCCGCAGCACATTTCATCGGTACCCATATAACAGACATCATGACCGGCGTCGGTGAGGAGTCTCAGAGAGGCCTCGGCGATGTCGGTTTCGACATGGCTTGCCGTGCATCCGGCGAAGTAGAGGACATCGGCTGATTCTTTGAGCTTCGGTGCGACATCTTCCGGCACCCAATCGGCCCGATGCTCGTTCTTCGCAGCCCAGATATCGTTTTCATCGCGCAGAGAGGCGGCCATCATCTCGAAGGGCGGGAACGTGCCGTTCTTTTCTTCGTGGATGAGCTTGCCGCGCATGGTCATCCAGTTGTGCTCGATGGGTATTTGAAGCTGGCAGCGGTAATCGCATACTTCGCAGGTGGTGCATAAGAGTATGGTGTCGATCGCCTTACGATCCCATTTCTCGCGACCGGCCATGACTTCGCGGATGTAGTGATACTTACCGCGGGGCGATTGTGACTCCCACCCGCGTCCCGAATACTGCTCGCAGGTCGGGACACAGTAGCCGCAGCTCGCGCACGAATACGCCATGAGGGCGACGTCGCCGGGAATCCCGTTCACTTCTCGGGTGACGTCGGTCATTTTCCGGGGAGGCTTCGCGGCGTTTGCGAAGGGACGTATGACCCCTTCCAGAGCCTGGGCGGCGTTCATCATGACATTGACGAAGCCTTTACCGATGACCTTCTCCGGGTTCATCAAATGGCGAGGGTCGATTTTTTCCTTGTAGTTCGCAAGCTTGCGGACGTGCTCTTTACCGAGGACGCTTTCAGCCTCGCCGCGGAAGTACAGACCGGTGGAAAATGCCGAGCCTCCATGTTGTTTGGCGATTTTAATGACGCTGAGCGCGAGCGCAAAGGCCAAGTTGAACTTGAAACTCCGCTCGTCATGGGGGATGAATCCGAGGAGGATCACGCGGTCGCCCTCGAGGTCCATGCCTTCGATGATGAGAGGCTGATCGAGCTTCTTACCGATTTCTGTTATGACCGCTTCGAGCTGATCGAGCGGGACGATCACTTCGGTGGGAACGACCGAGGGTCCGATGCGTTTGAGTCGCATGGGAGAAAATCTCTGTTCCCATTCATGCTCTGCGGCCTCGCTGCCGAGGTCGGTGCCGCCGTTGGCGCGCACGATTTCCTCAAGCGGTGCGGCTACGCACGCTGCGCGTGATGCAGGATAGGCCACTATGGCGATGTAGCTCACGGGGATGTTCGGCTCAGGATGGTGCTCATCTTGGTAGGCATGACCGTGGCGATGGGGAAGTTGCTTCTTGAGACGGAGCGAATCGGGGTTCAAAAATGAGAAAGACCAGAGGTCGACTTTTTGATCTCGAACGTCTTGCATCGCCTTTGCGAGTTCTCCGATGGTCTTAAACGAGAAGAGACGATGTGCCTCCTCTTCGAGTGTGCGGATCTTGAACTCGACTTCGGTGATGATGCCGGTAATGCCTTCTGCGTCGGCGACGTAGGAGGAAAGGTCGTCACCGGTGAACTCCCTGACTTCACCTGTGGGGAGTACGACGCGTGCGGAGATGACGTTCTCTTTGAACTCACCGTACTCGTAGCTACCGAATCCGCATCCACCTTGGGCGAGCCAGCCGGCGACAGTCGAGCTCGGGCAGGAAGAAGGATAGGTGCGAAGCGTGGCCCCCATCTTTTTTATCTCACGATCGACCTGTTCCCAGATGGCGCCCGACTGTACGCGAACGCGCAAATCAGCCACATCGAGAGAGAGGATCTTGTCCATCGAACTCGTATCGACGACGACGCCTCCCTTCGTGGGAAGCGCTCCTCCGTATCCGCTTGTGGACATGCCGCGGGGGACGAGAGAAAGCTTTTCTCTTTTTGCGAGCTTGATGAGATCGATGATCTGTTGCTCGTTTTGTGGACGGACGACCGCCCCGGCGATTCCGTTGGGGATGAACGGAGCCACCAAACCGGGCATCGTACCGATGTCGGTGGAATACATCTTCCGCTCTCGTCGGTCGGTCCGAACGAAGTTTTCGCCGAGAAGTGCAACCAGTTTCGCAGTGGTTGCAGCGCTGATTTCGGTCATGATAGTCCTTTCGAAGAGCTGGTACCATCGAACCTTAATACTTTTATAATATTAAGGTTTTTCTAAATAGTTGGCATAATGATATGCCACCCGAATAGAAAATGCAAGCGGAAGAATATGCCTCATCACATAGGGAAATGGGCGCCTCGAAGAGGCGCCCACGGGGGTGAGTCGGTCTTTATAAAGTGACGATTGAAACCTAGGAGCGCGGTCGTTGGACCGGTCGTCTCGACCGGACCGGGGCGCGTCTGTGCGTTTGCTCCGAAGAGTGACGAGGGCGTGCATCGGCTGAGGTATCGGTGCCGTTGCGATGGATCAGCTTGTCGATGTAGTAGGTCACCACGCTGAAGAGACTCATGAATAAGCCGTACCAGAGGACATTGACGATCCCTCCGCCGCCGGAGCCGCTGTTCGTCGGAGCCGTTCCCGTACCGCCTCCCGGCGTGCCGGTGGGGGCGGTACCGCTCGGCCGGGTACCTTTGACCCCTGCGCCCGTGGGCGGTTGTCCGCCGTTCCTGCTTGATGCGTGAATGCCGGTCGTCGTGCCAGAAAACATTTTTTGCGGAATATCGAGCGTGTAGGCGCCGAAGGCTCCGCCGGCGACGAGCAACAGGCAGAGGAGAGAGGACACGGCCGCCGGAAATTTGACGCGGATCGTCTTTTGCACGGTGGACCAGCTCAGACCGAGATGGATGCCTGCGAGAATCAGCGCGATGATCGAGATGGGAACGTGCAACGATTTCCAGATCGTCGATGAGCTGGTGATGTTTGTGAGCACCGTTCTCGAAATGAAGACACCGCTTACGATGATGATGATCATGCAGACTGCGAGCAATACATCGATGGCCCACTTGAGGACGGTCTTTTTCGGCAGACGTCCGGTGGCGATCCTTTTCGTGACCCCCGAGATCCACGTTGCGTTGACGAGGCAGTGGATGATGAACATTCCGCCGAGTGCGAGTCCTCCGACCTCGTGGAATGTTGGTGAAATGGCTCGATAAGAATACATCAACGCAAGCAAAACGAGCATGGCTCCATCAAGAAACACTTTTGCCGATGTTTTTGATTTCATGGTTCCCTCCGATTTCTTCATCTTAGTTTAGAACATAGAGTATGGAGAAAGTACCGGTTTTTTGCGTCATACCACAAGACGATATTATGGCTCCGATGTACAACTTTGAGAGTATTGATGCTAAATGTGGTGACTATCGGTCCTCGGTGTGACGCGTGAAGTATAATCGTACCGTGCGTCTATCGATGTCTTGGAGGAGCCATGGCTCAGTTCGATAAAGAAGGCTATATTGAGATTCCGCCTGTAGCAGGCGGCTTAAGCGAAACGCTGCGCGCAGCCGGCTATGAATTCGTCGATGCGATGGCTGACCTGGTCGATAACTCCATCGACGCCGGAGCAACTGAGATATATGTCAATATCGGACTCGACTCCTATCTGGAGCCGTTCATCTATATTGCGGATAACGGTAGCGGCATGAGTCGTGTCGAAATCGCCAAAGCGTTGACGTACGGGTCAATCGATTCGGCGAGCGAGGAACGCCTCGGAAAATTCGGTATCGGGCTCAAGACGGCTTCCACGGCATTTTGTCGCAGAATTCTCATACTGACGCGCGACGAGCTTCGCACGTGCTGGCGCGGGGTCCTCGACCTCGATGACATCAAAAACAACAGCATATGGCGTTGTCGCGTGACCGAATTGGAAAATGCGAAAGAGCGCGCCTTCCTCGATAATTTCGTCGATAGGGGAACGGGTACGCTCATCTGGTGGGATGAGGTCGACCATCTTTTCGATAAAGATGCCGCGCGCGAAGAAGCGTCGCGCAAACGCAAAATCAACGCCTACGCAAAAAAGTTCTCACAACATGCGTCAATGACGTTCCATCGTTTTCTCGATAAGCATGATGAGCGCGCGCGCAACATCAACATCTACATGAATGACGAACTACTCAGGGCGAACAATCCTCTCTGCGAGGCCGAAGGGGCGACTGAGGTTCTCAGCTCAACATCCTACAATGTGCTGGATGAATGCGATGAGACAATCGGGGGCTACTCGTTCACGCTTGCCCTGCTGCCTGAAAAAGAGGATTTTTCAAGCAGCGAGTCCTTCAAGCGCGCGAATGTCACCATGGGAAATCAGGGTATCTTCATCTATCGCAACAACCGCATAATCTCCCTTCAAGGATGGATGGGTTTGCGGGAGAGACATCCTTCGGGAAACTACCTGCGTGCGGCGCTCGACATGGATTATCAGCTCGACGAAGTTCTGAAAATCGACTACAAGAAAGATTCCGTCACGGCGCGTGAGGGGTTCACCGACAGGTTTGCGAAAACCGTCGCGCTTGGCTTCGCCTCCGCACAGAGACGTTCTGAGACCGAGTTGAATAAAAAGAAGGAACAAAACTTCTTCAGTACGAGCGCTCCTGCTTCCGCCGGTCCAAAAAAGGAAACGAAGCAGAAAGCCGAACCGAAGAAAGCGACGCGGGCGGATGTCTGGGTTTCTCCTGCTAAGCCCATCGGAGACGGCTCTTTGTGGAACGCATCGAAAGACAAAGGGAAGACAGAGTTGAGATGCAATACACAACATCCTTTCTATAAACTGGCGGATGAGGGCCGGGTGTCTGCCACCGAGGCGATTGAAGTAATGCTGTGGGAACTGGGCAAATTCGAGTCGGATTTGGTCGACGGCTCCACGGCGAAAAAAATGATGGGTGTCGCACGCGATGCCATCTCTTCCGAACTGCGCCATATCGCTGAGACATGGGACGAGGCATCGGCAGGAGAGTAGGCTCGTTTATCCGAACCGCACGCAGCGCATCGACATGGAAGCCATTTCGATTCCGGTGTAGGTGAAGGTGGCACCTTCCAAGAATCCAGGTGCGCGATATTGTATTGCATAGAGTTCGGGAGGAAACCCTCCGAAGTCGTGTATCGTCACCGGTTCTGCTGCCGATAGGACGTGTGTTCCCCGGGTAAGCCAATGTGCCGAGATGACGAGTATCGCCTTCGGCAGGGGGAGTGTGGCGGCAAGTGCGGTGAGACTTCGCGTGAACGGCGAGTCGGCGATGGCGTTCATGGGGTTGCCGTGAGCGAGAAACAACGCCGGCATTCGTATTGATTTTGACACTTGAAAAACCCTTCTCATAAGGTCATCGGTTTTCAAGGAAACGATTGTATTTCGTCTTTCTCAATTAACCACGAATATAGCATGTGATTATTGTAGAATCATGCTTGTGCAAAAAACAAGCCTCAGCTAATCACGGGGGGCTCGTTTCTTGAGCAGGCGCCCAATACTAATACGTCGAGTCCGTGTGCCTGCGTGCAGGCGCTATGAGGTTATGCATGCAGTGGAATTCCGCACCTGAATATATCGCTTGTGTTTTGTTGATGATATTGTTGTTTTATTCGCGACGCTCCGAGACGTTCCATGCGGGGCGCACGTTTGTGTTTCGCATGAGTATCTTACTTGGACTTATCACGACGATGCTCGACATAGCCACGACGTTCACCCTGACGAATACGACGCTCGTCCCGCAGTGGATGAGCGCGTTGCTCGACTATGCGGGATACATGGCAATCCCTTTGGTGGGGGCGTCGATACTGTTCTACCTCTCTTTGCTTATACACGCATCGAGTATCATCCAGCGATCGCAGCGAAGGATGCTTACGGTCATGGGAGTACTGTATGTCCTCTATCTCGGCCTGCTGTTCTCGACCTCGGTAACCCATCTGGTGTTCAGTTACGGCAGCAACGGAGAGTATGCCCGCGGTCGATACTACCAATCCCCCGGGATGCTCGTGGTGCTTTACCTTGGAATCTTCTTCGCATATGTGTTTCTCGAGCGGAAGAGGGTAAAGCAGCCCGTGGCGCTGGCGCTCGCCTTCATTTTTCCCATAGCCTTCATCGGCATCGCCATCCAGTTGGTCTTCCCCGAGCTTCTTCTTTCGGGAACGGTCATGGCGCTTGTGCTCCTCATTCTATTCATCACTTTCCAAAATCATCAGGTCTACACCGATTCGCTCACGGGGCTGGGGGACAGGGAGGCCTTCTTCGACGCGCTCATGCATCACAGTGCGCGTGGTGATTCCTTCCATGTGGTCATGATAGGGTTACGTAAATTTCGCCGCATCAACCGCCGGTATGGACAGTATTTCGGCGACGAGTTGCTGTGCGAGATCGCCCATGTGGTCAGAACGCTTGGGGGGGATTTAAATACGACCGTATTCCGCAACGCCGGATCGGATTTTTCCGTCATCATCTTGGATGACGGCACCATGAAAGATTCTTATAACGCATATCTTGCGAGAATATTGGAACGCTTCAAAGAGCCCTGGACGATATCTGGAGTCCAATGCACCATCATGGCGAGTCTCGCAGATATCGATTATCCTTGCTTAGACGGAAACGGGAACGACATTTTGGCGGCGCTGGAATATAAGCCTTTCATGGTCGGAGACGAAACAACCGGAGGATCCGTCGATACGGTCTTGACCCCCGAGCTCGCGCATTTTTCCGATATCCGTACCGCTTTCGCGCGGCGAGAATACGTGATCGATCTGATACAACATGCGCTTGCCGAGGATTGCTTTGCCATTGTCTTCCAGCCGCTGTATTCATGCGACGTGAATCGCTATGCTGTCGCCGAGCTCTTGATCCGCCTAAACGATGCCGACGGTACGCCGGTCTCGCCCGAGGAGTTCATCCCCATTGCCGAGCAGAGCGATCTTATCGTGCAAATCGGATGGTACACGATAGAAAAGGCATGTCGCTTTTTTGCAGAGCATCCGGATTCCGTGCTCGATTCGCTTTCAGTCAATCTTTCGACGCATCAATTGATCGATGACGACATGGCACGTCGTGCCCAAGCGCTCGTGGACGAGTATTCGATCGAACCTGGTCGTATCAAATTTGAAATCACCGAACGGACGCTTGCAAGCGAACCGACTCGCGTCTATGAGGAGATGCATGCCTTGCATACGCTCGGTTTCGGATTCCATCTCGATGATTTCGGGACGGATTACTCCAACCTCACGCGCGTCATGCGTATGCCCTTCGAAACGATTAAAATCGATCGAAGCTTGATATGGGGCGCTAAAGAAAGCGAAGGTATGGGTCATCTCTTGAAATCACTCACGAGCAGTTTCCAGCGCATCGGCATGGAAGTGGTGGCAGAAGGCGTCGAAACCGCAGAGCACGATGAGTTGGTCAAGGCATGCGGAGTCGACAAAATACAAGGGTATTTGTATGCGCGCCCGATGAGTTCGCCCGCTTTAGTCGAGTTCCTCGCAGCGCAAGCGAGATGATCCGGCCGGTGACTTTCGGGGACCGTATTCCCGATAAAGCCGCGCCAGTAGATATACGCCGACGATCGACAGCCCGCTGAAACCGATGAGCCCGCAAAACGACGGTCCGAAAAAGGCGTTTGCGTTCGTCACACATACCAGGAGCCCGACTTTCCCAATGGCGTTTCCCGCACCGTGTGCAATCGAGGCAGGGAGGACGCTTTTCGTTTTGACGGTCAGATACGAGAGGAAGATCCCCAGAGAGCAAGCGAAGGCGCCCATCATCAGCAGTGCGCCGATACGGGTAGCCGGCGAGTGCGCGTTATAGTTGAAGCCGAAAAGTAAGAGGGGGAAATGTCCGAATCCCCATAGGACTCCGTTCGCGACGATCCCTTTGACAAGGCCCCATTCCGTTACCATTTTCGGGAGGATGTAACCCCGCCAGCCGATTTCTTCTCCGAAGGCGAATACGTGGTTGATGAGAACGAACGGTGCGACGATCACGAGCGCTACGCAGGCGAGGAGCGCCATCGGGATGGTGACGGTCGGTATCGCAGCCACCTTGCCCGCGGTAGCCAGAGACTGCGTGATAAAGGGCATCGACAGATCGAGGTTGCGCGGAAAGACGAGGAAGTAGGCGATAACACCGGCCATGATGAGGACGCCGGGGACGAAGCAGGCGAACAGATAATATTTCGTATTGCCTTTGAACCGGGGCTTCGCATATTCGATCAGCTTAACTTCCGAATCGTGCGTCATGCGTTTTGTCGCGATTGCCGCACATGCGGGAAACCACATAAACACTATTCCCGCAACCACCAAGACTCCCTGCAAGTCGAGATGCGCACGTGAAGTCGCTGCCCAGATCGCCGCGGTCAACATGAGGCCGAGTCCGTATACCCAGCCGAGATAGATGGCAATGCGCTTTTTTTCGCTCATTATTCCCCCTCGGTGTCGTCGAGTCTGGTGCGCAAGCCTTCGAGGATGTTCTTGTATTCGGGAATTTCTGCGAGTGCGGCGAATGCCGGGTTCGCCTCGATGCCCTGCAGTGCGCTCTCTTTGATTACCTTTTCGTCGCGCGGGGCAGTCCCGCCCAAATCGAAATCATCGAACCATTCGGCGACGAGATCGAAGAATCCGTCACCGTGTAACTTCCACGGATATTTCAGGCTTGCACAGGCATCTGCATATCTTTTCAGAAAGAGGAACGTCATTTTCGTGTTCGCCGACTCGATGATCTGTCGGTCGTCGTCGGCCGCCTCGGCCGGCCGACGTGCCGCATAGCATTGCGCGATCGTGAGGTAGAGTGGAGCCGTCGCGTGCGGAGCCAACTCATCGAGGGCGAAGTCCTTGATGAGAGCTTCCATGCGGCGCACGATCTCTTCGAACCGATCGGCAGTGTCGGCATATGCCGAGAGGAGGAGCGGTGCATTTCCGATGATTCCGATGACGCTTTGGTAGAGGCCGATTTGCAGAACCTCCTGCGCTTTGTCGATCCGACCGGTCATGAGATAGGCGTTCGCCAGAAGCGGTTCGTCGTTGGGCCGAGGCCTGATGACGCCGTCCAGAAGGTCGAGCACCTCCGCCGGATTCCCCGCCATTAAATAGGTCAAAGCTTCCGCCGAATTCGCCTGTTGGCAGAGCCAAGTGTCGCTCGATTCTGCTTTGATGCGCCGACAGAGTTCTCCGGCTTTCTCCAGAACGGCTTCTCTCGTCGCGGCATCGGGGGCGAGCATGAAATGGTTCACGTAGAGCAACACCATCTGCATGAGGAGAGGGAAGCACGAGTAGTACTTTTTGACGGCCGCCTCTGCTTGTGCGAATGCGGCCTCGAACGGGTCCTCGGCGAAAGCGGTCGTAAGCTCGAGATAGAGCGATCTGATACCCTCTTTACTCATTTGCGGTGCATACCCCATGAGCTCGTCGATACTCATGTTGAAATAAGCCGCGAGTTGGGGAAGGAATACGATGTCGGGGTAGCTTTGACCGGTCTCCCATTTCGACACCGATGCTTTGGACACTCCCATATAGGAGGCAAGCTCGCCTTGGGTGATACCTTTTCCCTTGCGTTTCGTTGCGAGAACCGTTGCGATGTCGATCTCTTTCATGGGAGTACCTCGAATTCAATAGGGCCGTTTTTTACAGCGGCGCAAGCCGTGTCGCTTGCCGGG
>Ga0123339_10000686_pt1 | contig 25025 bp, 18 predicted proteins | sample lystaG_FD_89956 | JGI IMG/M metagenome (GOLD analysis project Ga0123339, IMG submission 89956) | Glacier valley bacterial and archeal communities from Borup Fiord, Nunavut, Canada, to study Microbial Dark Matter (Phase II) -... | ecosystem: Environmental > Aquatic > Freshwater > Ice > Glacier ...
GGCTGGAAAACCGCGTTCCACTCATCGGCGAAACGGGCGACCAGGGGCAAGGTACGCTGTGGGCCATTACCACCTATCAAAATCGGTGGGCCACCGGGTCGGCTGGGGCGGGGCAATAGGATAGCCTCTTGCAAATTATAAAACTCGCCCTTGAAATTAACGGGTTGGTCACTGGTCAACAGGCTCTTGATAACTTCCAATCCTTCCTCGAAGCGGGCAAAACGGCGGGGCAGTTCTAATAAATCAAAACCGTAGTTGGTGTGTTCGCGCTCTTGCCAGCCCGCTCCCACCCCTAGCGTTAGCCGCCCACCTGATAAATCGTCCACCGCCGCCGCCATCCTAGCGGTCATAGTGGGGTGGCGGAAGGAGACAGGCGAGACCATTGGGCCAAACTCGATGCGTTTGGTATGGCTTGCCAGCCAGGTCAGCGAGACCCATAGTTCAAGCGAATCTATATCTGGTGCGGTGGCATTGGTGTAATGGTCGGAACGGTAGAGACCCACGAAACCCAAATCCTCGGCGGCCTGGGCCATTCGTTGCCAGCGCGGCCAGGTCAGCCCGTTCTGTCCTTCTACCATCAAAGCTACTTCAATCATTGTTTTATCCTCGAAAAAGGTTGTCGTTAGAAATCTAAAATCTAAAATTTACTAACGAGGGCGCGGAGACCACGCCCCTACGAATTTGCTTTCAGGGTAGACACATTGGTCTACCCCTACGAATTCCCCTTCCCTGCATCAGGGAAGGGGGCTAGGGGGTTAGGTTGATTCTTTATTATAACTCCTACTTACCCACGAATTCCCGCAAGACCGCTACGACCAGCCGATGGTCTTCTTCCTGGGGTAGCCCCGAAACTGTGACCGTGCCGATAACCCCGGTGTTTTTGATAATTATTGGGAAACAGCCACCGTGCGGGGCAAATTCGCTCTCACTAACCAGGGATTTTTCTGCAATTGTGCTATTTTTGCTTTTATAGTAGTTTCCCATGTAAAAAGAGCTGTGGTTAAAACGGTTGACCACCCGAATCTTGCGTTTAATCCACTCGTCGTTGTCGGCGGCAGTGCCGGGGAGGGCACAATGAAATAGCTGCTGCCCGTTGCGGCTGATGTCTATGGTGATGCTTTTGTTTTCCTTGAGGCCAATTTCGACCAGCCGCGTACCGACTTTGTAGGCGGTTTCGTTGCTAAATTCGCTGAACTGGATTTCATCTTCCTCTTTTTTGAGGCTCTCTAACAGGGCGTTGTAATCTTCCATTGTATTTATCCTGCTAATTAAGTTTGTATTATTCCCCCTTCCTGTGTTGGGAAGGGGGCTAGGGGGTTAGGTCAAAAAAATTTACTCAAAAATAACTACCCGTTGCTCCTGGCTGCTAATCATACCAAGCTCGATGATTTTGATAACGTTGGCGGCTTCCTGGGCCGTTACCGGGACTGGTGCGCCCTCGGTAATCGCTTTCAGGATGCCTTGATAGTAATTCTCGTAGCAACCGGGCAAGGTCTCGATTTTGCCACTTACATTCAGGTCGTTTATCTCCAGGAAAATCTCGGCATATAAATTCTCAGCGTCTTTGCCCCAGCCCGGTTCACCCGGTAGCCCTCCAGCTTTGAGAGTATCTTCCTGCGGGTCAAGGCCATGTTTGATCAGGCTGCCCTTGCTGCCGTGAATCTGGTAGCGCGGCCCTGGCTTTTTCATGATTGTGCCCGAATGTAGAATTACCCGCAGTTTGTCGTAGCCCAAAACAGCGTGAAAATAGTCTACTGTTTTGGAATTCTGGCGTTGGGGGAAGGCCTCGGCAAAAATAGTTTGGGGTAAGCCAAAAAGCTGAACGGCCTGGTCAATCAGGTGTGCGCCCAGGTCAAACCAGATACCCGACCCCGGCAGGGGTTGTTCCCGCCAGCGTTCGGTGACATCGGGACGATAACGGTCAAAATGGGACTCAAAAGTATTAACTTCGCCTAATAAGCCTGACTCCAAAACTTTTTTGACCGTCAAAAAATCGCCATCCCAGCGACGGTTTTGATAAACGCTCAATACCCGGTTACCTTCCTCGGCGGTTTTAATTAAATCTACCGCTTCAGAATAATAATTAACAAAGGGTTTTTCCACTACCACATGCTTACCCGCCTGTAAGGCTTGTTTAGTTAGCGTATGGTGGGTAATATTGGGTGAACCGATAATCACAAGGTCAATATCCGGGTCATTAATTAATTCGTCGGTGGTGCTTAAAACCTGCACCGAGGGGTATTTCTGTTGAACTTTGACGGCATTGGTGCTAGTGACCACCTTTACCAGCTCATAGCCTTCAATGGTTGTGACGAAGGGGGCATGAAAAACCGCGCCCGAAAGCCCAAAGCCGATGATGCCGACTCGTATTTTTTGCATGATTTAGTTGCGCTCCTTTTTTAAATGGCTGTTTAAACTATCCTAACATTAACTTTTAGGAATCACAACTCAAAACCTTTATTCGACTAGCTTCATTCGTTTGATTTGCAGGGTAGCCCTAGCCGTGCTAATATGAACTATAATTCAGTAGATTGGATGTGGCTATAGTTAGCAAGCTGGTGATAGATATATGAAATTCCCAGAAGTTCTTACAATTCGCCGTGAACATTTCAACCGGGACTTGATTGGCAAAGTCGTGGTGGTGTTTGTTTTCCTTGGGCCGATACTTGTGCCACTTTTATGGCTGAGTGGCTGGCCGCTTTTCACCACGATTGCCCAGGTTGGTTGGAATTTCGGTAGAGCGATTTGCTCGGATACCGTGAAAAGTTTTACAATTGGCGGCGAACCGATGATGATTTGTGCCCGATGTTTTGGGGTTGGAACCGGGCTTTTGGTGACTGGCTTGATTTATCACTATACTCCCCTTATACGCCCGCGTGTTCCTAACAATCGCCTGTATCTGGCAACAATTATCGCCGTGTTATTTATTCCCTGGCTAATAGATAGTGGGGCGCAACGGTTAGGACTATCGGAATCGAATGTATTGCTAATGTTTCCAACTGGTTTTCTGGGTGGGGTTGCCCTGGTCCTGGCTCCACTTTTGTTCTGGCCTCTGGAAGAACTAGAAAAACTGGAAGACGACCAGGAAATGGGTTTGATGGAAATTACCGAGCCGTTAATTTTATCAACGGTTGGGGTTGATAGTGAAATAGGCGAACTTACCACCGTGCGCTAGGGCAATTTAGCTCTTTTCCCCTGGCTGCTCTTATCTTTTAATAACGACAGGATTCTGCCCTATGTTATATTGTATCGCTCTGCTACCCGGTTCTAATCCCACCGGGATTTCTGATTCCAAAACCCGCTTGTTTTTACTGGATTTTAGCGAACAGGCCGCCCCTGCCACCATTGCCGCTACCGCTCAAAGCGTGGCTACAAGCTTATTTAGTGATAGTGTATTGGAAAAGGTGGAGGTTGGCCCCGCCCAGGAAGTTTTAGCCCGCCTCAACCCAACCAATGGCGCGGCAACGGCGGTATTAACTGCTTTCCGTCCCGGTGTAACTGATAGCACGGGCGAAAGTGCCTTGCAGGGTTATCGGGTAATGTCACAAGGCCGCTTGCCGGAACTAAAGCGGGTACGCACGGCAGAAATACATTATATTAATCAGGTCAACGGCGATTTGGCTAAATTCGTTAATTCTAACCTGATTAACAACTTGATTCAGGAATTTGTGCCCTTGAACGGCGGCAACCTGGATACATTTTTAGACCACCAGTTTAATTTTGAACACGAGGCTCTGGGCCGGGTTAAAACTATCCCCCTGCTGGCAGCTACGCCTGACCAACTGCTGCAAATCTCGCGGGAGGGAATCCTGGCCTTGAACCTGGAGGAAATGCAGGCGATTCAGGGTTATTTCCAGCAGGAAGGGCGCGACCCCAGCGATGTTGAGCTTGAAACCCTGGCTCAAACCTGGTCGGAACATTGTGTGCATAAAACCTTCAAGGCTCTGATTAACTACACCGAGCAAGACCATACCGGGAAAGTGGTTAAGGAGGAGCAGATTGACGGCCTGTTCAAGTCGGGTATTGCCGCCCCTACCGAGCAGCTTAACAAACCCTGGATAGTTTCGGCTTTTAGCGATAACGCCGGGATTATGGCCTTTGACCGTTCTACCGACCTGAGTTTTAAGGCCGAGACCCACAACCACCCCAGCGCGTTAGAGCCGTTTGGTGGGGCAAATACCGGGTTGGGCGGGGTTATCCGTGACATTATGGCGGTTTCAGCCAAGCCTATCGCCAGCACCGACATCTTTTGTTTTGGCGTTCCCAATACCCCTGATGTTGATATTCCCAGCGAGGTTTTACCGCCCCGCCGGGTGTTCGAGGGGGTTGTGAACGGGGTGCGCGATTATGGCAATAAAATGGGGATTCCGACAGTTAATGGGGCGATTATCTTTGACAAAGGTTATCTGGCAAATCCCCTGGTTTTTTGTGGTACGGTGGGGCTTGCCCCGCATGGCAGTCATCCCCGCAATCAAGCCGTTGGTGATAGAGTTGTGCTAATTGGCGGGCGCACCGGGCGTGATGGGATTCATGGCGCAACCTTTAGCTCGATTGAGTTGGGCGGGGAACAGACCGCCGCCGAAACGGGCAGCGTGGTGCAAATCGGCAACCCGATTGTCGAGAAGAAAGTTTTGGATTTACTGCTAAAAGCCCGCGATAAAAAGCTCTATACCGCCATTACCGATTGTGGCGGGGGTGGCTTGAGTAGCGCGGTGGGGGAGATGGGCAAGGATTTAGGAGTAAAAATCGCCCTGGAAAAAGTGCCCCTGAAATACGCCGGACTGGAGCCCTGGGAAATCTGGTTGAGTGAGGCCCAGGAACGGATGATTCTGGCGGTATCCCCGGCTAAATTAGCGCAATTTATCGAATTATGCCGTCTGGAAGAAGTCGAAGCCACCGATTTAGGCGAGTTTAGCGGCGATGGCCTCTTAACCCTGAGCTACGCCGGGAACACGGTTGGGCAACTCAAAATGGAGTTTTTGCACGGGGGTTTGCCCCGCCGAAAGTTGGAAGCTCGTTGGAAAGCCCCCGAACCCAAACTTCAGAAACGCCGCGCCCATTATGAGCATCACCGCCCTTATCAGGGTTATGGCAATGTGTTAATGAAAATTCTGGCTGACCCTACTATCGCCAGCAAAGAATCGGTTATTCGGCTGTATGACCACGAGGTTCAGGGCGGGGCGGTGGTCAAGCCGCTAGTTGGGCAACAAAACGATGGGCCGGGCGATGCGGCGGTAATCAAGCCTTTCCCCAATTCTAATCGGGCGATTGTAATTTCCAATGGTATCAATCCCCGTTATGGCCTGATTGATACTTATCATATGGCGGCCTGTGCCATTGATGAGGCGGTGCGGAATGCGGTGGCGGTTGGGGCGGATTTGTCGCGGATGGCCTTGCTGGATAATTTTTGTTGGGGTAATCCCACCGTTCCCGAACGGCTGGGCGAACTTACCAGAGCGGTTATGGCCTGTCGAGATTATGCCCTGTCCTTCCGTCTACCCTTTATCAGTGGCAAGGACAGCCTCTACAACGAATATTTTGACCCCTCCACCCAGACTCGCACCGCTATTCCCGGCACTTTGTTAATTTCGGCGATTGCGGTTATGGCGGATGCCAGCAAAGCGGTCACAATGGATTTGAAGCGACCCGGCAACCTGCTGTTTATCGTCGGCAAAACCCGTCCTGAACTCGGCGGTAGTTATTACAGCAAATATCACGGGCAGGTTGAGGGAGATGTGCCGAGAGTGGAGGCGGGCTCGGCCCTGCGGAGTTTTCAGGCTTTGTCTAAAGCCACTCAGCAAGGTTTGGTGCGGAGTTGCCACGACCTGTCCGAAGGTGGGATTGCGGTGGCGGCGGCAGAGATGGCCTTTGCCGGGGAACTAGGGGCACGGCTGGATTTACGTCGGATGCCTTATTCTGGCCCGGTAGCAGACCGCACCAATGCTTCGCTCTTGTTCAGTGAAACCCCTAGCCGTTTCCTGGTGGAAATTGAGCCAGAAAATCGGGACAAATTTGAAGAAATTATGAAGATTACTAGCTGCAAGCGGGTTGGGGTGGTGCTGGAGGACGACGAATTTAGCATTAGTGGCCTGTCCACCGCGACGGTATTACGGGAGCGGGTTTCGGCTCTCAAGGCGGCCTGGCAAACCCCTTTGTTTGCTTAAAGCTATCTAGATCGAGATTTCAGTGCAGCAGCTCCCAACCACAAATGGGAGACTATCTGTAGTGTTTTAACATATTGTAAAAGAAAAATAAAAATATGGGAATTTCTGAAATTAATAAAGTACAAGCTTTATCAAGCGAAAAGGTGGAACAAGAACAGCTTATTAAAGCTCTTAATGATCAAGATGAATATGTACGTGCTGATGCCCTTGAAGAATTAGGTAAACTAAGCGGTTCACAAATGATTGACCTAGTTATTAAATCACTTGACGATGAAAGTATTCATGTTCGTTGCGTGGCAGCTAGAGTTTTAGGCGAATATGTTAAGGATAAGAGAGCATTTGAGCGTCTGGTTAAAGCCCTTCTTTCAGACCAGGAGAAGAAAGTGCGGTGGTGGGCTGCGTATGCTTTGGGGGAGCTTAAAGATGAGCGAGCGGTAGAACCTCTTACCAAGGCTCTTAAAGATGAGAGCTGGTCTGTGCGAAAATGGGTGGCTGTAGATTTAGCAAAGATTGGCGGTGAATTAGCAAAAAGTGCGCTTCTAACTGCACTTAATGATGAGAACGAATATGTAATATATGCTACTGCGGGTGCTTTAGCGACACTTGGAGATGTGCGGGCTTTCGAGCCTCTTGTTAAAGCCTTCCACCATAGAATTGATGATGTACGCCGTGAAGCTATTCAGGACTTGGGTATCCTCAGAGATAAACGGGCCTTCGATATGCTTATTAAAGCGTTAGATGGGGAGTCAAAAGCGGTGGATGAGGAGTCAAATGCTGGAATGCGTTCTACTTTAGTTGAGGCTTTGGGCAATCTCAATGATAAACGTGTAGTTGAACCTATTGTTAATATTCTCCTCAATGATCCAGCATATGTAGTACGCTGGAGTGCAGCTGACGCTCTGGCTAACTATGATGATAAGAAGGCCATTGAAGCTTTAATTTATGGTCTTGAAGATTCTTATAATAAAGTACGGCAAAGTAGTGCCATTGCGTTAGGTCAACTTGGCGATGCCCACGTTTTAACTATCTTGAGTAAAATACAACAGACTATGACTGATGAAGATGTTGATAACACAGAATTTAAAGAAGCAATTGATGGGGCTATTGAATGTATCAAACAAAGATTAGCAGATTAGTTAGTAATAATTATAACAAATAGTTTCGGTCCCTGTTAGCTTAAAGGCCGCTATTGACAGGTATTAAGTATTTGTTATAATCGAGTAGGAACTGTGTAGCAACACGGTTCGTATAAGTGTGTAACAGCCAATTTTTATACTCACGCGCCCCTTTCTCCGGCGCAGCACGAGGACACAGCTTCAGGTATTTTATCCTCTCAAGAGGCCCAAAAAGTTTAAATAGTGAGTCTGGTAAGATACTCAATCCTCAACTTAGCCCCTCCTGCCGAATGCTTATTTTTCCCTTTTTCTTGTAATTGAGGGTGTACCACCGGGATTAACGATAGCTCTTATCTTTTATTTTAGGTGTGGTTGAGTATCGCTGGTCTGGCTAAAATCAGGCAAGCGTGTTTTGCTGTGCCTCAGTGCGTGGCTAATAACTCAATCCTGGTGGATTTGGTGATTTGTTGAGTATCTAGTTACCTGTGCAAGTGCTTCTCCCGCCAGGGAGAGAAAGTGAAGGAAAACGTGTCTACACCGGTCAAATTATTTATTGGCAATCTGTCCTTTAAGGCTACCGAAGACGCATTGTTGGAGTTGTTCGAGCAAGCGGGCGAGGTGGTTTCAACCCGGATTATCACTGACCGCGAAACCCAACGCTCTAAAGGCTTTGGCTTCGTGGAAATGGGTAGCCACGAGGAAGCTGAGAAAGCTATCACGATGTTTAACGGTTTCGAGCTGATGGGTCGCCCGATTGCCGTAAATGAGGCTCGCCCCAAAGAGGAGCGGAGCAATAGCGGCAGCTATAACCGGGGAGGCGGTTACGGCGAGCGCAACTAAAAAATAATATATACATTGCTATGAGTGAGGACAAGGACTGCTGATTTTTCACCAGTCCTTTTTGATGGGTGAAAACCTAATTAATAGAAATTCCTCTTAAATCGGGAATTTTTCATCAATGTGAACGGGGTTTCATGGTATTGTGGTTTTTGAATGGGTTGCACCAAAAACGGGACTGGCTTCCTAATCAGAAAATGAACAACAAACTTACTAATCTATCTAATAACCTAATAGGCCTATGTGCTATATAGCAAAGAATTGAACCACCAAGACCCCAAGACCCCAAGTTATAAAATTTACTTTGAGTTCTTTGTGCCTTTGTGGTGAATAATTCAGTTCAAAATAACTATTACTGTATAACTAGCACATTTGCCTAAAAGCACAAACTGAAATGAGGGGCGGTTGGCAATGAGGAAATTTAGACTACCGTTTTTGGCCCTGTTGCTTGGCCTGATTTTTTCCTTGAATATCAGTCAGGCCAGTGAATTCAACGACCCGGCTTTTGGCCTGACCTGGAATCGAGTGGACAAACCCGTGCAGGATGGGGTCGGGGTTGGGCGGGGCTACACCTGGGGGCCAGTGGTGGGCGGTAGTGAAAATATTACCAGCGAAATATACGAGGGGGTTTCGCGCAGGGTGCAATATTTTGATAAAGCCCGCATGGAAATTAACAACCCCGCCGCCGACCCCACCAGCCTTTATTATGTCACCACTGGTCTGCTGGTCAAAGAATTAGTTACCGGGCAACGTCAGGACGGAGATTTTACTTTTACCCTCCTTAGCCCCAGCACCATCCAGATTGCCGGAGACCCCAACACGGGTGGGGCTAACGCGATTGCGCCTACCTACGCCAGTTTCAAGGAGGTTGTGACCTTTAACGGCAGTGAAAACGGCACACCAAACGCTATTGGCAGCCTGATAAATAGCAATCTTATCAAATCTGGCCTTGTCTCAACCATTACTCCGCCTGAAACTCAGCTAATCGGGGGTTACGACTCTGTAACCAACCATAATATCGCGGCGGTTTTTTCCCAATTCGGCAATCAGACAGGGTTGGTTTGGAATAACGGCAAACTCAGTCAGGACTCAATCTTTTTTGGCAATCCGACCTATGTATTGGGTCGTCCCGTCTCCGAGCCATACTGGCTACAGGCGGTAGTGGGCGGGGTACAAAAGGATGTGTTGGTGCAGCTTTTCGAGCGACGGGTGCTGACTTATACCCCCACTAATCCTACTGGTTTTAAGGTGGAGATGGGCAATGTTGGTCAGCATTATTATCAGTGGCGTTATCTGCAAAATAGCACCGCCCCCCAGCCTACTCCTACCCCGCCACCAACCATCCCACCCGTAAATCCCCCCGAAGCGGCCAATCCTCAGATTAATAGTTTCTCGGTGGGGCAGCCCGGTTTTACTGACGTTGTGCCGCATCAAATCGTCCGCACTAGCGGAGATAAACTTTATATTTTTGCTGCCGAAAAACAATCCCAGCTCCTACCGAATATTAACCTTAAAGCTTACTGGACTACCAGCACAGGTATCCCAACTTCTACAGGCCAGTTTGCAGGTTCGGCAACCGTGAATGTAGGGGTAAACTTGATTTCGGTAGTGCCCGCCTATGATGGTGGAAATATTGTGCATGTGCTGGTTAATTTGAATGGAACCTCGCCAAATTTTGGTAAGCTTCTAATCTATCCTTTTAACGTTTCTACTAATACTTTTAATAGTCCTATTACCATCGTATCAAGCGGAAATCCTGCGGTGTCAGGTGATTATATTGGTAGCTCTGGGGTTTCGGCGATGGTAGATACAGGTGGAACTCTGCATGTGGCTTATTGGTCTAGCGGCAACCATATTATTTATCGGGCCTATAGCTATAATTCTGGCTCCAACGTTTATAGCTCTGTTTCTGGCCCCACCCAACTTGATGGCAGTAGCGACAAATCCAACCATCCCTCGGTGGCTATCTCGCCCCAGGATGGTTCTATCACCGTAGCCTGGGTATCCGAAACTTCTGTACCCCGCCAGATTTTAGCAAAAGCGCGCCCAGCCAATGGGAATTGGAGCAGTTTACAAACAGTTAGCACTTCCCCGGTTTGGTTCAGCACAAATTTTGGTATTAATATTGACCAGGGGCCAAGTATAGTAATTGATTCGTCCGGGGTAAAACACCTGACTTATATCCAGAATTTCGATGCCACTGGGGATTATGGGAAGCTACATTACGTGACCAATAGCGGTTCGGGCTGGGTTGACAATACCCTGTCAATTTACACCCACGACCCGGCTTTGGCTATTAATAGTTCGGGCGAACTTTATATTTTGGGGCATGGACATCCCAAAAACCCGGCAAATACTATAAGCCAATGTAGAACAGGTAATGCCTCCGAGAAGAATATGTGTGTGATTAAGAAGAATAGCGATGGTACTTGGACTTCTTCTTCGCTGGTATTGGCGGCTACTGGTAATCTTAATTTTGATGCCAGCCCCTCAGTAAAATGGGGAGTGGTAGGCTTTAATCGCCCCGAAACGATTGAATTCTTATTTTTCTCGGCTAACAACGATTCTTATAACAACACTACGATTTTTTATGGCAACATTGCCCCCACCCAGGCTAACCGAACCCCTACCGCCGCCTTTACCGTCAATCCAAACAATGGGGCCGTGCCGCTACAGGTGAATTTTGACGGCAGTGCTAGTTTTGACCCTGACGCTGGTGATACGCTGACTTATCTCTGGAATTTTGGTGATGGCAGCTCTGCCCAGGCCAGTACCGCCACTACCAGCCACTTCTATAACTCAGCCAGCACCTTTACCGCCAGCCTCCAAGTGCGCGATAACAAAGGAGCCACCTCCGGCCCGGTTTCCAAACAAATAACCACTACTAACACGCTGGTGGCTACTATTCTTGGCCCAAAGAGCAGCGATAAGTTTGCCGTTGGGAGCAAAATTACCCTGCTGGGACAGGCTAGATATGGCGTAACCCCTCTGCCGAATAGCGGTTATAGCTGGACGGTCAACCTCCGCAATACAGGTAATAACACCAGCACCACAATTTTTGGCCCCACCAGCGGCAACCCCCTAACTTTTACTGTTCCAACCCCCACCAGTTTGAATGCCGCCCAGACTAACTATTTTGAAATCCAGCTGATAGCCACAAACTCAAACCCCGTTGTCAGCTCCCCACTTATAACCCGAACTATACAGCCTTGGAAGGTAAACCTGAATTTTGTTAGCGTTCCGGCTGGATTGACCATGAAACTGGAAACCTCCACCGTTATAACCAGTCCAGCGACGGTGGTTTCGTTGGCAGGCTATCAACTGGCGGTTGATACCACTGACCCACAGAATGATGCTTCATCTAACGCACTGGACTTTAAAAACTGGTCGGATGGTGGTACTAAGTCCCATCCTATAACTACGCCTTTTGGCCCCGCTACCTACGTAGCGACCTTTACGCGGCAGGATAATACCTGTATCCCGGTGGTTGTTACCAAAAATAATGATGACGGAACATGTGGGACGCTGCGTAACGCTATCACCGCCGCCCCTGCTAACGGGAACGTAATTGGTACAGCTATGGCCTCCTTACCTGCCACTATAACTCTGAATAATAGCGGCGGTCTGAACTTAACCGGAATAACCCTGGCGGGAGTTTGTAGCCCTGGTGGGCCGGGTATAACCGTGAAAATCTCCAACACTCCCCTGAATGTAACGCTCGGTTCAGGTAGCAACCTGATTGGGCTATTTTTCCCCCACACCAAAATTACGGCCTCAAGTGGCGGCAACAAACTGCAATGCGTCAAGGTTACGCGGGTTTCTACGCCCTAAAAAGGAGTCAAAAGTTAAAGGTCGAAAGTCTAAAGTCGAAAACCAAAATCCGATGTAACCGTTCACTGTCAACATTTGTTGCCCGAACTAATCAGGGTGACATCCGTGATGAAGGTTTATAATCGAATGACCTGTGACTTTCGACCTTCGACTTGAGACTTATTACCGACGACCGACAACTGACAACCGCTAGAGTTTGCCAGAGTCGAAATTGAGGGATTGACGCAGGGTGCGAGCGCGTTCGATGAGGGTTTGCATTTTAGTGGTTTGAGGATGAACATTGTGGGGTGACATTGCCAGATTGGGGTGAGCGTAATAAAACTTGGCCTCGCCTGTATCAAAACCGTTGCCGTTAGCTTTTAACTCGCCACCCACGACCTTGACCAGATAAAAACATAATACGCCGTGTGTAGCGCGTCCGGTGGGCATGATAAAAAAGTCGTCCCACACGTCTATTACAGGGCCGACTTCTACCGCCAGCCCGGTTTCTTCCACAAATTCGCGGGCAATCGCTTGTTGCTGGGTTTCGCCCCGGTTTATCCCGCCGCCGGGAAAGTGCCAGTAAGCCCCCATACTGATGTCCCAGACCATCAAGACTTCATCGGCTTCGTTAAAGAGTAAACCATAAGCGGCTGGTCGCCACCCCAGATTTTGGGGCGGTAGCCAGCGGCCTTCCGGCATTTTGGGGTTAGATTCCCGCAAATGGATATACTTAGAACGAGGTGTCACCAACCGCCCCGGTAGCTGTTGGCGAACCATATCCCAGATTTCGTGGCGCAGGTGGTAGCGGAATTCGCTATCTTTGACCGCTTTTTTGAAAACTTTCAGGTAGAACTCAAGGGCCAAAATATTTCTCTCCAAAATTACAGGGCGACCACCAGATCGCCCCTACGAATTTTCCCCCAATGCCGGGCGGTTCACGAACCGCCCCTACGAATTCCCCTATCCCCTAAGCTGTGGTTACTTCCGGCGAGCGTCAATAAAATTGCAGATACGAGTTACGCCTTCCACCAGGGCGGACTCGGCGGTTGCCAGCGACACCCGAATGTAACCACCCGAATTTGGCCCAAAGGTTGCGCCCGGTGCGGTAGATACTTTTTGCTCCTGAATTAGTTCTTTGCAGAAGGCATAACTATCCATCCCGGTAGCACTAATGTCCACCATTACATAGAACGCGCCATTGGGTTTGTATTGGAACAGCCCGCGCTTTTGTAGAATATCACAAACGGCATCCCGGCGTTGGCGATAGCTCTCGCGCATCTCGCTAACACAATTTTGTGGGCCACTAAGAGCTGCCAGAGCCGCCGTTTGGCTGGGCATGGCGGTGCAGCTTAGGGCAGGTTCCAGCGTACGGAGAATCAGTCCGATTAAGGGTTGTTGCCCAACCACATAACCAACCCGCCAGCCAGTCATCGAATAAGTTTTGCTCATGCTATGTACGCCAATAACCCGCTCTGGAGCGTAAAGCGCGACGGTAGTGGGTTCGCCCTCAAAAATCAGTTCTTCGTAAACTTCATCTGAAATAACGTAGAGGTCGTACTTGCGGGCTAATCCTACAATCCCTTCCACCACGGCGGGGGGATAGACCGCGCCAGTGGGGTTGCTGGGGTTACATAGGACTATCGCTTTGGTGTTGGGTGTAATAACCGCTTCCATTTCTTCCAACCGGGGAACAAAACCGTTGTCGGAATGGGTAGGGTAAAAGACCGTTTTACCGTTGCAAAGCTCAATCTGATTGGCATACATCGGCCAGGCTGGGTCGGGCACTAAAACCTCGTCGCCGGGGTTAATAAGAGCCTGGAAAGTTGCCATCAAACCAGCGGTTGAGCCGGGAGTAATCAGAACATTCTCGGTGGTCAGACCCCGATAGCCGTTAAAGTTTTGCAGCTTGGTAAGCACCGCCTCACGCAGGGCTGGCATGCCCGCCGTCTGGCTGTATTTGGTAAACCCTTCCAGCGAAGCTTTGTGGGATGCTTCAATGATGTGGGCGGGGGTATTGAAATCGGGTTCGCCAATCTCAAGGCGGATGCAGCCGGGAGTACGCACGGCAATTTCCAAAATCTCGCGGATTCCGCTCCGCCGTAGTTTCTGAGGTGTTGCAGCTAATTCTTTCATCTTTAAGTTAAACACTCCTCCCAAACATAGTTGTCAATCTAAAATCCAATATCTAAGATTTAGGGGTAAGAAAGGGAACAATTTTTTCCAAATTCAGGGTAGACACAGAGGTCTACCCCTACAAAATTCCCTTCTTTATTCTTACTCCTTTATTCTGTAATTATATTCTAAAAGGGCCATTTGGTAATTAGCCTAATTGCGTAAATTTAGCCCTTGTATTTTTGGGGGTCATTAATACTACGCAGGAAAAAGATGCCCAAAATGAAGAAAAAGGTACTCATTACAAACAAGGCGGAATAACCCAGATGAGGGAGGTTAAAATAGGTTACGCCAATCGCATTAAAGCCGTCACGGAGTCCGCCCCCCAATAAAGCCGCCAACGCCTGTGAACCCGCCCCCGCCAGATTGGAAATACCCATAAAGCGTCCTGCCGCTTCCGGGGGTAATAAATCCGTAGCCAGAGCCCAATCCAGGCTGTTAAACGAGCCCGTAGCGACCCCTAATAGGCTTCCATACATTATTACCTGGGTCATGTTGGTGGCGGTGGATAGCAGTAACATCCCAATCGCTCCCACGATACAGGAAACTATCACTACTCGCTTGCGCCCTACCCTTTCGCTAAGCCAGACGGCGGGCATAATCGAAGCCACACTAAAGCCGATTATCACAACGCCCAACAGGGTGTAGGATTGGGTAAGGGTGCCTTCGCCCTGACCCATTACATCTTGCAGATAATATAAACCGAACAGAGTCAGCGTAGCCAGGGCGGTCAGTACCAAAAAGCGTGAGGCAATAAATTTAACAAAATCGGGGTGTTGCCGAAGCTCGCCAATCGTGCCGATAACTACCTTGAAGCCGTTGCGGGGAATATGGTCATTCTTGAGCGGTTCTTCCCGGATGGTAAAAAGAGTGGGAATCAGCATCGCCGAGAACACCAGCGCGATAATAATCAGGGCGTATTGCGGTTTTTTCTCGTCAATAAAATAAGTAGCCACTGCCAACCCGGTCACGTTCCCGATAATTTGAACAATGCCCATTGCACCACTGGCCTTGCCCCGCCGATTTGGTGGCACACAGTCGGGGATAATGCCCTGATATGCCCCCTGCACTATATTATCGAAAAGCTGGAGTAACAGGTAAAAAACTAGCAGCACCCACCAACTGGCGAGATAGACCACCATTGTCGCCATTACAATCAGGGTTATCACCACCATAATTCCGCCCACCAGAATATACGGGCGACGGCGGCCCCAGGCACTGTGGTTTATATCGCTCAAAGCTCCGGCGGCGGGCTGCACCACAATCGCCACAACCATTCCCAAAGCGGTAATTACCCCCAGCAGTGTACCTTTGTAGTTTTCGTCGGTAACAAATTTCTCGTTCAGCTTGGGCAGAATTACCCCATTTATCCCACCCCACAGGTAAGTTATGCCTACCCACATCAGGCTAATCCAGATGTAGTCCATAAATCTGAAATTGGCGCGGGTACTGAGCCGCGTTTTGGCCGGGGTTACAACCTTTGAACCAGAGGTTGAAAGAGGTATTTTGCCATTGGTGGTTTTCTTCAGCGCGGTTGCCTGGGCTTTGGCTTGCGCTGGTGGTTTAAACATATCTGGCATGTACGGGGAGCGTCCTCGTATTTATTTGCTATCGAAAATCGAGCATCGAAAATCGAAAATTTATTTTAAACTGCCCTACAACAATCAGAAAGTTGCATATTGGGTATAATCAAATCGAGACAGTGAAAATATTATACGCGCTAGGCCAAAGGTAAGTAAAGGTTAAAGGGATGAATTTGCAAGAATGTTACAGCCTTTTAATATTTGGCGGATAGTGGTTCGGTAACGCGCCAGGTATTACCTTCGGGGTCGGTGAAATGAAGCCAGTAGCCGCTTTTGTTATCGCCGTATGGCCCACTAATCGGCACTTTGTGTTCAGTGAGATGCTGTGCCAGAGCTTTGAGGTTTATTGCCCGAAAGCCAAGTTGGAAGGCCGTATCTTTACCCCAGACCCGCGCCGCCCCGTCTTCCAGGCGTTTCCCGCCAGAGGTTAGGGCTAACCGCGCCCCCTCCTCGAAAAAAACCGCTCCCATATCGGGCATGGGGGATTGTTCCAGGGTGGCAGTCTCAACCTTATTATTATCTTCGTTTTCCGCTACGTTTTGGAACTCTTTCTCGGCGCGTTCGGTAACGGGGCGTTCGGTTCCGCCTCGGTCTGTCAGGGGCAGCCCCAAAACCTCCTGGTAAAATTTAACCTGAGCCTCCAAATCCTCCACCGCCAGCCACAATACCCCCAGATAGCTCAAGCTGTTTGTGCCAACGGGCGGGACATTATTAATCTGGGCCACTTGCCAGAGGTGGCGTTCCGGGTCGAAAAAGAGCATGTTACTGGCCCAACCCTGGTCAAAAACCTGAGTGGCGGGAATTTCTTTTTCTTGTAAAAGGGTGGCGATAGGTTGAATATCGTCTACTACAAAGCTGGGGATAAGCGGAATATCGGGTGCGCCGTGTCGGGGTTTTGGCTGCAAGGCCCAGGTGACGGCTCCTTCCAGCAATTCCAGCTCGATTGGGCCGCAATTATAGCGAACGTGATGACCCAGGTTGCTATTGCCTTCAGTAGAGACATTCAGACCCAACGTGCGCTCCATAAAAATGGCGGCTCCCACCACATCGGTACTTTTAATGCCCAGCCAATTAATCCCCAGAATACGCGACTGTTTTGGGTCGGCTTTTTTTGCGCTCGGCGGGCTATTCTGCTTTTTCCTACCGAATAATGGCATAATTTCCCTTGATGGTTGTCGGTGACCGGTAGAAAATCAGTGATAATTGTAGGGGCAGGTCCCCGTGCCTGCCCGATTAGGAAGGGCGACCCACCGGGTAGCCCCTACGAAATATCCTGTCTATCCTGTTCATCTGTGTAAATTTTTCTTTGGTTAATCCCCTCACCCTAGCCCTCTCCCATAGGGAGAGGGAACAAGACCGCTCCTACGAAATTCCCAACAACTGACAACTTTTAACTAAACTGCGGCAGGGCCGGGTTATAGTAATCGCTCAGGTTGGGTTGGTTGTTGTCCAGAATCCGACCCTGTAGGCGCAGACGGTCATTACCCAATAAGCCAAACAAAATTACCGCTGGACTACCATTCCGCCCCGGATGCAACTCCATGCGGGCTCGCTCGAAATATTGCACCAGATAGGTATTACCATCGTCTGGGTTTTTCTCCTCAAAAACCTGCGTTTTGGGCAACCCCACGATTGCTAACCCGCCCTGTTTATTCCAGGCATCCAGGAACGGCCCCCACAAAATATGTTGAGTCTGCTGAAACCATACCAACCTGTCACTAGTAGTGGCGGGTTTGGTTTCGGGCAAGGCTGGGCCGTTTGTGGCAGTACCAAACTGATTGAGCAAACCGCGTTCCACCAAAAGCTGGTTGCCCAACAAGCCATATAAGATTTCGTTTGGCGTTCCCTTGAACTCAGGATGATATTCCATCCGCACCCGCTCAAAATACTGAACCAGATAATATTTGCCATCGCTGGGGTTGCGCTCGTAAAACTGCCCGGTTTTGGGGAAACCAAATAACTCAATACCACCCCTCAGCCAGGCTTTTTTAAAGGCATCCCGCACCGTCAGTTGGGTTTCAGAAAAAACCAGCATATCGGCGGTACTGTTAGGTTGGGTTGGCAAAAGCCGTTTGTTGTAATTCTTAACCGTATCATAATACGGCTGCTTGGGCACAAAAGTATCATTTTTGTTAAGGTCTCGCTTACCAAAAATATCTACACTCACTCGCATTAGTCCATAGCGTTCCCCCTCCCAATCATGAAGCATATGGACAGTGGCAATCGTGATATAGGGGCGGCTGGCGACAAAATTAAAAGCGTCCACCACATTTTGGGCCTGTATATTCGGCTGCTCCTCCCAGCCAATTTCGGTCAGCCAGATTGGTTTATTTGCATCCCCATACTGCACCATAAGTTGGCGCAAATAATCTATGCGGGGCTTATGAATACTCATTGCCTTTTGGGTGGATGGCTCCAACACGCCATCGTAGTTGTAGGGGTGATAGGTAATGGCATCCCAGGGGCGCATCCCAAAAGTGCTGTCACTATAGCGGTAGAGCCAATCCACATAAACCGGGCCGTTCAGGGTCGAAGCCGCCACCAGCACGGTTGGGTCGGCCCTTTTAGCCCCATCGTAAAAAACTTTCAGGTAGGGAGCATAATCGCTGATATCCTTGCTGCCCATATTCGGCCAGATGTCCGGTTCGTTCCAGAACTCCCAATAACGGATAAATGGATAACGTTTGACGACGGCTTCGGCGGCTCTACCAAGATTCGGTTTATATTGAGGGTTAAGGCGACACTGAAAATCAGCGTTAACGCAAACCTCTTTATTGCTGCTGGCCCACACCGGGACGGTTACGAACTCCGCCACAATTTCAAAGCCCTCGTCATTCAGTCGCTTCATCAGACGGTCTTCGCGTGACCAGTTATAGACCCCTTGCTGTGGCTCAAAGACTTTCCACTCAAAGGGGAGGCGCACCACCGTTAGTTTTAAATCCTTAAAATAGCTGATAAAAGTATCTTCAAAGACATCCAGCCACCAGGGATGAGTGGCAATCCCAAATTTCTGGTGAGTTGGCCCGCCAGGAAGGTTTGTCAGGTCTAGTTTGATGGGCGGGCCGGGAGCTTCGGTCAGATAAGGTGGGTTGGGATTAAGGTCGGCAGCTTGGGCGGTGGCGAGGGGGTTAGCGATTAACAAGAGTTGGAGCGTGCCTAATAGAACCAGACAAAACATGGCGGGTCTAGCCATTATTTTAGTTGAATTCAACAAAACCTCCAAAACGAGTGCCTAAACTTTACATGAACTGTAAGTGTATTTTCGCTATTTTGGGGAACTTTTCCTTAACTACAACTAAAGATTTTAGCTAAAATTCTGAGGCTTGACAAGCTTAACGGAGAATGGCAAAATTCAACTTGCTGTAACCTTTATCTACAATGCTCAAAGCTCAAAAAATGTTGCAAAGGAGGCTCTCAAATCGCCGCACCAATCTCCCCCGAAAATGTCTTTCTGTCAGTAGTTATCCCGGTTTATAATGAGAAAGAAACTATCCGCGAAATCGTCAAGCGGGTGAAAGCGGTCTCGATAAAAAAAGAGATTCTCATTACTGACGATAAATCTACCGACGGCACGCGAGAAATCATTCAAGCTATGGAAGGCGAATACCAGGCTGAGCTTGAAAAAGACCCCGAAAATATCGTTCGTTTTTTCTATCACTCTCAAAATATGGGCAAGGGCGCGGCCTTACGCACTGGCTTCACCAATATTTCGCCCGACTCTACGGTGGTAGTGGTGCAAGACGCTGACCTGGAATATGATCCGGCAGAATTAGTTATTCTGCTTAAGCCAATTATGTTAGGGCATGCCGATGTGGTTTATGGTTCGCGCTTTTTGGGGCCACGTCGGGCCTTCCTGTTCTGGCATATGGTGGCTAACAAATTGTTGACCCTTATTACTAATATTTTGTACAACACCATTTTGACCGACATGGAAACCTGTTACAAAATGTTTCGGGCTGAGGTTATTCGGAAAGTTACACTAAGGGCAAACCGTTTTGATTTTGAGCCAGAAATTACCGCTAAAATCCTCAAGCAAAAGTTAAAGGTTTACGAAGTACCGATTAACTATTACGGGCGCGATTACGCCGAGGGTAAAAAAATCGGTCTACGTGACGCTTTTGAAGCTCTGTATGCTTTGTTAAAATATCGCTTTTTCGACTAAAAAGCATCGTAGGACAAGTATCGCAGGACGGAGCCTGCTCCTACGGGATTTGGTATTCGTAGTAGGTTGCTCTGTCAGCCGATGATTTTTATCGCAGGACAGAGCCTGCTCCTACAAATGACAACTCACCTGAACAATTACCTTATAAGGAATTTAACCTATGAAGCTGCTTAATGCGCGACTAATTGATGGTACGGGGGCAGTCCACGAGCGGGTGGATATTGAGTTGGATGGCAAGAACTTTGACAATATCACCCCTTCGGCGGAACAGGCCAGTACCGACCCTGCCAACCCCCAAATGTCCCACGTAGTTGACCTGGAAGGCAAAACCGTAATTCCGGGCATGTTCAATTGCCATGTTCATATGACCCTGGATGCCAGTGGTAATCCTGACACCGAACTAAGGGGGGAGTCAATCACCTATAAAACCCTTAAAACGGTCAAACGGGCGGAGGATTTAATCAAAGCGGGGGTTACGACGGCGCGTGACCTCGGCGGCGGGGAGTATATCGAGATGTCGCTCAAGCGGGCGATTGCCGAAGGTCTTTTTACGGGGCCGCGCCTGTTGGTCAGTGGCAAGGTTTTGACTATGACCGGGGGACATGGCTGGTGGATTGGGGCGGAGGTAGACGGGATAGATGAGGTGCGTAAGGCTGCCCGTCTAAATATCAAACTTGGGGCAGATTGTATCAAAATGATGGCAACGGGCGGGGTTATGACCCCCAATGTAGACCCCAATAACGTCCAACTTGCCGAAGAAGAATTGCGGGCCGGATTTGAAGAAGCCCACAAAGCCGGGAAGCTCAGTGCCACTCACGCCATCGGCCTGAATGGTATCAAAAACGCGGTACGGGCCGGGGTCCGCACGGTTGAACACGGGGTTTATCTAGATGACGAAGTTATTAATATGATGCTGGAACGCAATACCTATCTAGTGCCAACCCTGGCCGCTCCTAGACAAATCCTGAATGCCGGGGAAGCGGGCGGCGTGCCAAAATTTATGGTGGATAAAAGTGCCAAAGTGGTTGAGTTTCACATGAACAGCGCGGCAATGGCTCACAAAGCCGGAGTAAAAATCGCTTGTGGCAGCGATGCCGGGACTCCGTATAATCCACATGGCGATATTTTTACCGAGATGGCCTTGTTGGTGGAAATCGGGATGTCCCACCTGGAAGCAATCTTGTCGGCAACGGCAGTGGCGGCAGAGGCGATGAAGTTGGATGACCGTCTTGGTACGGTGCAACCCGGCAAGTTGGCTGATTTGGTAGTATATAACGGCGACCCCTTAGCCGACCTGACGGTTTTGAAATCGCCCCTGATGGTCTGGAAAGAGGGCCAACGGTTACTTTAACCAGAACTGAGGTATCAAAGATGATATATGTAGAGTCAACAAATCTAATAATTTATTGGGACGAAGAGGTTGAGTGCGTTCATATAGAATGGGAAGGTTTCGCTTATGGCGAAATGTATCGGGAAGGTTTGAATAAAGGTTTACAACTGCTGATAAATAAAAAATCTCGCCTCTGGTTGGCAGACTTACAGAAAATGCGATTGCTTAACCAGGAAGACCAAAAATGGACAAATAGCGATTGGCTTCCCCGTGCTGTGCTAGGTGGTATGCAACGTATGGGGATTGTATTGCCCCAGCGAATTTGCCAAGCTGCCATTTGCTGTCTTAAAGAGCCGTATGGCAGACTCTCCAGTTGAAGCAGGCTACTTCGATGATATTGCCAAAGCCAAAGAGTGGTTGCGGGCAAGCTAATTTAACTGTTTTCTTTAATTCTTTGGTCTCTTTAATTATGAGGTAGCAACGATGATTTATTGGGAAGAGCCCCATTTGGTTATTCATTGGGATGATGAGGTTAAGTGTGTACAAATGGAGTGGAAGGGTTTCTCCTATGGTGAACTGTTTCGGACGGGGTTGAATAAAGGTTTACAACTTGTGATAGAAAGAAAAACTCATCGCTGGCTGGCGGATTTACGAAAATTGGGGATAGTCAACCAGGAAGACCAGAATTGGTCAAATAACGACTGGTTTCCCCGCGCCTTATTGGGCGGGGTGCGGCGGATGGCGATTGTTGTACCCACCAGTGAGCTTGCCAAGATGTCGGTTGATGCTATAATGAGTAAAGTGGATAGCTTACAGTTAGAAATAGCTTATTTTGATGATGTTGCCAAAGCTAAAGAGTGGGTAAGCATCGGCTAAGTAATTTCCTTAACTTTTTGACACCTCTATTTTACTTACTAAGAATATTACTCTTAGAAGGTTTCCTCATGTTTGTTTCAAGCAGTAAAACGCCCGGTTAGTAATTTTTCTAGTGGTGCTTTTTATTAAGTAGAACCTAAAGATGTTTGGCTATGACAAAAGAATCCCAATCTAACAGGAGAATCCGATGGCCGAAATACTAATTAATGTACCCTACATCAACCAGGAACGCAGCACCGCCCCCGGCTTTAATGGGGCTTCCGCCTGTGGCCCAACTTCTTGTGTAATGGTGGTGGCGGCTTATGGCTTGCTTGAACCACAGCCCAATGACGTTTTTACTAATTTCGACAAACTTTCTGGCAAGAATGTTACGGAACAATCGCTTTACGGGCGTTACGTAAGCCAATCTTACTTTCTGAACGGGAATATGGCTTTTACTAAAACGGTAATGGATGATAGCACCCGCCCCGCCGCCGGAGCCTTTGGCACTTGTGTTATTTCGACTGATATTGGCTCTGGAAGTGGCAATATGGCAAACTACTTTAGCAAGCAGAGCTTGGGCAGTCAAATTAGCCATGCCAGCAACCCAGACCAGGTGCGGTCTATAATCCGTCAGAATATCCCGGTAGTAATTGGCACTTACTACAAGGGCTGGGGTCATGTGATGGTTATCAAGGGGCTAATGGAAGATGGTCGTTTTATTTGCAACGACCCCTTCTGGCGCAAAACAGGGGCGGGCGACGATATTTATAGCTGGGACGATTTGCGGATTTATAACTTTAGTGGCGGCACGACCTATATGATTGTGCCAAACCGTCCTGTTCCAGCCTCGTTAGCGGGAGTTGACCCGATTGGGCGGTTTAATCTGTCTGCCCCGGTGGTCAAGCCCGTTGACCCTACCCCGATTACGGTTCACCCGGTAATCCAACCCTTACTGGCAAGAGGCTTGAGTGATAATCAGGAACAGCGTTTCTTTTTGGCCTTCCGGCGTAACGGCGGTAAAGAGGCAGTAGGCGACCCTACCAACGCACCTCAAACAATTGATACCCCTCTTGGCAAAGCTATTACCCAGCAGTTTTCGGGCGGTTCGCTGGGCGATTCGCTGATATTTATGGACATTTCCCACGACCAGCCCCAGGCTGTGCCTGTACCCTCTTTTTCGGCGGCTTTGATTATCTCTGAACCTTTCCTGAAAAAGTACAATGAGTTTGGGGGGGTAAATGGCCCGTTAGGTTTAATTACCAGCGATGTTTTCACTAACCAACAGGGTAAAAAACAGGTCAGTAGCCAGGGGGGTTATATTACCTGGGATGGTTCGGGTGAGGTAGACTCGCCTTTCTTGTGGCCGGAAGATAGCGAGATTAACGGTTGGAAGGCTGAATATTTCAATAATCCCAGCCTTGCCGGGCCAGACGCTTTGTTACGGGACGAAACCGACATCAATTATAAATTGGGGCCAGATAGTAATACCTTCCGTACTCTGGGGGTGTTGGGAAATGATTTTTCGGCGCGGTGGAGCCGAACCGGGGATTTCCCGGAGGGTAGTTATCGGTTTACCGTGACCTGTGATGATGGTTTCAGGTTATACTATGGGCATATTAATGACGATGGCTCTGTAAACTTTACCTCGGTTACGCCCGACCCCAACCAATTCTGGATCGTTAGCGCGGCCCAAACCCATGATTTTGACATGCAACTTTCGGGCAAAACCCGTATAGTGCTTGAATATTTCCAGCACAGCGAAGGGGCGGTCATCCAAATCAACTGGCCGCTTGAACCACCCCCTTCCGCTTAGAAGGATGAGGGATGAAGGATGAAAAAGAATTCGTAGGGGCGTGGTCTCCGCGCCCTCGTCAGAAATTTTGGATTTTCCTTACGCCTAATACCTAAAAGCTGATAGCTGACGGCTGACAGCTTTTATGACTTTTAACTTTTGACCTTTTACTCGTTACTTTTATCCGACAACCGACGACTGACAACCGACAACTAACATGACAGACCTATTTCGACCACCAAAATTTGAGGAAGATTTAGCAGATTTTGTGGCGGAATTGCGAACGAAGCTTTTCCCCTCCCGGCTTGACGCGGCCAAATTCTTCCATATCACCCGCTCCACCGCCTCCCGTTACGAAAGTGGGCATATTATTCCACCGCTCGGTTATCTTGCTAGTCTGGCCCAATTGCATGTAAACCAACTCCACGCGGAAGGACAGGCCATCGAAGCCTACAAACGCAGCCTGTTGCAGGAGTTTAACAAAATCCTGCGCTGGCACTACCGTGAGAAACTCCCTTTTCAGAAACCTTTCCAAAATTGGGACGAAATTAGTCGGTTGGCTAAAGAATATCAACAAGAAAAACAGCTTTTTGACCCCCAACTTAATATTGCTGAAAACCTGTCTAATGCTATTCTTAGCCTGAACGAAGATTGGGGCGAGGCTTTGAACGCCGCCCCTTTTTACGGACGCGCCAAAGAACTAAATCTGCTGGAACAGTGGCTGACCAATGAAAACTGTCGGTTGGTAGCTCTGGTGGGATTGGGCGGCATCGGCAAAACCTCACTGGCAATTCGGGCGGTGGAACAGGTAAAAAGCCACTATGATTACTTCCTGTGGCGTTCATTGCGAAATGCCCCACCCCTTGAGGAACTACTGGCGGATTGCATCAAATTTATCTCAGGCCAAAAAGAAACCAACTTGCCGGAAGGGGTTGATAATAAAATCTCGGTTTTAATAAGCCTAATGCGTAAAAGCCGTTGTCTGCTGGTTTTTGACAATCTTGAGGCGGTTTTGCAAGCGGGCGACCAACAGAGCCGCTATCATCACGGCTATGAAGCTTTTGGCGAACTGCTAAACCGGGTGGCGGCACAACCCATCAAAGCTGTTTGCTGCTGACCAGCCGCGAGAAGCCCAAAGAGCTAACCCTGTTGGAAGGTAAAAACTCGCCGACTCGCTCGCTGGTTTTAGCAGGACTAAA
>Ga0123339_10000687_pt1 | contig 24999 bp, 20 predicted proteins | sample lystaG_FD_89956 | JGI IMG/M metagenome (GOLD analysis project Ga0123339, IMG submission 89956) | Glacier valley bacterial and archeal communities from Borup Fiord, Nunavut, Canada, to study Microbial Dark Matter (Phase II) -... | ecosystem: Environmental > Aquatic > Freshwater > Ice > Glacier ...
CATATTTTTAATGATTGAGGGCCATTAACTTCAACGATCCAGGCAGAAAATAGAAAATTCGTACGCTGGCATAAATTTGAGACCTTACGCTTGTAAAAAACTTTGGTAGCATAAGAAGCATTAACAATCAGCATTTTACCGTTCGCATCACCTGTATGATCCTTTATATCTACCCAGTCGCTATGACCAATTACAGGACTAGTAGCGATCGTATAATAATTATCTTGTACTGCTCCTAAACTTGGGTCCTGGTAAAAAAAATTTGTAGCTCCGGTTGAATAATTGGTGCCGATACCAGCGTCAACTGTTAGTGGAGGTCCATATTTCGGAGTGGTAGCATTACCAAAGGTTTCGGTGAAAATAGGTGCACCATATCCACCGCCGCATTGAGCCCAACTTGTCAGGCTGCTTAGAAGCATGAAGAAAATGAAGCTAAAAACTACCAGGTACCTGGATCTGATAAAGGTGTAGATTTGGGCCATAATCGCTGATTACCCCAGGCTGTTTTAGAAAAACTGGGGTATTTTATGCCCAGTTATACGTCTATAAAATTATTTTAGTTTGTCACAAACCAGTTACTATATTTCCCTGCTTTTGTCAATTTATACATTTCACTATCAGGCAATATTAATAGCTGAAATTTGAGTGGCAGTTGAAGATGCTTGTATTCAGCTTATACAAATAGTAGATTTACAGCCTTGAATAGGTATTTATTGAAATTCTGAAGAAAACTCTCATAGATTGAAATACAGCTATAATCTATAAGCAAATTGCTTAAAGAGAGATATAGTATATTATCTGTCTATTTTATAGCGGGCTGATGCATTAATACGTGGGTAATAATAGTTGAGTTTGTCACGTTTTTATTGCTTAAACAGAATTTCTTTATCTTGGCCCGACCAATAATGAATAACTTTTAGTTTAATTGGCTAGTTTTATTGCATACGTTTTAGTCCTGGCCCATCTTGGAAATGAAGTCTTTTTTAATTAATGATAAAGATTCACAAATTTTGCTACTTCTAATAAAGCCAGAAGCGCTTCTGAAAAAATTTCTCATAGCTTAATTCTTGCCTTATAAGCTTCAATTCCTTATTGAGTAACAGTACATGATCAATTGTTAAAGCCTGAGCAAAGACGGGTATTGATGAGTTTCATAAGGTATAATTAAAAATTGGTGCGCCATTAATAGTGATACAGTTAATCAATTGGAATGATACCTGTTGAAACATCAGCCCCAACAGAAACTGCAATTTGTTGCAACCAGTTATGAACTCCATAATGCTGTAAGTCAGCATTGCTAACTGGTGTAATTTTTAAATTATAGGCATCAGCCTTCAGGCTTTTTAGGAGGAATATGCCTTTTGAATCAGTGACCGTAGAGGCTACACTAGCTTTTGTACTAATTAAAATTGCTTCAACGGTACAGGCAACAGTGGGTGATATACTTCCCTGTATGCCTCCTGTTCCTGGATTGTTAAGTGATGAACCCTGAGGTATGACGCCATTAGATGAGCTTTGCTTTGTACAGGTTGCACAAAGGATGATCATAAGTAAAATATAGACTGACAGGTGAATTTTTCTCATACGCTATTGTAATAATAAAGCGCTATACGAAAAAGAACATAAAAAGGTTACTCAGGCACTGTTTGACAGTACTTTAAACTGAACAAAACCCTTATTTTGAAAGTATTAAACCAAAAAAAGCTATCAACTGTTGCTTTGTGGCCAACTATTAATAGCTATTATAAACTGTTTGATGCTTTTAATTGGCAGCAAGTGCATTTGCGCCACTGACAATTTCAAGTATTTCTGTTGTGATAGCAGCCTGTCTTGCTCTATTATATAGAAGACGATATGACTTCAACAGCTCACCGGCATTTTCGGTTGCCTTATCCATAGAAGTCATGCGTGCTCCGTGTTCTGCAGCATGAGAATCAAGAATGGCTTTATACAATTGAATGCGAATCGCTTCAGGAATAAGTTTATAGACAATCTCGTTTTGACCTGGTTCAAAAATATAATTAGCAACCTCATTTGTTTTCGCAGATGAAGCAACTTCTGAACCTTGAACAGGAAGCAAAACTTCATGGGTCAAGATTTGAACTGCGGCATTTTTAAACTGGTTGTATACAATTTCAACTCGATCCCATTTGCCCTGCTCATAACCTGACATTATATCATTGGCAATTCTAGCTACTTCTTCAAAGCGTAGATTAACATAAACATCATTGTGTGCTCCCAGCAGATTAACATTACGCCTGTTAAAAAACTCATATCCTTTACGGCCGATTGGCATAAAAAGCATATTAACTTTTTTCCCATCTTCAGGAAATTCAGTATTGATACGGTTCAGCGTAGCCTTGATAACATTCGAGTTGAATGCACCTGCCTGACCACGATTTGAGGTAATTGGAATAAAAAGTACCGATTTAACTGGCCTGGCCTCTGTATACTGACTATGCACTTCCTGTACCTGTGAAGATAAGTTTTCAAGTATCTCTTTCAGCTTATTCGCATAAGGTCTCAGCTGATAGATAGAATCTGCTGCTCTTTTTAATTTAGCAGCCGAAACCATCTTCATAGCTTTCGTAATCTGCTGAATCGACTTTACAGATATGATTCTACCCCTGACTTCTTTTAAATTCGCCATATCAACTAATCAGCAATTCTTAATATTTTCCACTTAAATCTGCTGCTACACTTTCAAGCACAGCGGTAATTTCATCTGTAAGTTTTCCTTTCTTCAAACCATCAAGAACATCTTTATGCTTGATTTCAAGGATACGCAAGAATTCTTCTTCAAAATCGCGCACTTTATTAACAGGAACTTTTCTTAACAAACCCTTAGTACCACAGTATAAAATTGCAATCTGCTTTTCAACTGTTAAGGGTGAAAATTGAGCTTGTTTTAAGATTTCAACATTTCTGGCTCCTTTATCAAGCACCGCTTTTGTTGATGCATCAAGATCAGATCCAAATTTTGAGAATGCCTCAAGCTCACGATACTGAGCCTGGTCAAGTTTTAATGTACCGGCAACCTTTTTCATTGATTTGATCTGGGCATTACCACCAACTCTGGAAACAGAAATACCTACATTAATGGCAGGTCTAACACCTGAATTAAAAAGACCTGATTCAAGAAATATCTGTCCATCGGTGATAGAAATTACGTTGGTAGGAATATAGGCTGAAACGTCACCTGCCTGAGTTTCAATGATTGGCAGGGCAGTTAAAGAACCTCCTCCTTTAACCATTGATCTGATTGAATCTGGAAGGTCATTCATTTGTGAGGCAATCTCATCAGATGCATTGATCTTGGCTGCTCTTTCAAGCAAGCGAGAGTGAAGGTAAAACACATCACCTGGATAGGCCTCACGGCCTGGTGGGCGACGAAGTAGTAAAGAAACCTCACGGTAAGCAACAGCCTGTTTAGAAAGATCATCATAAACGATCAAAGCCGGGCGGCCCGTATCCCTAAAGAATTCACCAATAGCTGCACCTGCAAATGGGGCATAAAACTGCAAGGGAGCAGGATCAGCAGCTGAAGCTGCGACAATTACGGTATAAGGCAATGCACCTGCTTCATCTAGTGACTTTAGTAAACTTGCAATGGTAGAATTTTTCTGGCCAATAGCTACATAAATACAGTAGACGGGGTTTTTAGCTTCGTAGAATTCTTTCTGGTTGATGATTGTGTCAATGGCGACAGCAGTTTTACCTGTCTGACGATCACCGATAATCAATTCACGCTGACCACGACCAATTGGAATCATGGCGTCAATTGCCTTAATACCTGTTTGAAGAGGTTCTGTAACTGGCTGACGATATATAACACCGGGAGCCTTACGTTCGAGTGGCATTTCGAATACAGGGCCCAGAATTGGACCCTTACCATCAATCGGAACACCAAGTGTATTTACAACACGCCCAAGCATACCTTCACCAACGTTGATAGAAGCAATTTTACGGGTTCTTTTTAAAGAATCACCTTCTTTAATATCGTCATATGAACCCAAAAGCACGATACCAACGTTATCTTCTTCAAGGTTAAGCACAATACCCTGTAACCCATTTTCAAATTCAACAAGTTCTCCTGCCTGAACTTTTGAAAGACCGTACACACGGGCGATACCATCACCTATTTGCAATACAGTACCTACTTCTTCTAATTCCGCTTCGGATTTAAAACCCGCCAATTGCTGTCTTAAAATTGCCGAAACTTCATCTGGACGTACTTCTACCATATTATGTTGACTAAAATTGGTTTTAAAAAATTAAATCTGACTGCTGAAACTTGTATCAACAAGTTCCTTCCGCAGGCCAGCCAGCTTGGTTCTAAAGCTGGTATCTATTTGTTTATCTTCAACGCGTAAGATGAAACCACCGATAATTTCGGGATCTACGATTTTGTGTACCTGTATCTCACCTTCTGTCAGCTGACGAACCTTTTCTAAAAGTTGGGCTTCTAATTCAGGTGAAATTTGAATCGCAGTAGTAATTTCGGCAATAACAATTTTATTTCTGCTATTATACTGATTGATAAATTCAACTGCAGCAGGTAAAATTATTTCTGATCGTTCTTTTCTAATCATAATTTCAAAAAAGCCAATAGTTAGCTTATTGAACTGAGTCTCAAATAAGGCTTTCAGAATTGATAATTTTTTGTCAAGCGGGGTAATGGGATTTCTCAAGAGTCCTTGAAGAGCTGAACTTGATTTGCAGGTTGAGATAAGATCAACCATATTCTGATAAACTGATTCAAGAACATTTGTTTCAACTGCTAGGTCAAGTATAGACTTGGCATACCTGCTGGCTACATTGCGATCAGACATGGCTTAGTTTAATTTAATATCTTTCAACATATCAGCTACTGTAGCTTCCTGCTGTGATTTATTTTCAAGATTCTTTCTCAAAACCTTTTCAGCCATTTCAATCGATAACCTGGCTACCTGATTTTTAACCTCATTCAGGGCAATCAGTTTCTGACTATTGATCTCTTCTTTTGCCTTTTCAATCAGGCGATTGCCTTCAGAACGTGCAATATCCCTTGCCTCTTCAAGGATAGAAGTTTTAATATCCTTTGCTTCCTTCAGTATCTCATCACGTTCAGCTCTTGCTTTTTTCAACAGCATTTCGCTTTCCTGATTGAGTTTAGTCATCTCAAGTCTTGCGTTTTCAGCTGATAAAAGTGCATCTTCAATCGTTTTTTCACGTTCATGTAAAGCCGACAAGATAGGTTTCCAGGCAAATTTACCCAGTACAAAAACCAACAGCAGAAATGCAACAGTACTCCAGAAAACCAGACCAATATCTGGTGTGACCAGTTCATTCATAGAAATAATTTTTAAAAATTAGGTCTTTTAAAATAGCATGACAGACTTAAAAAACTTACTGAATACAGGAAGCAGATGCTGTCACGCTTTTCTTCAATCTTGAATTAAATACGGATTCTTATTTAAGTCCAAGGAAAGAAACAACAACTGCGAACAGTGCTACGGCTTCAACAAGGGCAGCAGCAATTAGCATAGCTGTTTGAATTTTTCCGGCAGCTTCTGGCTGACGTGCAATACCTTCCATTGCAGATCCCCCGATGTTACCAATACCGATACCTGCGCCAATCGCGGCAAGTCCAGCTCCTAATGCGGCAATACTTCCAATCATTGTCTTAGAGATTATAGTTATTAAAAAAAGAAAAAAAATTAATGTTCAACATGTTCATTCACAGCCATACCAATATATAAGGCTGCAAGGGCAGTAAATATGAATGCCTGTATAAGACCAACCAATAACTCAATCAAACTTATAAATAAAGTAAATGGGATTGAGGCAGTTGCCAGCCAGGCATTCTTAAAGATAAAAATTAAAGAAATCAGACTTAAAATCAAGACGTGACCTGCAGTAATATTTGCGAATAACCTGATTGTAAGAGCAATTGGCTTTGTGATAATTCCAATTAGCTCTACTGGAACCATAATGACATACATTAATACGGGTACTTCAGGCAAAAATATATGTTTCCAATAAGGCTTCTTTGCATTAAAGAGGGTTAGAATCAGGGTTATGGTTGCCAAGGCAAGCGTAAAACTGATGTTTCCAGAAAGATTTGCTCCGCCCGGAAAGAATGGAACAAGACCCAATAAATTATTTATCCAGACAAAAAAGAATATTGTTAATAAAAAAGGCAAAAACCGTGTCGCATTTTGACCCATGTTGGGTATGGCTACTTCATCACGAATAAAGACAACAAATGGCTCTAAAACAGATTGCATTCCTTTTGGTGTTTTGTTCAATCTTTTTGTACTACTAATTCCAACAGGGATCAAGATTACAAATAGCAGAAAAACCGAAAATAACAGGGAAGCAACATTTTTTGTAATCGAAAAATTCCAGATCTTTTTGGTAAGAGTGGCTTCAGGCTTTCCGTGATCGTTTAATGCTACGATCTTATCATTTATCAATGAATAAGTATAATGACCCTGATAAATATGTTCGCCAGTTTCTATTCTTTCACTTGAGAAAACATCAATACCTTTTTTAGAAATTAGAATTACTGGCAGATAGACATATGTATTACCCCAAAGATGCCAGGAGTAATGATTTAGAATATGGTCCATGACCAAATCTGTCGTATTAAATTCCTTCAGCTCTTTTAGTGAAGTTTCTTTGACCCCAGAATTCGTTTGGCAATATGCACTACCAGCACTTAAAATGCTTAAAAACGCAAGTACAAGTGCAAACCAATAACTTTTTGTAATAAAAAATGGCCTCTTTATCATTAATTGCTTGAATTGTTCTCTTTTTTTGGGAGGCGCAAGTTATGCAATAAACAATGAATTTCAAAAACTGCAAACAGGATATATAATGCAAAAAAATCAAGAGCAAAAATCAGTGCCTGTTGTCTGTATTTGAGTATAAAAACCAGTGCCAGAGACATAGAAATAACCATGCGCAGCACATTGGAGCCAAGAAGAACCAGTACTGAATCTGGCCCTCTGCGTTTAAGACCCTCTTGCGCCAGAATATAAATTACTGGTGTAAGTAAAGCGAAGAAGCCGTATATCACCCAGATCTTTTCGATCAGCCATACTGGTTTATGTAACTGTATGAGCCTGATCAGCGATATGAGCAGTAATGAGAAAGGAATATAAATTTTGAGGAAATAAGGAAATTTGATCTTGCGCATTACCTGGCGGTTAATTCTTACATGAATATAACGGCTAATTTACACTATCAAGAACGCTTATTCTTTTATCTGAAACAGCACCGCCCAGATACCAATACAGACACCTGTTAATGATAAAAATGCAGTAAGCCAGGGGGTTTCATGTCTGAGCCGATGATCGGCCCAGACACCAAGCCAGGTAAACAGGGCAATAATAACCAGTAACTGTATACCAATGCCTGTAAAACGTACAATATTATTAGTTGAAGACCTTTTCGAATCCTTTTCCTCCATGTTCAATTGGTTGGGTAGCTGTATCATCTTTTTTCAAGTCTTTAGAAGTGGCAGCAGCAACGGTAGTACCCATATTGCAGCGTCCTTTGAAAATAGCACCTGCCTCAATAACAATCTTACTGGTATTTATGTCTCCTTCAAGATTTGCTGTTGATTTCAAAAAAACCATATCGGTTGCATGGATATTACCTTTATGGGACCCAAAAATATCAGTGTTCTGACTTTTTATGTCGCCTTCTACAATCCCGGTTGCACCAACAACAACTTTAGATTTTGAACTTATGGTGCCGATAACCTTACCATCAATTCTAAGATCGCCATCACTTGAGACATCACCTTTGATTATTGTTCCCGGACCAATTAAATTGATTGAATTTGAATTTGTTTCGTCGTTTAACATTTCGTCTTTAGGATTTTTCCAGGCCATAAAATAATATTAAGAAAAAAGCTTTTTATAGGTCTGAAAGGTATACGGTTCATTATTCTAATAGTTGCAGGTATTAACCCTCTAGCTTCTTCTTAAATTTACAGGGTATCATACAAGAATCCAATTCATAAATATTTAAGTTTTTGAGGGAAGTCTTTACTGTGTTAAGTTAACATTTAGCTGATCATAAAGCTGAACACTGCTAAACAGTTTAAAACTGATCGCACCTCGTTTTTGCCGGTTGTTAAAGTAAAAACTCATATCAGTGCATAAAATATTTTAAAACATTTTAAGTTATATCTTTACATAGAAACAAAATACTTTGATTAAATCTATCTACCGATTAATTTTTTTAATCATCTTTTTCTCCATATTATTTGTTTCATGTACTGAAACAAAAAAGGTTTCTGCTGGGAGGGCTTATCGCAACTTAACGGCTTATTACAATACATATTTTAATGCAAAAGAAATATATAAGCAGGATCTTCGCAAAATCACGCTGGCGAACCCTGATCATTTCGATCGGCTTCTAGCATTTTACAAGCTTGGAGATGAAGCCTCTGCAGCAGGACTTACGGCAGATATGAATCAGGTAATTTTAAAATCATCAAACCTGATAGCCAAACATGACCGTAGCGACTGGGTTGATGATGCTTATCTGCTGATGGGAAAAGCCTATTATTTGAAAGGTGACTATTATCAGTCTCTTGATAATTTTCAATATATCTACAACAACTTTACCGATCCTGCAATTAAAGAAGCCGGCCTGATCTGGGCTACGCGTTCATATATGAAACTTGACAAACCCGATGATGCTCAGGTGAGTCTTGATCTGGCTCTTGGAGGAAGCGTGAAAGCACGAAAAATGAATAGTGACGAATTATACACAACTGCAGCCAGATTTTATCTGGAACAGAGAGACACACTGCATACTGAAGAAATGATGAGGCTTGCTTCAATTGGGGCAAGCAGTTATAGCCAGGCTAGCAGGTATTACTTTATCCGGGCCCAGCTTGCTACCATGCGAATGCACCCCGATGAAGCAATTGCAAACTACCGGAAGGTCTTGAAATTAAAACCAGGTTACGATCTGACATTTGGAGCCAAACTTGGGCTGGCCAATATTGCTCTCGGTTCTGATGCCATTCAAAAGGGCCTTGAAAAACTGCTTGATGATGAAAAAAACCTTGATTATCGTGATCAGGTTTATTACGCTCTTGGAAATAATTTTGCCAAAGAGCAACAATTCAAAAGGGCTCTTAATTATTACCGTCTCTCCATTGATTATAATACAGGTAATACAAACCAGAAAGGCCTTGCTTATGAACAGATGGCTGAGATTTACCTGAATGAACAGAAAGATTATAAAAAAGCGGGTGCATATTATGACAGCACCATGAATTTTCTTTCCCGTGATTATTCTAACTATGCTGCTTTACAAAAGAAACAATCAAAACTAGGAGAGCTTGTAGCCAACTTTAAATATGTAGCCCAGGAAGATACGCTATTATTACTTGCTTCATTAGATACGTCAAAACGGCTGTTAAAGGTACAGTCTATTATTACTGATCAGCTAAACAGGCAAAAAGCTGCTGAACAGGTAGCGATTATTGCTTATAAGAAGCAAATGGCCGCTTCTAATTTGCGTTTTGCAGCACAGTCAGCAGCGGGCTCATTGACAGGAAATGGATTAAACTCCATGGCATCACCCCAAGCCAGTTTTCTACAAACAACTGGAGGAACAGGGCAACAGGCAATGTCTACCTATCAGCCCTCAGCGGCTAACCAAATGCAGATTTATGCACAGGGAGCGTCAAATGCAGGAATGGGATCAGCTGGTTCATTTGGTGTCAGCCAGTCTAATGCATACTCAGGATCATCAGGTTCAGGTGGGGGGGCATTTGGTGGAAATTCTTCAGGAGCTGGCTCTTTTGGAAATATGTCAATGGGCTCAGGTGCAGGTGCTGGTTCATTTGGTGGCGGTGCTTCACCGGTATATGCAAGTTCAACTTCTAATTACGGAGGTCAGCAGGGTGGTGGAGTGCAGGGTAATGGAATGCAGGGTGGTGGAGTGCAGGGTAATGGAATGCAGAGTGGTGGAATGCAGGGTGGTGGAATGCAGGGTGGTGGAATGCAGGGTGGTGGAATGCAGGGTGGTGGAATGCAGGGTGGTGGAATGCAGGGTGGTGGACAGACTCCAATGCAAGTACCTCAAGGCGGAGCTGCGTTATATGGTGGACAGTCATTTAATACGGTAGGTTCTGGAGGTCAGTCAGGCTCATCTATGGGTTCAGGAGGTATGCCTGGTCAGGGAGCAGTCACCTATCAACAACAGGGAGCAGGCGGAATGCCAAATCCACAGCAAGGTTCTATGTCTTATGGTAACAGTCAGACAGATATGACCAATTCTGGTAATGGCACCGGTGCAATTAATCCATCAACTGGCATGTCTACATTTGTTCCCAATACAGGTTCAACCAATCAATACGGAGGGTCAAACAATCAGTCAGGTCAGAATGGGGCCTATCAAAATCAAGGCTCAGCCGCATCATCAAATGCCTACGGTAACCAAAACCAGCAGTCAGGTGTATATGGTGGGTATAATACAGGAGCTTATGGGGCAAATCCCTATGCAAATACATCATCCGGAACGAATGCTTATAGTTCATTTTATTTCGCTAACCCACAGGCGATGAGTGCAGGCTTTGTACGATTTGTACAAGTCTGGGGAAACCGGCCTTTGCGTGATAACTGGCGCCGAAGCTCAAGATTAGCCTCTGGTGTTGAGCAATCAGCAAGCGCAAATCAACCAGATTCAGCAGTTCTGGTTCAAAAGAACAAGGTTGTGCTTGAAACTGCAGCAAATGACCCAAGGCAGGCAGAAAAAACCCTGATGAACCTGGTACCAAAAAACCCTCAGGAAATTGACTCAGTAACAGCCAATATGGTGGTTTCATATGCTTCGATTGCAAGTATTTATCAATTTGACCTGAATGATGCTCAAAAAGCAATTTCTACCTATGAAATAATATTGCATCGTTTTCCAGATAATAAAAATATTCCTCAATTCTGCTTCCAGTTATATACTTTAAATAAACAGCTGGGTAATAATAGAAATGCAGAACTATATAAAGGCCGCATTTTAAAAGAGTTTCCTCAAACAGTTTTTGCCAGTTACTTTCTGCATCCAGAAGAACTTGAGCCTAAGAAAATCACTGATCCAATACTTGAAGCATATTATGATTCAACCTACCAGGCATACCAGCAACATGATTTTCATGAGGTTATGCTTAGGGTTAAGAAAATACCAAAGGTCAGTATTCCCGATTATCTGCAACCACAGTTTGACTACCTGAACACGCTCAGCATTGGATACACCCAGCCCCTGAGTGTTTTTGAACCAGTCTTAAAAGCACTTGCCCAAAATTATGCTTCAATACCAGTGGGAAAAGAGGCAACAGCTTTACTAAAAGTAATAGACAGTAACAGGCTAGAACTGTCAGATCGTCGGTTTGTGCTCGAGGGCTACTCTAGAGAGAATGGTTTTGAACTAGCACAGCGGGCTCTTGACCGAAAAGAAGCTGAAGCCTTAGCCGAAAAAGAGCGAATTGCTGCCGAAAGAAAGAAGTTTTTCAGTCCTGATTACAACTCTGGCTATTCATTACTCTTAGTCTTTAAGAACAGTAAGGTAAATATGCGTCCGGTGCGACTTGGACTGTCTCAATTTGCAGAAGCTAATTTTGCAAGCCTTCATCTAAATAATACTGTCAGTCTTGCTGCTGGTAAAACAGCAATGATCGTTGGTAATTTCACTGGCTTTAAAACAGCAATGAACTATTATAAACATTTGACCGAAGTCAAGGAAGATGTTATTCCAGTTGCTGCCGCTGGTTATGAATTTTATATAATCAGTAAGGGTAATCTTGATAAAATAAAGACCGAAGACCAGCTTCAGATTTATAGAGAATTCTTCGATGATAATTACCTGCCATATAGTACTGCAGTACATCCTGAATGGCCAAATAACCTGAGTCTGTCAACTGCAGACACAAAAAAGACAAATTCAGTTGTATTGCCAGCATCGACCTTTTCGACGAATGAAAATTCTCCCTACTTATTAATTATAGCTGTCAATTCATTAAAAGTAAACCTGAACCCGGTAAGATTACAGATCAGCATTTTTAACCAGTTGAATTTCGCCAATGCCAAACTCAACCACCAGACACGCCTGCTCAATAATGAAATACTAATAATAAGTGTAAATACTTTTCCAGATCTTGCCACTTCCACAAATTACTACAAACGGTTTATCGCTGATAAACCTGGTATCTCGGGTTTACAGGCATCACAATATCAGGTCATGCTGATTAGCGCCGCTAATTATGCCAAATTAAAAAACACGGCAGACCTGAGTTCATACTTTAATTTTTTTACAACTCAAATTAAACACTAGGATCTCGTGCCAAACCCTGATAAAAACAAGAAATACCTGCTCATATTTTGGTTCTCAATTTTGTCGGTCTTCGTACTGGTATGCTTGTTTATCACATTCATAAATCTGGGTGTGTTCGGACCTTTGCCCTCTTTTCAGCAAATTGAAAATCCTAAGAGTAATCTTGCCTCTGAGGTAATTTCTGATGATGGCAAAATGCTTGGTACCTATTATTACGAAAACCGTAGTAATGCTGATTACAACAAACTCTCAAAAAATGTAATTAATGCCCTGATAGCCAATGAAGATTCACGCTTTTATGAGCATTCTGGAATTGACTTCAGACGCGTACTGAGTATTGCTTTTCGATTTGGTCACGGTGGGGCTAGTACAATATCACAGCAATTGGCAAAAAATCTGCTTGTCAGACGTTCACGTTTTGATAATCCATTTAATATTCTTGTTCAGAAGATGAAAGAATGGATTGTTGCCATCAGACTTGAACGAAATTATACTAAAGAAGAAATTATCCGCTTATACCTTAATACCGTTGATTTTGGTAATAATGCCTTCGGTATCAAGATGGCAGCACAAACATATTTCAATACAAGTCCTGACAAACTAAGCATATCTCAGGCGGCCCTGTTGATAGGGCTGGTAAAAGGCCCTTCGTATTATTCTGCCACCCGCAACCCGGCCAGATCTCTGAATAGAAGAAATGTAGTGTTGATGTTGATTCATGATCATTCATTGATAACTGATGCAGAATATAATGAAGCAAAAAATGAACCCCTGGGCCTGGTTTTCAGGTTACAGGATCATAATATTGGGCTTGCTGCTTACTTTAGAGAATATTTACGCCTGCAGCTTGGACAAATGCTTCATGACGGCACCATTCCCCTGCAAAAAGATGGCACACCTTATAATATGTATCGAGACGGACTAAAGATTTATACTACGATCAATTCAACCATGCAGCAATATGCTGAACAGGCCGAGTCAGAACATATGGCAAAACTACAGCGAAGCTTTAATGAACATTGGCGTGGCAGAACCCCGTGGGCAGGCAATCCGGAAGTGATCGAACAAAGCATGAAGCGTAGTGAACGTTATAAAGAGCTTATTGAAGAAGGTGTATCAGCAGACTCTATAGTTCAAGATTTTAAAACGCCTGTAAAAATGAAGGTATTCAGCTGGTCAGGGGATCGTGATACTACCTTGTCACCTCTTGACTCTATTCGCTATTACAAGCACTTTTTACGTTCTGCAATGATGTCAATGGACCCTAAAACCGGTAAAATCAAAGCCTGGGTTGGAGGCATTAATTTTCATTACTTTAAATATGATGAAGTCAGAAGCGGGAGTACCCAGGTAGGATCTACTTTCAAGCCAATACTCTATGCTACTGCCATTGAAGAAGGCATTTCTCCCTGCTTTAAAGTTGATAACCAGCCTGTAACTATAACAGGCTATGGGTCAGGCCCATGGACACCAAAAAATGCAGATGGGCAATACGGAGGAAAGTTTACCATCAGAGAAGCATTGGCCAGATCAATCAATGTTATTTCAGCATACCTGATAAAAATGGTGACACCTGAGAAGGTTATTGATATGGCCAAAAGACTGGGTATCAGCAGTGAAATTCCAGCCTACCCGTCAATTGCACTTGGAACAGCAAATGTGTCATTATATGATATGGTTGGGGCTTATAGCGTATTCGCCAATGCAGGCGTTTATACAGAGCCGGTTTATATTACCCATATTGAAGATAAAAACGGGAATGAAATTTACCGTAAAACTCCCCGAATCAAACAGGCAATGGACGAAGACCTTGCCTATGTCATGATTTATATGCTAAAAGGAAATACTGACCCGTCACTTAGAGGAACAGGCTCAAAGCTTCGTTATGTCTATAACTTTACTGAGCCTATCGGAGGTAAAACAGGTACAACCACAAATTATTCAGATGGCTGGTATATAGGGGTAACACCTGACCTGGTAACAGGTGTCTGGACAGGAGGTGAAGACAGATATGAACATTTCCGTTCATTATCTATGGGTGAAGGTTCAGCTACTGCCTTGCCTACCTGGGCCATGTATATGAAACAGATTTACTCAAATGCTTCACTTGGAATTTCAAAAGGTGACTTCAAGGCACCAACCCATCCGCTGAGAATTGAAATTGATTGTTCAAAATATGCTAGTTCAGCTACCGAAACCCCTCAGGATACAGTTCCCAAGAAAACCGACGAACGCCTTGACTTTTAAGTTAATTGCCTCTGTTTTTAAGCTCAAAACAGATGAATCAACTTTAATATTCCCGTAAAACAGGCTAACTGAGCATTTTGATAATTAACTTTACAGTATGTCTGTTTTTGATTATAAGAAGGCGCTTGAAAATGTTCCCCATAAGCCAGGTGTATACCAGTTTTTTGATGAAACAGAAAAGCTGATTTATATAGGCAAAGCTAAAGACCTTAGAAACAGAGTAGGCTCTTACTTTAATAAAGATGGAAATCAGCAAAGTGGTAAAACACGCATGCTGGTTAGTAAAATCAAGAATATCCATTTTACCATTGTCGATTCTGAAATAGATGCCAGGCTGCTCGAAAACAGCATGATCAAAAAGCATCAGCCAAAATATAATGTTGAATTAAAAGACGATAAAACATTCCCTTCTCTTGTCATCAAAAACGAAAATTACCCAAGAATTTTTGGTACCCGCCGTATAATCAAAGATGGGTCAACTTATTTTGGGCCATATGGCAGTATTCCGATGATGCGTACAGTGTTGGAGCTAGTCAAAGAATTATATCCCCTGCGCACTTGTAACCTAAACCTCAGTCCTGAAAATATAAATGCTGGCAAATTTAAAGTGTGTCTCGAGTATCAGATTGGAAACTGTAAAGGCCCTTGCCAAAATTATCAGTCAGAAGATGATTATAGCGCTGGTATCTCAGCCATTAAAGAAATACTGAAGGGTAATATCAGTAAAATTGTAGCTGGCATAAAGGCACAGCTACATGAAGCTTCAGATTCAATGGACTTTGAATCGGCTTACCGGTTTAAACGAAAAATTGACCTTCTTGAGAAGTATCAGGGTAAGTCTACGATTGTCAGCACCAGTATTGACTGCCTTGATGTATTTTCAATCGCTTCAGAAGAAAAATATGCATTTGTGAATTTCATGCGGGTTGCCAAGGGTACCATAACCCAGACACAAACGATAGAAATCAAGAAAAAGCTTGATGAAAGTGATGCTGAACTGCTTTTAATTGCCATTGAAGAGTTTCAGGAACGATTCGGAGCGCTATCAAAAGAGCTGATTGTACCCGTTGCAATTGAATTTTTAGGTAAAGATCAAAAAATCACCATACCACAAATGGGTGAGAAGAAAAAACTTCTTGACCTCTCCCATAAGAATGCGTTATTCTATAAAAAGTCGAAACTTGATATGTATGAGAAATTGTACCCAGATGTTAAGAGTGACCGGCTGATGAACCAGATGCAGGAAGATCTGAGACTTACTGCTCAACCTAGACATATTGAATGCTTCGATAATTCGAATTTTCAGGGTAAGTATCCGGTGTCAGCAATGGTTCTTTTCAGAGATGGCAAACCTGCAAGAAAAGAGTACCGGCATTATAATGTAAAAACAGTTATTGGTCCGAATGATTTTGATACGATGGAAGAAGTAGTCTTTCGCAGGTATCGGAGATTATTGGATGAGGGCAGTGAACTTCCTGATTTGATTATTATCGACGGTGGTAAGGGACAGTTGTCTTCGGCAATGAAAAGCCTGAAGAAACTCGGCATTGAAACTCAGATTCCGATGATCGGGATAGCCAAGCGTCTTGAAGAAATTTACTATCCAGGTGATTCAATGCCGCTGTATATAGACAAGCGATCTGAAACTTTAAAAATCATACAGCATCTGCGTGATGAGGCTCACCGTTTCGGGATAACCTTTCACCGCTCATTACGTGATAAAGGAACCCTGCAAACAGAACTTGAGCAGGTTAAAGGTATTGGAAAGACGAGTGCAACTAATCTGCTGAAACATTTCAGGTCAGTTAAAAAGATCAGAGAAGCAACTGAAGAAGAACTCATTAAAGTAATTTCCAAGGCACAGGTCGTAAATTTACTAGCTCATTTTAAAGGAGGATCCGGGCAAATTGCTGCCACTGCCAATGATCGGGAAAATGAGCTGGTACATGGTGAATATGAAGAATATGATGTTGAGATTATTGAGAGTCTGGATACAGATGAATTCAGCGACTTAAGAGATGATGAAACAGAACCAGAAACTGGGGCATAAATTTAAAAGCCAGTAATTTATTTGCCCTTAATTAAATCCTGGGCGGCCTAAAAATAGAAGTGGGAGTTATCTCTCTCGAAATAACCCCCTCTTTTATTTTAGATGTTTTTAATATTCCCAAAGGTCACTCTCATAGCTCATCAGGTCTTTCTTGACCCGCTCACCTTCGAAAAGTGCATCTAAAGGATTCTTAACATTTGCATAGTTTTTAATGGCAACATCATCCGGGTTAGATTCTTTGATGATATAGCTGCTGAACATACGTTTAATGAATACGTCATCATAACTCAGGTTTGTACCATCACTCTGGCGGTTATAAACCTGGGCATGGGATAATACATTTCTAGCCTCAGGGTAATAAACCCAGAATATAGCCCTTGTGCCGATTGTATCACCGTTCGTATTTAGTTGTGCAACAACCGGTGCAATACCTAAAATACGGGGCTCAAATACAGAACGTTGCTTGTCAAAGATCCAGTCTTCTTTTATGCGATAAGCTACTACTGAGCCTGGGTCAAAGTTTTTATCAACTGTTTTGTCATGCATAACACCAGGATTGTTAATATCTGCAACCTGTACTGTTTCACGACCTGCACCTAAAGACTTATTAAAGTCATTCAGGCTTTTATAAGGTGATTTAAATTCATCACCATTATCTTTACTGGTTGTGGCAATCGGGCTATAAGCAGTAAGCTCGCCGGCCTTAATTTTCTCAACCAATACATCAATCAGTGAATTGCGTGGATAGGTTAGAAATTTATTCATTTTTTCATGAACATCTATTTCTCTCCAGATTCGTTTGCGGTACATTACATCAGCTTCACGAAGAAAAGGATAAGGTGTAACCTTATTATTAAGAAAATCTTTGGTAACATATGCCCCATCCATAACAGCTGAATCGGCACCCAGATTCCAGACTACATTCTTAGTAGAATCAGAGCCATCAAGATGTTTAGCTGTGTCAATCATTGCAACCTTAGTTGAATGCTTTTTTTTGCTGACAACAGCAGTTTTTGCATGCTTCTTTTTCTTCTTCTTCTTCGTCTGGGCGCTGGCTGGCATAATCATCACAGCCGTCAGAAGCAGACATAAAGATGTAATCAATAATTTGGTTTTCATATCTCTTATTCTTAATACTTAAACGCTAAATTCCGTTTTATTGTACGCTGATTGTAATACCGTTGGTTAATTTTCGGGTTGCTCCGTCTGGACCTTTGACAAAGATATCATCAATTGAAATTCTATCACGTGGGGCGATTGTCTTCAATGCATTCTTCATGCCTGCTGTAAGATATCCACTGCTAGCAACGTCGGTAAATAAATCTACCTGTCTTGCCTTGTTTACCGACATAGTAAACTTTACAACTTGGAACTTAGCATCGAAATCAAAGTTTTCAAGTACCGCAGCAACACCTTCCTGTGCAATGACACCACCTTTTGACATTCTTCCACTTCCGATACCACCAAACTTGGCAATAGGATCTGGTATTCTTTTGATCCGGTAAATTGTAGTTCCCAGATTTGTCATATGCCCGCCTACTTCTGCACTTACAGAAATCTTGGTTGTACCCTGGGTTGAGACATGGGCTACAAAATGACCATTCCCCCCACTTAATGAACCTGAAGCTATAGATGCCCTTACTTTTTCAAGCGGTATACCTGGTGCAGAGACTGAAACTGGATTAGGAACCCCGATATAAAGTACATTCATTTTATCAGCGCTTACTACTGCTGATGGGGCAGAAACCTGGTAAGTCTGAGGCTCGGTTTTGTAGGCTTTGATTTTACCATCCTTGTCGACCACATTCACTGTACCAACCCAGGTAAAAATACCTGTACGTCCGGTACTGGCAGAATAATCGCCCATACCGTTCTTTACAGGCAGTTTAGAGCCATTTACCATGACATCTGGATTCTGATTTGAATCAAATGCGGTAAGAAAAACCTGTGCTTTATATGGCTGGCCCTGTATCAGGTAACTGGTAGGGGCCACAGCTACAGCTTTAAATGAATTTACTGCAATAGTGACATCTGAGTCAATCTGAGAATACAAGTGATCAACAACATCGGCTTCGGCATTCTCAACATCAGCCTGCATTTTAGCAATAAGCGTTACAGCAGCTGTTAAAGGCACACCGTCAAAGTTTTGAGATTCCCAGCTTTGTGGTATTCCAGCTTCTGGATCAACTTTTAAAGGATCAACAGCATTCAAGCTTAAGGCTTTCACCATAATTTCTTTTGCTTTTGGATCTGCTACCAGATCAATAAATGCCTTACGGGCAGCTAATATTTTACCCTTAAGTTCTAATCCTTTCCCATTATCATTTTGCCCCATCATATAATGCGAAGAAACATCCTGATCATCACGGCGGGTAATATCACCGGTTTTCTTGTCAATGCCATCACCGCGTTTGATGAGCTCCTGTTTGATACCTTCCATATAGGCTTTCAAATTATCAGATATTTTGCGGGCAGCCTGTGCTTTATCATAGAAAGGTCTTACTTTCTCTGGGCGTGCTTTTAACTGGTTATCAAAGAGCTTATAAACCTGCTCATTTTTATCAGAAAAATTATTGTTTGTTTGTTCCAATCCGTCTCTTACCAGCTTAAATGCATTCAGTACAGAATCACTGACATTTAAAGCAAGCATTGCGGTTAGCACCAGGTACATCAGATTTATCATCTTCTGCCTTGGCGTTTCTTTTCCTCCGGCCATTATATTTAGTTGCTAAAGTTTAAATTTCGTAGTTTATAGATCAGGCGCGGGTTGAATTCATGGCTGTCAGCATATTTCCATAGATTGCATTCAGGGAGGAAAGATTCTTGGATAATTTTCCGATTTCTTCTTTGAATGCCTTGGTATCATTCACTGACTCATTGAAATTATGCATGGTTTCATTGATATTACCGTAAAACTTGCTCATCGATTTCAGATGCTCATTTGAATCACGTAATTCAATTTCATAAACTGCATTTAATGCTGACAAATTTTTAGCCAGTGCTGTCACCTGCTCATGATAGGCTTTTGATTCTCCGCTGGTATTAGATATCTCTACCAATGAGGCCGTAGACTTTGCAAATGCTTCACTTAAAGTACCAACCTGCATAGAAGCTGATTTTACTTTCTTTGAAAATTCGTCTGTTGAAAGTGCAGCATCATGAACATTTGAGATAGCTGATACTTTTTCACCAAAAGAACGAAGTCCATTACCCAGGCTCTGTACCAGATCAGGACCAATTTTTGCATCTTGAAATAGTTTGTCTAATTGCTGTGCTGTACCGTCTCCGATAAAATTAGATTTCGCAGGTGAAGCAAGAGGGCCATCAAAATCAGGACTTAACTCAGGATAAACACGTGTCCAGTCTGGTTCAAATGATTCTTTTGAAAAAGCAATCACCATAAAAACGATTACTTCGGCTCCTAAGCCCGCAGCGATAAAGCCAAATGAACCTGGAAGGTGCAATAATTTACAACCTACACCTGCAATAACAACTGCCGCTCCTAGTGAATAGAACGTATTAAGACCTAATTTAAATTTCTTCTGTTTCATGTTCTAAATAGTATTTTTTGTTTAAGGGTAATGAAAGCGTATTTTTTGAAAGTGGGTTATGACTACCTATGTTTTGTATGTTGTGGATTTGCTTTGTTTTGTAAACCTATTCCCAAGGTTTCAATTACACAACGGAAACCAATATATGATTTAGCACTATCCTGATACTCATATGTACGGGTACTTGTCTGTAGATAATAACCAATGTCTTTCCATGAACCACCGCGAACAATCTTTCTTTTTAATGCCGGAGGGTCAGTTGTTTTAGCATCATAGCTATATGTTGGATTTAAATCACTGGTAAAGTTATTGAATACGTTTGTCCACGATGAGATCGTCCATTCTGCCACATTACCTGACATATTGTATAGACCATAGTCATTCGGGAAGTATGATTTTACGTTGACCGTATAAGCACCCCCATCAGAAGCATAATCACCACGACCAGGTTTGAAGTTGGCAAGAAGGCAACCTTTAGCATTTCTGATATAAGGACCACCCCATGGATATTCAGCACCTACACGTCCACCTCTGGCAGCCCACTCGAACTGTGGGTCTGATGGAAGTGAAACAAGACCACGACCTGGTTTGTGCTGGCGGGCACGAAAGTCTTCGAAATATTTTGTTCTCCAGTCGCAGAATGCACGAGCCTGTCTCCAGGTCACACCAACTACCGGGTAATTGTCATAAGCAGGGTGTGAGAAATAACTTTTTACCATTGGCTCATTCTGGGCGTAGGCAAAATCCTTTATCCAGACAAGCGTATCAGGATAAACATTGACCTTATCTTTATGAATAAAAGAGGATCTTGATCCCTTTCCATTTGAATTTGCTGCACCTCTCCAGTCAAACCAGGAATAATTATATGTTAGTTTTGAAACATTCAGTTCTTTTTTGCCGAATATCTGGTCATCTCCATCGTAGAACATGCCTTTGAGAGCATCAGTACTACTAACTTTACCTTTCTTTTTACCATTACCCCAGTCAATTTTTTTCTTAGGGTTGATATATTCATTCCCATCACCACCTTTAACCAGGTAATCACCACCAAGTTGTTTTGCAGCTATAGAATCCCTTACATAATAAACAAACTGACGGTACTGGTTATTTGAGATTTCAGTTTCGTCCATATAGAATGGGCTAACCGTGACCTGTTTACTTTGGTTAAGCTGGGCACCTGTTATATCTTCATCAGTGGCTCCCATAAGGTATGTACCACCGGGAATATAAACCATACCGTAAGGCACATCATCCTTAAACTTATGTCTGCCGCCAACCCCAGTTAATTCACCCCCAGGGCCTTTATTAAGGCCACAACCACTTAAGATAACAAGAGCAGAAAAGCTAGTAAGTAGAAATAATTTCTTCATATTATTTAATATAATTAATGCCGATTGGACAAAACCGTAAACTAATTGTTGGTTTTATACTGAAACTGTCCAATAAAAGATTCATTTTTCTTGAAAAACTTGGAAGAATAAAAGGATGAAACAAATGCAACAAGAATTTTGCATTCAAAAAATGCATAAGTTTGCAATTAATTGAACGGGCAATAAACCAGCTTATTATGAGAGAAGGGACAAATTATTTGTTTGCCTTTTTAACGTATTCCTCGATTGCCATCATCATAGAGGGGGATTGTGGCGTAGGGGCTTTAATATCTAATTGAAGACCAGCAGCCCTTACAGCTTCTATTGTTGTGTTACCAAAGGCTGCAATACGTGTATTTTTTTGTTCGAAATCAGGAAAATTAGCATAAAGCGATTTTATTCCTGAAGGACTAAAAAAAGCTATTACATCATAATTTACATTAGCAAGGTCTGATATATCACTGACCACCGTATGATACATGATTGCTTCAGAAACAGTATACCCCAAATCGCGCATTTTAGTGGGCAAATCTTCCTTATGAACGTCAGAGCAAGGGAAAACAAATTTCTCAGCTATATGCTTTTTGATTAGCTCTAGTAATTCAGAAGAAGTCTGTTTACCAAAAAATATTTTTCTTTTCCGATACTGTATATACTTCTGCAAGTATACGGCTGTAGATTCAGACACACAGAAATACTTAAGATCAGTAGGAACTTCATAACGCATCTCTTCAGCCATTCTAAAAAAATGATCTACAGCATTCCTACTCGTGAAAATAACAGCAGTAAAATCAGGTAAATTGATTTTATCTTTTCTGAAATCTTTAGCAGCAACTCCTTCTACATGAATAAAAGACCTGAAATCAATTTTAAGATTGAATTTTTTGGCAAGTTCAGTATACGGATTTTTATCATTCTCAGGCTTGGGTTGTGTAATTAAAACGCTTTTAACCCTCAGCATACTTTCAATCATCGGCAACTCTCCTGAATTTATTCTGAAACTTTTATCAATTATCCGTTTATAAGTTTAAACACTATTATCAACGGGCATACTTCCAATGTGCAAAAATAGAGAAATAAATAGAATTTCGGTAACTCAAAGTTAGATATGAAAAATACAATACTTCTAATGTACATGAACAGCAAAAAGGCAAGAAAAATAAACGGTATCCAGACAACCAGATGTGGAAGCAGGACCGCATTATAAAAGGAAAATATAACCAGAAAAGGAATGAAAAATAAAGTAAAGTTGGCTAGTGTAATATATTGGAAAGACAGGTAAGGTTGTACCATTCTGTCAATATTAAATATAGCAGCACTGATTCTGTATATAATTAATTTACAAACCAAAAATCCCAGAATACATGCGACCATTATTAAATACAAGCTAGCGCCCTTATAATCAGCATTTAAGTGCAGGAAATGAGTGTACTCATAGATAGCAAGTGCCGCAGTGAGACAAAAACATAAAAACATGAATATAAACGAAGGAGAATAGATCAAACTGGCGTCACGGTTACTTTTGATCATCCTGTCATTAAAAAGGCTCTCAACTATATCACCGAGATCTTTTGGGAATCGCACTTTAATAAGGGTAATAAGACTTACCATCAAGAGCAGTACCCATACAATCCATGTTTCCCGAACATTTCGATTCATACCAGGCCTGGCAAAAGGCCGGTGTGGGTCAATAATTTCTTTAGACTGTAATGCCGGGTTTATTTCAGAAATGCGCTGCCTGACTGAATCCAGTTTATAATGTTTTAAAATATATGCCTTAAACCGTGTACTGCTATTTGCGCTGGTATCGTTGGCAGAAAGCGGCTGCAGAAATACAGGTATAGAATCATTGATAACACGTTCAAATACTTCTGCTTTTTTTCCAATCGTATAACTATGTGCCGGCACTAATGCCTGGCTTCTGCCTGAAGAATCTACAGGTGAGCTGGATTGCTGCTGACTTTTCAAACTCAATTCAGAAGAATCAGCTGATCTGAAACGGTTCGCAGGATGCAGTTTACCTGTACCGATAATAGTCGTATCAGCAGGCTTTAAGAGGGCTGTATGCGGTAGTCTTGTGAGGTGCAATTTTGATGAATCACCAGCCTTTAACAAATTTTTTTCTGCTAGTAACTTTGTTTGTAAATTAACAGAATCAAGGTGAGTCAGTACCTTTTTAGGTTTCAGAAATCGCGACGGATGATCGAGTGAATCAGCAAGCCTGCGTCCTGAAACCTGTTTTGCTGAGAATGCATGTCCCTTGAAAAAAATAGTATATCCTGCCCTGAGCGAATCGCGCAAATGAATTCTTTTGACTGAATCAAGATGCCTGCGTTTCTTAAAACGGATACGGCTCAATGAATCCCGTGTTTTGAGAGAAATAGCAGAAGCATGTAGGCCCTTTATTGGTTTTGGAGCTGAATTTTGTGCATTAACCCTTATAAAAGGTATTATTAGAAGGCTACAAAAAAGTACAAGTAAATACCTCATGCTGATAGCACACTATTTTAAGGGAATTGAGAATTCTACCGTTTCTGGAGGCAGGCATTGGCTACTATTGCAAACCATAAATTCTAGACTTCCCTTTACAGCTTCTCTTGATCCTTGTTTAATCTTAATTTTTTGCCTGAAACGGGCTACGCCTGAAAAGGTGCCAATTTTTTTATCAAAAGTTTTATCGAATTCAATAACAGGTTTCTTCACCTCTTCAATTTTTAATTCAGTCTTATAGTTTTTTGAAGCTGTGAATTTAAAAGAGGTCGGAATAGGCCCATCACCTGCAGGTAATGAGGTGGCATATATATGCCAGCCTTTATCAATGGTTGCGGTGAATAGCAGATATGCTTCAGTTGCATTTATCTTCTGCGAAGAAAAGGCCCATTTTACAGGTTTTAATATTTGTGCTCCAGCTAGATTAGCATTTAGCAAAAATATTGAACTGATTAGGAATATGTTTAATGACTTAATCATGTAAAAAAATATGAACTATAAAGATAGGCGGCTTATTTATATTTTAAGCATAATCATTCAAATACCCATTTGCAAAGAATGCTGTTATAAAAATACTTTTCCCGCATCTAATTGTTAAATAAGGTAATTTTATTTTTATGGCCGGAATTTATATTCATATCCCCTATTGCAAAAAAGCCTGCCATTATTGCGACTTTCATTTTAGTGTAAATAGTTCTAACCGGGCAGAGTTGATTCCTGCAATTTTAAAAGAGCTGAAAATTAGGAAAGACTACCTCGAAGACGAAATAATTGAAACTATTTATCTGGGTGGGGGCACCCCAAGTATCCTTGATGAGGCTGAATTAAGCAGTATTCTTGAACAAATACATAAACAATATAGCGTTATAAGTGACCCGGAAATAACTCTCGAAGCTAATCCAGATGATCTGAAAGAAGAAAAAGTAAAAATGCTACAACGATCTATGGTGAACAG